>Ga0307433_1000737_pt1 | contig 22313 bp, 15 predicted proteins | sample SalMarWE160210MG_FD_202166 | JGI IMG/M metagenome (GOLD analysis project Ga0307433, IMG submission 202166) | Salt marsh sediment microbial communities from the Plum Island Ecosystem LTER, Massachusetts, United States - WE1603-210 | ecosystem: Environmental > Aquatic > Marine > Intertidal zone >... | reverse complement strand
GCGAAACCATCGACGCCGGTGCCCTGGCGCACCTCGACATCTTCAACCTGCACTTCTACCCGGGGTCGCGGCTGCCGGAGGGCTACGCCGCCGAGATGGACCGCCTGCTGGCGATGATGGACGCGGCGGGTCGCCGGCGGCCCATCTGGGTCACCGAGTTCTCGTACTACGGGGTCGATAACCTGCCGCGCCGGCCGTTCATCCCGCCGAGCGGGTCGTGGTCCGGGAACCGCCTGCTCGAAAGCGAACGCCAGTGCGCCGACTACACCGTCCGGTTCTTTGCCGTCATGCTCGCCAGGGGCGCCCGGAAGATCTTCATCCACTCCGGCGCGAGCGGCGAGGTGAACCGGGCCAGTTTCGAGTGCGCCCTGTTCGATTACGGCGGCGTGCCGCGCAAACTCGCCCCGGCCATGGCGGTGCTGACGGGCCTTCTCGGTCCGGCCCCCGTGTGCGAGGCAACGCGCACCTTCGGCGAGGCGGGCCACGCGGTGGCGTTTCGGACGCGGCGGCACTCGGTCGTCATCGTGTGGAAGGACGACCCGGACGCGTCGGTGCGCCTCATTGTGCCTCCCGCGCCGGGTCTGGGCCGCTTCGACATCATGGGCCGGCGGGGCCCGGCCGGACCGATGGACCTTTCGACCTCGCCCGAGTATCTTGTAGGTCCACCGGGGGCGGCGAAGCAGATTCTTGAGTCCCTGCGCATCGGCCGCCCGTGACGGCTGCGCCGGGAGAACTAATGAAAACAAACCTCCAGGTCCCTCAACGATTAGCACTCGCGCTCGTCCTCTTCCTGACCGCGTGCGGCGCCGCAGTGGCAGGGGCGCCCGCCAAGCCGGCCCTCGCACCCGACCGAGCCAACACGGTCACCTTTCCACCGGTGCGGGCCCGGTTTGTCCGCTTCCTGGTCCATGCGAGCGCGGGCGGCCAACCGTGCATCGACGAGTTGGAGGTATACGGCCCCGACGGCACGCGGAACCTGGCGCTGGCCGAGGGCGGCGCCAAGGCGACGGCCTCCTCCTGCCTGCCCGGTTACGCCATCCACCAAGTCGCCCACCTGAATGACGGACTCTACGGCAACGACCACAGTTGGATCGCCGCCGGAACGCCAGGCGAGTGGGCCCAGATCGAACTGCCCCGACCCGCCGCGGTGGCGAAGGTCGTGTTCTCGCGAGATCGGAAAGGGCGCTACCGCGACCGGATGCCCGAGCGTTTCGAGATCCTGGCATCGCTCGACGGCGTGCAATGGAAGACGGTTGCCCGCGTCGGACCTCCCACGCTACCGGCTGGGCCCCTGTCGGAAGAGGATCTGCTCCGCTACGCCTTTGCGTGCGAGGACCGCACGTGGCGCAAGATTGATGCGGCGGACTCCGTCAGCCGGGTCCTGCGACAGATGGAGGAGATGATCGAGCGCCTCGCCGCCAAGGGTTTGAACGTGACGCCGGAGCGCACCCGGTTGGCAGCGTTACGCCGCCGGCAGGCGTCGCTTGCCGCAGCAGCGTCCCAGGACCCGGTCGCCGAGCGCGCTGCTTTCTTCGAGTCGCGGCTGGCGAAGCGTCGGCTGTTCTTCCGTGACCCCGACCTCGCGGCGATCGAGACGATCCTGTTCGTCAAGCGTCACCCGTTCCTGCCCTCGCACAACTACAGCGTGATCCTGGACGCACCGTTCCGTCCGGGCGCGGGCGTGTACATACTCAAGATTCCTCGCCGCGACGGGCGCCTCGACCCCGGCGCGGGCAATGTCGTCCGGCTCTTCGATGCCGGCGGCGGGATCGCCAGAACCCCCATGGCCACGTTCGACGCCCGCACGGTCTACTTCGCCTATCTCCCGTCCGAGTCCGGCTACTACCACCTCATGGCCATGGATGCCGATGGGAGCGGCGTGCGGCAACTCACGGACGGGCCGTTTCACGACTACTGGCCGTGTCCCCTCCCGGACGGCGGGCTGGCCTTCATCTCCACGCGGTGCAAGGCGCGGTACCTCTGCTGGCGTCCCCAGGCGTTCGTCCTCTTTCGGATGGACGCCGACGGCGGCACCATGCGGCCGCTCTCCTACGCCAACCTGAGCGAATGGGCCCCGTCGGTCATGCGCGACGGCCGAATCATCTGGACCCGGTCGGAGTACCTGGACAAGGGCGCCGACTTCGGCCACACGCTCTGGGTCATCCGACCCGACGGCAAGCACCCCGAACTCATCTTCGGCAACGACACGCGCAACTGCTACGGCAACGGCCGGGAGGTGCCCGGCACGGGCGAGATCTGCTGCACGCTGATCTCGCACGGCGGTGACATGAACGGCCCGATTGCCCTCATCGACGTCCGCAAAGGCCGCTTCAACCCGGAGGCGATCACGAACATCACGCCCGACGTCAAGCCCCATTACCACATGAGTTGGGCCAGAAAGCAGTGCTTCCGCGATCCGGTCCCGGTGTCGCGCGACTACGTCCTGTGCAGCCACGCTCCGGCCGACCGGTTCGGCCTGTACGTGATCGACCGGTTCGGCAACCGGGAGATTCTCTACCTGGACCCGGCGATTGGGAGCATGTGCCCGACGCCGCTGTGCCCTGTGGCGTCCCCTCCCACGGTTCCCACGGTCGGCACCGGCGCCGAGCCCGGGAACGACCACGGCAACCTGGGACGGTTCATCGTCGCCGACGTGTACCGCGGACTCGAACCGAAGGTCAAGCGCGGCACCGTCAAGTACATCCGCGTGTGCCAGGAAGTGCGCGCCGACCTGAGCCGGCTGCCCAACGGCGAGTACCGCAACGACCACGAGCCCTTCCAGGACTACTATGCCTCTCCGACGCACAAGGTCCGTGGCCCGCACGGATGGCCCAGTTACGTGGCCAAGGGGTCGTTCGGCATCGTGCCGGTAGAGGAAGACGGGTCGGCCGCTTTCTACGCCCCGGCCGGCAAGGTGTTGTACTTCCAGGTCTTGGACGGCGAGTTCAACGAACTGCAGCGGATGCGCAGCGTCCTCCAGTTGGAGCCCGGCGAGACGCGCAGTTGCATCGGGTGCCACGAAGACCGGACCGCCGTGGCGCGGGCCCGGCGCGCGAGCGCGCTCGGCCGCGAGCCCCGCCTCCTGGAGCCGCCGCCGTGGGGAGCGGGGCCGTTCTCCTACGAGAAGGTCGTCCAGCCCGTGTGGGACGCCAAGTGCATCCGCTGCCACAACGCCAACCATAAGCGCCAGATCGACCTGACCGGCACACGCGACACGGACCGGGTTCCGGCATCCTACCGCACGCTGATCTCCCGCGGACTGGTTCACTATTTCGATTACACGTGGGGGCGCGAGCATACCAAGGCCGCGCCGCTGACCTTTGGCACTGTCAAGAGCAGACTCTGGCAGGTGCTGGGCGCCGGCCACAACGACGTGAAACTGAGCACCGGCGAGATGCGCCGGGTGAAGTGCTGGATCGACCTGAACTGCCCCCTGTGGCCGGACTACACGTTCCGCCTCGACCGCCCCGGCCCGGCTTGACATCATGGGCCGGAGCCAAACGCCCGGACCGCCGGACCGCTTGACTTGTCCACCTCGCCCACCTCTCTTGTGGGCCCGCCGGGGGTGGCCAAGCAGATTCTTGAGTCGCTGCGCGTCGGCCGCCCGTGACGGCTGCGCCGGGAGAAGTGATGAGAACAAGCCTCCACATTTCTCAACGATTGGCACTCGCCCTCGTCCTCTTCCTTGCCGCGTGCGGCACCGGCTTGGCTGCCGCAAACGCCCGGACGGTCTGGCTCGATGAACTCGACGTCGGCAAGGCCACCTCGGGCTGGGGACCGGCCAAGCGGAACCGGTCGGTCGAAGGCAAGCCGCTGACCATCGCCGGCGAGACCTACGCGCGCGGCCTGGGCACGCACGCGCCGGGCCTCTTGCGGATCAGCCTGGGCGGCGCTGCCGCGCGGTTCACCGCCCGCGTGGGCGTGGACGATGAAGTGGCCAAGCGGCCCTCCCAAGCAAGCATCGAGTTCAAGGTCCTCGGCGACGGGGTGGTGCTCTGGGCCAGCGGAATCGTGAAACGCCTACAGCCCGCCAGACAGGTTGACGTCGACCTCAAGGGAATCAAACTCCTGGACCTCGTCGTCACCGACGGCGGCGACGGCTACGCCTGCGACCACGCCGACTGGGCCGAGGCGAAGTTCGAGGTTGCCGCCAACGCGAAGATTGCAACCCTCGCAAGCGCGAAGGGAAAAAAGAAGGCCAAGACGGGGCATCAGGGCAAGCACCAGCCCAATCCCACGATCACCGGCCAACTCGACCTCACGAAGCCTGCCGGCGCAGGCGCCAAGGTCCTGACCGACTTCTCGGGCAAACCCGACGACAGCCGCTGGGGCGTCCTCGGAACCTACGAACTGCTCCTGCCCCGCTTCTCGAAGGGCCTGTTCTTCTCGCACGCGAACCCGGAGGGGCGCGGATGGCCGAATATGATGAACCGCGCCTACCCCTGGGCCTTCAAGAACGAGAGGGAGAGCATCGCGCGGCTCAACGACGGTGGCATCTTCTTCATCCTTCCCCTGGAAAGCGGCGGCTATCTGGCCGTGACCGCCGTGGGGGGGGCCAAGACGCAGTCGTGGTTCCACACGGACGAGAGCGGGCGGATCCTCTTGAGTTTCGGCACCTTCGGCACGGCCGAGGTCCGGTGCGACGCGCCGCTGCTGGCCTGGGCCAGGTCCGACGACGTGTACGAGGCCTGCCACGAGGCCGTCCGTGCCGCCATCGGCAGCAAGCCGCTCCGCGGGCGGGCCCACTTCCGCCACGAGAAGGCCTACCCCGAGTATTTCGCCTACCTGGGCTGGTGCAGTTGGGAACACTTCAAGGGAAGGATTGACGAGGCCAAACTGCTGGGCGTCGTCGACGGCATCGAAGCCTCCGGGCTGCCCATCCGCTACGTGATCGTCGACGACGGCCACACGTCCACCCAACGCGGCGCCATGGACACCTTCAACCCGAAGGCCGACAGGTTCCCGCGGGGCTGGGCGCCGCTGCTCGCACGCCGCAAGGCCGACCGTGTCCGATGGATGGGCCTGTGGCACGACTTCAAGGGTTACCACGCGGGCATCGCGCCCGAGAACGATTTCGGCGAGGCGCTCAACCGCCACTTCGAGAAACTCTCCGAGGGGAGCCTGACCGTCCGCAACCACCCCGAGTCGGCCCTGGCGTTCTACCGGGCGTTCATGGGTTCGGTGAAGGCGCACGGGTTCGATTTCGTCAAGACCGATTTCCAGTCCGCCCAACTCGCCCGCCTGGCCGGAAAGGTGGACAATGCCGTCGAGCGTTGCGCCGGCAACTCCCAGGCCTTCGAGACGGCGCTCGAGGAACTCGGCCTCGGGCTCATCAACTGCAACTGGCACAACCCGGCCAACTTCCACAACTGCCGGGCCAGTTGCGTCGGACGGTGCAGCATCGATTACTCCAAGGGCAGCCTCGGCTCGGCCAAGCGGCACCTGCTCCAGTCCTACGCCAACATCCTGTGGCTGGGCCAGTTGGCCTGGGGCGACCACGATATGTTCCACTCCAGCCACCAGGGCGTGGGACGCATCATGGCCGTCTCGAAGGCGATGGCAGGAGGGCCGGTCTACCTGTCCGACCCGCCGGAGGCCTTCGTCGCCGAGGTCATCACGCCGCTGTGCTACGATGACGGCAGCCTGCTGCGGCCGCTGGCGCCGGCGGCGCCGCTGCCGGATTCGATCGTCGTCGATCCGGTCCGCGAGGCCGTGCCGTACCGCGTGATCGCGCCGCTCCCTGGCCGAAGCGCCGCCGTCGTCGCGTACAACCTGGCCTCCGGCGCAGAAGACGCCGCCCTGAGAGCCAACGTCACGCCCGACGACTACGCCCATGCCGGCGGCATGGTCCAGCCGCGCCAGGGCAAGTGGCCGTTGCCCGCCGAGGGCCTGGTCGTCTATGATTGGCACGCCCGCAAGGGCGAGAAACTCGGGCCGGCGTATGCCTTTGACCTGAAAGGTTTCACCGACCGGCTGGTTCACCTGTGCCCGATCCGCTCCGGATGGGCCGTCATCGGCCGGACCGACAAGTACCTGTCGCCGGCGGCGGTCGAGGCCGTCCGGCCGGCACCGTCGCAACTGACCTTCCACCTGGCCGAGAGCGGGCCCTTTGCCGTCTGGGTCGCCGAAGGTACCCCGTCGGCCGACGGTCTGGAGTTTCGCCACGCCGGCGGCGGGCTGTGGCACGCCGATATGCCCGTCGGCAAGAGAAACGTGCTCGTCACGGTCACCCGCAAGTGAATTGGGCGACCCCCCGGCGCCAAGCGGCTGTTACATAACGTGCGCGGCGGGGTTGTTACGTAATGTGCGCGGCGGGTCTCCCGACCCGCCGCGAGAAAGGCGGCCAAGCGGGATGGCGGGTGGGGACACCCGCCACCCAAGGCGTATGAAACGTTTTCTGATCGGGCACTCGACCCCGCCGCGCGGCATCAGGCATTCCAAGGGGAGACAACATGAAGATGCGGTATCTCGTAGCCACTATCCTGCTCCTGGCCGCCACCCAGACCGGCGCCGACACGAAGGATGTGGAGGTCCTGCTCGACGGCGTAACCAGGATCGCCGCGCCGGGCGTGCCGGGGCCGCTCTGCGTCTTCGGCGACGGGGCCTTCGCCGTCGTGACGGGCGGGTCCGCGGGCAACCTGCGCGAGCCCGTCGTCGCGGCGGCGCGGATGGGCAAGGGACGCGCCGTCGCCTTCGGTCACACCGACTACTTCAATAGCCGCGTCCTGGGGGACAAGGCGACCGACACGGGCCGCCTGATGACCAACGCGGTCCGTTGGGCGGCCGGGGCGGCCGCGAAGCCCGTTGTCGGCGTCCACCGGGCGCAGGGGCTGCTCGGATTCCTCAAGGGGCAGGGCTTCAAGACGGTCTCGCTCGAGGGGGCCGACTGGCTGAAGGACCTGCGCGGCGCGAGCGTCCTGTGCATCGACACGGCCGGACTCGGCGGCACCGGCACCGTGCCCGCCGTCTCACGCTTCATCAAGGCGGGCGGCGGACTGGTCGCCATGAGTCTCGGATGGGGGTGGAAGCAGGTCACCCGCAAGGACCTCGTGACCGAGCACGCCGGTAACCGCCTGCTCGGACCCGCCGGTATCGTCTGGGCCGAGGGTACGCTCAAGCACACGGCCGAAGGCGGTTACGCGGCCGGCGCCGCACCGCCGCCGCTCGTCCATGCCGGCAGCGCGCTCGACGCCCTTGCGACCCGCGCCGGGGGCAAGAAGCCGCTAAGCGACGCCGACGCCGCCCAGGCTGCCGCCGTCGTCACGCGGGCCGTCCGGTCGCTTCCCGCCGGCGACAGGCTCCTTCTGCCGCAACTGGGCCGCCTCGAGAAGACGCACCAGGCCGACACCGTGCCGACGGCCAAGCGCCCGCTGACGGCGAAGAACCCACTCGGCCGTCTGCTGCTCACCTTACAGGTCCAGGAGACCGGGCGTGCGGCGCCCGAGAAGGTCCGCGCCCACCCCGCAGCGGCCGAGTTCCCCGGCCCCGTGCCGGCCGATGCGACGCGCGTCACGCGCACGGTCGCGATCGACACGCGGGTGCCCGACTGGCACTCGACCGGCCTCTACGCCGCGCCGGGCGAACGTCTCACCGTGACGGTGCCCGCGGCGGCCGTCGGCAAGCAACTCGCCGTCCGCATCGGTGCGCACAGGGACCGCCTGTGGCATCACGACCAATGGTGCCGCGTGCCGGAGATATGCCGGCAGTTCCCGGTCGACGCACCGACAACGCCTGCCGCCAACGCCTTCGGCGGCCTCGTCTACATCGTGGTGCCGCGCGGATGCGATCTCGGAACGCTCAAGGTGACGGTGCGCGGCGCCGTCGAGGCCCCGTACTACGTTCATGGGGTGACCGAGGTCAAGCAGTGGCGCGAAGCGGTCCGCCGCCGCCCTGCCCCGTGGGCGGAACTGGCGTCGAAGAAGGTCATCCTGACCCTGCCCTCGAAGGTCGTCCGTGACCTCGACGATCCGAAAGACGTCATGGATTTCTGGGACCGCGTCATGGACGCCTGCGCCCGCCTGGCCGCCTGGCCGATCGACCGCCCGAGGCCGGAGCGGTACGTGCCCGACGTCCAGATCAGCGCCGGGTACATGCACTCAGGCTACCCCATCATGACGCTGCTCGACATGCCGCCCGTCATGGTGGACAAGACCCGTCTGATGACGGGCAAGCACGGCGGCGTGTGGGGCCTGTTCCACGAGATGGGCCACAACCACCAGTCGCGCGACTGGACGTTCGGCGGCACCGTCGAGGTCACGGTCAACCTGTTCACGATGTACGTCTTCGAGACGGTGTGCGGCATGGAGCCGACGAAGGCGCACGGCTCGATTTCCGACCGGTCACGCGCCGGGAAAATGAGGGGCTACTTCACCGCCCCCGACTTCGAGAAGTGGAAACGCGACCCGTTCCTCGCGCTCATCATGTACATCCAACTCAAAGAGGCCTTCGGCTGGGACGCGTTCAAGAAAGTCTTCGCCGAGTACCGGGCCCTGCCGCGCGGCGAGCGGCCCAGGAGCGACGGCGACCGGCGCGACCAGTGGATGGTCCGCCTTTCACGCACCGTCGGAAGGAACCTCGGACCGTTCTTCGAGGCGTGGCACGTGCCCACCAGCGACAAGGCTCGCGCCTCGGTTGCCGGCTTGCCGAAGTGGATGCCGGAGGGCTTCCCGCCGAAGGGGTCGTAAACCAGCGCGGCGGGTCTCCCGACCCGCCGCGCGGAGCATGTCGTTTGACTTGCCGAACCGCTCGCTCACGCTCGCGGCTAGTAAAGTTCACGTTCTTGTGTAGCGATGACTCGCGCGGTGGGCAATCTTGCCCACCGCGCTTTGGCGGATTCATGCGCGGCGGGCAGGATTGCCCGCCGCGCAAGGTGCTCGCTCGTGGCTCGTGAAGGCCGTGGCGATAGCGCGCGATGTTTACGCCTTCGCCTTGCCCACCTTCTTCATGTAGTCCATGCACTGCTTGACGGCTTCGAGGGGGGTGCGGTTCTTGTAGGATTCCTGCTCGACGATGTACCACCGGGTGCCGCCGACGGACTCGCAGGCGGCGAAGATGTCGTTCCAGGGACACTTGCCCGCGCCGAAGTCCCCGGGGCCGCCGTGCTCCTTGAGGTGGACGGTGCGTGTGCGGCCGGGGTACTTCTTGATGAGCGAGACGGGGTCGCCCCCACCGCCCATGCAGTTGCCGGTGTCGATCTGGTGGCAGACCTCGTCCGGGGTGTTCGAGAAGAAGACGTCCCAGAGGGTCTGGCCGTCGATTTGCGTGAACTCGTGGCTGTGGTTGTGGTAGCCGGTCATCATTCCGTGGACCTTGAGTTTAGCGGCGATCTCGGTGAACTGCCTGGCGGCGTCGAGCCAGCCCTGCTTCGTCTTTCCGCCGATACCGCCGGGCACCATGATGAACGTCGCGCCGAGGATCTTGTGGAGGTCGACGGTCTTGCTCAGGGCGTCGCCCTCCAGGGCCCCGAAGCCGGTGTGCGTGCCGGCGCACTTAAGGCCGTTGGAGTCGAGCATCTTCCGGACGGCCTCCGGCTTGTGGTCGTAGTAGCCGGCGAACTCAACGCCCTCGTATCCCATCTTGGCGACGGCTTCCAGGACGCCCGGCAGGTCCTTGGCGGCGTCGTTGCGGACCGAGTAGAGTTGGAGCGCCACGGGGATGCGTTTCCTGGCCCCCGGCGCCGGCCCCGCCCCGACGGCGGCCAGCCCCAGGCCGGTGGCACTCGCCGCACCCGCTCTCAGAAAACCACGCCGCGACCATCTGTCCGAATTCATCGTTTGCTCCTCGTGCTCGGTTTCGTTTCCAACGGCAGGGTCAAATCACGCCGGCCACCACCATACTCCGCGGCGGCAGGCCGGTCAATAGGCGGCGCGGCAGGGGGCGATGAGGTCGCGCGGGCACCTGAGGCCGCCCCGCTGCCTCCGGAGACGGAGCGATTCCCATCTTTGGGCTTTCCGGCGGGGCGGTCAGGACGTATAGTTGTTTGGAAACGGACCGCCAGTGGAGGCAAACATGATGAAGATGGCCCGCCGCAAGTTCCTAACCTCGACCCTCGCGGGTGCGGGTGGCATGATCCTCGGGTGCTCCGGCGCCAAGGCGAAGCGCGCCGCCGGCGGTCCGCCGCCGGGCCCGTTCGAGATCGTCCCGCTCGGCAAGACCGGCCTCAAGGTCAGCCGCGTCGGCCTGGGCACGGGCATGCGCGGGGGGAACCGACAGTCGGACCACACCCGCCTGGGCCGCGAACGGCTCGAGGGGCTCGTGCGGGCGGCGTACGACCGCGGCATACGCCTCTTCGACATGGCCGACCTGTACGGCACGCACCCGTACGTCGGCCGGGCCCTGAAGCCGATGCCGCGCGATCAGTACGTCCTCGTCTCGAAGATCTGGGTGCGTCGCGGCGGCATTCCGGAGCGCGAGCGGCCGGGGGCCAACATCCTCCTGGACCGGTTCCGCAAGGAACTCGCGACCGATTACGTGGACATCGTCCAGATCCATTGCATGACCTCCAAGACCTGGACCGACGAGCAGAAGAAGCAGATGGACTTGCTCGAGGACCTCAAGGCCAAGGGCATCATCCGGGCCCACGGCATCTCGTGCCACTCGGTCGAGGCGATGAGCGCGGCCGCCGCCAGTCCGTGGGTGGACGTGGTCCACGCCCGCGTGAACGCCTTCGGGGCCGCCATGGACGCACCGCCCGAGAAGGTCGCGCCGGTCCTGAAGCAACTGCGCGCCGCCGGCAAGGGCGTCATCGGCATGAAACTCGTGGGCGAGGGCCGCTTCCGCGACGACGACCACAAGAAGGACGAATCGATCCGCTGGGCCCTCCGCCCCGACCGCGTCGACACGATGGTCGTCGGATGCCTGAGCGAGGCCGAGATCGACGATTTCACCGGCCGCGTCGCCAAGATCGTGAACGCCGCCGGGTCGAGAGCCTGATGGTCCGCCGACAGCCCTGAGCACGCGGCAGCGCTTGCCGAGGACCGCGCTCGATCTGTCCGGGAATCCCGCCGCTGAAGGGGGCGAGTGAGGGGGATGCGACTGCCGGCCGGCGTCGGTGCGCGGCTGGTCTTTGACGCCGGTCGCCCGGAGTAACCGCGATGGATTCTCATGTCTTCGGTCCCGTGCCGTCGCGCCGGCTGGGACGCAGTCTCGGTGTGGACCTCGTCCCGTTCAAGACCTGCACCTACGACTGCATCTACTGCCAGTTGGGCGGGACCACGTGCAAGACGACGGAACGGCGAGAATGGGTGCCCCTGGACGAGGTGCTGGAGGATCTGAAGGCCGCCCTGGACTCAAGGCCGGACGTCATCACCCTGTCCGGGTCGGGCGAGCCGACGCTCCACTGCGGGCTCGGCGACCTTATCGGCGGCATCAAGAGCCTGACCGACGTGCCGGTGGCCGTGCTGACCAACGGATCGCTGCTTTGGGATCCGGCGGTGCGATCCGGGCTGAGGGAGGCCGACCTGGTGGTGCCCTCTCTGGATGCCGGCGACGAACGTCTGTTCCGCATCGTCAATCGGCCTCACGAGGATATTGCATTCGACCGAATGGTCGAAGGCCTGATCGCTTTCCGGCAGGAGTTCAGCGGCCGGTATTGGCTGGAGGTGCTTCTGCTCGGGGGCATCACGGCCGTGCCGGCCGAGGTCGAGCGGATTGCCGAGATCGCACGGCGGATCGGTCCGGACTGCGTGCATCTGAACACGGCGATACGTCCCCCGGCCGATGCGGCCGCACGCCCGGCCCCCAAGGCCGACCTGGAGCGCTTGGCCGCCGCATTCGACCCGGGCGCCACGGTCATTGCCGACTACCCCGACACGCCCGCCGAGGGCGAGTTCGCCGCCAGGCGCGGCGACGTGCTGAACCTGCTAAGCCGGCGACCGTGTACGGTGGAGGACATCGCCGGCGGCCTCGGCCTGCACCGAAACGAGGTCGTCAAGTACGTCCAGGAACTCGTCGACCAAAGGCTGCTCAGCGCATCGACCTCCGACGGTCGCGTCTACTACGCGGCGACCGGCCAGGGCCCTGACCGGGACGGCCCGTAACGGCCGCAGGCGAGGGGCCGGTCACTTCTCCGTCGGATCCTCGTGGAGCATCGGGACGAATTGGACGAGCATTATGGAGCGCTGCCGCACGAGACCGGGGGCGTCTTTCTCGACCAGCATCAGCCGCTGGATACCGTAGCGCGGCCCGATGGGGATGACCATCCGCCCGCCGACCTTGAGTTGCTCGATGAGGGCGGGCGGCACCTTCCCGGCGACGGCCGTGCCGATGATGGCGTCGAACGGAGCGTGCTCGGGCCAGCCGAAGTGACCGTCGCCGTGCCGGACCTTGACCGGGTCGTATCCGAGGCGTTTGAGGCGCTTGGCGGCGGTCTCGGCCAGCGACTTGATGATCTCGATCGTGTAGACCTCCGTCGTGAAGTGCGTCAGGACCGCCGCCTGGTACCCCGACCCGGTGCCGATCTCAAGGACACGGTCGCCGGGCTTGACACGCAAGAGGCGCGTCATCTCGGCCACCATGTACGGCTGGGAGATGGTCTGACCGTGCGCGGTGGGCAGCGGACCGTCGCCGTAGGCCAGCGAACTGACTTTCATCGGGACGAACTGGTGTCGCGGCACGGCCGCCATGGCCGCAAGGACCGCCTTGTCGGTGCACCCGTAGTTCTTGATGGTTTCGACCATGCGGTCGCGTTCGCGCTGGCGTGCGGTGAAGGTGGGCGGGGTCCACGTTTTTTCTTTGCCCTGGCCGGCCTTGGCATCAGCCGCATCGCCCTTTTCGACCTTCGCGGATGCCGGGGGTTCGGCGGCGTTCGCCTTCGACCCGGCCGGTGGGGGATTCTCAGCCGCCGTTGAACATCCCGGCGCCGCGGCGAGAACGAGCAGGATAGCGGTCGCCCCGGCCGCCCGCAGGGCATCGCGCGTCAAACGTTCAGGCCTCATGGCTCGCCTCCTTGGTACGTATTTAGCGTTGTCATTCTGAGGGCCGCTTGCGGGCCGAAGAATCTCGCCGTGGTCTTGGCCGTTTCGTCGTTCCCACGGCGGGACCCTTCGCTTCGCTCAGGGTGACAGGCACAGCCGGTATGCCAAACAGGTACCCTCCTTGTAAAGGGACCGCGAGCGACCCGCCTCACGTATCGGGCCCACCCTCAAGTATGGCGCAGACGAAGCGGCAGAGCAAGGACGGATGTTGTTGAGGTCATCCCCTAGGCGTGTCATCCTGCCCGTGCCGTCAGGCACGATTGGACTGTAGCCACGGGCGCGAGCCCGTGGTGTTGGGAGTGTTATCTCATTCGCACAGCCCCGGAGGGGCGTTTGGATCCTCAGTCGCCCCTCCGGGGCTCCTGGTTCTCTTCCGGCTCCACGGACCACGGGCTCGCGCCCGTGGCTACAGAGCAGCCGCCCCTTGCGGGGCGAACACCAAACGAACTGGGCGCGATCCTCTCTTGCGCCCTCGGGATTGTATGACACGTCAGGCCGTTGCACCCACCGCCGCGCCGAGACACATGAGCAGGATGAACGCAACCCACACGAAGACGACGACGGCGGCGATGCCCAGGCTGATGTACCCGGTCACGAGCCCGGCGATGGCCAGTCCGCGGCCGCCCTGCGTGCCGCCCGACTCGCGGATCTGCTTCAGCGCGACGTGGCCGAGGATCACACCCGGTATAGCCGTGATACAGTGGCTGCACGCCAGCGACACGATTCCCAGGACGAGGCTGGCGACGGCCAACCCGTTCGTCGGCGGCGGCGCGGGATAGAGCGGCGGCGGTCCCTGGCCGGGACTCGGGATCAGCGGCAGCGGCTTGTTGGTCTGCGTCATCGTCGTCCCCTTCGGCGCGGTTCAGTACGTTCCCATCTCGCGGCCGCGTTCGAGGAAGAACTTGTAGGTCGGGTACGCGACGCGGGTGGAGAGGCTGTGGTCCGTGTGGAGGATGTAGCCGCCGCCTTCCATGGCGGCGGGGAGTTTGGCGGCGAGTTCGGCTTCGACCTGGGCGGGGTCGTTCGTCTCGAGGGCCCGGATGTCCATGCCGCCGAAGAAGGCGATGCGGTCGCCGTAGGCACGCTTCAATTTCACGAGGTCCATGCCGGCCTTCACTTCCATCGCCTGGAGGCAATCCATGCCGGCCTCGATCAGGCCCGGCACGAGCGGCTCGACGTATCCGCATGAGTGCAGGATGACGGGCAGTCCCTTCGAGTGGACGAAGTCGAACGTCTTCCTGTGGGCCGGCCACACGATGTCCTTGTACATGGCGGGCGACATGAACGGTCTGCCCTTCAGGCCCATGTCCTCGAAGAAGTAACAGGCGTCGGGCGGGCCTTCCTCGGCGAAGAGGATCTCCAGGAGGTTCACCGTCAGGTCGGCGAACACGGTGCACATATCCTTGACCCAGTCGGGGTCGAGGGCCATACCCATGAGCATATACACGTGTCCACAGACGGGGTGGATGAGTTCGAAGACGTTGACGCCGCCCCAGCAGAAGAAGAGGTCCTCGCGGCGGCACTTGTCCCGGAGTTCGCGATAGCCCTCGAAGTCGATGCGGCGGCGGTAGGTGTCGGCGTTGGTCAGGTGCGGGCGGATGTGCGCTTCCCACCCGGCGCGGTCCTTGACGAGAAAGTCGACGTGTTCGGGCGTGCCGGACCGCTCTTTCCACCACCGGAGGAGGGCCCCGTCGCCGGTTCGCACGAGTTTCTTCTCGTCGTCCTGTTCGATGATTTCCTCCTCGAAATCGAGGTCGGCCACCGTCCTCAGCGCCCACCGCACCCGCAGGTCCAGATGGAAGTGATCTTCGAGCGACTCGTCCCGGCCGACATACCCGTCGTCGGCCCACCCGCGTTGGGTGTCGGCCCAGAAACTCTCGTGCGAGCCGACGCGGTCGACCGGCTCTCGCCGCAGGATCCGGGCGATGCGTTCGCGGCTGGTCAGTTCCGCCATGCGTTTTGCCCTCGATCGGTCATCTCAGCCCACTTGCACGGTGGGTCGGGAGACCCGCCGGGCCGAACTTGCGGCGGGCCTGTTGTCCCATTCGGCTCGCTTCCGCGTGGTGGCCTTCCCAGGCCACCACGCTCCGTGCAAGATCTATGTCGGACCGCTTCGTTACCGCCGAGGGTCCGGTATTGCCCGCGGTTCACTTCGCCGGGGCCTTAATGAAGAGGTCCTTGAAGCGGATCCGGAGTTGGTCACCCCGGTGGATCTGCAGCGCGACGTGGCCTTTCATGCCGGCGCGGTGCTTCTTGTGAACGTCGTCGTCGAGGACGCCTGCGCCGTCGTACTCCATCACCGTGACGCCGTTCAGGACGGCCTTCATCCGGGTGCCGATGCAGGTGATCTCCAGGTCGTTCCACGCGGGGGTCTGGTCGCTGTAGTGGAACTTGGCCCCGGGCCTGGCCATCGACTGGTCAACCCACTTGCCCTTGGGCACCTTGGGCCAGAGCCATCGCTTGCTGCCTCGGGTTTCGTCCCAGATCATGCCGGTCCGCCACGGGCCGCGCGGGTTGATATCGACCTGCGGCCCGTCGAGCCAGAAGGCGGCATCGTCGTAGCGGCTGCGGACCTGGACGCCCGAGTTGCCCGGGCTGTCGCGATAGGCCTGGAACTTGAGTTTCAGCGTGAAGTCGCCGTACACCTTCTCCGTCATGAGCCAGACGTAGTCGTGGCCTTTGGCGCCTATCGAGTCGGCCAGGATCGTGCCGCCGTCCACCTTCCAGAAATGCTTCGGGGCATCGGCGGGCTTGCACTTGACGGTCCAACCCGCCAGGTCCCGGCCGTTGAAGAGCGACGTCCACTCGGCGTCCTTCTTCGCCGCCTCGGCAGCCAGGCCGGCCGCCGTCAGCACAAGCATCCCCGCCACGACGAAACGTATCACGTTCATCCTCAGGCTCCTTCCCGAGCAGTGCGGCCGGTCGTGATAACGCAAAAACAAAGGCGGCGGTCGAGGATGACCGGAGTCAACTCCCCTTCCGGCTCGCCAACGTGCGCAGACGCCGGACGGTGTGCATCAGGGCGCGGACATTGTGGTAAGCCGCCTTCCAGGGGGTGGCCTTGTCGGCGCTCGAGACGAGGCTGCGGCCGTCTTCGGTCACGCGGCAGTACCAGCCGCCGTGGGTGTGGTCGATCTGATGGTCCCAGATGAACTGCAACTGTCTGACGAAGGCCTTCCAGTAGCGGTCGGTCTCGGCGCCGTATCGCTCGTGCATCAGCAGCAGGACATTCAGGCCCTCGGCCTGGGTCCACCACGATTTGAACCGTTCGAAGGCGGGCGCGAACGCCTGGCCGCTGTAGTAGAAGCCGCCGTGCTTCGCGTCCCATCCCCACGCCAGGGCATGATCGACGATGCGTCGGGCCACGCGCCACGTCGGCTCGTCGTCGGGGCGGCCGAGGGCGTCGGCCGCTTCGACCATCAGGAACGCCGTCTCGATGTCGTGGCCGAAGGAATCGTGCATCGGCACGGCCCGCCAGTCGGGCGTGAAGTAGTAGTTGAGCGCCCCCGGCTCCACTGCGATGCGGTCGCGGACGACGGCCAGCATCTCCTCGAGCCGCTCGCGTACACGCGGGCCGGGCCTGGCCTTGTGGAGTTCGGCCAGCGCCTCCAGCAGGTGGATGTGACCGTTCATCGACTTGTAGCCGTAAGGCGTGGAGATGCCGTCGCGGGCGCCCGGACGAGGGGCCTCGCGGATCGGCGTGCCGTCGCGCTTCAAGGCCTCGAAGTAGCCGCCGTGGCGTCCATCGTGCGCATGGTCGTCGAACCACTCAAACGTTGCCATGGCGAATTCGAGTGCCCGCGTCCGGCCGGTGGCCTCGTAGACGGCGGCCCCGGCGTAGATGGCGAAGGCGATGCCGTAGGCGTGCTTCTCGGCGCCAAACCCTTTCGTGATGCGTCCGTCCGGCCCGAGGCGAAAGTACACGCCGCCGCACTCGCGGTCGGACATCACCTTGTCGAGGTAGTCCAGGCCGTGCAGCGCATACGCCGCGTACTCGTCCTTCAGGGCCGGGTCGTACATGGCGGCCCGGGCGGCCACCCACGTCTGACGGGCCTGGTAGACGAGGAACCGGTTCGTGTCGGCGCCGCGGGTCCAGTCCCGCGCGAAGTTCTGATGGAACCCGCCGGCCTTATCCACGCACGCCGGGTACCACTTCGCCAGAACGTCTCGCCGCAGGTGCGCATCGAGCGCGTCGGCCAGCCGCGCGTACGTCGCGGCCGCAGGCGGTGAGTCGGTGCCAATCAGTCGGTCGGCGGCAGAGATATGACTGCAGCCGAACGCCAGCGCGACGGGCAGCAGGTACACGACCGTCAAGAGGCGGATACGGGTGGGCCGCATGAAGGACCTCCTCACAGCGCAGACTCAGCGCCGTCCCGCCGCCGGTTCACGCCCGGCCTACTTCGGAAGCCGCTTGACGCGGAGGTTGCGGAACTCGACCCGGTCGCCGTGACCCATGAAGCCGATGTGGCCGGACGTCCGCTTCAGACCCGGATGGTTTCCGCCGTCCATCGGCTTGTCGATCTTCGCCAGGTCGGCATCGACGATGACCGTGCCGTTGACGCTCACGGTGACGCGGGACCCCTTGCAGACGACCTCCTCGGCGTTCCACTGGCCCACGGGGCGCAGGTACCCGCGATGGGCGGGCACGACGCCGTAGATTGAACCGTGATACTGGTAGGGCTTGAGGTTCTTGAACTTCTCGGCGGTATTGTCGAGTATCTGGATTTCCATGCCGACGTAAGCGGGGTTCCCGGTTGGCGGCGTTCGGATGCCGAGGCCGTTGTTGCCGCCGGGCGGCAGTTTAAACTCGAAGCGGACGGCAAAGTCGCCGTACTCCTCTTTGGTCAGGATGGTGCCGCCCTTTTTCGGGTCGCAGATGAGGACGCCGTTCTCGACGAGGTAGCCGTCCACCGACCCCTGCCAGCCTTCGAGGTCCTTGCCATTGAAGAGGGGCTGGAACCCCTCGTCGCCCAGTTTCTGGAGGAAGGCGTTGGCCTCGTCGGTGCCGATTTCGCGGAGGAAGATGTTGCGGAACCGGATCTCGCCGCCGTGCGTCTGGAGTTCGATCTGTTCGGCAGGGTAGATCGGCCGGTTGCGTTCCCAGTAGTTCTCGAGCGGCACGTTGTCGGCGGTGACCTTCCCGTTGAGTTTGACGGAGGTGATTTCTCCGATCATGCGGATCCAGAAGGTGTTCCACCGGCCGGCCGGGTTGTCGGCCACCTGGGGCGGTTTGCTGGGGTGCTTGCGGTTGTTGTAGAGCCCGCCGGACCCGACCTTCGCCTGGGCGATGCCCGCCACGGTGTCCCAGATCTGGACCTGGGGGGTGCCCCGCAGGTAGATGCCGCTGTCGGCCTTCGGGACGATCTTCCAGTCGATCCACATCTCGAAGTCGCCGTACGCCTTGTCGGTGCACAGGTGCGGGCTGTGACCGTCGTTGACGATCTCGCCGTCCTCGGCGCGCCAGTGCTTTCGCATCACCTCACCCGCCTTGGCGCGTGCGGCGGCCAACGCCTCCGGCGTCATCTTGGCGCGGGTCTTCGGATTGCCAACCAGGCCGTGCCAGCCGGCCAGGTCGCGGCCGCTAAAGATGGCGGTGAAACCCTTCGGCGGGACGTTCTTCGCGCCGTCGGCGGCCAGGGCACACACCGTCGAAGCCACGAGAACAACCGCCGCCACCGGCAGCAGACGCCTCACGAGCACAACGCGCAAGCAGCGCATGAGCCAACTCCTTTCGTGTTGAAAGCCCAGATACTCTAACCCGGCGGACGGCGCGGAGGGAGTCCTTTTTTCACAAGCGCGCAGGCCGTGCCGGGTGGCACGGCAGCCCGAACGGCGGCCGTGTGGACACCGGGTGCCCACGGCCGCGGCTGCGCCGCTGCCGTGCCACCCGCGCTAAACAGGTACGGGAAGGCCGCCGCGCGGTTTGGGTCTCCCAAGCGAAGCGCGGTGGGTCGGGAGACCCACCGCGCGGGATCAGGCAACATCCGACGAGACCGTCAATCCGCCAGCGGCTTGATCTTCACGCCCTTGTACAGGACCGTGCTGCCGGGGTCGTGACCCTGCAGCGCGATGGTGCCGCTCGAGATTTTCCGCCCGCCCGAGGCGCCGGCGGGCTCGCTGTACTCGCACGTCACCTTGCCGTTGATCTTGATGGTCACCTTCTTGCCCTGGACCTTGATGTAATAGGTGAACCACTCCTTGTCCTTGTGAGGAGCGGTGTCCATGACGTCCTTGCAGCCATACAGACCGCCGGTCTTCTTGCGGTCGGAGTGGGTGGCGTTGACCTGGCACTCGTACCCCTTGCCGGGCCATCCCTTCTCCTGGTACGCCGTGTGGAAGTAGATGCCGGAGTTGGATTTCGGGTGCGTCATGACTTCGGCCACCAGTTCGAAGTTCTTGAAGGTGGCCTTGTTCACGGGCCCGGTGTAGAACAGGTGGCTCCGCTTGCCGTGGGCCACGATGCACCCATTCTTGACGCTGAAGCAGTCCTTGTTTTCGCTGGCCTTCCATCCGGTCAGGTCGCGGCCGTTAAAGAGGGCGTAGAAGCCGGCGGCATCGGGCTTCAGCGCCTTCGCAGCGGCAAGCGACACGCCGCACGCAACCAGCAGGGTCAGAGCGACAAAGGCAAGACGTTTCATCGGCGATTCTCCTTCTTGAGTTCGAGACACTTCCCCGTACTGCAACCGTGTTTGGCCTTCGGTGTCCGCCTGGCGGCCTTCCCAGGCCGCCAGGACGTATAGCGCCGACCGTTCGCGGCGGCCTGGGAAGGCCGCCGCGCGGCGAGCAGCGTTAGTAGTGAAACGCACGTCCAGCGTACCTTATGCACGCCATTCCCTTGAGGATACAACCGCGCCGCCCACCCGCAGGGCCGCGCCAAATCCGGGCAGGGCACAGCCATGGGGCGTTTCATCGGCAACTCTCCTCGCACACGAGACGGGTGCGATTATGCGCCCGGTCCGCCGGAAGACAAGCCGTTTTCACGGTCCCGGGGCCACGGTTCTTGCCACTCGGGTCGGCCCACTCTATACTCCACGACGGTTCGAGACGAGGGGCTGCGGACGCAGAACATCGCGTGCGGCACGGGACGGGGCTCAACCGCAACGAGCACCAAGGACCGCGGAGAACAACCTGAGGGTGAGCAAAGGCGCCTCGAGCGGGGCCGGTCACCGCCGTCCTTTGCGCGCTTTGCGTCCTTTGCGGTTTCACAAGACGCCCGGAGACGGCCATGGCCAAACACATCGGAATCGTCGCGTGCAGCGCCGAGGGCGCCGCCCTCTGCTACCGGACCCTCTGCATGGAGGCGGCCGGGCCGATGGGCCGGCACAACCATCCCGAATGCTCCATGCACACGCACCCGCTCGCACGGTACAGGCCCTTCATCGAGGCGGGCGAATGGAAGGCCGTGGCCGGCCTGATGCTCGATTCGGCCCGGCTCCTCGCCCGGATCGGCGCCGAACTCTTGATCTGCCCCGACAACACGATCCACCAGGCCTGGCCGCACGTCCAGGCCGAGAGCCCATTGCCCTGGCTCCACATCGCCGACGAGGTCTGCGCCGCCGCCACGGCCGCCGGGCACGCACACCTGGCGGTCCTCGGCACGCGGTTCCTCATGGAAGGCCCCGTCTATCGCGAGGCGACGGCGCGGGCCGGCCTCGCCATGCAGATTCCCGACCCGAACGACCGCCAACGCATCAACCGCATCATCTTCGACGAACTCGTGGGCGGCCGCTTCCTGCCCGAGAGCCGCGACCACTTCAACCAGGTGATGGCCGACCTGAAGTCGCGCGGCTGCGACGCGGCCGTCCTGGGATGCACGGAGATCCCGCTGCTTGTCGATCCCGCTGCGGCCCCGTTGCCGACGCTCGATTCGACGCGCATCCTCGCCCGCGCCGCCGTCCGCGAAGCGATCAGGGAACCATCGTGACAGCGGAAGTTTGCGCGGCGGCCAATCTTGGCCGCCGCGCGGTGGGCAAGATTGCCCACCGCGCTATCCCCTAAACCGCGCGGCGGCCTTCCCAGGCCGCCGCGAGAGGCCGTGCACGGAGCGTGGTGGCCTGGGAAGGCCACCACCCGGAAGCAGGCGAATCGGGCAACAGGCCCTCCGGACCCGCCGCGCCCGGAAGGAGTACGTGTCGGCAGAACAGGACAGATATGGACCAACCGACGGTCACGCGCGGGAAAATCGTTCAGGGCCTGAGGCGCCTCGGCCTTGAAGGCGGCGAGGTCGTGATGGTCCACAGTTCGCTGAGCCGATTCGGCCGCGTCGACGGCGGGGCCGAGGCGGTGATCGAGGCCCTGCGCGAAGCGGTCTCGCCGGGCGGCACCCTCGTCATGAGCGCCTTGACGATTACGCCGGCCTTCGTCGAAGCCCACGTCCGCGCCGCCCGCGACGGGCGGATCGACCGCAGCCACCCCCTCTTCGACGTGTCCGAGACGCCCACCTGGGCCGGCCACATCGCCGAGACGTTCCGCCGCCGGCTGGAGACAATCCGCAGTTGGCACCCGTCGCACAGTGTGACGGCCGCCGGACCCCTGGCCGAGGACCTCGTGGCAAACCACCACCTGGCCGCCGCCTGCGGCCGCGACTCGCCGTACGAGCGGATCACGCGGCGCGACGACGGGCGGATCCTGCTCGCGGGCGTCGGCCACGAGGCCAACACGACGATGCACGGATTTGAGGAACTCGCCGGCGTCCCCTACGTCGAGCACCCCGAGGTCTGCCGCATCCCCATCCGCACGCCGCAGGGAGAGACGCTGGCCGAGACGCGGCTGCACCTGTTCGGTGTCGAACGCGAACTGGGGCGGCTCGAAGGCCACGCCGTCAGCGCCGGGGCCGAGACCGTGACCCGCGTCGGCGACGCCGTCCTCCGATTGTGCCGCGCCCGGATGCTCCGCGACATTACGCTCAAAGCCCTCGAGCGGAACCCGTGGGTCCTGGTCACACCGCGCGGCCGCCGCACGTGGGAGCAGATGCAAACCACCGGCAACGTCTTCCCGGGGGCGCGCAGCGACTAAAACGACAGCGCCACGTCGCCATTTCGCGCAGTGGGTCGGGAGACCCGCCGCGCGGGAAGTGGCGCTGTAGGGCTAAGTGTACGAATGCAGCCCGCCGCCGAAGATGCGCGAGAGGTTCACCCACAGAAGCGTCAGCACAATCGCCGCCAGACCCAGAACCACCAGGGCGCAGTTGAGCCGCGGGAACCGCTTCCCGTACAGGTACCGCACGTGCAGGTACGCCAGAAACACCAGCCACGAGGCCAGCGACCACAGTTCCTTCGGGTCCCAGTTCCAGTAATCGCCCCAGGCGATCTTGCCCCACACCGCCCCAAGCACCAGGCC
>Ga0307433_1000732_pt1 | contig 22482 bp, 20 predicted proteins | sample SalMarWE160210MG_FD_202166 | JGI IMG/M metagenome (GOLD analysis project Ga0307433, IMG submission 202166) | Salt marsh sediment microbial communities from the Plum Island Ecosystem LTER, Massachusetts, United States - WE1603-210 | ecosystem: Environmental > Aquatic > Marine > Intertidal zone >... | reverse complement strand
GCACAACGTGTCAGACGATGCCAGCCACAACAAGGCCGACGGCGCGCTGCCGAAAGTGTACGACCCCGCGTCGGTCGAAGACCGCATCTACCGCGCGTGGAAAGAGGGCCGGTTCTTCGAGCCCGACGCCGAGGCGCCGAACCCGCCGTACACCATCGTCATCCCGCCGCCGAACGTCACCGACCGTCTGCACCTGGGCCATGCGCTGAACGCCGCGCTGCAAGACATCCTCGTCCGCTGGCGCCGGATGCAGGGCCGCAAGACGCTTTGGCTCCCGGGCACCGACCATGCCGGCATCGCGACGCAGGCGGTGGTCGAGCGGCGGATGTTTGAGGACGAAAGCAAGACCCGCCACGACGTCGGCCGCGATGAACTCGTGCGGCGAATCTGGGCCTGGCGCGAGCGCAGCGGCGATATCATCCTCCAGCAACTGAGGCGAATCGGATGCTCCTGCGACTGGACACGCACCCGGTTCACACTCGACGACACGTGCGCCCGCGCCGTCCGCACGGCCTTCTACAAGATGTTCTGCGACGGCCTCATCTACCGTGGCCTCCGCCTGGTGAACTGGGACACGCACCTTCAGACGGCCGTCGCCGACGACGAGGTTTACCACGAGACGGTCGCCGGGCACATGTGGCACATCAAGTACCCGGTCAAGGACTCACCCGGCGAGTTTGTGACCGTCGCGACAACGCGGCCCGAAACGATGCTCGGCGATACGGCCGTGGCCGTCCATCCGAACGACGGGCGGTACTCTGGCCTCATCGGCAAGACCGTCATCCTGCCGCTGCTGGAGCGCGAGTTGCCGGTCATCGCCGACGGCCAACTGGTGGACCCGGAGTTCGGCTCGGGGTGCGTCAAGGTCACGCCCGCCCACGACCCGAACGATTACGAGGTCGGCCTGCGGCACGACCTGGAGATGATCAACATCCTGACGCCCGACGGCCGCATCAATGAAAACGGCGGGCCGTACGAGGGGCTCGACCGTTTCGAGGCCCGCAGGCAAGTGGTCGAGGACCTCGAGGCCCGGGGCCTGATGGAGCGCATCGAGCCGTACGAGACCGAGATCGGCCACTCCGACCGTTCGAAGACGCCCGTCGAGCCGTACCTGTCGGAGCAGTGGTTCGTCCGGATGGCGGACCTCGCGGAGCGGGCGATGGAGGCCGTGCGCGACGGCCGCGTACGCTTTCACCCCGAACGGTACGCCCGGACGTACCTCGACTGGCTCAGCCAGAAACGCGACTGGTGCATCAGCCGGCAACTCTGGTGGGGTCACCAGATTCCGATCTGGAGTTGCGCAACGTGCTCGGAGCAGGACCTCGTGGAGGCGTTTGCCGACCGCGACGACGTCGCATGGCGCGCCGACGAGTCGCGGGGCGGGTGGCTCATCTGCGCGCTTCAAGACCTTGCCCCCGACGCCGTGCCCGGCCACACGCTCGAGCGCGACCCGGACGTGCTCGACACGTGGTTCTCGAGCGCCCTGTGGCCGTTCTCAACGCTTGGGTGGCCGGAAGAGACGGACGACCTGAAGGCGTTCTATCCGACCGACACGCTTGTGACGGCCCGCGAGATCATCACCCTGTGGGTGGCCCGGATGGTGATGATGGGCCTGTACAACCTGGACGAGGTACCCTTCAGCGACGTGTACATCCACGCCATGATCCAGGACGGGCAGGGCCGGCGAATGCAGAAGAGCCTCGGCAACGGTGTGGACCCGCTCGAGGTCATCGCAACGCACGGGGCCGATGCCCTGCGGTTCACGCTGGCGTACATGACGACCGAGACGCAGGACGTGCGGATGCCCGTCGAGATGGACCCGGAGACCGGCCACAACACGTCACCGAAGTTCGATATGGGCCGCAACTTCTGCAACAAACTCTGGAACGCCGTCCGCTTCGCCCTGATGAACCTGGAGGGGGCCGCCGACGCCGAGTTCGACGCCGACGCGATGCGCCTGGAAGACCGCTGGATCCTCTCGCGGTCGGAGCATATCGGCCGCATGGTCCAGGCGGAACTCGAAGCGTTCCACTTTCAGGCGTCGGTGATGGCCCTGTACGATTACTTCTGGCACGACCTGTGCGACTGGTACCTCGAGGCCGTCAAGCCGCGCATCGCCGAAGCGGGCGAGCGCGGCGTGGCGCAGAGAGTCCTGGCGTTTGTGCTCGACCGTGCGTTGCGGCTAATGCACCCGTTTGTGCCGTTCATCACCGAGGCCGCGTGGGAAGGGCTGAACGCGACGGTTGCCGACCGCAGCCTGACGCCTCTGGCCGAGGCGCCGCCGAGCGAGCGGCTCATCGCTGCCGCTTGGCCGGTCCCCTGCGACGCGCTTCTCGACGACGAGGCCGAGCGTGAGTTCGACCTGCGGCGGGACCTCATCGACGGCGTCCGGCGCGCGAAGGCCGAAAGCGGTCAGTCGGCGTCGGAGGTGGCGGTGTACGTTCCGGAACCAGGCGGCAAGGACGAGTTGATCGCGGGCACCTTTGCCGACTACGGCCGGCTGGCGGCGGTGACCGACGTCCACATCGGCGAAGCGCCGGCCGACGGGCAGGTGTGCGCGTCAGATTATGTGGCATCGCTCGGCGGCAGCGTGTACGTGCCGATGCCGCAGGAGAAGGTCGAGCAGGAACGGCGGCGCGTCGCCAAGAAGATTGAGGACAAGAAACGCCTGCTGGCGGGCGCGGAGAAGAAACTCGGGAACACGAACTTCACCGAGCGTGCGCCGGCCGAGGTGGTCGAACGCGAACGCGCCCGCGCCGACGAGGCCCGCGCCGCCATCGAAGCCCTTGAGAAACGCGCCGACGAGTTGAGGTAGGTGCCGCGTTAGCCGCCGCGCTTGCGCGGCGCGTTCATGGGCACAGCCTGGGCAACACGCACTGCACGGCCGGGCAGGCAGCCATGCCACCCGTCGCCGTTTTCGCGGGTTGCCCTGCCGCTGCGGCGCGGTAGAATGCTTGTGGTGCCATGGTGAGGGACGTGCGATGCCGATTCGCTGCCAACTCATTCGGATCATGATCAGCGAGACCGAAGACAGCCAGATCATCGTCCTCAAGGAGACCGAGGGCGAGCGTGTGTTCCCGATCGTGATCGGTTTCTTCGAGGCCGCCGCCATCGACCGGCGCATCAAGGGCCACAGGCTGCCCCGGCCGATGACGCACGATCTGCTGGCGTCGGTCATCCAGGAGATGGGCGGTCGGCTGGCGCGGATCGTCGTCACCGACCTGAAGGACCACACGTTTTACGCCAACCTGGTCGTCGAGCGCAACGGCGACGAGATCCTGATCGACGCGCGTCCCTCGGACGCCATCGCCCTCGCCGTGGCGAACGACACACCCATCTTCGTTGAAGACCACGTGCTGGATCAGGTGGCCGGACCGGGCCAGCCGGGTCCCGGGTTCACGGTTTAGGTGCGACGGTCGTATGGCTGCCGGCCCCGTCAGGGGGCTTCTGTGCTGTAGGGCCGGCAGGGTACACCAGCCCGTGAAGGCTCTGTGAAGCCGCGGTCCGGGAGGACGGATGCGTCATACGCTCTTCATCGCCGTTACCCTCCCGCTTCTGTTCTCGGCCGTCGGCGCGGCTGCGCCGCATCCGGATGCGGACAGGACGATTGTGGTGGCGTCGGAGACGGTTCCCGAGGGGCTGGAGGTAGCGCGTCATTACATGGCGGCGCGCGGCATCCCGCGGCAGAATCTATGCGTGGTCAAGGCCCCGGCCTCCGAGGGGGTCACCCGCGAGCAGTTCGACGCCATGCTCTGGAAGCCGCTCCTTGAGTTCCTCTCCCGCTGGGGCGGACGGCTCGACGTGGCCCTGCCCGACGGGACCGTGGAACTGCGGCTCGGCCGGCGCCGGCCCAAGTACCTGGTGCCCGTCTACGGCGTCCCCGTCAAGGTGACCGGTTACGAGGACGTGCAGACGATGTACATGTCGCGTGCGGCGGCGGTGGACTCGGAACTGGCGCTGTTGCCGGGCCGCAACCACAAACTCGTCGGCGGGTTGGCGAACCCGTATTTCGGCGCCGCCGTGCCGTTCGGCCCGCCGTTCGATGAGGGGATGGTGCTGGTCTCGCGTCTGGACGGTCCGACGGCGGCCATCGCCCGGCGTCTTGTGGACGATGCCGTCTGGACCGAGGCCAACGGCCTCAAAGGCCGCGCCTACATCGACACAAGGGGGCTGACCAAGGGCGGATACGTCGGCGGCGACAACGCCCTGCGATTGGCCGCCCGGATGCTCGAACGCGTCGGCTTTCAGACGGAGGTTGACGAGCGGCCGGAGGTCCTGCCCCTGAACCATCCGATGCCCGACCCGGCCATCTACCTCGGCTGGTACACCGAGAGCGCGGTGGGGCCGATGACGAAACGCGATTTCCGATTCAACCGCGGCGCCGTGGCGTACCACCTCCAGAGTTTCAGCGGGGCGAACATTCGCGACCCCAAGGCCCATTGGGTCGGGCCGCTTCTGGCCGCAGGGGCGTGCGTGACGGCAGGGGCGGTCTACGAACCGTTCCTGAACGGTACGCCACGGATCGACATCCTCATCGACCGGCTTCTTCGCGGACACTCGTGGGGCGAGGCCGCCTACATGTCGCAGGCCCAGGTCTCGTGGCAGATGTGCTTCGTGGGCGACCCGCTGTATCGGCCGTTCGGGCGGCGGCGCCGTTAGCCGCCAGGCTTTGCCGGCGCGCCCGTGCCACTCGTGGCGCTTGGCGCCGACGAGGCCATGCTGGATAATCATGGGCAAGGAGGTTGCCATGAAACTCGTTGTCACGCTGGAACGTGATGAAAGCGGCATGCTGGTTGCCGAGTGTCCGGCCATCCCCGGTTGTGTATCTCAGGGCAAGACCGAAGACGAGGCCGTCGCGAACATCCGCGAAGCGATTGCCGCCTGCCTGGAGGCCCGCGCCGAGGCGGGGATGCCCCTGACGGTCGCCACGCGTGAGATTGAGGTGAGCGTCTGATGGCCAAACTACCGGACGGCGGCGGGTGAGGCTGATGCGTTGAACCGCCACCTTCGTTTGCAGCCTACTTCCCCTTATGGGTCACGTCAAAGACCCGCACGTAATCGACGAGGAAGTAGTCGGGCAGGTCGGCCTTGCGGATGTTGCCGCCCCATTTGCCGATTTCCTCGGTGAGTTTGACGAAGGCCTTCACCTGTGAGACGCCGCCCGCCTTGGTCCGCCACGTCTCGACCCCGTCCACGTAGAACACGTATTCGTCCGGTTTCCAATGGAGGCCGAAGGCGTGGAAGCCACGGCTTACGCCCTTGACCTCGGCCTTCTTGCCGGCGGACCGGTGGTGCTTGCCGTAGCGGTCCCAGTGGAGGGCATGCTGGATGTGGTCGGTCCGCCACGGCATTTCCACGATGTCGATCTCGGTGCCGTCGCGGCCCTGGTCGCCCACCTTGCTGACGCCGGGCCTGGAGAACAGCCAGAACGCCGGCCAGTGCCCTTCCCGGGCGGGGAACTTGCAGCGGCATTCCCAGTATCCGAACCGATGCTCGAACTTGCCCTGCGTCCGCATGGCGCCCGAGGTGAAACGGTCGCCGTCCTTTCGGGTCCGCAGGACGAGGTGGCCTTTGCCGTCGAGGTACGAGTCGGCCTTGACCCAGTAGCCGTCCCGGCGTTTCCAGTCGCCGAGGATTACCCACTTGGATTCGTCAATCGTCGCGCCGCTGAACTCGTCGCACCAGAGGAGGCGCCATTTCTTGCCGGCCGGCGCCGGAGGCAGGAACTGCTTCGCCGCGCGCGACCCCGTCACTTGGCTCCCAGCCGCCGTCAGGGGTCTTGTCCAGATGCCGAGCAGACCTGCGGTGACGATCGCAAGCAGCCCGAGAGCGGCAAGTGCCATGCGTGTCATGGTTGCTCCTTCATCCTCAAAGCGTCCGCCTTGTGCCGCTCTCGCGCGGCGGGTGTCCCGAGCCGCCGCGCGCCGACCGCTCTCGCGCGGTGGCTCAGGAGAGCCACCGCGCGGGAACCCACGTGCTCAAGCGTTCGGGTCGTCGAAGAGGTCGGGGTTGCCGTCGGGGTCCGTCGGCTTGCCTTTGCGTCCCCGTCCCGCGGCCGGCTTCCGGCCCAGGTGCTCGTACGCCGCCGCCGTGACGGTGCGGCCCTGGCGGGTGCGGGCGACGTAGCCGATCTTCAGCAGGTACGGCTCGACCATGTCGACGAGGGTATCGACCTCCTCGTTCAGGGTGGCGGCGATGGCCTCGATGCCGGCCGGCCCGCCGTCGTAGGTCTCGATGAGGACCCCGAGGAACTTGCGGTCGAGTTCGTCGAGGCCGTTGGTGTCGACGGCCTCCATCTTCAGGGCCTCGGCGGTGATGGGTGGGGTGATGCGTCCGTCGCCCTTGACCTGGGCGTAGTCGCGGACGCGGCGAACCAGGCGGATACAGATGCGAGGCGTGCCGCGGCTGCGGCGGGCGATCTCGCCGAGCGATTCGTCGTCGGCCTCGACGTCAAGGAGCCGGGCGCTGCGTGCGGCAATCTCCGCAAGGTCTTCTTCCGGGTAAAACTCGAAATGGTGGAAGATGCCGAACCGCTCGCGCAGCGGGGCGCTCAGAAATCCCGCGCGGGTCGTCGCGCCGATCATCGTGAACGGTTGAAGCGGCACGTTGATCGTCCGGGCGAACGAGCCGCGGTCAACCGTGATGTCGATCCGAAACTCCTCCATCGCCGGGTAGATGAACTCCTCGACGACGGGGCCGAGACGGTGGGCCTCGTCGATGAACAGGATATCGCCGCTCGTCAGGTTCGTCAGAATGCCCACGAGGTCGGCCGGCCGCGTCAGCGCCGGGCCGCTCGTCGTCTTGATGCCCGCCCCCATCTCGGCGGCGACGACGTGGGCGAGGGTCGTCTTGCCGAGGCCGGGCGGCCCGTGGAAGAGGACGTGTTCGAGCGGTTCGCCTCGCCCCTTGGCTGCCTGGACGGCGATGGCGAGTTTCTCTTTGAGGTCCGTCTGGCCGATGACCTCGGCCAGGCGCCTCGGGCGCAGGGTCAGGCTGAAGTCCTCTTCGTCCGGACCCTGGCTCTGCGGGCTGACGATGCGTTCACGTGGCATCGGGGTCTGGCGTCTCCTTGCTGGCGGTTTCGGCCACGTCCGGCTCGACTCCGCCCGGCTGGACGGCGCGCGGCTGGACGGCGCGCGGCTGGACGGCGCGCGGCTGGACGGCGCGCGGCTGGATCGTGCTTGGCTCGAATTCTCTGGGCTCGATTCTGTCCGGCTCGATGATCGGTGGAATCGAGATCCCGAGCAGGGCGGCGCCGACGAAGGCGAAAAACCCGATCTTGCCGTCGTTGTTGATCGCCATGGCGATCGAGGCCGCCAGCACGCCGAGCCCCACAGACATACCCATCCGTCGCATCAGGTCGCTTCGCATGGTTACCCGCTCCTCCCTGGCGCACGCCCCCCGTCCGTCTTTGCCCTGGCGCCTGTGATGCGTTCGCGTGGCATTGATTGCCTCAGCGTGCCCCCTGTGTTCACCGGGGGCTAAGTGTTTCGCGTGCCTGCACTACCCTTCGGCACTGGTGGGTCCCTGGTGAAAGGCTTCGCGGACGAGTTGCTCGACGCCCGCATCGTCGCCGAGGCGTTCGTAGGCGGCATCGACACGTTCGGCGGCCTCGGGGCGGGCCAGGCCCAGGCTGATGAGCACGGAGACGGCCTCGCGCTTCGATTCGGGCTCCTCGCCGAAGGCCCGTCCGCCGGGGACCATGACGGCGAACTCGTCGAGTTTGCCGCACAGTTCCGCGATGATCTTGTCGGCCGTGCGGCGGCCGATGCCGGGTAACTGCGAGAGGCCCGCCGCGTCGCGCGACTCGATGCGTTCGGCAATCCGGCCGACGGGCAGAACCAGGCTCCGCAGCCCCTTGGCGATGCCGATCCCCTGAACGCTGACGTATCGGATGAAGAAGCGGCGTTCGGTCTCGGAGAGGAAGCCGACCAGCCGCGGCACCATCTGGCCGTACGCCGGGTTGCCGTCGAAATACTCGAGCGTGTGGAGCGTGACCTTTCGTCCGAGGAGCGGCCGCAACTCGTCGGCCGTCACGGGGGCGACCATCACCTCGTAGGCGACCGGCCCGGCGGCGAGGACGACGCGGTCGTCGGCCAGCGTCTCGAGTTGTCCGGAAACCCGTGCGATCATCGTGTGTGTACCGTCCGCACCGCCTGGTGAGCGTGACAGAGGGCCACGGCCAGAGCGTCGGCCACGTCGGGCGGGTAGGGCGTTTCCTGCAGATGAAAGGCGCTCTGGATGGCCCGCTGGATCTGCTGTTTCGACGCGTGGCCGCTGCCGACGAGCGATTTCTTGATCTTGGTGGCTCCGTAACTCTCGACCCGGACGCCGGCCTCGGCGGCGGCCGCCAGGATGACGCCCCGTGCGTGGCCCATCAGGATGGCCGTCCGCGGATGCTTGTAGTGCGCATACAGCGTCTCGACGGCGGCCACGTCAACCTTGAACTCGTCCAAGACGGCCGCCAGGCCGGAGTGGATCTCGACGAGGCGGTCGGCCAGGGCGTCGGTGCGATTCGTGCGGATGACGCCTGCCTCGACCAGCCGCGGCGCCCCGACGCCGGCGGCGAGGTCGATGACGCCGTAGCCGGTTCGCTGGAGGCCGGGATCGATGCCGAGGATACGCATTCATCCTCCCTGTTGGAGGCGCTTGGTGAAGGCCTGAAGTTCGGCGTCGAGGCGTTGCCAGGTTTTTTCGCACTCGAGCACCAGGGGAGACATCTTTTCCCACCGCAGTTCAAAGGAATACGCTTGGCGGAACACGTGCCGGAAGTTGAGGTATTTCCGCAATGCATTGCGGAGGTCTTCCGAGATGACCGCAGGCCGTTGCGGCGTCGGCAGGGTCATGGCGTCGAGAAGGTCGCGATGCCAGGTATCACCGGCGGGCGCCCCGCCGTCGCACTCAATCGCGACGCGTTTGAAGATGTTCTCAACTCCGGTGTAGAACGCATGGAGCATGGCCGCCAGAGCCGATCGCTCGATGGCGTCAGGCGCTTGCTGGGTGCATTTCTGCAGCAGGGAAGGATGGTGTTGGAGCAACCGGCCAAGTTGCTCTCGCTCGACCGCGATCTGTGCGTTGAGTCTATCCCACACGGACCAATTCCCCTGCCTCTTTCAGGTACCGGGTGAAGGGCGTGTCTTCGTCGAGATCGATCAAGTCAAGCGGCCGGCGGAGGACATCCGCAGCGCGGCTCATGGCGTCCCAGAACCGCTCGGGCGGAAGGCCTTCGACGGCCAGGTCGATATCCGAGCCTTCGCGAAGCGGTCCTGTCGCAGCCGATCCGAAGATATAGACTTCGCGTGCCCCGGCCTCCTTAAGAGCCGCGGCCGCCTGCTCAACGATTTGCCTGATCTCATCGGTCATGGCCGCTTGCCTCGCAACCCATGCTGCCGCTTAGACTTGCGGTCGAGCCCCGGAGGGGCGATTGATGGTAGCCCCGGGCGTGAGCCCGGGGTAGTCAAATCGCGTTGCCGACAAAGCCCCAGTGGGGCGAAAGAACGGTTCCCGCATGGCCTTCTTTCGCCCCTACGGGGCTGAACGACCACACAGAAGAAGGTTCTGCCTTCCATACCTTCCCAGGGCTGACGCCCTGGGCTACTATCCGCCGCCCCTGCGGGGCTGCTACAGATCAGTTGCCCCTACGGGGCGCGTTTGCGCCGCGTGGGTGCAGAGCACCCACCCTACTTGAATCGCCACGTCGTGCCGTCGGGCGAATCTTCAAGTGTGATGCCGGCGTCGGCCAGACGGTCGATGCACAGGATTCGCATTACCGCCTCGTCACGTGCCGGAGGCACGGTTGCGATGTAGCCACGGGCGCAAGCCCGTGGGACCGGGGCCCACCCCGGCTATGTTGAGCCCCACCGGGGCGATTGATTTCAGTCGCCCCTGCCGGGGCTCTGGCTGTTACGTGTCGCCTCCTCGTTCCCCGGGCTCGCGCCCGGGGCTACAGATCAGTGGCCCCTGGCGGGGCTAACTACTTGAAGCGCCAGGTCGTGCCGTCGGGCCCGTCTTCGAGGGTGATGCCGGCGTCGGCCAGGCGGTGGCGAATCGCGTCGGCGCTCTTGAAATCCTTGGCCTGTCGGGCTTCATGCCTCAAGTCGATGTGGATTTCCATACTAGCGTCTAGCGCTCGCTTGTAAACATTGGCGAAGTTAACTGCGAGACTTAGCGCCGACCCAGGACGAACACTCTCAAATGAGAAACCCAGTACATCGCAAGCCAGATCCTTGAATGCTTGCAGCAGAACATGAAAAGTTCCTGGCGTGACGTTGGATGTCTCTTTGAGTCGGTTGGCCTCGCGCATGAGCTCGAACACAATACTGAGAGCCACCGCTGTGTTGAAGTCGTCGTCCATCGCCTCTTTGAAGCGACGGCGAGCATTCTCAACGGTCCTTTTAACTCTCCCGTCAACCTGATCCATGTAAATCTGGCCGCGCTTCCAGACCATCTCCACGGTGCTTGCCAGGCGGTAGTGCCCTGTGGAGGCTGCCTGAAGGGCCTCCTCGCTGAAATCCGTCTGGCTGCGGTAATGGCTCTGAAGGAGAAAGAGGCGGAGGACCATGGGGTCCCACTTTTCGAACGCCTCGCGCAGGGTGATGAAGTTGCCGAGGCTTTTGCCCATCTTCTGGCCGTTGACGGTGACCATGTTGTTGTGGAGCCAGTATTTGACGAAGGGTTTTCCGCTCGCGGCCTCGGCCTGGGCGATCTCGTTCTCGTGGTGGGGGAACTGGTTCTCGATGCCGCCGCCGTGGATGTCGACCGTCTCGCCGAGGTACTTCTGGCTCATGACGGTGCATTCGAGGTGCCACCCGGGGTACCCCATGCCCCACGGGCTGGGCCATTGCATGATGTGTCCGGGCTCGGCCCGTTTCCAGAGGGCGAAGTCGGCGGGCGACCGTTTCTCGGGATTGGTCTGGACGCGGGCGCCGGCCTGCATGTCTTCGACTTGGCGTCCTGACAGGCGGCCGTACTTGGGCCAACTCGAGACGTCGAAGTAGACGTTGCCGCCCACTTCGTAGGCGTGGCCGGTTTCGAGGAGGCGTTTGACGTGTTCAATCTGCTCGATGATGTGGCCCGAGGCCCGCGGGCTGATGTCCGGCCGCACGACGTTCAGGCGGTCCATGTCCTCGAAGTAGCGGCGGGTGAACGTTTCGGCGATGGCCATAGGGTGGGTCTTCTTGGCCCTGGCGGCCTTCTCGACCTTGTCCTCGCCCTCGTCGGCGTCGTCCGTGAGGTGGCCCACGTCGGTGATGTTCTGGACGTAGGTGACCTCGTACCCCAGGTACCGCAGATACCGGACGATACAATCGAAGGCGATGTAACTCTTGGCGTGTCCGATGTGGGCGTCGCCGTAGACGGTGGGTCCGCAGACGTACATGCCGACGTGCGGGGGCGCGACCGGCTCGAAGGGCTCGCGCTTGCGGGTGAGCGTGTTGTGGACGTGCAGGTTGTTTTCGCGAAGTGTCATCGAATCCTCACGGCAACGCGCCGGGCAAGCCGGCGGCTAACGCTGCATCACTCGCCACACTTGCCGAGCACAACAACGGCCTGGGCGGCGACGGCCTGGCCTGCGCCGATGGGGCCGAGGCCTTCGAGGGTCCGGGCCTTGAGGCCGACGGCGCCTGTGTCAAGGGCCAGCAGTTCGGCCAGCCGGTCGCGCATGGCGTCTTTGCGGTCGCCGAGTTTCGGCCGCTCCAGAAGGACGTTGACGTCTGTGCTTGCCGGCCGCCATCCGGCGCCCTTGGCCATTTCGAGGGCGCGGCCGAGGATATCGCTGCCGGCGGCATCCTTCCAGGCCGGGTCGGTGTCGGGAAAGTGCTCGCCCAAATCCCCCAAGCCTGCCGCACCGAGAACGGCGTCGGCCACGGCGTGCAGGACGACGTCGCCGTCGCTGTGCGCGAGGGGGCCGACGTCGGACGGCACCTCGACGCCCGCCAGGACCAGGCGACGGCCTTCAGCGAGGCGGTGAACGTCGAAGCCGATTCCGACGCGAATGGGTGACGGCACGTTGGCCCTCGCATTTCCAGGCGCCACGAGCCAGGCGACGGGCTGCCCGGCACCGGATGACCCGACGCTGGTGCGTCGTGCTCGGATGGCCGGGCTTGGCTCAGGCGGAGTTTATACGCGGCGGCGGTTGTTTGCAACGTCTAAAGCCCGGTGCGGATGAAGAGAAAGGGCTGTGCCGGTCGTCTCGGGGACGTCCGACACAGCCCGTGCCATTGGATTCGCGGGTCGCTCGGTGCGTCTATCTGCCGGTCAGTGCCTTGAGGCGGGTCACGGCCTCGTTGATTTTGGCCTCGTCGCTGGTTTCGGCGATGACGCGGTTGTAGAGTTCAACGGCCTTGGGGCGGTTTTTGAGTTTCTCGTCGTAGATCTTGGCGGCGTTGAAGAGGGCAGGGTGCTCGCTCTTGGGGTTCCACTGCCAGCATCGCTGGTACGATTGGACGGCGCGGGCGAAGTCATTGAAGTACCATCCGCCGTAGATCTCGCCCATGCGGAATGCGGCGTCGTCGATCTTGTCGCTCTGGGGATATTTCTCGATGATGGTCTGGAACTTCTCGAGGGCGATCTTCAAGTAGTCCTTCTTCCCGGGCGGAAACGCCGGGTACTCCTTGTAGTCCAACCCCTCGGTGTAGAGTTGGTCGGCGGCCTCGAGGCTCTGAGCGGGCTTGAGGTCGGGGCCGGCGAGTTCGGCCACGATGAGGTACTGAACCTTCGGAATCTTCTCGAAGGCCTCGACCTCGGCCGTTGCCCATTCGATCTTGTGGACCGCGCCGCGGCCCAGGTAGTAGTGCCTGAGCGCCGCCAGGGCCCGGCCGTAGGCCTTGCGTGTGCGGGCGACCTCCTCGACGAGACCGACTTCGCCCAGCCCCGTGAGGTCTGCCTCGGTCTTCGGCCCGATCTGGGCCTCGATCGTCTTGGCTTGGAGTTCGACCGGTAGCGTGGGTCTCTTCGGCTCGCCCGGCGCGGCGAGGAGGGCAGGCTGTTTGGCCTCGCCGGGCACAGCCAGGACGGCGGGCTGTTTGGGTTTCGGTTCGGCCATCAGTTTGGGCATCGGCAGATCGGCCGGCGTCACGGTGGGGCCTTCGGGTGGGGTGGCCGGTTTTTTCTCGGGGATGCCGAAGAACTCCTCGGCTTCCCTGACGGCGTCCGGGCGGCTCTTGGGCGGCGTTTTGGCGGGCCCCGGCAGTTTGGCCGGGGGTTCGGCCGGGCCGCCGGTCGGCGGCGTCTCCTTGGGCGTTCGGGTCGGTTTGGCGAGGACAGGCGGCGCCTTCTCCGGCGCCTTGAGGGGCGTCTTTTCGGGCGGCGTTTCCTTGGGCGCTTCGCGGTCGTCGGGCGTGGGGGGAATCGGCTTCACCTTCGTCGGCCGGTCGGGCTTCAGTTTGACCGGCGGCAACTGGAACTCATTGGTTTGGGCGAAGGCGTCGGCGCCGATCCAGACGACGCAGGCGACCGCGGTGGCAAGTACGAGCATAAACCGATGCATGAGTGAGCCCTCCGTCAGGTGAGCGTTCCTCGTCTGACAGTCGGTGATTGCACAAAGACACACCGATTATTAGAGAGGGCCCGGCTGGGAGGGTCAAGCAAAAAGCACAACGGCGCGCCTCGCCGGCGCGTGGCGGGTTCGCGGTCCGCCCGGGATACGGCCGGCTATCCGACCCGTCAGACGGCGGCGCGGGGGGAGCGGCGGAAGCGCTTGACGAGTTTCTTGACGGCCCGTTGGCGGAAGGCCGTGTCGGAGACGTGGTTCCAGAGGCTGCGGAGCATGGCGCGGCGGATCTTCTCGCGGCCGATCTTCCGGACCATCGGATGGGCCAGGGCCTTGCGGTAGGGGATCGTCGGCGGGTGTTTGCGGAGGAACCGGAGCATGACCTGGGCCTGGATTCGCCGCAGGTCTTCCACGCCGTAGGTTTCGCTGACGACATACCGGCGTCGGCCGGCCACCTTCATGCCGGGTTGGGCGAGGACCCACTGCTCGAAGTCGGTATCCTCGTAGGCGTATATCTTATTGGGGCTGATGAAATCGACGCCGAGGTCGGCGGCGTAGTCGGCGATGCCGAGCATCTCCTGCTCGGTCTCGCCGGGATTGCCGATGAGGAAGTTGCCGAGGGTCAGGATCTTCGTCTCGCCGAGGTGCACGAAGGCCTTGCGGGCCATCTTGACGGTGTAGCCCTTGCGCATCGCCTTCAGGAGCCGCGGCTGATAGGATTCCAGGCCGACCATGAACATGAAGAAGCCCGCCTGTTCCATCTTCTTGACGAGGCGGGCGCTTTTGTAGAGCGGGTTGACGCGAATCTCGCAGGCGTACAGGTGCCGCACGTCGCGCTGGATCAAGAGGTCGCAGATTCTTTCGACGCGTTTGGCGTCGGCGGCAAAGTTGGCGTCGACAAGGTGGACGATCGTGGCGTCGGTCTCTTCGAGTTCGGCGACCACGTCCTCGGCGTCGCGTCCGATCCAGGGCTGGACCTCGCCGAAGATGTTCTCGCGCCATTTGCAGAAGGCGCAGACCATGGGGCAGCCGACGCTCGTGATGATGTTGTCGCCCTTGAGCGTCAGCCACGGGTAATCGTACCGGCGGACGGAACGGTCGATGCGCAGGTGGTCGATACTGCGGCCGGGGTGGAGGGGGTTCTTGACGAGGGGGGCGTCGGGTTTGGAGGCGACCGCTCCCATAAGGTCGCGGCTAGTAGCGGCACCGCGGCTAGTAGCGGCGCCGCGGCCAGGGCGCGCTCGCGCGTCGGGGGGGTAGGCGGTGGCGCGGTCGCGGTACCAGAAGCCGGCGGCGCCTTCGGGTGAGCCGTTCCGGACGAGGCGCGGCAGGGTCTCGTCGCCGTAGCCGATGGCGAGCAGGTCGATCTCGGGCAGCGCCTCGAGCACCTCGTCGGTGTGGCGGGTGGCGTACAGGCCGCCGACGACGAGGGTGGTGTCGCGCGGGAGGTTGCGGATGAGCGTATCGGCGTAGTCATCGCGGCCCCACATGAGGGACACGGCGATCATGTCGGGCCGGAATGCGCGGATAAGATCGTCGAGCGGGCGTCTCTCCAGACGCATGTCAACGAGCACGAGATCGTCGACGTGCGGTCTCAACGCGGTCGCAACGATCTCGAGCCCGATGGGATTGATGATCGCCAGCCCGCCGTACAGGTGCTCGCTCTTCTTCTCCGGCGAGTACGGGTAGACGAGCAACGGGCGTTTCCAGGTCATGGACGCATTATAGGCCGCGCGAGGCAGGGCGGCAACGGAGAAGCGCGGGGCATGCCGGGCAATGCATTGTGGCACACCATCACGCCCGTGCCGGGGCTGACGGCACACGTCATCGGCGGTTCACATCAGCAGCAGGACCATGATGCCGACGAGGGCGAGGCAGAGGGCTGTGGCGACAAGGAACCCGACCCAGGATTGCGTGCTCGGTTTGACGATGAACAGGCCGCCCGCCGTGATGAGGCGTTTCTCGGGCGGCACGGCCTCGTCGAGCGGCAGGTCGAGCCGGTCTTCCTCGCCGATGGGCACGTAGATCTTCGTGAAGAACTTCTCGATTGTCTCGGGTTTCGGTGGTTTCGAGACCAGGCTGCCGATGATGCCGAAGACCGTTGCCGCCGCCAGGGGCAGGCCGGTGGTGGCCACTTGGCCCAGGTCGAGGACGTAGCGCGTCACGATGAACGTGGCCGCTGCAGCGATGGTGCTGGCAAACATGCCCTTCGAGTTCATCCGTTGCCAGAGGATGCCCATCCCGACCGAAACGCCCACGGTTGCGGTGAGTTTGAAGTAGTCAAGGATGGTCTTGACGACGCTGGCGCGCATCAGATAGGCGGCGCCAAGGGCGGCGGCGATGATGGCAACGCCCACCCATTTCGCGACCTTGACGCAACGTTCCTCGCCGGCGTCGGGCCGGATGTAGGTGCGATAGATGTTCTGTGAGATCAAGCCGGCCACGGTCACCTGGATGGCCGACCCGCTGCTCATGCCCGCCGCCAGTACGCACGCAAGCATGATGCCCTGGAGAACCGGGTGCAGCAGGTACCGGACGGAGTCGCCGAAGGCTGCATCGGGTTGGACGCTCGACCCTTTCTGAATCAAGAAGGCCAGCCACATCAGCGCCAGAAAGCACCAGCCCATCGTGCAGATGCGTTTCAGGATGTTGCCGTAGGTGAATCCCACGCGGCCTTCCCACTCCGATTTCCCGGCGCCGCACACGGTGATGAGGTGGGGCTGGGCCAGCATGGAGAAGGGGGCGTTGATGCCGAGCAGAATCACCGCCCATAAGGAGAAACTCGTGGGGTCGAAGAGGCTGAGGTACGCACCCTCCTGTTTACCCAGGATTTCCAGCGTGCCGGCCCACCCTTTGATCTCCGGCAGGTACAGCGCCACCGGGATAGCGATGAACGACAGGGCGATGATCATGAGGCCCTGGACGAAGTCGGTCCGGATGGCCGCCACAATGCCGCCCCAGTAACTGTAGATGACGAAGACCGACGTGGTGGCGAGCAAGATGCCGAAGAACCAGGCCTCGGCCTGCCGCTCGGTCTTGACGCCGCGGGCGGCCCAGACTTCCTTCTCGGCCTGGTCGGCGTCGGTGGCGGCCGCGTCGGCGGCGGGGGCCGTGGTCACGGTCGCCTTGCCCATCATGCCCTGGACGGTTCGCGTGGTGGCCAGCAGGACGCTCGCCGCCGCAATGGTCATCCCGACGGTGGCGATGATGACGTAGAGGACGGTGGCGGGCCTGCCGAACCGCTCCTCGAAATAGTCGGCCAGCGTCAGGTACCGCATGCGACGTACTAGCGGCGCGATGAGCCAGTAGAAGGGGGTGCCGAACATCCACATCCACGAGACCCAGATGCCGGAGGCCCCGCTCGAGACCGTCTTGGCGGTAACCCCCGCCACGTCGCCCGGATGGGTGCCGGCGCCGAAGGCGTGCATCACCATCATCGGCACGCCGAACTGCCGCTTGCCGAGCAGAAAGCCTTCGCTGCCCTTGGCCTCCCGCTTGCTCCACCAGCCCAGCAGGAGCATCCCCACGAAGTACAGGATGACGACGATCCAGATGGCGTAGTGGAGGCCGAGCAGGTCCATGGGCACGTCCTTACAGGTGACTCGTGCTTCGTTGTTCGTCGCTTGGGGCTATTTCCACGCCGCCTCGGGCGGCTGGGCGTAGTCGGCGTAGCGTGCGGCCACGTCGGCGGCCTTCTCGTCGCCGGTGTGGAAGTAGATGCGGTACCGCTGGGTCATCTCCTTGCCGGCGTCGAGGGTATGGTCGCCCGTCTGTTTGCCTTTGGTGAAATGCTTGAGGCCGAACGGGTTGGCCGTCAGCAGACCGTAGGTCCGGGCGTGCCAGGTGGTCGGGTGCCTGAGGTTCGTGGGCGCATCGAAGATGGCGAAGCCGAGCGTCTTGCCGTCGACCGCGCCCGAGCAATCGACCCATGCGGCCTTCTTGCCCCAGGCGTCGCCGGCGGTCTCGCCCTCGGAGTTGACGAGCCTTCCCTTGCTGCCGCCTTTGCCGTCGGCGCGGAACTCCGGGCGCATCCGCGCGGCGCACAGGCCGCCTTCCTTCGTGTCGCCGAACTTGACCTTGCCGTACTTCGCCTGGAACACGAGTTCCAGGTCGAGCATGCGGTGTGTGTCGGGCAGTCGATAGACGCGGGCGGTCCGGACCTCGGCCATGACGGGCTTCTTGTCGACGGTCGTCCAGTTGAGGGTCTCGCGGAACATGCCCATGACGGGGCCGCTCACCACGGTGTCGAACGTCTTGTGGACGATCCATCCGGCCTTGCCGCTGATCGACCAGTTGTCCGCGCCGTTGACGTCGCCGTGCGCCACGTAGAGGCTCGTGTGGTGCGGGTGGTCCTTGGCAACGTTGTCGGGAATCTTCTCGGCGGTCAGCGGGTACGGCCGCGTCATGGTAACCTGGCCGGGGCCGAAGACGGGCCAGAAGTACGGCCGGCGCAGTTGCTGGCCCGCCGGCTTCGGGTTCGTGAAGCGGTATGCCGTAAACGGCTTGCCTTCAATCGTAATGGCGATCGTCTGCGGGCTGGTTCGCAGTTCAACGCCCTTGGCGGCGGCGCCGGATGCACCGAGTTCGACCGTGTAGGTCAGCGTCTTCGTGGCGGGAAGGGTATCGAGGATCCACCACAGCCGGCCGTCGGCCACCTGGCAAGGGACGGCCTTCTCGCCGCAGGTCATCTTCGCTTTCGCGACGCCGGCGGGCACTTCCACGCTCATCGGCACGTGGGCCCGGGCCTGGCTGCTCGCTTTGACGACGAGCGTCTTCGTTGCGGCCCCGGCACACGATGCCGTGACCAGCAGCGCGGCAGTCAACAGGACGACGGGGGTTCGGGTTAAGACGGCGGGTTCCATGGCGCTCTCCTGAGGACGTTTCGCAGACACGCGGACCGGTTCACCATAGGCTTCGCCCTTGGCGCTGTCAAGCAATCCGTGTAGCCTGGGTCATGTGACGCCGGGGACCTGAACATGTACCCCATGTCAAGGTCCGCGCGAGGTGGCTGGACGCTCCCAGGTTGGCTGTGGGGCCGCAAGCCTGGGGGTTCTTCAGGGGCCCCGAGACTTGTGGAGGGTCTGATCATGTGCGATTGCTGCTCGCGTCGACAATTTATGGCCGCCAGTGCGCTGGGGGGCATGACGCTGGCGACCAACCAGTTGGCGGCGGGGGAGGAAGCCGCGAGCCCGCCGCCCGCGCCGCCGTCGAAGGTCCGCATCTGCGTGATCGTTGCCGGCGCCCCGGCGCAACGAAGTTGGTGCGTTCCCCCGGCGAAGATCGAAGAGATGAAGCAGCGGTTGGCCGAGGCCGAAAAGAACCTCGGCAACGTGGAGTTCGTGGTGGGCCAGGCGAGCAACGCCGGGCAGACCGCCCGGCTGCTGGAGCAGGCCGGTCCGGAGGCCCCGGTGCTTGCGATCAGCGCGAACATGTTCGGCCTCCGGAGCGTCATGCCCGCGGTCTTCCAACAGGGCCGGCCGGCGGCCGTCTTTCATCTGCCGGTGATCGGCGGGCACGACTGGTGCCTCGTTCCCCCGTGGCTGGCGGAGGGGCATCGGGTCACGCTGTTCGAGAGCACCGACTACGGGGAGTTGGAGCGGGCGGCGGCGCTGTTGCGCGTGATCCCCCTGTTGCGACAAAGCCGCGTGCTCGTCTCTCCGCCGTTCAAGGGGACGCCCGAGTCCTTCGCACCCGACCAGGTCAAGCAGCGCCTGGGGGTCGAACTCGTGCCCATGGTTGACCGGCGCTACGACGAGGTTCTCGCCGCGGTGGACGCCAAGGTCGCCGAGACGGAGGCGCAGCGGTGGATCGACCAGGCCGAGCGGAACGTCGAGCCGAAGCGCGAGGACGTTGTGAAGGCCGCGAAGGCCAGCCTGGCACTGGACCGGTTGATCGCCGAGAATCGGGTTCAGGGGCTGACCGTGGGCACGTGCATGCGCTGGCTGCCGCGCGGGTTCCCGTGCCTGGGGTTCTCTCGGCTGAACGACCGGGGCATCCCGGCCGCGTGCGACGGGGACATGGACTGCCTGCTGACGATGCTGATCTGTCAGTACGCCTTCAATCGGCCGGGCTTCCTGGGCAATGCCGCCGGGGTGGACACGGCCCGCAGCGCCTATCATCAGGCCCACTGCTCCGCCCCGCTGAGGATGGAAGGCCCGGACGGCCCGGCGGCGCCCTATCTGCTGCGCCGGCACGCGGAGGTCCGCGGCGGCGCGGTGCCCGAGGTCCATTATCGCGTCGGGCAGAAGGTCACGTTTACCAAACTGATCCACCTCGAAACCCTGCTCGTGTTCACCGGAAAGATCATCAAGGCTCCCGAGGTCCCCGAGGGGACCGAGCGGGGCTGCCGGACGGAACTGGTCGCCGAGGTGGCCGACGGGTCCAGGCTGCTGTCCAACTGGGGCGGCGGGGCGCTGGGCAACAGCGCCAAGGACTACTATGCCTCCTTGCACCGGGTGGCGTACTACGGCGACCACGTGCAGAGCATCCGCCATCTGGCCCACCTGATGGGCCTGCGGGTCGTGGAGGAAGGGTAGTCGCCTGGCCCCGACAGGACCGGCAGCGCGGAACGGGCTAATCCTACAACGCTAGTGCGCCTTTTTGTCCGCCTGGTGGCCTTCCCAGGCCACCAGGAACAGGCATAAACTGCGTTCGCGGCGGCCTGGGAAGGCCGCCGCGCGGAACGTAGCGTAGTAGTACTCAGCGGGTCATCCGGAACCAGGAGACGACGATTATGGATACGAGATTCAGCCGTCGGGGTTTTCTGCGAGGCGTGGTTTCGGGCGCTGCCGCCGTCACAGTGCTCGGCAAGTCGGTCCTCGCCATGGCGGGTGCCGCGCCGAAGCCCACGGACAAAGCCATCTGGCCGTTCTACGCCTTCGACAACGGGGTTCGGACGGTCCCGACGGTCGAGGGCAAGGTCAAACTGCTGAAGGACCTCGGCTATGTCGGCATCGAGTGCCAGATGAACCACAAGGGGTTGCCCGGGATGCTCGAGGCCCTCGACAAGCACGGCCTGACGCTGAACGCCGTCTACGCCGTGCCGTTTTTGGAGAATCCGCCGGACCCTGGTCTGCCGGAATCGGTCAAGCGGATGAAGGGCCGCGCCACCCGCATCGAACTGGCCATCCGCAGCCGCACCTTCAAAAAACCGTCCGACCCCGCCGGCGACGAGAAGGGCGCCGACCTGCTGAGGCACGTCAGCGACCTCTGCGCCGACACCGGGCCGGTCGTCTCGGTCTATCCGCACACGGGATTCTGGACGGAGAAGGTGGAGGACGGGGTGCGGCTGGCCCGCCGCATCGGCCGAGGGAACGTCGGCACGAACTTCAACCTGGTTCACTGGCACTGGGTCAAGCAGGGGCGGCCGCTCGAAGCGGTGCTGAAGGAAGCCGCGCCGCACCTGATGAGCGTGACCATCAACAACGGCCAGCGCGATAAACGCACGATCACGTCCCTCGATGAAGGCGACTACGACCTGGTGGGCTTCATGCGGCTGCTGAAGAAGGTCGGCTACACCGGGCAAGTGGGCCTTCAGTGCTGGAGCATCAAGGAGAAGTCGGAGCTGCACCTGGCGCGGTCGATGGAGCGCTGGCGCGAGATCGTCAAGGAAGCCCTGGCGCAGCGATAGCCGCACCCTTTGGGTTTCCCGAGGCGTGTCTGTTCCTACTTCGCCGGTTCGCGTGGTTCGGGTGTCACGAGCGGGTGGCCGCTGGACTGCTCGCGTTTCCGAGCGTCCTCTGCGATGGCCCGAACGTCGTACCCGAACCGTTCGGCGGTCTCCTCACGGCGTTTGCGAACCTCATCTACGATTGGGTCTTCACGCATCGCTACGCTCCCATCAGCCCTGCTGGCGTGCAGATGATCGGTGGGTCGAACCCGAGAGAACGCAGACAGCTTGCCAGCGGTCCGAGGATCTCTGCGTTGGCCAGGTGCCGACAATTCCATGTTAAGAGAATGTCCATCTGGTGGACCGTGGCGACGGCGACGTGCAGGGCATCCCCCGCGGCGTTGGGTGGAATCACGTCCTGATGGATCACGGCCCCGGCCAAACTGATGGCCTCGTCGGTAATCGGCACTTTGGGAACTCCCGCGAGCAAGGCCACACGCCTTTGGGCGGCTTCCACATCTCCGCCTCCGGCTTCGTCCAGCACGAACTGGGAGATATAAAGACCGAACCGGTCGCGCCGTTCATTCCACCACTCACGCGTGAGTTCCTGATGGGCCGCGATTATCAAATCGCGGCTGGGCCGAGCCGCCAGATAACTCACGATCGTGGTTTCCAGGTAGACGCGTTTCTTCACCGTACGCTCTTTGCTTATCCGGTCCTCATCGTTCATCGCTCACGCCTGAAACCCTTCGCATCCGCTATTTTACTTGCGACCGGAGGTATCCGCAAAGGCTTTCTGTGTGGCGGCACATAGCGAGCCCCGGAATCCGCAGCGCGAATGCGGTTGGGGCATCGTGCCAAGCCATATGGCAGCCAGCGCGGGCGATGATTCCCGAGTCCGCGAAGCCCCTCCTGCACATGAGGTCTCATGGCTACTGCTTCGCCGGCGCCGCCTTCGGCTTGCCCATCGGGTCGGACGGCTCTCGGACCTCGACCTTGCGCGGGGCGATGGCGCGGACGAGATCGGGCAGGTCGTATCGCGTCAGGGCCGCCGGGACGATGCCGTTTAGTTGGCTCTTGCACATCGGCGTGGCCACCACGTCCATCCAGGAGTCGATCGACCGCTCCACGGTCACGGCCTTGAGCCGCTCATCGAGCGCTGCCGCATGCAGCGCCACCGGTCCGGCGCCTTCGATGCCGCTGATGCGGATGTTGCCCGCGTCGATCTGGTTGCGTGCCGAGAGCACGTCGAGGGCAGCGAGCACGTCCTCCACCCGCTGGCCCAGCAGTGGCCGGCCGAGGTGCACGCCCAGATACGAGATCGGGTACTCGTTGTGCCAGTACTTCTTGGGCTTCTTGGAGGCGGTCTCGCCCCAGCCGCGCG
>Ga0307433_1000730_pt1 | contig 22537 bp, 25 predicted proteins | sample SalMarWE160210MG_FD_202166 | JGI IMG/M metagenome (GOLD analysis project Ga0307433, IMG submission 202166) | Salt marsh sediment microbial communities from the Plum Island Ecosystem LTER, Massachusetts, United States - WE1603-210 | ecosystem: Environmental > Aquatic > Marine > Intertidal zone >... | reverse complement strand
CTCGCCGTGAGTCCGTTCTGCCCCACGCCACACGCCAAAGACCACGGCGAGATTCTTCGCTGCGCTCAGAATGACAACCAAGGCCCCCGACCAAGTTGCATCGTGCCAGAAATCGTTGCCACACCCGCGTACGATGGTCCCATAATTCCCCTCAAGCCCACATTCGCGGTTTGACGAAGAGAGAGTAACTTCCGGCGAGAGCCCGACCGCTGGGAACGCTGATCCTCCCAAGCGGTCATCTTACGCGCGTGCCGCAGTATCCGGCGGACGCGCTGTCGGGACGGTCGGGCGTCATCGGCCCCCGGACGGGCGGGCTGAATGCGGGCGAGGGGATAGGAGCCGATCCAACGGCCATGCTCGATGCCGTGGTCACGCTGGGCGAGTCGTCGCCGCCGGAGGCCTGCCCGTTTGAGGGCATCGCCCGGACGGTCGTCTCGGCCGCCCGAGCCGCCGACGCCATCGAGGCGGCGCGGGAAACCTCTGCCGGCCTGATTGTCATCCGCGAAACGGTTCCGCAGACCGAGGCTCTGGCGTTCCTTGCCCAGGTCCGCCGGACCGTTCCCCGGGTTCCCGTCGTGGTGCTCTCGAACCGTCGCGACGTGGACGAGGCCATCCTGTTCATCCGCAGCGGCGCCCGCGACTACCTGTGCGCGCCGCCGGACGAGGCCTCGCTGGAGCGGGTCATCGAGGCCGCCCGCGCCGGTCAGGCCCGCCTCGACCCGGACAGGTTCTTCGCCCCGGAGTGTCCGCCCGGCCTGCCGATGGTCGGCCGCAGCGAAGGCATCCGCGAGGCGTTCAAGACGATCCGCCTCGTCGTCGAAAGCCAGTGCAACCCCGCCTTGATCGTCGGCGAGACGGGCACCGGGAAGGAACTGGCGGCCGCGGCGGTCCACAGGCTCCGCGGGGCGCCGCCCGAGACATTGGTTGCGGTCAACTGCGCCACGCTGACGGCCAACCTGCTCGAGAGTGAACTGTTCGGCCACGTCAAAGGGGCCTTCACGGGGGCCGACCGCGAGAAGACCGGCCTGTTTGAGTTGGCCGAGGGCGGCAGCCTCTTTCTCGACGAGATCAGTGAGATGCCGCTCAACCTCCAGGCCAAACTGCTGCGGGTCCTCCAGGAGAAGCAGTTCCGGAAGGTGGGCGGCACGAAGACCATACCGTGCCGGGCGATGATCATTGCCTCAAGCAATTGCGACCTGGCCGCCGACGCCATCGCCGGACGCTTCCGCAAGGACATCTATTACCGATTGGCGGTGTTTCCGATCCGCCTGCCGCCGTTGGCCTCGCCCGAGCGCCGCGACGACATTCCCCTGCTGGCCGAGTATTTCATCGAGACCGCCTCGGCGCCCTGCCGCGACAGGGTCCGGGGGATCACCCCCGCCGCCCGAGACCGCCTCCTCGCCCACAACTGGCCCGGCAACGTGCGAGAACTCCAGAACGTCGTCGAACGGGCCATGATCGTCGAGCCGTCCGACCTCATCACCCCCGAGAGCCTCGTGATGCCGGGCGAGGCCGGCCCGGCCGGTGCCGAGACGGACCTGCCCGTCCCGGAGAACGACTTCTCGCTCGAGACCGCCGAACGGCTGTTCATCACGCGGGCCCTCACCGAGACCGACTGGCAGCGTACCCGCGCCGCCGCCCTGCTCGGCATCACCCGCGCCACGCTCCACGCCAAACTGAAGCGGTACAAGATTACGATCCCCGACAGCCCCGGCCCGACGTCGCCCTCCAACCGCCAGCCGCGCCGGTCGCAAGCGCTGCAGAAAACCCCCCACTAATCCTCAAACCCTACTTGGTCTTTTTGGCCGCCTGGTGGCCTTCCCAGGCCACCAGGGACAGGCGTAAACTGTGTTCGCGGCGGCCTGGGAAGGCCGCCGCGCGGAACGTAGACTAGAGTCGTACTAACCCGGCCCATACCCCTGCTACGCCCACTCCATGTCGCCGCGAACCGTCTCGCTCGGTGTCTGAAAACCGTACGGGCGCACGAAATTCTGGCGCGCCCCGGTCCGCTCTCGGTGCCCGCCATTCCGGCAAAGCGGCGTTTATGGGCATGAAAAGGGCGTTCTCGGCGCTAACGTGGCTCACTGAGCCGATTGGCACGGCGGTTGCTCTCTCCTCGGCCGTCTTGGCGCCTGCGCCCTCGCGCCGGCCGGACGGACCACAGGACGAATCGGTATCGGCTCACAAAACATGGCAGACCCCGAAGAACAAAACGCGGGTGAAACGGACGAATCGCCGGCCTCGCCACCCGAGCCGTCACCGCCCACCGAGCAGAAGGCCGAGAACCCCGACGCCCGGCACCCGGCGGCCGAGCCCGACCCGCCCCAACCCCCCGGCGAAGGCCCCGAACCGCAAAGCGCCGGTGACGCCCCCTCCGACCGCGAAGCCGGTACGGAAAACGCACCCGACGGACCGCAGACCACCGCGAACGGCGAACCCGCCGGCGCCTCCGCGTCGGCCCCCAAGTCGGCCGAACGACAGGCACGCCGCGAGCCCCGCCTCTCCCTCGAACCGTTCCTGTCGCCGAGCATCTTCAAGAGACGGCGACGGAGGTCCCACTGGCTGTGGGTTTTCTTCGCCCTCAATACGGCGGCGCTGGCCGGCCTGCTGGTCTACGTGCTGGGGGTCGGGTTGCATGGGGACAAGCCGTCGGCGCCCGAACCGACCGAGACCGCCCCGAAGGCCAGGCAACCACGCACGTCGCCCCCTACCCCGCCGATGCCGGAAGCCGTCTCGTGGCAGACGGTCGAGGAGACCTACGCCGCCAAACGGTACGGCGCGGCGATGACCCAGTGCATCCAACTGCTGGAGGCGGCCAAGGGCAACCCCCGCGACGAACTGATGCGGGACTACCTGCGGTTGCGCATCGCCCAGTGCCAGCGGAACCTCGGACGGCGACGCGACGCACGGAACACCCTCGTCGGGCTGGTCGACAGCCGCTCGCCCATCGTTCGGGGGTCCGCCCTGCTGGAGACGGCCTCGCTGGACACGGCCGAGAACCAGTACCTGTCGGCCCGGACGCGGGCGTACGGGGCCATCGCCCTGCTGGGTGCGGTGGAGGGGACGGGACCGCTTCAGGACGCCTGCGACTTCCTGATCGCGGAGGCGTTGACCCGCAAGGCCCTCGCCTTCTTCAACGACGCGGAGAACCTGCCGCCCAGCCGTCTGCCGGAACAGGACCCGTTCGCCGGCGTCGAGAGCGAACAGGCGGTGCGGGCCATGGTTCTGGCCGGCGTCGAACGTCTCAGATACGCCACCTTCGCCCCCAAGGTCCACCTGGCCCAGGGCAAGCAGGCCGACCGCGGCCCCCGATGGACCGTCACCAGCACCGGGGCGCCCCTGGAGGAACTCCTGTGCCGCGTGGCCGGCGCCGCCGATCTGACCATCGACTGGCGGGCCGTCGAACCGCGCACGCGAAGCCGTCCCCTGACCCTCTGCCTGAGCAACGCCACCGACCATCGAGCCATCGAGGTCGCCTGCGGCGCCGCAGGCCTGGTGGCGCGCCTCGCGGGCGCCGACGTCTCTATCCACGACCCCCGGACCCTGGCCACGTCCGACCACCTGCAGGACATGCTCGTCAAGGAAGCCATCTCGCTGTGGCGCCGGCTGTTTCTGCGTGAATCCGACGGCAAGCGGCTGGTGTACGGCCACTTTGCCCTCGGGATGCTCTACGAGCACGCCGGCGACAACGCCGGCGCCCTGGCCGAGTACCGGCTGCTGACCCAACGTCACGCGACCTCGGCGCTGGCGCCGCACGCCCTGCTCCGCTGCGCCACCGTCCGGATCGCCCTGCGCGACTACACCGGCGCCCGCGAAGACCTGCTGGCCTTGCTCGACCGGCATCCGAACTTCCCCGACGCCGACGTCGTGTACCTTCGGCTGGGCCAGACGGCCATGGCGGCCGGGCTTCTCGACGAAGCCGTCATCACGTTCAAGAGGCTCTACTACTACGAACTCTCGCAATCGTCGAAGATAGGGGCCGCCCTCGGCGCGGGCAACTGCTACGCCGCCCTCGGCAAGCCCAAGGCCGCTGCCGAGTGGCTGACCCGCTACGTCAACCTCGCACACCAGGCGGGCCAGAAGGACGAGCAAACCACCCGCGCCGGCTACCTGCTGGCCACAAGCCTCCGCGAAGACGGCCGAAGCAAAGAGGCCAGAAAACGACTCCTCCTGCTCCTGGAGGCCGACCTCAAGGAACCCCTGCGAACCGAGGCGCTGCTGGAACTCGCCCGGACCATGACCGACCTGGACGATTTCCCCGCGGCCTTCGCCGTGCTTCAGCGTATCGACACCACCAAGGTCCCCCCGCCGCTGGCCGACAAGACCGTCCTGCTCCAGGCCCAGATCCTTCGGCAGATCCACCTGCCCGGGCGCGCCGTACGCCTGCTCAAGAACAGACAGGCCGAGGCAACCACCCCCCGCACCGCCGCACTCATGACCGTCGAACTCGGCCGATGCTACGCCGACACCGGCGACCTCGAACGGGCCAGGGGGCTGCTGACCGAGGCGCTGCCGAAACTCGGCCAGGACCCGCCGGCCAACGAGGTCGCCCTGGAACTGGCCCGGATGTGCCTCGACACCGACCAGGCCGCCCAGGCCATCGGCCTCTGCCGCGAACTGCTCATCCGCGACGTCCCGGAGACCGTCCGACGCCGCGCCGTCAGCACCCTTGGCGCCGCCTACGCCCACAAACGCGACCACGACCGGGCGGTCGTCGCCCTGACCGGCGAGGTGCCCGTTCCTGAAGGAGCGACCCACCCATGAAACGCCGGATGCTCTGGGGTCTGTGCGCACTCAGCGTTGCCCTTGCCGCCTCGTCGGCCGCAGGCGCGGAGGCGACCTACCAATTAGCCCTCCCCGCCAAGCCGGCCGATGCGACCGCGAAACCAGGCCCGGCCTCGCCGGCGCGCCCCGTCGCCGCCGCCGACAAGCCGGACGAGGTGACCAGCAGCATCATCCGGGAGGTGCAACAGAATCGTCGTCTCCTGACGACGTCGGTCATCAGCGCCCCGGAGCCTGCGCCGCCTGACCCGCACCTGCGCGAAGCGGTGGATCTTCTGGAGGGATTCGGTTTCAGGCCGCCCGCCAAGAAGACGAAGCCGACAAAGGCCGCCAAGCCGGCCGACGAGCCGGCCGCCGAGCCTCCGCCCCAGTTCGTCCTGACGGCCGAACAACTCGCCAAACTCAAGACGCAGATCGAGAAGACGGGGGCCGACGAATTCGCCGACCCCGTCGCGCTCGCCGACGCCCTCTTCCGAAGCGGGCACCCCGACCACGCCTACACCCTCTACGCGCGGCTGCTTGCCGACAAGACGACCGCCAAACCCGTCAAGGCGTGGTTGCTGTTCCAGATGGCCAACTGCAAGCGTCCGAGCGACGCGGTGGCCGCCACCACCCTCTACGGCCGCATCCTGAACGAGCACGCCGACTCGGCCTGGGCCGGCCCAAGCAAGGCTTACAAGAGGCTGCTGGAGTGGCGCCAGACCGTGAACCCGGAAGCGATTCTCGAATCGCTCGAATCGCCGTCGCCCGAGGCGGCATCGCTCGAATCGCCGTCGCCCGAGGCGGCATCGAAAGGTGAGGCTGAATGACGCAACCGGTCTTCCAGAACGTGCTCCTCGTCGAGACCGAAGCCGCCACCACCCGGCTGCTGCTCGAGACCCTGGCGGCACGGGGCATCCGCGGCACCGTCGCCGGGGACCTCAAGACGGCCGACGAGCGGTTCGAGAAGGGCCAGTGGGACCTGGTGATCGCCGACCTCGACGTGCCGGGCTGCGGCCTGGAAATCGTCCGCCGCGTCAAGGCACGCGAGCCGGAGTTGCCCGTGGTCGTGCTCGGCGCCGACACCGCCGTCGCGACCACCGTCCGTGCCATGCGCGAAGGGTGCGACGACGTGCTCGTCAAGCCGCTCGACCGTCCGGTCGTCGAGCGGCTGCTCGACCGGCTGGTTCCCAACCACGCGGTGGCGGCGGCGGTGACGGCGGAGGCCGACGGCCGGTGCCTCTACCGCATCGTCGGACGCAGCCAGAACCTGTGCCGGGCGATCGCCCTGGCCAAGCAGGTGGCTCCCACGTCCGTGCCCGTCCTGGTATGCGGGGAGAGCGGCACCGGAAAGGAACTGCTCGCCCACCTGCTGCACCACGCCGGCCGCCGCTCGGCCGGGCCGTACATGCGGGTCAACTGCGCGGCGATCAGCGAGGCGCTGCTTGAGAGCGAACTGTTCGGCCACGAGCGTGGGGCCTTCACGGGCGCGATCTCCCGGCGGAAGGGCCGGTTCGAACTGGCCCACGGCGGCACGCTCCTGCTGGACGAGGTCACCGAGACGGGCCCGCGGCTCCAGGCCGAACTGTTGCGCGTGCTGGAGGGGCAGGATTTCGAGCGCGTGGGCGGGTCGCAGCGAATCTCCGTCAACGTCCGCATCATCAGCACCACGAACCGCGACCTGGCCGCCATGGCCAAGGCCGGCCGGTTCCGGACCGACCTGTACTACCGCCTGGCGGGCGTCCGGATCGACATCCCGCCCCTGCGCCACCGCAAGGAAGACATCCCGCCGCTCGTCTGGCACTTCGTCAACCAGTTCGCCCACGAGAGCGGCCGGCCCATCACGCAACTCGACCCCGAAATGATGGAACTCCTCTACCAGTGCGACTGGCCCGGCAACGTGAGACAACTGCGCAACGTGGTCCGGACCGCCCTGATCTTCGGCGCCGGCGGGGCCCTCTCGCTGACCGAGGCGCCCTGGCTTCAGAGTGAACTCGCCGGCGACCGGGGCGGGCCCGTGTCCGGAAGCCTGCGGCTGCGCGACGTCGAACGGCGGACCATCCTCGAGGCCCTCCGCATCACCGACAGCCACCAGGCCAAGGCGGCCGACCTGCTCGGCATCACCGACCGAACCCTCCGCGAGAAACTCCGGCGGTACCGCCAGGAGCGGTACGTCGATGAGACGGGAGAGAAGCAATGGCTCAAAGCGCCCGCATAGCCGAATACCTGGAATCCGGCCTTCGCGCCGCCGGCCTGCGCCAGGCCGTCATCGCCAACAACATCGCCAACATGGCCACGCCCGGCTTCCGCCGCGGCACGGTCCCCTTCGAGAAGACCTTCGCCGAGGCCCTCGCCGCCGGAAAACCCATCGACCACAAGGCCCTGATCGACCGCATCATCCAGCCGCGCACCGGCGCCCTCAACGAGTTTCACAACGACGTCCAGGCCGACACCGAGATCGGCAACCTGATTCACAACTCCATGCTCTACAAGACGTACGTGAGGCTGCTGAACCGCACGTACCGGCAGATGGAACTGGCCATGGCCTCAGACGGGGCCTAGTACTACAACGCTCCTTTGCGCGGCGGCCTTCCCAGGCCGCCGCGAAAGGCCCTGGGACGCGTTCCTGGCGGCCTGGGAAGGCCGCCAAGCGGGTACAAAGAGCCATGTAGCGTTGTAGGCCTAGGCCGCAGGAGGAACCGAACGATGGGCATTGACGGCATCGCGCCGCTGGCGGATATCGCCGTGTCGGGCCTGCGGGCCCAGTCACTTCGGCTCAACCTGATCGCCGGCAACATCGCCAACGCCAACACGACGCGGACGGCGGACGGCACGCCCTATCGACGGCGCGACGTCGTCCTGCAGACAACGCCCGGGCAGTTGGGCGGCGTCACGATCCTCAACATCGCACGCGACATGAGCGATTTCCGTTCCGTCCTCATGAAGGGCCATCCCGACGCCGACCAATACGGCTACGTCCAGATGCCCAACGTCCACATGCCCGTTGAGATGATGAACCTCGTCACGGCCTCGCGGGCCTACCAGGCCAACGTCGCCGTCCTCAAACGGTACCAGGACATGGTCGAGGTGACCGTGGAACTGCTCGCCTAGTCAAAGGAGCCGTCATGAACGTCGCGGGACTCAGTGCCATCAGCACGCAGCCGGTCTTCCCGGGGCCGACCCCGCAGACCGGGGCGGGCGCCGCCGGCGGCAAAACCGACTTCGGCGCCATGATCCGAAAGGCCGTCGATGCCGTCGACAAGAACCAGGGCCAGTCGGCCGACTCGATCCAGCAACTGCTCACCGGCAAGCAACAGGACGTCCTACCGGTCGTCGCGGCCGTCGCCAAGGCCGACATGAGTTTCAAACTCCTCATCGGAGTCCGCAACAAGATGATCGAGGCCTACAAGCAAACCATCAACATGCAACTGTGAGGCGGCCGGAAACCGGGAACCCACGACGGGGTGATCTACCGTGCCAAACTCCTTCCAAACCGCAGTGGACATCTGGCAGCGGATGGGCTTCATGCAGCGCATCGGCCTGATCTCGGTCCTGCTGGCCTGCGGCGGGGCCGCCGCACTGCTCCTCGGATGGGCACGCCAGCCCGACATGGCCCTCCTCTACACAGGCCTCGACCCCGAAGACGCCGCACAGATCGTCGAGAAAATACGCGACGCCGACACCACCTATGAACTGAGAAACGGCGGAACCGCCGTCTACGTGCCCTCCGACACGGTGTACACGCTGCGGCTGGAACTGGCCGGCGAGGGACTGCCGAGCGGCGGCCGCGAAGGCTATGGCCTTCTCGACAACGAGAAGATCGGCACCAGCCCCTTCTCCCAGCGTATCAATTACGCCCGCGCCATCGAGGGCGAACTCGCCAAGACCATCGCCCTCTTCGACGCCGTCGCCGCAGCACGTGTCCACATCGTCCGACCCGACAGCAAACTGTTCCAGGAGACCAACCAGGGCGCCTCCGCGACCGTCGCCCTGCGTCTGCGGCCCGGCCGCAAACTCACGCAACAGAACGTCGCCGCCGTCGTCCACCTCGTGGCCGGAAGCGTCGACAGCCTCAGCCACGAAAGCGTCGTCGTCGTCGACAGCCGCGGAAACCTCCTCTCCAGCGGGACCGACGACGACTTCGCCACAGGCGCCGGCAACGTCCTCGACTACAAGAGCCAGGTCGAGCAGTACCTGGCCAGGAAGGCCGAGGACATGCTCACCCTCGTCCTCGGACCCGGAAGGGCCACCGTCAAGGTCGATGCCACCATCGAGACCAAGACCGTCAACGAAACCGTCGAGCAGTACAGCCCCGACGACAAGGTCACCACCAAGGAGGAACTGATGACCAAGTCGTCGACCGGCGGCTCGACGCCGGCCGAAGCCGCCGCCGCCACCAACGAAAAGGAAGAAACCGTCACCACCGAGTACGAGGTCGGCCGCACCGTCACACAGAGCATCGAAATGTCGGGCCAGATCGTCTCCCTCTCGGTGGCCGCCTTTGTGGATCTGTCGGCCCCCGAACCCTCCCCGACCGGAGCAGAAGAAGGCGCGGCGCCGGCGAGTTCCCCCACCTCGCCGGCGCCGGAACTCGCCATCAAGGACGTCGAGGAGGTCATCCGCAACGCCGTCGGACGCGAGTTCCTCAAAGAGCCCGACTCCCTCAAGGTCGTCAGCCGACCGTTCTATCACCCCGCCCCGCCGGCCGACGACGCCGACGCCGAGAATCTCTTCGCCAGCCCCGAATTCTACCTGGACGTGGCGCGGCACGGGTCGCTGGGGGTGCTGGTCATCGGCGCCCTGCTGATGCTGAAGATCTTCGGCGGCTCGAAGCGCAAAGGCCCGCCGATGCCCGCCGAGGGCGCCCTCGAGGCCGCCGCACTCGGACAGGGCCAGTTGCTGACCGCCGGCGCCGCAGGCCCCGCCCAACTGAACCAACGCATCGCCGCCGCACTCCAGGAAAACCCCGAAGAGGTCAAGCGGCTGTTCCGAACCTGGGTCGAGAGCGAACAGGGAGGGGGCTAGGTGGCGCCGACCGGCATCCAAAAAGCGGCCGCACTCCTCAAGGCGCTTGACCCGGACACCGCCGGGCAACTCCTCCAGGCCGCCCCGTCGCGGTCGGTTCCCGAGATCGCCGCCGAGATCCTCTGCCTCGGCGGCCCCGGCCAACCCGGCGGACACCCGGCCGACGGGCCCGCGACCGAGTTCCTCGGCCTCCTCCACGGCAAGCAGACCGACGGCAGGCTCGAAACGTTCGTCCAGCAGGTGATCCACAGCGCCGTCGGCAAGGACCGGACCAAACAAATCCTCGACGAGGCCCGGCGCATCGTCGACAGCCGCGACCCGTTTCTGTCGATCCGCTCGGCCGACATCGAGAGCCTCTCGAAGGCCCTCCGTGGCGAACACCCCCAGGCGGCCGCCGTCGTCCTCGGCGAACTGCCACCCGAACGAAGCGGCGAACTCGTCCCCCTGCTCGACGAATCCGTCCGCGGCGAAGCCGTCCGACGTATGCTCTCCGACCGGGCCACCCCGAACGAGGCCCGGGCGCGCATCGCCGCCACCATCCGCAAACGCCTCGACGCCATGCACCGGGCCCCCGCCCGGCCCGGAGGCGCACCGGCCGAACCGCAGGACCGCCTCCGCCAGGTCGCGCTCCTGCTGAGGGGCCTGCGGCAGGAGATGCGCGACGGACTCCTCCAGACCATCGCCGACCAGAGCGCCGATACCCGAACCGACGTCCAGAACATGATGGTCATCTGGGAAGACCTCCCCGTCATCAACGACCGCAACCTCCAGGAAGTCCTACGCGAAATGGATGCACGCGACCTGGCCCTCGCCCTGTGCAACGCCGAGGAGTCGATCGAAAGCAAGATCCGCGGCAACGTCTCGGAACGCGCCGGCGCCATGCTCGACGAAGAAGCCTCGCTCATGCGAGACCCACAGGAAGAAGACGTCGAAGCCGCTCGCGAAAAACTCCTCGGCCACTTGCGAAGCCTCAATGCCGAGGGCCACCTCCGGTTCATGGAGACCAAGGCTGATGACACAGCCGCAGCCGGTTGAACTGCCCCATCCCCCCACGGCCGTCCGCGTCATTCCCGGACCCGCCGGGGGCGACAACCGCGCCGCCGGGTCGGCCGACGCACCCGACAACGGCGCCCTGCAGAGCGACCAGGCCGCCCTTGAGACCGAACGGGCCGAACTGGCCCGCGCCCGCCAGGCCCTCGAACGGGCGGCCGCCCAGGTCGCCGGCCTCGAACCGAAGATCCTCGCCGACGCCGAGCAGCACCTGCTCGACCTGGCCATCGCGATCGCACGGAAGGTGCTCATGCAGGAGATCCAGGCCGGCCGCCACGACATCCTGCCCATCGTACGCGAGGCCATCAGCCGCGCACCACCCAAACGCGAGATCGTCGTCCGCCTCAACCCCGACGACGCCGCCCACCTCGAAGCGGCGCCCGGCCACGACGAGATGCCCGCCAACGTCCGCCTGGTGGCCGACCCGAGCATCGGACCGGCCGAGTGCGTCGTCGAAACCGCCGAGGGAACCATCGAGGCCCGAATCGAACAGGAACTCGACCAGGTGGCCGCCGCACTCAAAAACCACGAGGAACCATGATCGACTGGGACCGACATCGCGCACGCCTTGACCGGGCCGACCCGCTGGCCTGCCGCGGCGCCGTCGTCCGCGTGACCGGCCACACGGTCGAGTCGCAGGGCCCGCCCGTCGGCGTCGGCCGCACCTGCGAGATCCACCTGGCGGACGGGCGGCGGGTGCCGGCCGAGGTCGTCGGGTTCCATCACGAGCACCGCGTCCTGCTGCCCCTGGAGCAGATCGACGGCATCGCCCCGAACGACGCGGTCGTCGCCCGCACGACGGAGCGGACGATCCGCCTCGGACCCTCGATCCTCGGCCGCGTCATCGGCAGCCTCGGCCAGCCCATCGACGGCAAAGGCCCCCTCGCCGGTCCGCACGTCCGGAGCCTCGACGCCGCCAGCCCCCCGCCGCTCAGCCGGCGGCCGATCACCGAACCGCTCGCGTTCGGCATGCGCGTCTTCGACGGCATCCTGACGTGCGGCAAGGGTCAGCGGATAGGGATCTTCTCGGGCAGCGGCGTCGGCAAGAGCACCCTGCTGGGCGAAATCGCCCGCGTCTCCAGCGCCGACGTCAACGTGCTGGCCCTGATCGGGGAGCGCGGCCGGGAGGTCCGCCAGTTCCTCGATCAATCGCTCGGCCCCGAGGGCCTGGCCCGCAGCGTCGTGGTGGTCGCCACCTCCGACTCGGCGCCCATCCAGCGGGTCAAGGGCGCGTCGCTGGCCATCTCGGTCGCCGAGTATTTCCGCGACCTCGGCAAGGACGTCCTGTTCATGATGGACTCGGTGACGCGGCTGGCCCAGGCCCAGCGTGAGATCGGTCTGGCGGCCGGCGAACCGCCCACCACCAAGGGCTACTGCCCGAGCGTCTTCAGCCTGCTTCCGAAACTGACCGAACGCCTCGGCCCGGCCAGCCGCGGAACCATCACCGGCGTCATCTCGGTTCTGGTCGAGGCCGACGACATGAACGAACCGGTCGCCGACTGCGTCCGGTCGCTGCTCGACGGCCACATCGTCCTGTCGCGGAGGCTGGCCGAGTTGGGCCACTACCCCGCCGTGGACATCCTCCAGAGCGTCAGCCGACTCATGGACGCCTGCACCACCAGGGAGCACTGCCTGGCGGCCCGGAAACTCCGGGCCATCTACGCCACGTACCAGGGCGCCGAGGACCTGATCAACATCGGCGCCTTCAAACGCGGAAGCAACCCGAGGATCGACACCGCCGTCTCACTCATCGAACGGGTCAACGCCTTCCTGGCACAGCCCCTCGGAACGCGGTCCGGCTTCACCGAGACCGTCGAGCACCTGTGTTCGATCACGCAATCGTGGGACCACCTGATGCCGGCCGGCGAGACCGAAGGTCCCGAACCCGTGACGGCCCGGGCCGGTGGAGCACCCTCGTGAAACGCTTCAAGTGGAAACTCCAGCGCGTTCTCGACATCAAGACCCAGCACGAGCGGGCGCTGCGCAGCGACCTGTTCGCCCTGGCCCAGGCCATCGCCCGGGTCCGCGAGGAGATCCTGGAACGCCGGACCGTTCTGAGGGTGCTGCTTGCGGAACTCGCCGACCGGCGCCTCGCCGACCGCCTGCCAGAACTCGCCGTCTTCATGGAGTTCTCGGCGGTCGAGGAGCGGCGAATCGAACGGCTCGGCGCACGGCTGGGAGACCTCGAATCCGAACGGGCCGAGAAGCAGCGCCGGTTCCTCGAGGCCCGGGCCACCTGCAAGACCCTCAAGCGGCTCCGGGAAGAGGCCCGCAGCGCGCACATGCGAGACGTCGGAAAACGCGAGCAGATGGCGTTCGACGAAAGCGCCCACACCGCCTTCGCACGCAACGCCCTGCCGCGACTCGGGACAACCGTACCCTAGGAGATGGACATGAAAGGCGGCAAACTCGGCATTCTCATCCTGGGCGGGGCGGCGGCCTTCGCGTTCGGCATCTCGCTCGCCGTCAGCCTCTGGACCAGCGGCGGCCCGGAGAAGGCAAGCGGCGACGCCGGACAAACCCAGGCCGGCGATCCGACGGCGCCCGGCATGGTCATCGTCACCAACGACGTCACGCAACTCGAGGGCAAGCACCTGATGGCACTCATCAAGGACCTCCGCGGCCGGATCCGCGACTGCGACAGCCGCCAGGACCAACTCGAGGAGGAGAAACAGCGCCTCCGGCTCACCCTCCAGGATCTCCAGAAAGAGGCCGAGCAACTCGAGAGCCTGCGCCTGCAACTCGACGCCGCCGCCGCCGGCCTGCGGAAGGCCAAGGTGGACCTCGAAAAAGAGCGCATCAACGTGAAGGCCGCCGAGCAGAAGAACCTCAAACGCACCGCCAGCGTCTACGACACGATGGCCGCCGAATCGGCCGCTGAGATCTTCGAGAATATGTGCAAAAACCGGCAGGAGGAAGACGCCGCCAAGTACCTCTACCTGATGCAGCAACGCCAGGTCGGAAAAATCCTCGCCGCCTTCACCGACAAGACACTCGTGCCGCGCCTCAACGACCTGATGAAACGCATACGCCAGGAAACCCCCGCCTCCTAGCAAGGCTACCTTGCGAGGCGGCCTTCCCAGGCCGCCGCGAAAGGCCCTGGGACACGTTCCTGGCGGCCTGGGAAGGCCGCCAGGCGGGTACAAAGAGACAAGTAGCGTTGTAGGACTAGGAGATGACCATGAGCCGCAGCGAACTCACCGTGCTGATCCTGGCCGCCGTGGGAGCCTTCACGTTCGGCGCATGGTACGCCCTCAGCCGCTCGCCCGGCGGCGCGCCGGCCGGGACAAGCGGACACGTGCGGCCGGCGGCGCGCCCGGCGACGACCGGCCGGCCGATGCCGGCCGAACCCGACGATGACCCCCGCCGCGTCACGGGCGCTGCGCCGCTCGAACCGCAACGCCCGAGACGCCTGGCCGCCGTCTACGACACCAGGGCCGCCGAACCGGCCGCCTCGGCCGGCACGAACGTGGTTCGACGTCTGAGAGAACCTGTGAAACGCATGCACGAAGGGAACTGAGCCGTGGATATCGCAACAGTCATCGGTCTGGTGGCAGGGTCGGGTCTGATCATTGCGGCGATCCTGACGGGGGGCGGGGCGGGGATGTTCTTCAACATCCCGTCGATCATGATCGTGGTCGGCGGGATGATCGCGTCCACGCTGATTCATTTCTCCCTGGGGACCGTCCTGAAGATCTTCTCGGTCGCCAAGAAGACGGTCTTCAGCCAACTGCCGCCCGAACAGGCCGTGGTCCAGCAGATGGTCGATTGCGCCGCCATCAACCGCCGCGACGGCGCCCTCGCCCTGGAGCAGCAGGTCCAGAACGTCGAGGACGGCTTCCTCATCAAAGGCCTCCAGATGCTGGTCGACGGCCAGAGCGAAGAGGCCATCGAGCAGCAACTCAGCACCGAGGTCCAGTATCTCGGGCAGCGCCACGCCACCGGCAAGAAGGTGCTGGAGTTTATGGGCGCCAGCGCCCCGGCCTTCGGCATGATCGGCACGCTGATCGGCCTGATCCAGATGCTCCAGAACCTGGAGTCGCCTTCCGGCATCGGCCTGGGCATGGCCACCGCCCTCATCACAACGTTCTACGGGGCACTGCTGGCGAACCTCGTCTTCCTGCCGCTGGCCGGCAAACTGGCCCTGCGGTCCAAGACCGAGTCGCTCCAGAAAGAGATGATCATCGAAGGCCTGCTCTCGATCACTCGCGGCGAGAGCCCCACCGCCGTACGCGAACGCATGCAGGCCTTCCTCGACGCCAAGAACCGACAGGAACTGAAACCGAACGTGTAACATGGCCAGACGGCAGGCAAAACCGGCGGACGACGCACCCGGCGCCGATTGGCTGGTCACCTTCTGCGACTGCATGACGCTGCTGCTCGCCTTCTTCGTCATGCTGCTGTCGTTCTCGTCGTTCGACCCCGACGTCATAAACCGCCTCCAAGGGGGCTTCGACAGACTATCGTACTCGTCGCTGTCCGATAGGCATCGCCTGCCGCGGGAGGCCCCTGTACAGCAACCACGGGTCCAGGATCGGACCGAAGAGGGCGACAGCACCAACAACGCCCCCGACGACCTGGATCCCGTCGATAAGCCGCGCGACCCCCTCGAAGACCTTGCCGCCGACGCCTACTGCGACCGGCGGGTTCTGACCGTTCCCAGCGAGATGCTCTTCCTGGGACAGACCCATCTGCTCAAGAAGCCCGCCGGGCAGATGCTCAGCGTCATCGCCGACTATCTGCGCCTGGTGCCCTGCCGCGTCATCGTCAGCGAGACCGTCGCCGACGCCGAAACTCTGGACCGCGCGCTGGCCAGAACCTGGGCCATCGTCGGACACCTCACGGCACGGGAGGGCCTGGAGCCCGACCGGTTCGGCATTGCCGTGCGCATCGAGAAGGCGCCCCACCCGTCCGACTTCAAGCAGGCCGTCCGCATCGCCATGCTCAGCCGAAAGGTGTATCCGTGAGGAACAAGACCCAACCGGAAGAGAAAAAGGGAGCCGCCTCGTGGCTCATCTCGTTCGCCGACATGGTCACGCTGCTGCTCTCGTTCTTCATCATGCTCCAGGCCTTCGCGAGCGTTCGCGACCCCGAACTGTTCGGCCTCGGTCAGGGCGGATTCAAGCGGGCCATCTCCGGACTCGGACTGCCCGACTGGCTCTTCGGAACGCAGGAGAAGGTCGAACAGGGCCACATCGACCGGAAGAGTCCAATGGAAGAAGACCTTGACAACGACTACCCGCTCGACGTCATCGACGCCAAAGATGAGAAAATCCGAAAGCTGTACCAGCAACTCAGTCGATTAAGAAACGTCAAGGCCGACGACCAATGGGGCGAACCCGCCCGGTGGCTGGCCACCCCCATTCGCTTCGAGCCCGACCAGGCCGCCCTGCAGGACGCTGCGAAGACCTACCTGACCGGCTTCGCGAGCGACCTCAGGCAGTACGGCAGCGCCGGCGCGGCCCGCATCAGCATCGTCGGCCTGGCGCCCGACGCCGCCACGCCGCGCGACCGATGGAGGCTCTCGGCACGCCGCGCCATGGCCGTCGAGGCGTTCCTGACCAACATCCTGGCGGAGGAACTCGCCGGCGGGGCCATGCAGATCGACTCCTGGGGAGGCGGCCTCGGCAAGCACTGGTACGGCGACGCCTCCGACCAGGCCCAGCAGGCGTTCGTCGTTCTGGCACTGATGCAGTCGCAGGCCGAGGAGTGAACCGAGTCATGGCTGATCCGACCGATACCGATACCGACCCGCAGGAACCGGCCGACGAGAAGCCGGGTCAGCAAGAGGGCGACTCCGGGCAGCGGCCCCTGGGCAAACTGCTCAAGTTCGCCGCACTCTGCCTCGGCATCATCGCCCTCGCCGGGGCCGCCGGGTACGGCACCGGAACCCTCCTCAGCGGCGCCGACGCCGAAACGACCCAACCCGAACCGCAGCCCGCCGAGAACGCCGAGCCCGACGCCGACGACCAGACCCAGTTCCAGTACAAGGACTTCGAGCCCATCACCGTCAACCTCGACGAGCCTCGCCTCGCCCGATACATCCGCGCCACGATCACCGTGGCCATTGCGAACGGGGACTTTGAGGAGATCGGCACACTCCTCGACGACAAGATGCCCCTGCTGCGCGACTGGTTGACCGGCTATCTGGCCAGTTGCACGCTCGACGACGTCCGCGGGTCCGCCAACCAGAACCGCATCCGCCGAGAGATCTTCGACGCCTTCAACCAGCAGTTGTGGCCCGACCAGACGCCCAAAATCGCCAAGATCCTCTTCAAGGAGTGGACCGTATCATGACCGATGGTCGGCGAACCGACGACCTGGCCATTCTGCAGCAACTGCAGGATGCGGCTCACCGGCGTGCGACCGCCGCCCCGGCGCCCGCCGACGCCGCCGAGTACGACTGGACCTGCCCGCATCGCTTCACGCAGGCCCAGCGCCGCCGCATCGACGCCTTCGCCCGCCAGGCCGCCGAACGCCTCAGCGAGGCCCTCGCCGCGCTCCTTCGCACCCAGACCGCCTTCGCCCCAGACCCGGTCGCACAGCGGTACGCCTCGGCCGTCGCCGACACCGACGCACCGGTCTACCGCGTTCCGCTGCACGATGCAGCCGGCGAAAGGTGCGGCATGGCTCAACTGCCCGTGACCCAGGCCCGCGGATGGGTCGAGACACTGCTCGGCGGCGCCGCCGCGACCGACGACGACGAACGCAAACTCTCGTCACTCGAAACCGACCTCCTCCTCGACCTCGTCTCGGCCGTCGTCCAATCACTGGCCTCCGTCAGCAGGGAGACCGGCGGACCCGACCTCCGACGCGGCGAGGCCGTCATAGCCGACGCCGAGCCCCTCGACACACCCGCAGGCGACGAGTTCTGTCAACTCACCTTCAAGGCCACAGGCGACGAGCCCCGCGACGAGGTCACCTGCTTCCTGAAAAGCGAACTGCTCGACCCCATCGCCGGAAGAACCGGCGCCGGCGGCGAGACGGTCGGACCCGAACAGACCCGCGCAAGGCTCCTCGGCCATCTCGGCAACGCGCCGGTCGAGGTCGCCGCACGCCTCGGCACCGCACGCATCTCCGTGCGCGACCTCATGTCCCTCGAACCCGGCGACGTGATCATCCTCGGAACCGGCGCCGCGGAACCCATCGCCGTCGCGGTCGAGGGACAGGTCGCCATGCGAGGCGCACCCGCCGCATACCACGGACACTACGCCGTTCAGGTGATGGACCCGCGAGATTACCCGCGTCTGGGACTGCGCACGTGACCCCGCAGGCCCGCGAAGATAAGGAAACGCTGCCATGACCCAAGCCACCGCAACCGAGGCCGCCCCGCCCGCCGCCAAAGACACGCAGGACGCCGAGGTCGAGGTCCACGATGCCGAACTGGGCGAGGCCGCCGACACCGCCGTCCGCGCCGGCACCGCCCAGATCGACATCCTCCTCGACACCACCGTCGAGATCGCCGCCACCCTCGGCTCCACCCACATGCCTGTCCGCGAGGTGCTCGAACTCGGCGCCGGGGCCGTCATCGCCCTGGACCGCGCCGTCGGCGAACCGGTGGACCTCCACCTGAACGGCATCCGATTCGCCGCCGGCACGCTCATCGTGGCCGGCGACCGTCTGGGCATCCGCATCGAGCAGATTCTGGCCCCCCACGGCGACGCCCCGCCACCGCCACCCCAGGACGGGGCCGAGACCGGGGCCGAGACCCAGACCGAGACGCAGGCCGAGACCGGGGCCGAGGAAGAAGCCGCCTCGTAAACTTTTTGAGCGCCGTCTGATTCTTGGCCGACCGTGCGGCCGAAAACCGCCTTTTCCCACCCGTCAGGGTAGTTTTCCCCTTTGGCACGCCATGTGCACCCCCTCCGCACAGGAACCCGTGTGCACGGTCGGAGACCGGACCGATGGCGACGCGAACCATCCTGGCAGCCCTCTTGAGCCTCGGCCTGGCGGCCGCAACCGCCGACGCCGGCCAGACCGACACCGACACCGACGCCTCGCCCCTGCTCTGGAGCGGGACCGACAAGGCCGTCGGCACGGACGCCGATACGCTGGAACCGGGTGAGAAACAGGACGAGACCGACAAGGAGCCCAAGCGGTTCGATTCCGGCAGCCTCGTTACCCAGTCGCTGGCCGCCGTCCTCGTCATCCTGGTCCTCGGTGCAGCGGCGATCTTCGTCGTCAAGCGGGTCCTGCCGCGCATCGGCATCGCCCAGGGCCGACGCATCAACGTCCTCGAGACCGTGTATCTCGGGTCCCGCCGCTCGCTGCACATGGTCCAGGTCGGAGACCGGACGCTGCTCGTCGGCGACACGCGCGAGCGGCTGGGCCTGCTGGCCGACCTGACGGGGTCGGTCGAGACGGACGAAGCGCCTCAACCCGCCCCCGTCCAACGGAGGAAACCGGCGGCGTTCGTCATGCCGGTCGCCTGCCCGGAGGAGAACTCTTGACCCGCTGGGCCGCCATCGTGAGCCTCGCTGCGGTGCTCGCCTCGGCCGCCTCCGCCGCGCCGGCCGCGCCGGCGTCGCCCGCGCCCACGCCGCCGTCGCTGGCCCCCAAGACGCCCCTGCCGGGCCGGACGCCGACCGAGAACGGCGGCCCGACGGCCCTGCCCGAACTCGGCGAACTCCTCGAAGCGGTTGACAAGGTCACCTCCGAGAAGGACGTGGCCGGCGACTGGTCGGCCCCCGTCAAACTGGCTGTCGTCTTCACGGGCCTGGCGCTGGTGCCGGCCGCCCTGGTCATGATGACCAGTTTCACCCGCATTGTAATCGTTCTGTCGTTCGTGCGTCGGGCGCTGACGACGCAGAACATCCCGCCGAACATCGCGATCGTGGGTCTGGCGCTGTTCCTGACGCTGTTCACGATGGCGCCGACGCTTTCGCGCATCAACGAAGAGGCCTTCCAGCCGTACCTGAGTGGCAAACTCACCTTCCAGCCGGCCCTCGACCGCGGCTTCGCCGTGGTCAGAAACTTCATGCTCCACCAGACCGACAAAGAGGATCTTCGGATGTTCCTCGGCTTCGCGAAGACCGATGCCCGGAAGGCGGCCGACGTGCCGATGCACGTGGCGATTCCGGCCTTCGCCATCAGCGAGTTCCGCACCGCCTTCGAGATGGGGTGCCTGCTGTTCATCCCGTTCCTGCTGATCGACCTGGTCATTGCGGGCATTCTTCTCAGCGCCGGCATGATGATGCTGCCGCCCATCATCGTCAGCCTGCCTTTCAAGATTATCCTGTTCGTCCTCGTGGACGGCTGGGCCATGTTGTCGCAGAGCCTCGTGAACAGTTTTTACTGAGTGAGATCAGCCGATGGACGGAGATCTCATCCTGCACCTGGGCCGGCGGGCGATGGAGACCGCCCTGCTGGTGGCGGCGCCCGTGCTCGTGGTGGCCATGGTGGTCGGCATCGTGACCGCCATGCTTCAGGCCGTCACGAGCGTCCGCGACATGACCCTCGGCATGGTCTTCAAACTCGCCGGGGTGGCCGTGACGGTCCTGCTGACGGCGGGCTGGGCGCTCCAGGTGGTGGTGGAGTTCGCCCACGAGGTCTTCTCGCACGTCGAGATGATGGGGCACTGATGGGAACCGTCAGCCACATCGTGGTGCCGTTCATGCTGGTCCTGGCCCGCATCTCGGGCCTGTTCGCGGTGCTGCCGATCTTCAGTTGGCGGACCGCCCCCATCCGGGTCCGGGCCGGCCTGGCCCTGGTGGTCAGTATCGTCTTCGCGTCGGTCCTGCCGGCGGGCCCGAACACGGCGGGGGGACACTGGATGGTCGTCGGCATGCTCGTCGTGCGAGAGGCCGTCACGGGCGTCGGCCTCGGCCTGGCGGTCGCCCTGATGTTCGGGGCAGTCCGGCAGACCGGCCTGATCATCAAGCGGCAGATGGGCCTGGCCGTCGCCCAGGAGATCGACCCGATGAGCGGCGAACGGTCCCAGCCGGTCGGCCTCCTGATGGAGATGTGCTTCGCGGTGTTCTTCCTGGCGGCGGGGGGGCACCGGCTGATGCTGCACCTGGTGGCCCGCAGTTACGAGGTGTTCCCCGTCGGGCAGGCGCCGACGGCGGCGGCCATGGCCGAAGCCATCATCGACGCCGGCGTCGTCATGCTGACGTTCGCCCTGAAACTGGCCGCCCCCATGGTCGGAGCGTTTCTCGTCCTGGCGGTGGCGCTGGCGATCCTGGCCCGCATCCTGCCGGAGATGAACATCCTGATGGCCAGCCTCCCGCTTCGGGTCGGCCTCGGCCTGTTCGTCGCCGCCGCCATCATGCCGTCGATCCGCACCTTCACCGTGGAACTCGGAGACTGGTTGAACCGCTTCATGGTCACGTAGCAGGGGCACCGCAGAAGCGCCGCGCGGCGGCCTTCCCAGGCCGCCGCAACGCAGGACTCGCACCTGGCGGCCTCGGAAGGCCGCCAAGCGGAGAAATCGAGAACACGTAACAGGGGACCGACTCTCCCGATGGCCAAGCCCGCAGCCGAAAAGACCGAGCCACCCACACCGGATCGCCTCAGAAAGGCGAAACGCGAGGGCAAGGTCGTCGCCAGCCAGGAACTGCCCCTCGCGCTGACACTGGGGACCATGCTCCTGGCCGTCGCCCTCTCGGCATCCAGGCTCTGGCGGTGGTTCTCGTGCCAGATCCAGCAGGGCTTCACGCTTACCCCCGGCGGCCGGCTCGACATCGCCTCGTTCACCGACATTCTGACCCGCGGCGGCACGGAGGCCCTGGCGACGATCGCCCCGTTCATGGTCGCGGCCGGCGTCGCGAGCATCGCAAGCGGCGTACTCGTCAGCGGATGGGTCTTCGCCCCCAAGGCCCTGCGCTTCAACCCCTCGGCGATGAACCCCGTCAACGGGCTGAAGAACCTGTTCTCGACGCGGTCGCTGGTGCGGCTGGTAGCGTCGATCCTGAAACTGGCCGTCATGGCGGCCATCGTCGTCACGTACCTCTGGGGCCGCTTCGAGACATGCCTGACCCTGAGTTGGGCCACCCCGCTGGCCTCGCTCACGGTCATCATGGAAGTCATCTTCGGCCTGGTCGCCCGGTTCGCCGTCGCCATGGTCGTCATCGCCGTGCTCGACGTCCTGTACCAGCGATGGCAATACCGGAAGGACCTGCGGATGACCAAGCAGGAAGTCAAGGAAGAGCGGCGGCAACATGAACTGCCGCCAGAGGTCCGGGGGCGACTGCGACGCATGCAGATCGAGATCGTCCGAAAACGCATGCTCCACGAGGTGCCCGCCGCCGACGTCGTCGTCACCAACCCGACCCACGTCGCGGTCGCCCTCAAGTACGACGCCGAAACCATGGGCGCCCCCGAGGTCACCGCCAAGGGCGCCGACTACCTCTGCGAGAAGATCAAGGAGATCGCCCGTGCACACGGCGTGCCCATCGTCGAGCGGCCGGAACTGGCCCGGTCCATCTTCAACACCGTCGAGATCGGCCAGACCATCCCCGAACCGCTCTACGTCGCCGTTGCCGAGGTGCTGGCCATGATCTACCGGCTCAGAATGCAACGCCAAACCGGCTCAAGCGAAACCTAGCCGACCATGGACCTGGAAAAGCGAAACGCGAAGCCGACCACCGGCCCGGACGCCGCCTCCGGCATGCGCCGACTGCTCGCCAACAACGATATCCTCTTCGCCGCCGGTCTGGCCATGGTCCTGGCCACGCTGCTGATTCCCCTGCCGACGTTCCTC
>Ga0307433_1000729_pt1 | contig 22560 bp, 21 predicted proteins | sample SalMarWE160210MG_FD_202166 | JGI IMG/M metagenome (GOLD analysis project Ga0307433, IMG submission 202166) | Salt marsh sediment microbial communities from the Plum Island Ecosystem LTER, Massachusetts, United States - WE1603-210 | ecosystem: Environmental > Aquatic > Marine > Intertidal zone >... | reverse complement strand
CATCGCAGCGTGTCGGTCAAAAGTTTCGTTAGTTGTCCATCGCTCATATTTTTTATCTGCTCGTGTGTTATCGCTTTGCCGTAGCGGATCGAAATCAAGCCGCGAGAAAACACCTTCTTATGCCTTGGCCAGCATTCAAAGGCACCATCAATTGCTACCGGCACAATTGAGGCCTCTGTCCGTTTACATAAAAGACTGAAGCGGGATTTCAAAGGCGCGATTTTCCCGTCCTCCGTTCGTGTACCTTCCGGAAAAAGGCAAACTCCCCTACCTTCTTTAAGTCTGTTGATAACGTTTCTCATCGCGGCCAAATCCGCCTTGTCTCGTCTCAGGGGTATCGTTCCAATCGTAGGAAGCAAAAAGCCCAGTAGCCAGTTGTCGAAAAGTGAATCGCGAGCAACATAAAACAGCCGTTTCTTCAAAGGCACGCCGCAAAATAGCGGGTCAAGATAGCTTTGGTGGTTAACAACCAGTATAAAAGGGCCTTTCTTGGGTATATTGTCCCTGCCATAGACGAGCAGCCGAAAAAACAGGATGCAAAAAACTCTGCATCCCCAGCAGCCTAACCAGTACCATGCGTCTATCAGTTTTTCTTTAAGCACTTCTGCCTCACAAAACTGAGAAGTTTTTCCACAACCTCATCTATACCTAAACCTGTGGTATCAACGACAATAGCATCGCTGGCCGGCTTCAAAGGCCCAACGGCTCTGGTCCGGTCGCTTTTATCTCTTTCTTCCATCGCTTTTTGTATTTGTTCAATGCTATCGTTGATTCCTTTAGGTTGCAATTCTGCCTGTCTTCTCCTGGCTCTTTCTGTTGTATCAGCGGTCAAATAGAATTTTATATCAGCATCGGCAAATGCGACCGTACCCTGGTCTCTTCCTTCGGTAACTATTCTTTTCTGACCGGCCGCAAACTGCCGTTGCATCTGGACTAATTTTCCCCGCATCTTTGTTGATGAGGCGATATACCTGGAATTGGCGGTTACCTCTGGGCTGCGCAACTGCTCGGTAACGTCGACACCGTTAATGCAAACAGTCATCAAGTTTTTTTTGACCGAAAATTGAAATTCTTTTTCCTTTAGAACATCGAGCAGCTTCTTTTCATCATTCAGAGCCACGCCGGCCTGCATCGCAGCCAACGTTACAGCACGATACATCGCGCCGGTATCGAGAAAGCTCGCACCCAGTTTTTCGGCCAGCAGCCGGGCCACCGTGCTCTTACCGCTCGCCGCAGGGCCATCTATCGTAACAACCAAATCCGCCATCACACTATTTAACTACCTTTACAACAATAATACTTGTGTCATCACGTTGGCTGGCAAGTCCTACAAAACGCCTTCTATACCCTAAGATGTTTTTCACTATTTGCTCTGCTGAACCATCAGCAAACTTTTTGGCCGTTTCCAGCACCCTTTCCCTGCCCCAGAAGTCACCGTCAAAATTAGCTGCATCAATCAGACCATCAGTATAAAACAATAAACAATCACCTTCTCTTAGCCTGACGGTTCCGAACTCGTATTTCGCCTGCTTATCCACCCCGAGCACAAGTCCGCCTTTATCCAAATCAATAACAACACCATCTCTTATCAATGCCGTCGGCTCATGCCCGCAACTGCAATAAGTTATTGTTTTATCTTTAACGTCGATGATTGCATAAAACAACGTGATAAACTCCCCTCCTCTGCAGTCTTTGTATGCCATCTCGTTGAGCCGGCTGATAATTTCTTTGATTACATCGGTCTTACATTCGGTCTCAGGACAAACATGCAAAATGCCTTGGCACGGCATCAACGCATTGGCGTAAGCTTGCAAAGCACCCTGGAACGAACTCATCATAATTGCAGCGGGAATCCCTTTGCCTATCACATCGGCAATCGCCACGACAATACATCTGTCACTCACTTGAAGAAAATCATAGAGGTCGCCGCCCACCTCGAAACATGGGATATATGTAGCCGCAATATCCAGACCCGTTATCTTCGGCGGTTTTTCCGGTATCATCCTTCGCTGAATAGTCCCTGCCAGCCGTACCTGCTCAGCCATCCGTGCCCCCTGGATTGCCTCGGCGTAGAGTTTTGCATTCCTTATCGCAACCGCGCATTGTGAGGCAACCACCCTGGCAAGCTGTATATCGTCCTCGTAAAAACGCTTCGGCTCCGGACTATATAGCCGAAGAACTCCGATGGGTTTATTCCTGAACTGCATCGCGACCGTAAGCTGGCTGACAAGCCCCTCTTCGATTGTCGCATCTTTATATTTCACTCTGCCGTCGACCCGCATATCATCCAGCACGACCGCTTCGCCTGCAAAGGCTGCCTTGACCACAGGGTCATCTTTCGACACGGGTCCTTTGTTGCGGTACTCTTCGCTGAGCCCGTGTGTGCTTCGCATCTTCAAATCGGCACTCTCTTCATCAAGCAGCCGAATCGAGCAGGCCTTCACTCCCACAATCTTCACCGCCGCCTTAGCCAATCTGTCCAGCACCTCCTGAAGCGAGAACTTTCCCGCCACCAGCGTTGATAGCTGATATATCTGCTCGTTTCTTTCTAATAATTGTTTCTTTGTCTTTTTAGCCATAATCGAACACTATAGAAAAAAATGATAGAGAAGCATTATACTTAACTTACCGGTGCTGGTGAACCATAATTTCCCTTCTTTGTCTCTTGCATTGAAATCCAGCTGGGATTATTATTACGTTTAGTAGTTCTATTAGTTCAATAGCGCAATACGCACGACGCGATACGTAATACGATATATGGTAGCCAAACACATGATTTTTATCGGCCGAGTCCAGGGCGTCGGCTTTCGCTTCACCGCCCACCGCATAGCCAAACGCTGTCAGTTAACCGGCTTTGTCCGCAACCTCACCGATGGAACTGTTGAGATGCTCGCCCAGGGACAAGCTGAGGATATAAATAACTGCATAAAAGAGTTGGAGGATTCTTTTGCCGGCTACGTTAGAGAAAGCAAAATCGAAGAAGTCCCCCTCGACCCCAGATACAGGAACTTCAAAATTACCTTCTAATTAACACGCGATACGAGCTTATTCTCCGAGGTGTCTGATGACGCCGTATTTGCGAAGCACAACCAAATCCGCTTTTTTGGCCGGCTCATTTTCTTTCAACTGATAATTCACGTCCATAACTTCGATAAATTCTGCCGTATAGTCTTTCAACACACCCCAATATTCAATCACCTTATCACCCTTGAACAGCTCAAGTACTACCCTGTGGCCGATATATTTCTCCAACAACGGCTCGTACGATGTCCCTGCCGAGCTGAGCAATTCCTGCTTCATCTGCGATACATATTTATCCTGAGAGCTCAGTACCGCCCCTGCAGGAGTTGCCTTTTTTGCCTGACTGATTAAAAGATTCACCACCTCCATCACCGAATCTCTAAGCGTTCTGAACACATTCAGCGTCTTTCTTTTCATTCTTCGCAGCAATGTCGGATGGTATGCCTTCTTTAGTTCTATCTCTCTTTTCTTTTTATTTTGTTCGCTCAATTCATCGTGGAAACAAATCAGCGCAGCTATATTAGGAAACTCATTTTTATACAGGATATAACTCGTCTCATCGTGGCCTTGCTCATCTTTATGCTTGGCTGAGTAAACAAACTCCAGCCCGGTGTTTTCCACCCTCAATATGCCCCAGACAACTTTGCCTGACGTTTCCTGCAGAGTTACCATGTTTTGTGAAAAATCCTTCAAACATTTATCTCTGCTTCTTCTTCTGATAAAGGCACCGACCGCTGTAGCTAAAACTATAAAGATTATAGTAATGGCCGTATATGGTACCGACCCAGCTAAAATATAAACCATAATGCACTACCTTTAATTGAATCCAGAAATACTCAACTGCGGTGAAAACCGCAAGCTAATGGTAAACGGTCAGTCATAAATAGTCAATTGATATAGCGTGTATCAATGTGTACGCTTTTAACAATAATAATTTGTGCTGATTTTGACTTACAAAAGACGAAAAATATATTTAGAGCTAACAGTATAAAAAAGACACGGATTAACACGGATTTACACTGTTTATAATTCATTTCCGCCTTTGCTAAAGCTTCGGCGGATAAATCTCTGTGTTCTTTGTGGCAAAAAAATGGTGATTTTTGGTGGTTATGGACTTGGCCATGCCTTATGGCACTGAAATAAATGACAATTTGTTGGCCAATCGCATTGCGGTGGTCGTTATTCTTTTGATGGCGGTCGGTACGGTCTTTGTCTTCTCAGCCAGTGCTAACGTCAGTCATAATATAGACTTACAGAAATTTTATTCCTTCCCCGCCGTTCGGCAAATCCTGTTTTTACCTCTTGCCTGTGCGGTTTTATACATGGTTTCTTGTTTTAATTATCGCAGGTTTAGTCTGGAAAGTTGGTTGAAGTCTCCGACTACCTATTTGTTAGTCTTTAGTATAGCGTTACTTATATTGGTTTTATTTCCGCAGTTCGGCACCGAGATAAACCGCGCACGCCGCTGGCTCAGAATTCCACTCGGCCCGATTACGGTAAGTTTTCAGCCCTCTGAGCTGGCGAAGTGGGCAGTTGTTTTCTTCCTGGCTGCAATTTGCGATAAGCTCAATTTCGACATAAAGTTATATTGGAAACGGTTTGTCCCAATCTGTTTTGTAGTTGCCGTGGTGGTCGCACTTATAATCATCGAGGATTTTGGCACAGCTGCATTTATAGCGATTTTGGGCTTTTTGATGTTAATAATCGCCGGCGCCAGATGGTGGCACATTTTAACCCTTCTGCCTTTCGGTGCCGTTGCTTTTTTAGTGGCATTACTTCGTTTTCCCAGCCGATTGCAGCGGATTTTGGCCTTTTGGAACCCTGAAAAATGGGCTGATTCTGTCGCTTATCAGGCGAACCAATCGCTTATTGCCATCGGCTCCGGCGGACTGTGGGGTAAAGGTCTCGGCCAGGGGATTTGCAAATACGGCCATCTGCCGGAAGATACTACCGATTTTATTTTTTCAATTATCGGCGAAGAGCTCGGCTTTGTCGGGACCGCGGCAGTCATTTTATTATTTATTATCTTTGTCTGGCTGGGGCTTCTGGTGGTGGTGCGCTGCAAAGACCGCTTTGGCCAGATTCTGGCCGGCGGGATTGTTTTAACGATTGCGATTCAGGCAGCGCTTAATATCGCCGTGGTGACAGTTGTGCTGCCGACGAAGGGGATACCGCTTCCATTTGTCAGCGCCGGCGGAACGAGTATGCTGCTGTCATCCGCCGCAGTCGGTGTGCTATTAAATATTGCCAAACAAATACCTTCAGAGACTACCCAATAAGAGGTCCAAAGGAAAACGCTTGCATTTATGGTCGGCTTCAGGCAGACTTTCCTTGCAGATAAGCAAGGGGTCTGAATTATGGGCGATAGGTTCGACAAGCTCACTACAAGTAAGTGTTTTTTCTTTGCAGGCGGTGGGACGGGTGGGCATATATACCCCGGCCTTGCTGTGGCTGAGCAAATAATTAGACTTGAGCCGACAGCAAAGCTCCGCTTTTTCTGCAGCACCCGTGACATTGACTCAAGAATCCTTAAACAAACCAGCTTCGAATGTATTAAATTGCCGGCCAAAGGTCTTTCTTTTCGGCCCCGCGGATTGGTTGGCTTCTGCACTTCATTTTTTAGAAGCTACAAAGTCGCAAAAAAAACAATCGCCTCTAATGAAAATGCGATGGTTATTGGTATCGGTGGGTATGTTGCGGCGCCTGTATGCTTAGCTGCACACAAATTGAATAGACCGGTTGCGCTTTTGAATGTCGATATTTTGCCTGGCCGGGCAAATAAGATGATTGCTCGGTGGGCAGATGAGATTTTTGTGCAGTTCAATGAGACGGTTGAGCATTTCGCCAAAGGCAAAGCGAGAATCAACATTGTCGGCTGTCCTCTGCGAAGCGGCTTTTCAAATCCACAGCCGCACAAGGCGATAGAGCAATTAGGTCTCGATGAAAATAAAAAGATGCTGCTTATAACCGGCGCATCGAGCGGGTCGGAAAGCATTAACCGAACGGTGTGCTCGCTTTTAGAAAAGTTAGATGCTTTTGCGAACGGCTGGCAGATAGTTCATCTAACAGGGGATAAAAATTATAATCAAGTCATAGATAAATACAGCAACGCCAAAATTAGGCATAAGGTTTTAGGATATTTTGATGATATGGCGGACCTGCTGGCTGTTTCGGATTTGGTGATTGGCAGAAGCGGGGCGGTCAGCGTAGCTGAATATGCCGCGGCAGGGGTCCCAAGTATTTGTATGCCATATCCATACCATAAGGACAGGCACTAGTATCTAAACGCAGGTAAGCTGGTTGAAGCAGGAGCGGCAGTTATCGTGGATGACCTGCCGGATGAAAAAGACAGGGCCGAATGGCTGGCCGAAGAGCTTGGAGAATTGATGAAAGATGATGCGAAGCGAAAAGATATGAAGGATAAGTGCGCAGTAGTTGCGAGAAAAGATGCCGCTCGCAAAATAGCGGAGACGTTATTAAGGAGTTAGAAAAAAGCCGGAGATTGCCGCGTCCACCTATGGTGGATTCGCAATGACAAAAGAAGTATGGGTAGAATTGCTGTTGATGTTGTGTTATTGCCGGATGAGGCGATGACAGATAGGGCGACTGAATTAAATGCGAAGTTTGTCAAAGCGTTCGGCAGGGAAATTGTTTTGCATAAGAAGAATTGCCTGCCGCATATTTCTTTGGCTATGGGCTGTATCGATGAAAAAGACATCGGGGCTATTAAGAAAGTCTTAACAGCAATTGCAGAACGATATACTATCGGCAAGTTGAAAATACTCGGCATCCATACTTCAACGAATTCGAGAGACGAAACGGTCTCGGTCTTTGAGATTGAGAGAATAAAAGAGCTTCAATCACTTCACGAAAAGGTGATGGAAAAGGTTCAGCCGTATTTTAGTAGTGACGTAACAGCGGATATGATATGCGGCGATGAGGATGTTGCGGAAACTACGCTGGAATGGATTAGGGACTACCGAGAAAAGGCGGGCTTTGCGAAATTTTTCCCTCATATAACTATTGGATATGGCGAGGTAGAAGAGCAGGAATTTCCGATAGAGTTCTCTGTTTCAAAGCTGGCTTTATGTCACCTGGGGAATCACTGTACATGCAGAAAAATTCTCGCATCGATTGATTTAACGCCTTGACAGTATGGTAGTTGGAGATATAGTAGGTAACAAATTTGAGCGGTTTTTGGAAAAACCGGATTTGAAAGGATAATAAGATGAAAATAAACATCTTGAAGGTACTCGTGTTAGCGGCTGGTGCTGTTGTGATTATGTTGAACGCCGGCTGTGAGGAACAACAACAGCAGCAGCAACCAAGTACAAAAATGGCCAAAGTCGTAGCTGCTGAGAATATCCAGCTAAAGAAAGATTTACAGCAGCGTGATAGCGAGATGGAAAAATTAAAAGAGCAGCATAGCAATGAATTGAAAAAGCAACAAGAGCTGCTTGCAAAGTGTCAGGAGGAAAACAGAGATTTGCAGGAGCAGTTGGCGGGAGAATTTCAAGGCCAGATGAATAATCTTATGGGGAGTGTAGTGGAGGAAAGCAAACAACTGCTTGAAGAAAACGAGCGGCTAAAAGCCCAGATAGAGACACTTAAAGCGGAACTCGAAAGACTCAAAGCTCAGGAAGAAGGGTTTGAAGCGGAACCTAATAAGCAGAAAAAGCCGGCTGAACAAGCAGATGAACTTTTGTGATTAGCCGTTAATTATTTTGTTTACCCCGTTAGAAAGAAAGCGGGTCTACTGCACGCTCTATTGTGACGCTCGTTTTTTAATGGGGTTTACACACTTCTTGAACTGTTTTTATACAATCAGGTAGTTTCTCATCGCCGTACTTTTTCTGCAGAGCCGTCGAAACAAGGCCAACGAACATCGGCTGAGGTCTTAGCGGACGCGAGGTCAGGCAGGGATGCGCCTGAGTTCCCATAAAGAACGGATGTGAGGGCAGTTCCAATATCTGCATAATGGGTTGTCTTGGTGCTTTTCCGGAAAAAACCAGGCCTGCCTTTTCCAACGGCTCAATATACCGCGGGTCAACCTCGTAGCGATGTCTAAAACGCATTCTGACCGAATCTGACTCGCCGAAAAGTTTCCACGCTAATGTTTGGGGCTTTAGTTCTATATTTTGTCCTCCGAGCCGCATATTTCCGCCGAGGCCTTCTATTTTTTTCTGCTCGGGCAGTATATCGATTACCGGCTCAGGGCAATCCGGCTCAATTTCAGTGCTGTTGGCTTTTGTTATGCCGCAGACATTACGTGCGAATTCTATAACCGCCATTTGGAAACCAAAGCACAGGCCCAGATAGGGCAGGTTATTTTCTCTGGCATATTTTATACAGGCGATTTTTCCTTCCGCACCGCGAGTACCGAACCCGCCGGGCACGATAATACCGTCAACATCGGACAGTTTTTCGGCGACCTTTTCATCGGTGATATCGGTTGTTTCAATCCATTTTATTTTTACATCGCAGCCGAGGGCGATACCTGCATGTTCGAGTGCGTTGATTATCGAGGCGTAGCTGTCGCGGACGGCTGTATATTTGCCTGTGATGCCGATTGTTATTTCGCGATTGACCGCGTCGATTTTATCTGTGAAATCGCACCATTTGGCCCAGGCCTTTCGTTCGTGCCGCAAGTTTATTCTGTCTTCAATTTTTAATAGCCGTAGCACCTCGAAATCTAAGCCGGCCTCTCTTAGCATCGAAGGTATCATGTAGATACTGGCTGAATCCGGCAGGCTTATAACCCGTTTGAGAGGGACATTGCTGTAAACACTAATCTTTTCTCGTGCTTTATCGCTTACGGCGTGAGTGGCTCGACAGGCGATGATGTCCGGCTGGATGCCTAATTGCATAAGCTGTTTGATTCCCAGTTGCGCCGCCTTTGATTTTTGTTCGCCGAGGGTCGGAGGTTCTAATATGTAGGTCAGTGCGACGAAACAGCAGCTGTTGGGGCCTTCTTCGTATGCCAGCTCCCGTGTCGCCTCGATAAAATATGCGTTTTCCAAATCGCCGACGGTGCCCCCAATCTCGACAAATACAATGTCGGCATCGGTTTGAGCAGCTAATTGGCGGAGCTTTAGTTTAACCTCGCCGGTGACATGCGGAATCATCTGGACGTCTCTGCCGAGGTAGTCGCCGTGGCGTTCCTTGTTCAGGATTGAGCTGAATACCTGGCCGCTTGTGGTAAAGTTTGCCCTGCTTAAATCCATATCGAGCATTCTCTCGTATGTGCCGAGGTCCATATCGCATTCCATGCCGTCATCGAGGACGAATACCTCGCCGTGGCGGAATGGATTTAGCGTGCCGGAATCGATATTCAGATATCCTTCGAGCTTTACTGGCGCAACTTTCAGCCCTTTATCCTGCATCAGCTTGGCCAGGCACGATGAGAATATGCCCTTGCCCAAGCCGCTCATCACCGTGCCCATTACGAAGACGTAGCGGGTCTTTCCTTTTTTATAACCAGCTGGCATCGGCGAGAAAAACTCGCTCTCAGTAGAAATATCACTAACAGAAGCTAATAAATCTTTTTCTTTTGCCATAAACTTTCCTTTTTGACTCTGTGGCTATATTTTATATCTTTTGACGAATTCTGCGTATTGCTCCGGCGTATCGATTCCATCGCAGGTGTGTTTGACTTTTCCGACTATTATTGCAATGCCATTTTCAATCGCTCGCAGCTGCTCGAGTTTTTCGATTTTTTCCAGCGGTGTCTGCGGCAGGGCGGTGAATTTCAGTAAAAATTCCTTGCGATAGGCGTAAATTCCGAGATGCCTCAAATGTTGCTGAGTTTCTCCCAAGCCGGCTTTTACAATGTTATAAGGAATGGCAGCTCGCGAGAAATGAGTTGCTTTATTATCGTGGTCAATAATTACTTTTACAACGTTCGGGTTGGCAAGTTGCTCTGGACCCTGCAATTCCGCGGCGAGCGTTGCCATCGGGTAATCGGGATTATCAATTAAAAGCTTGGCGACATAATCGATATTTTCCGGGTTGATTTCCGGCTCATCGGCCTGCAGGTTCACCACAATGTCATTAGCGTTGAGCGTATAGTGTATAGCGTTTAGTTTTTTCTCATCCGCTCCACGCTGTCCGCTATCCGCTATCTTAAGGACAGCTTCAGCTATGCGGTCGGTGCCGCTTTTGTGCTTGATGGAGGTGAGGATACATTCGGCTCCGAAGGTTCTGGCGGCATCGGCTATCCTTTCATCGTCGGCTGCTATAATTACCTTCTCCGGCAGTTTTGCAAGCGTGGCCCGCTCGTATGTGTGCTGGATAAGGAATTTGCCGGTGTCTTTGGCGAGAACTTTACCGGCGAATCTGGTCGAACCGTAACGAGCAGGGATACAAACTAAAATTTTCACACTTACCCTTCCCGGCAGCAGAATTCTATTAAAAACCACTGCCGGAGTATATTAAGACAAACACCTTCCTTTGTCAACAGCGTAAATAAATTTTCTGTATCGGTGTGTACTTGGTCTTGTAAGCAGCCGAACTCTGTTGGCGGAATTACTGGGCGTTGTGTTCCGGCAAGTCCTTGCGGCTTGCGAATATTCCATAGTACGTAATGACAACAAAGCAGATAAACGGCAGCACGAAGGATGCCCTTGTGCTCGACATAGTCATAAAGCCCAGGTTAAATGCCTTCATATCCATGATATAGGCCTGCAACGGCGGCATAATGGAGCCGCCGCCAATGGCCATAATCAGCCCTGCGGCCCCCAGCTTGGCGTCGTTCCCAAGCCCTCTCAGGGCAATCCCGTATATGGTCGGGAACATCAGAGACATGCAGGCAGACACTGCGATAAGGCAATACAGACCTGCCATTCCGTGAATAAAAATCGTGCCGAGAATCAACAGTCCGCCGAAAACAGCCAGAGTTGCCAGCAAGGCGCCGGGACTAAAGTATTTTAGCAGATATGTGCAGATGAATCGGCTGCTGCAGAAAATCGCCATCGCAATGATATTGTAACCTTGGGCTGTTTTCGCAGACATGCCAAGCTCATTCATCGCGTACTGAATAATGAAGGTCCAGCACATAATCTGAGCGCCCACGTAAAAGGCCTGCGCCACAACGCCTTTTATGTATTTTTTATTTGCAAACAGGCGTCTCAACGTCGGCCCGAGGTTCAAGTGTGCCCCTTCTTCCCCTCTGCCCTTAGGCATCCTGGTCAGCAGGAAGATTACAAAGACCGCGAGGACTATCAGCCCGATGGCCACATATGGGCCGCGTAGAACAGCCAGGTCATGGACCCGGATGGTTTTTAGTTGTTCCGGGGCGGTTTCGAGCAGGGCACGACGACCCTCTTCCGAAGTTTCATCAAGCCTGGCTAATATCAAATTCTTTGCCACTAGCATTCCCATGAGAGACCCTATTGGATTGAAGGCCTGGGCAAAATTCAGCCGACGCGTTGCCGTTTGTTCGGGCCCCATTGAAAGGACATAGGGGTTAGAGCTGGTTTCCAGAAAGGACAGCCCACACGTAAGGATGAAGTATGAAAGCAGAAATGCCCAGAAGGCCATCATCATACCGGAAGGTATAAATAGTAGCGCACCCACGGAGTAAAGTAAAAGCCCGACAAGAATGCCGGCTTTGTAGCTGAAGCGCCGGATAAAAAGTGCCGCAGGGATGGCCATTACGCAATAACCGCCGTAAAAGGCGAACTGAACTAATGAGCTTTGAAAATGACTGATAAGCAGGATTTCTTTGAAAGCTGCTACCATGGGGTTGGTAACATCGTTGGCAAAGCCCCACAGAGCGAATAAAGAGGTAACCAGAATAAAAGGCCATAAAATACCGTACGGAATCACCCGAGCCGGCCGTGTCGAGCTATCTACGTTTGAGGAAGGATTTTCTGCCATTGGTAAGCACCTTTCTAATCATAGCAACGATAAAATTCAGGATAACATAAAACCTCTTTTGCCCGGCGTCAAGTCCTTTTTCCTGTCCGCTGGTGGGTCCTTTGGTCATCCTAAGATTTTTGCATATTTTTCGAAATTGGGTATTGACAAAAAAGACAGGATGTGGTACAATAATGAGATAATGCAAATTAACCGTAAAAATACCGGTTGGTGGTGGTCTGCGGGATAAATTCCGGCAGGTAAGCGGTAGTTTGCTGTAAAAAATTGTTAGATATGTGGAAAACGCAGCCTGTTGGAGAAGGTCGGCTGCGTTTTTTTTATTTGTATTTTCGAGCGTTTGCGAATAGAAATTACGATAATAGGTTCGGGATATGGACAATTATAGACAAATAATAGCTGATGCGAAGCCGGGACAAATCGTTCCAATCGTCAAAGAGATGGCTCTGGCTGAGCCGGTGGATTTCTTTGCGAAGTTAAGCGACTATGGCCGGGCCAAAAACTGCGCCTTATTCGAGGCGAGCGACTATCTGGCGGAAAATGCGCTGAGTTTCGGCACGGCAAGACCGGCCCTTTACCTCACGGGCACCGGCAATGAATTTACTATCAAGGCGCTGAGTAATACCGGTAGACGCATGATAGAATATCTGGCCACTCAGGAAGAAAGGTTTGCCTTTTGTGAATCGGTCGAATTTATCCGCCTCCCGTCAGGGATGGCCAAGTCCATTACGCCTGGCGGATTTGGCCCGGAAGAGATTACCGGCCGAATTCAACAGGCAGAAAAAATAGTTGATGAGCAGACCCGCCTGAAAAGCACAAATCAAATGGATGTATTGCGGGCCGTAGCGTTTGCCTTTACTCTGGCAAGCAAGCCATTCCGCGTAACCTGTGGTTTGTTAGGCGCTTTAAGCTATGATTTCATAGACCAGTTTGAGAAACTTCCTCCCAATGAAGTTGACCAGCTCGGCAATCCCGATTACGAACTTTACTTTGCGGATAATATCTTTCTGTGCGACCACCAGCAAGGCAAAAGCTACGTTATTGTCAATTGCGTCATAACCGACGGCGACCGTGATGCTATAGTCGCTGATGTGCAGGAATGCTTCGATTATTACTTCAACATTGCAAAGCTTGAAGTGCCGAAAGGCAGGCGGTTTACCGGCCCGTTGCCGGATGCCTCAACCGATACCAATCAGGCCGACTATGAAAATATGGTTAAATCTGCCAAGAAGCACATTATCGACGGTGACATCTTTCAGGTAGTTTTGAGCAGGACCAAGATTGAGCCATGTCCGGATGAGCCGCTGGATGTTTATAAACGGCTGAGGGTTTTGAATCCTTCGCCGTATATGTTTTATCTAAACACTCCCAATACGATACTGATGGGTTCCAGCCCGGAATTGAATTTGCGGGTAAGCGGAGCTGAGCCGCGAGGTGTGGAGATAAGGCCCATAGCCGGCACAAAGCCCAGAGGCCGAATCGGCGGGCAAATCGATGAGGATACCGATTTCAGATACGAGGCGGAGCTGAAGCTTGACCGGAAAGAGCTGGCTGAGCATATGATGCTTGTCGATTTGGCAAGAAATGATATAGCCCGCGTATCTGAGCCGGGCAGCAGGATTGTTACGGAGCTGCTGATAGCCGAGAAATACGAATCGGTCCAGCATTTGGTGAGCAATGTCAAAGGCACATTGGCAAAGGGCCTTGATGCGTTAAGTGCGTATCTGGCCACGATGAATATGGGAACGCTTACAGGAGCTCCGAAAATTGAGGCAATGAAGATAATTCGTTTGTTTGAGAAGACCAAGCGCGGCTATTACGGCGGGGCGGTTATGTATCTTACAGTGGATGGCCAATTCGATAGCTGTATTACCATAAGGTCGCTTCAGGTCAAAGACCATATGGCTTATATTCGTGTCGGTGCCGGCATCGTACACGACAGTGTACCGAAAACCGAATTCGAGGAGACCGAACACAAAGCCGGCTCCTGCTTGCGTGCAATTCGCGGGAAGTGATAGTATGAAAAGAAAAATTTTGTTCATCGATAATTTTGACTCGTTCACGTACAATCTCGTGGATGATTTCTGTAAGCGTAACTGCGATGCGAAGGTTTACCGGGCAGATACGGAGCTTGATGAGCTTAAACGGGTGGTAGAGGAGTTTAAGCCGGACTTGCTTGTGATTTCACCCGGGCCTGGAACGCCGGATACTGCTGGTGTCTCGCTCTCTGCGGTGGATTATTTCAAGGACAAATTGCCTATATTTGGTGTCTGCCTTGGTCATCAGGTAATAACGCAGTATTTCGGCGGTAAAATCAGCCATGCTCCCGTGCCGATGCACGGCAAACCCTCAAGGGTAACGCATAATGAAAAAGGCTTATTTGCCGGCGTTGAAAATCCGCTGCAGGCCGGACGCTATCACAGTCTATGTTGCTATACGCAGGAGCTTCCTGACTGCCTGGAGAAAACCGCTGAATTCGAAGGCATTACTATGGGTATCGAGCACAAAGAGCTTCCTATATTCGGTGTGCAGTTTCATCCTGAAAGCATTTTGACTCCTGCAGGTGGAAAGATAATCGAAAATATCTTGTCAATCGCAAAAGAACGAAAAAAGAAGGATTGAGTATGGCGGCAATAACACGATATCTCGAAATCATTATGGATGGCAGCGACTTGACATTCGAACAGGCGAAAGAACTGCTGGATATTGTTTTCGAAGGCGAAGTTTCAGAAGTTCAAATTGCTGCTTTTTTAGCAATGATGAGAATGAAGCGGGCAGCCTCATCCGAGATTGCCGGCCTTGCGAAATCCCTGCGAGACCATGCTGTACCGGTTAAGGTTGAAATAGACAATCTTATAGATACCTGCGGCACAGGTGGAGCGACCGTAAAAACATTCAATATCTCCACTGCTGCCGCAATTGTAGCGGCCGGTGCAGGAGCTTATGTAGCAAAGCATGGCAACAGAGGTATCACAAGCAAGTGCGGTTCAGCCGATGTTTTAGAGGAACTTGGTGTAAATATTGCTCCAGGGCCGGATATCGTGGCTGAATGTATTAAGCAGGCGAATATCGGTTTTATGTTCGCACCGAAATTCCATCCTGCGATGAGATTCGTTCAGCCGATTCGCAAGAGCCTGGATTTCAGAACTGCCTTTAATATTTTGGGGCCGTTGGCAAATCCTGCCGGTACAACCGCACAGGTTATGGGCGTCGCGGAAGAAGCACTGCTGGATAGGATTATTGAGACCCTTAAGATTCTCGGTGCAAAAAGGGCAATGGTTGTTCATGGCCAGGGCATGGACGAGATAAGTATTTTGGGCAAAACTCAGATTCGACAGCTTATAAACAACAAAATCAACTCGATGGAACTGGATCCTGCTGATTTTGGCATCTCTGGCGCTTCAATGGATGAACTTAAAACCGGCGACGCAATAACAAACGCTGGTATAATTCGTGATATTTTGAATAGTAAAGAAAAAGGCCCCCGCAAAGATATTGTTATTCTAAATGCAGCAGCGGCGATAATCGTAGGCGGCCTGGCCGAAGATTTCGAATCGGCAATAAAGTTAGCGCAAGAATCAGTCAGCAAGGGCAGGGCGTTAGCCTGTCTGGAAAAGTTAATTGAAGTTTCGAATAAGGGATAAAAGGGACATGAGCGACGAATTATGCTGATTGTGAAGGTTAAAATATGTGGCCTTACCAATTATGACGACGCTGCCGCAGCGATTGATATGGGTGCGGATTTGCTGGGCTTTAACTTCTATCCGAAAAGCCCGAGGTTCATAACACCGGATAAGGCCTCAGAGATAGTAAACAAACTGTCCGGTTTTATGGATATTGCCGGTGTCTTTGTGCATGAGCCAGGTCATGATGAAAACGAATCGTTTAGTAAAATCAATGAAACAATAGACCAATGCCAATTGAACTGGGTCCAGTTGCATGGTGATGAAAGCCCTGAATTTTGCCGGTTGTTTCTTTCCCTTAATGTGAGAACTATGAAGGCAATTAGAGTAAAAGACAAGGAAGACGTCGAAAAGGCGAACGACTATTTTACCGATGCCATTTTGTTGGATGCTTTTCATCCTGAGAAATACGGCGGCACGGGTCTGACCTTCGACTGGAATATTATAGGGCATATCGGTAAGCGTATTTTTTTGGCTGGCGGGATAAATCCTGATAACGCAGCAGAGGCGGTTAAGCTCGGTGTTTATGGAATTGATGTTTGTAGTGGCATTGAAGCTGAGCCGGGCAAAAAAGACCATAAGAAAATGAAAAAATTGTTTGAAAATATACAACATTTAAGAGGATAAAATCGATGCTGGATGTCATGTTGACTCTGAGCGAAGCGAAGAGGAAACATCTGGGTATCAAAAGGAAATTTAACTTGTAGGCCAGTTCCTTCGCTTTTGCTCAGGATGACAAGTATCGAGAATCGAGGAACGAGGAATAAAAAAGGAGAATCCAATGAAACGAATCCTGTTTTCTATAGTGTGTATTTCTCTGATACCTGCTGGCTTTGCCAAGGCGGACGCAAGAGCCAAAAATGCTCAATTAATTCAAGCCGCAAAAGGTGCTGATGCCAATACCGAAAGTTTCTCGCTGCACATAGCTGCTTATGAAGGCAATTTCGAGGAGGTCAAATCTCTTATCGCCAAAGGCGCTGATGTCAATGCCAGAGGGCCGGGTGATTCTAATGCTACGCCGCTGCACTTCGCTGCTGCTAAAGGCCATGAAGATGTGTTGAAAATATTCGGCGAATTAAAAGATGTAAAAGACAGAACAAAAAATGTAGATTACCCCAGATTATATACAGATATAGTGTCTCTGCTGCTTGCTAACGGGGCCGATATCAATGCAAAAAACCGAGCAGGCTGGACTGCGCTGCATGGGGCAGCCATGTTTGACTACTTAGATATGGCCGAACTGCTTATAGCCAATGGGGCCGACATAGAAGCCAAACACGCGTATGGTGGAACACCTTTGAGTATCGCTGCTCTTGGCAACCGTAAAGATATAGAAAATCTCCTTATCGCCAAGGGCGCTAAAGTAGATATCTACATAGCATCGGCTATGGGAGATATCGAACGCGTCAAGGCTTTCCTGAACAGCGACCCCAATATGATTAATGCTGCGCAAAGTGATTTTACAGCATTGCACAGTGCGGCATACAGCGGGCAGACAGAAATGGTGAATTTTCTCGTTGAAAAAGGAGCAGATGTTAATGTCGGCTATCCCAAAAAGCCAACACCGCTATATTGGGCAATTCGAAAAGGGCATAAAGACGCTGCAGAACTGTTAATAAATAAAGGCGCTGATGTCAATGCGAAAGAGAAAAATGGTAGGACGGCCTTGATGTTGGCAGCGACAACAGGCCATACGGAAATTGTCAAACTCCTTTTGGAAAAGGGTACCGATGTCAATACCAAGAATAATAACGGCGAAACGGCCTTAGGAGTGGCAAGAAGCGAAGGTCACAAAGACATTGTGCAAGTGCTTGAAAAAGCCGGCGCAAAGGAATAAAGGGAAAAAATGATGCTCGATGCTGGATACTCGATGCTCGATTAATCCTATTGTCGATTGCGAGTATTAAGTATCGAGAAACGAGGAACGAGAAATGAAATATAAAGGCAGATTCGGAGATTATGGTGGTTTTTATGTTCCGGAAGTTTTGATACCGGTATTGGAAGAATTGGAAGAGGCGTTTTATCGTTTCTGTAAAGATGATAAGTTTGTGGCTGAGTTGGCACAGCTTTCCAGAGACTACAATGGCAGACCCACCCCCCTCTATTATGCGAGAAGATTCAGCGAATATGTCGGTTTCAAAGTTTACCTAAAACGCGAAGACCTTCTGCATGGTGGGGCGCACAAGGGCAACAACACACTCGGCCAGGGCCTTTTAGCCAAATATATGGGCAAAACCAAACTCATCGCAGAAACCGGTGCGGGCCAGCACGGCCTGGCTACAGCGATGATAGGGGCCTTTTTGGGGATGGAGACAAAAATTTTTATGGGCGTAACCGATATTGAACGGCAGAGCGTCAATGTTCATAAGATGAAGCTGTGCGGCGCAGAAGTTATTCCAATCGAAGGCGGAACAGGAACATTGAAGGATGCCATCAACGATGCACTTCGTTACTGGACGGCTCATGTTATGGATACTTTTTATCTTTTTGGCTCGGCTTGTGGGCCGCATCCGTACCCTACGATAGTAAAACATTTCCAAACCTGTATTGGCACCGAAACAAGGCAGCAGTGCCTTGACCAAATTGGAAGGTTGCCGGATATGGTTGTCGCCTGTGTGGGCGGCGGCAGCAACGCAATAGGTATCTTCTCCGCTTTTCTGGATGATAAAGACGTCAAGCTAATAGGTGTTGAAGCTGGCGGCAGGAGCGTGGCAAGTGGAAAACACGCTGCAACACTCGTAGCTGGAAGAATCGGCGTCTTGCACGGTGCAAAATCCTATCTGCTGCAGGATGACGAAGGGCAGGTTTATGATACTGAGTCGGTAAGTGCCGGGCTGGATTACCCTGCTGTCGGGCCGGAACATTGTTTGCTAAAAGATACCGGCAGGGCCGAATACGTCGCCGCGGAAGATGAGCAGGTCCTCGATGCCTTCGAGCTGCTGAGTAAATCCGAGGGGATACTGCCGGCGCTGGAAAGCGCACATGCCCTGGCCTATCTAATGGGTCTGAAAAATAAGTTAAATGCGGATACCATCGTAGTTGCGAATCTTTCCGGCAGGGGAGATAAGGATGTTTCAATCGTGGAAAAACACAGACCACTTGAAAAATGATTAATGATTATTGAAATAATTAAGGTGTTTGACGGATGAAAACATACAGCCAGGTTTTTTCTGAATTAGCGAAGCAAAAAAAAGCGGCATTGGTACCATTTTTTGTAGTCGGTGACCCCGATTTCGATACAAGTCTTGCGATTTTAAAAGCTGCAATCGATGCCGGTGCTGATATTCTGGAGTTGGGCATACCGTTTTCAGACCCTATAGCGGATGGGCCTACAATCCAAAAGGCCGATATCCGTGCAAGGAAAAGCGGAATGACCGTGGCAAAGGCCATTGAATTTATCCGAAAGGTCAAGGACTACAAAGATATTCCAATTGGCTTGTTGATATATTACAACCTGGTTTACCAATATGGGACGGAAAAGTTCTTCAGCGATTTTCATTCGGCCGGGGTTAACAGCGTTCTGGTTGCTGATTTGAGTATTGATGATGCAGACGAGATATATTCGCCTGCTATCGCAGCGGGCCTTGACACTGTCTTTATAATTACACCAAACACCGACCCGCAGAGGATGAAAGTCATTGCATCCAAGACGACCGGCTTTATTTATGCTGTCTCACTATTAGGTGTTACCGGCAGCAGAAATGATCTCTCGGATATGATTGAAGGGCTGCTCAGTAAATTGAAAAAACTTACTAATGTGCCGGTTTGCGTAGGTTTTGGAATCAGCAAACCTGAACACGCGGCAACAATCGTTCGTGCAGGTGCGGACGGCGTAATAATCGGCTCGAAAATTGTGGATTTAATTGAAAGCAATTTAGGCAATAAAGATAAAATGCTTGCTGATATAGCAGCGGTTCTGAGCGAAATTAAAAGGACGCTTTTTTGAATTAAGAATGAAGAAATAAAATTTATACAATGAAAAAATTCTAAATTCTTAATTTCCACGGAAGGTTTTGAGATAGCTCAGTTAAAGAAACAGCTTGGTTTGTCTGATATATTTGCCGTGGCATCGGGAGCCATGATAAGCTCTGGTTTATTTATCCTGCCTGCCATTGCTTTTACAAAAGCAGGACCCGCGGTAGTCTTATCCTATTTATTCGCATCGCTTTTAATAATTCCCAGTATTTTCAGCAAGGCCGAATTGGCTACTGCGATGCCAAAAGCCGGTGGTACATATTTTTATGTCGAGCGCAGCTTAGGTGCGGTCTGGGGGTTATTTGGTGGATTTGCAAGCTGGTTTTCACTGGCATTGAAAAGTGCTTTTGCCATTGTTGGAATGGCCATTCTCATCGACACAGCGATGGAAACACAAATGGTTCAGTGGCATCTAAAAGCAATAGCTTCTCTTTGTTGCGTTGGTTTTATGATACTGAATATTGTGAGTGTCAGGCAAACAAGCAGGTTTCAAGTTTTGCTTGTGGCGATGCTGTTGGCGATACTTGCCTTATTTGTATTTTTTGGCGCCGGTGCTGTCAGTGCTGTTCGCTACAAGGGGTTTTTGGACAAGGGCTGGCTGGCGGTCTTTGCGACTGCCGGATTGGTTTTCATAAGCTTTGGCGGCCTGACTAAAGTTGCAAGTATTGCCGAAGAGGTTAAACAACCCGGCAAAAACCTACCCTTAGGTATGCTTCTGGCATGGTTTGTTGTGACGTTGTTTTACATTGCCGTAATTATAATTACGGTAGGCGTTGTTGATGGACAGGAGTTGCATTCAACTATGTTGCCGATATCCACGGCTGCCGGTAAATTTATGGGTACGTCGGGTTTTGCATTGCTTGGATTGGCTGCTGTAGCTGCCTTTGTAACTACGGCAAATGGTGGTTTACTCGCCGCGTCACGCTGCCCAATGGCTATGAGCAGGGACCAATTGCTGCCGCCACCTTTGGCCCGTGTCAACGACCGTTTTAAGACGCCTCACATCAGTATCCTGCTAACAGGCGGTTTTATGATTGCAGCGATTGTTTTTCTTGATGTTGAATCGCTGGTGAAAACTGCCTCGACCTTAATGCTGATACTTTTTATCCTTGATAATGCCAGTGTGATTGTAATGCGTGAGAGCAGGATACAAAGCTATCGACCTCAGTTTAAATCGCCTTTATACCCCTATATTCACATCTTTACTATTATTGCCTATAGCGCTCTTATTGTCGATATGGGGAAAGTTCCATTGTTAATTTCTGCCAGCTTTGTTGGTTTAAGCGCAGCGTGGTTCGGCCTGTATGTCTCAAGGCGCGTCAGCAGGGCATCAGCGGCGATGCACATCGTTGAACGAGTTACCGACAGGCAGCTCAAAACTGTTACACTTGAGAAGGAGCTGCGGGATATTTTGCTTGAGCGCGATGATATAATCGAAGATAGATTCGACCAGCTTATAAGAGACTGTGTTATCCTGGATATTCAGGGTAAAAGCACTGCCGAAAAGGTATTCCGACAGGCTGCAGGGATACTGGAAAAGAGATTGGACATTAGTGAATACGTCCTATTTGAGAAATTTCTCCATCGGGAAGCTGAAGGCGGCACAGTGGTTCAGCCGGGCTTTGCTATACCGCACGTTGTAGTCGAAGGCCAAAACAAATTTGATGTTTTGCTTATCCGGGCCTGTGACGGCATCGATTTTCCGCATGCACCTGACCCAGTAAGGATAATGTTTGTACTTGCAGGAAGTCAGGACGAGAGAAATTATCACCTGAGGGCTCTTATGGCTATAGCCCAGATTGCTCAGGAGAAAGACTTTGAAAAGCGCTGGCTCACCGCCCGAGACACCGAAGCGATAAGGAACCTCATCCTTCTATCAGCACGAAAAAGAGATGCTAAAGTATAGGGTGTGCACCCGGTTATGGCTCGGCCTTCCCAGCTACGGCACGCTCCGCCGTGACGAGCGCCGAGGCGAGCTGCATAGTATAATCTTAAAAATACAATGGGGCCTATACCGAGCTAATCGGTATAGGCCCCGAATCGATTCAAAACCATTAGTTAACTAATAACTTCGACAAGAATCAACGTTTCTTACGCAGCAGAGTTTACGCTCCGTAGCCGCGCTTGCGGCGAAGGAGTGCCAATCCACCAAGACCAAGCAGACAAATCGTAGCCGGCTCAGGAATTGGCGCGATTGTAAGGATCACTTCAAGGCCAGCATCGCCACCCGGTGTTTGCGCAAATGGGCCGTAACCGGGTGTCCGAGTACCCCACCCTTGGTCGTCAAATACAAGGGCAGGAACATTATCGTCACCGTAGTTCATCCAGGTATCTGCAAACCAGATTCTATAAGGAACGCCAGCTTGAGCGTCCAGGTCACCTGCAATGTTGTTATCTGCATTAGTGTCCACATAAACGTCTGCTGTGAAGCTGAACGTCCCAAGATCTGCTCCACCCGGCCGGATATACAAGTCGGGGTCTGTTGTCCACCAGACTGCTACCCATCCCTTGCCAAATCCCGTATCCCACTCATTCTCGACTATTTCTACATTCCAGCCTGATTCTGCGGTGGCGTACATTGGCTGGGCAGGGTCTGCCAGAAGAATTTCGCCCCAACTCCTTGCGCCTGGGTCTCCATGAAGCCAAGTGCTGAACGAACCCAACCCCTCGTTTGTCTGGAGGCTATCGCGCCAGTTCAAATAGGTGTTTCCGCTTCCCGGTTGTGTGGTCCCAGTGCACAAATGGTCTGAAAATGTCTGATACCATGTTCCGGCCCAAACTTCGTGCACACGCCGGGCGTTTTCCTGTGTGGCATTCAACCCGCTGAAGTCCGTGTTGTAAAGATCTATCAGATCATTAGCTGTGAACTCAAAAGTCAGGTACTCAGCTTCAACTGTGTGTGTACTGGCCAATATCATTCCTACCATTGCACAAATTGTTAATAATTTCTTCATCATTTGGTTCCTCCAAAACCATTTCATAATCTTAGCGCATACATACTTACTCC
>Ga0307433_1000727_pt1 | contig 22645 bp, 34 predicted proteins | sample SalMarWE160210MG_FD_202166 | JGI IMG/M metagenome (GOLD analysis project Ga0307433, IMG submission 202166) | Salt marsh sediment microbial communities from the Plum Island Ecosystem LTER, Massachusetts, United States - WE1603-210 | ecosystem: Environmental > Aquatic > Marine > Intertidal zone >... | reverse complement strand
CTTCCTCATCACATCCCTCACATCTTACTCTCTCTTGTGTTTTAGTTGCCATTGTTAAACCTCCTTACGAACTTTATTAATTTCATCTACAATGTCCCAGAGTGCTTCATAGGATAAGTTTTTCAAGTCCTCTTTAGTATGGATGGGGCTAAATTCAAGGATGAAATCTTGTAACACTATGTTTTCGCTAGAGTCAGGGATTAAATCAAATTCAGCGTAGATATTGTCTATACGTGACTCTAAATCGTGAACTTCAATATCTAAATCGTGTGTAGGCGATTCCATTAAGATAGAATCGTTAAGATTGTGCATCGCTGTTTGTAAGATTTCAAGTTCACGTTCCGTTAATTCCACCGCTATATATTTAGGCATATCAGTCCTCCTTTAATCTATTGTGCCATCTTCAAGATACTCTTGTTCGTTGTGGTTCAGGTCGTAGAGAATTTCATCCTTGCAATAATCCCAAACATATTCTCCGGCGAACCAAGGGGTTCTCATACTTTCCGAGTCATTGACGGCTCGCTTGAGATTGTCGCTGGCATATTCTTCGGTGTAGGTTTCCAGCAGGAAAGTTATATAGCCATTGATAGCCTTTTTCTGTGCCTCCCCCGATAGTTCATTGAATTTATAAACTTTTACTTCCTTGATTCTCATTATTTAACCTCCTTCCAGTATTTATATCTCACAATAAGATAAGCTATAACGAGAATGGTTAATACTATTGCCTGAATCATTGATTACCTCCGTGATTTTCAAAACTCGTTACTCCCTTACAAGGTTTCCCGTAGTACCGATTTCTTCCACAATCGGGACAGATAGAAAATTGATGCTCTCTATCCTCTGCCCAATTACGAAGCCAGTAGAATAGCCTCTCCAGCCAGCCATAGATTATAATCTTCACTGTTGTTCTCCTTATTTTATAACTATTGCCTCAAATTTAGTTGAGTATTTAGCCTCAAGCGAACCTATGTCGCCAGTATGATATCTATATAATTGAATCCGTTCTACTTTACGAGTAGGTGAATATCGGGTTTCCTCTCTCCATTCATAGTCTAATTTTTCCACAACCTCAACATCATCGGGTATAGAAGCGAGCATTAGTTTTAATTCCTTTATGTTCATTTTAGTCTACATTCCCTCCTGCCGAATAAGATTCAACATTTTATATTGCGTATCCCTTACGCTTCATTATGTAGCGATAGACCGCTTTTTTAACCGCCATTTTCCCGAACTCCCTATCATCCGAAGTCCAGCCTGTATCTTTAAAGGCTTGCCAGAACGCCATATTAGCGTTATAACATTCTTTGAGTGCATTATAGACTAGGCTCGGCACGACATAATTTTCTTTAATATGGGAGTCCAAGTGAGAATTATCACCCATATCGCCCCAAGTTTTGCCGTCCTCCGACTTCATAGAGCAATACCAGCAATCCCCCATACCGGGCTTATCAATCGGCACGGAATCGGCACATCTTTGGGCGAACTTTTTAACTTTAGCCTTGAGAATTTTATCCGCCTTCTCTCTATTCGGTGTCTCGGTTAAACCGCCAGTAATTGAGCCGTCAGCGTGAATTGTGATGCCGTCTTGAAATCGAATTGGAACGAGTTTTTCCCCATTATATTCTCCTCGCCCTACATAATATTCTCTATCTATATACCAAACTCCACGCTCTTGCAAGAGTCGCTTTCCAGTACCAGCCAAAGCCCAATTTATCCTCTCTTTAGTGGTGAGCGTATGCCAGCCTCCAGAGTTTAGAATTATATCGCCATTCGGTTTGAACGTGGCGACATCTGTTTCGTGGTAGAGCAAGGCTATATCTTCGCCACGCCTTTTTAAGTAAGTGTTCTCGGCTTCTTTCCGAGATTCTTTATTCCTGCCTTGTAATTTAGTGTCCAGTTCTGTGTAATTCAATTTATGCCTCCTTTATTTTATAAATTACTCAATCGGTAGATTGCATAATACTGTGCAGTTGTTTTCAAAATACCGCATAGCTTGAGTGGCGGTTTTAAAGCCTGTGGCATAAGTTTCGTAAACGTATTCTTTGCCGTTCCATTTCGATTCATCAATAATTTTCCATAGCTTTGTTTGCCTATCGAAAATCACGGTATATTTTTTCTCATTTACCCAAGTGTTATAAAAGAATTTCGCACCACCAGAAGTTACGGATGGGCACTTATCCCACTTGATACCATACGCTTCCTCTCGTAGTTTACTCTTATCCATTTATGCCTCCAATATTCCGATGTAAGCGTCAATAATATCGCCTAAGTGCAACAAGTCATAATATCCTTTTATTTCGTTTATATCTTCTACGTGATAATCGGCAAAGGATTGTATTCCCTTTTTGTGCCTCTGATAATCCTCCCATAAATCCCTTGTGCTTGTAGTAGTCCATTGTTTTCGCCCTAATCCCTTGATATTCATTTCTTTACGAATATATTCAGGATAATATTTAAACAATTCAACTTCTGTGTCCAGAGTAAACGGTTTTCTGCCGTCATACTCCATCATCATATAGCCTTCGTCTTTACAGACTTTCAAGCTGACATCAGTTCCAATAATCATTTATGCCTCCTCTATTTTATTTTCTCAGCTAACTTGATTAGTTTCGGTAAGTCCTTGTCGAGTTTAATTACTAAATCCACGCAGGACAGCATTATCTTTAAATCAGCTATGCTTACAATAATCGGATAATAATTATCCCCTTTCACATATACAATAGTCTGTCTCATACGTTTGGCGAATGATGCCAATGCTTCACTTTCCATTTTTAGCCTCCCAAATATCCGAGTATTTTCTTAGTTAATTTTTTCATAGCCGAAATATCATTAAGAAGTATCTTGGTTTCCGAGTCGCTTGATACACTTGTTTTTGCCAGTTTTCTCATTTCATTTAACTGCTTACGTATCTCATATACCGTTGTTATGTATTGTATCCGTGCTAAATAATTCAACTTATGCCTCCTCTATTTTATTTTCTATTGTAATACTAGCGAATATATCACAGGGGTCGCCTTCGCCGTTTTCGATATACATTCCATTAGCCTCAGCCACATCATTAAGAGCCTGATAGAATTTCTCGTCTTCGGTTTCATCTTCTTCGGTCTGGTTCGTAGTCCAGAACGTATAATATTTTCCGCTTGGGGCAAGAGCAAAGACCGTGCCGAGAAATGAGAATCCGATTAAATCGCCGTCATCTGTTCGCTCTGCATTATCAGTCGCTTCAGAGTGTCTGGCTTCGGTTATGGCATCGTTTTTAATATTTCCCCAATCCCAAGATTCTATTTCCGCCTTGTATTGTTCATAAGTCTTATGTTCCATTTTAACCTCCCTTATAATAATCCCGACTTCTGTATTTGCCGAGTAAGTCTATTTTCAATCCCCTGTTCGTAATGTTTTGCGTATTGGCGAACTATCCATCTATGCCAGTATCCGCCTCTATAACGCTTTGCCAGTTTGATGATTTCGCTGATTTTCATATTGTCTCCTTATGTTGCTTAAAATATTTATATCTTATAACCAAATAGGCAACCGTAAGCACTAAAACTATAATCACTGGTATCCTGTTTTGATTAAAAGCTATCATACAAATTAAACTGCCGAGTATAGCTATATTAAGCATAAACCCTAATATTATTTTAAGAATACCCATAATTCACCGCCTTAATTCTGATTTGCCTTAATCCAATCTTGCCAATCCCAATATGAGATATTGGCTAATATAAACGAGTGTAGTATGAAGTCTATTAGTGCCAGTCTGTTTTTAAAAGCTAACATTTTTGCCTCCTAGCGTTTATTTTTACGAGATTTTTTCGCCTTTTTAACTATGACACATTCGCTATTCTGTATAGGTCGGGAATCATACCTAAGACTTCTCGGAGTCCTGATGTAATTCGTGAGTGTGATAGGTTCAAATCGGCGATTATTTTTGAACATTATCTCTCCAGATTTTATCATTCCAAACTTTTGCATCGTGGACTGTTAAACCCACGATTAAGCAAGCCGTGATAATAATTACTGCAATAATCATTAGTTCTCCTATTAGCAAGTTATTTTCTGTGGTCTTTGTCCGAGAGGCAAGACCGCCTCATAACTGGTACAAGATTGCATTTTATAGACCGAGCAGAAGCAAATCCTGTGCCAATGATTATCAATCAATCGCCACAAGATATATTTACGCATTATATTTAGCCTTGCCATTAAGTGCTTTGAGAGTAATATTTAATTTACCCTCATTGACGGATTTTCCCATAAATTTTGCTACCGAAGCCCTTAATTTAATTTGCTCGGCAAGGTGAGCCTTCTGTTCGCCGGACATTCGATTGACGAGTCTGGTGATTTGATTTTTAGTCATTTTAGCCTCCGATTTTCTGCATTTGACTGACTCTGATATGCTGTGCCAAGTGGGATTGATAGATTTCAACCTTGCCATTGCCGATAACTATTGCCATTAATACAGGCTCAAGTTTGTGTCGAGTAGCAAAATCCATTTTCCGCTTGAAGCTGGAGTCTGCTATGTGGATTTTTTTGTCCTTGCTATCAGCAGACATAGTTTTGACTTCATAGCCGAAGTCTTCGGTCACTAGGTCAAACGGGGCTTTGAAGCTCTGCCTTTTACGCTTACCGGCAAGTTTTAGAGCGTGCCGAACTCCGACACGCTCTAACTTACACTTTTGGCTCTGAGTTTTAGTCATAGTAGCCTCCGAGTCGAGATTTTACCGAGTCCCCGAAGGGGACTAGTGGACGTGAATTTTCTTACCTTGCTTCGCAAGGTAAGTGCCGTTGACGATGAGTCCTTTGGACTCAATCGGGGCGAATTTGTGAGCATTGGCACTAGTGCCAACTTCACGAAGAATTGCTTCGCAATTCTTGCCGGGGGCTACGTAGACCGTACAAATCGCCTTGCCGTCTTTGACGGCAAACTTGTCGAATTTGGTGTTTTTGCCCTCTCTGCTAATAGCAGAGAGTTTGATGGTCTTGCCGTTGCCGAGTGTAATCTGTGCTTTGCCGTGTCTGACTGTTAATTTTGCGTCCATTTTTTCTCCTTTCAGCTTCGCTGAAATTATATTTTTTTGAGCCTAACCGTAGGCTCTTTAGAGCCTACCAATCCTGCCGAACTGATAGGCTCTAAAGAGCCTATCAAGAGACTGGTAGCCTCCTGATAGGCGGGGATTTCCCTGTGCTATATACACTTGTCTTAATAGCAGATTCATAAGGTCTGTTATTAAGCCGTTTTTAGGCGCAATAATGCCTATACTGCGCCCGAAGTGTGCTATTAAGAGATTGTTTATAGTAAAGTTTGCTAGACTGTAAATATTAAAAATTAGTCACGTAACATTGTAAAATAGCCAATTTTAAAGCGGTCACGCGCTTACACTAAGCGTATATGATAATAGGCTTGTTTTAGCTTGCTGGCTAGGCTTAGCGGTAAAACAAGCTAAAATCATAACCTTAGCAGTATAATAACGTAATTTTGGCTAATTATAGCAATCTAGGTTAACTAGCAGTGTTTAGCTTAGCATATGCCGGGATTATTAATCCTAGTCACAAGGCGCTTAAGCTAAAAATTAACATTAGCTATATAGCATTAAGTTATTAGCGTTATATAATCAACTGCGGATATACTCAATATTACGAGTATATATGGTATATGATAACTTCGGTTTACGCTTGATTTACTGAGACTTGCAAGGATACTAGCAATTACGCTTAATCAGTGGCTTAAGTCACTCTATTTTAAGGTATCGTTTAGCTTAGGTTATCATTCCGCAATATTCAATTTTTAAAGTCCTAAGCCTAACACTTAAAGTGTATCTATAACCTTAGTTAGGCACATTTGAAAATATTCAATTGTGAAAATTCTAATCCTATTCAATAGGTATTCATAGGCTAACTTTATTAGTTTACAGCAGTTTATAATGGTATACGGATATTTACAGCAATTTAAGTATGTATACAATAGGATTTTTTCTTAGTGTTTTGTATATTTTCCTCTATTTTCCTTTAATTTTTAGAATTATTTTTCGATAATATGCCTATTTTTATTAGGCACTACGGTATTTTATACAGTCTCAATTATCGAATGTGGGAATATAGGTATACCGCAGTTTAGGCACTACGACATTTTATAGTCGGTATTACTGGAATAGGCGCAGGTAAAAATATCGGATTAGGCACTACACGCCTGCCGTATTAGATTATTCGACTTGCCGAATACCTGCCGTATATTCAAAATACGACTTGCCGTGTAGTGCCTAAATACGGCAGTATAGAACGAATGTTCCGTAGAACGTTTGTTTTTATCGTGTAGTGCCTAATGCGTGTGTTTGTGTTTATTTTACTCTTTGAGGTCTAGGGAAAACTGTGCAAGCCGTTGGTTCTCCTAATTGGAGAACCGCCGTATGGTTTATACGGCGAGGCAATGGTTCTCTTAATGGGAAGTGTAGGGAATACGGCGTACTAGTCTTTCACGATAACCGCCCGTACCTTCTTCTGTCTCCGCAGGTTCATCTCCGCTTCTCTGGCGGAATCCCCCGATATTTCTAATGGTGTATCGTCTTCGGTATAGACCGAGTATTTAAAGCCTGAGATTTTAAACAGGTCGGGTTCTTTCTTTATTATATAGGTATCGAAGCCCTTAAATTGAGGAGTAAATGTTTCAGTCTTTTCCTTTGAAGGTTTTGCCTCTTTAACTTCAGGTGTTACTTTGGGAGTAGAAACTTCAGGGGTTTCTATCTTGGGTTCTTCCTTCGGTGCTTCTGGCTTAACACCTGACGGTACTATGGGCGGAGCAGGTGGTGGTTTCACGCCTAATGGCGGTGGTTCTTCATCTTCTTCATCATTTTCCTCTACTACCGCCTCTATACTGTCTATCGCCGAAGTTATTTCCTCAAATAAACCCGCCTTTTCATCATTGTATTCTTCGGGGGTCATGCCGGAGCGTTCTAGGGAACGGTATTCCTCGATGGCACTTTCCACGTCTTCCAGACCTTCATATTTGTCGTAGTCTAAGCCCGCCATCAGCTTTTCTATTTTCTTGAGACTCTGTGATTTTTTATCTTCATCAATCAAGTCGGAGAACATAGACCTTATATTCTCCGATTCGGCATCGGCTTTTTCCTGCGCTATCCTTTCGGCTTTTTCTTCGGGGGGTTCTGATTTAGGCTCAGGCTTTTCCACTAATAATACGGGTATCTTTTCCTGCCCGATTTTCTTGGCGGCTAACGCCCTAGCCCTACCTTCTTGACTATCTTCTGTATAATCAATTAGCGGTAAATCAAATTTAGTTCCCTTGCCCATTAAATCCGCATACTTATCTATTAGTTCTGGTTCTACCATATGAATTTGCTGCTGGACTGGCGTGCCCTGCATTTCCGCTGATTTGGATAAGTATTCATCGGGTGTCATATAAACCACTTTGCCTTTTCCAGAACGAAGTTTTTCATTCCAGTGTGGCGTTCCTGTATCATCAAGTTTGAATACCTCTTTAGGGGCAGGCTCGGACTTTTTTATCTCTTTTTCGTATTGTTCTTTTATGGTTTGGGCTTCACCTTTAGTATAGACGTAATCCGCATCGCTAATTTGATTACCCTCTTTATCTTTACGTTGTACTACCCAACTTCTAGTATGGCGGTCATACCACATATCAATAGCGGCGATGGGTTCTTGCTCCGCAGTTTTCAATTCACCTATTACAATTTCTGGCTGCTTTGCCTCTCTGGGTGCAGGCTTAACCTCCGCAGGTTTTTCGGGTTTAACTTCAACTACTATGGGTTCAGCATTAACTACCACTGGTTCTGCATTAACTACTACTGATTCGGCATTAGTAACTATCGGCTCGGAATGAACTACCTTTGTTTCAGGTTTTTTCGCCGCAGGTTTTTCAGGTTTTTCTTCTGGGTTTTGAATATTATAAATATCAGCCCTTAATGCCTTGGCTTTTTCAGCAGTTAAATTACCTCTTTGTGGTTCATCTTTTTTATCGCCTGTAGTAAGGAAGTGAGCATATTTCTGGGCATATTCCTTTTCATTTGTATTCTTTATTGATTTAATATGCTTATTCATTTCCGGCGATAATTTATAGCCCTGCTCTTTTTTAGCAATCGGTTCGGGTTTTTTAGCTTCGGGTTTAATGGTTAAGGTTTCCTGCTTTTCCTCAAACGGCTTTACTAAAGGTTGCGGGGCTATCTTATAAGTTACCACTTCGCCCTGTCTTACCCTGCGGGGTCTTCCTTTATCCAATGTCTCGACTAATTCAGGAGCTTCAGTTTTAACTTCTTCCTGTTTTACCATGCGGTCTATTTCATCAAGGGCTTCAGCCACGCCCGTGCTCTTTACTTCTTTAACAGGCTTGGCGGGTTTTGGCTTAGTAACTTTAGCGGGTGTTTCGGGAGGTCTTGCGGGAGTGAATAATTCCGCATTGGCTACCTTTTCCTGATATTCCTTAGTATATCTATCTTCTACCTTCTTGCGGTCAGTATCGGTAAGTACATCTTTATAGGCGGATATTCTACTTTCAACGTATTCTTGCTCGGAAACCGCAGGTTTAAATTTAGGTTTTGCAACAGGTTTAACGACTCTTTTTTTCTTAGGCTTTTCTTCTTTAGGTGCTTCTGCAATAGATGTCTCAATGATTTCAGTCTCTTTTTTAGCCCTGCCCCGTTTGGGCTTGGTTTCAGGCGGAGGTGTTTTTCCTCTTACTTCTTCAAGGAATTTGAATAATCCCGCCCCACCGCCTCTGACACCACCACCACCAGATTTTCCTAAATATTCTTCGTGTACTTGTTTAACAGTATCACCATCTCTTTCACTGCGGACTCTGTATAAATAAAAGTTTCCCGAACCGGGCGGTATTTCCTTCGTTCTGACAAATGACATAGCAGCACCTCCAAATAGGTTTCTAATTTAATGGTAGTGCCTAGTTGAGTGTTTGTCAATAGTTTTTATTGTTTTATCTGCGGCTCGTAAAATAGATATTGCTAATATATTGACAAAGCGTTGATAGTATGGTACTATATTACTGGGTAAGCGTATTTATCTTATACCAAAAATATATTTAGTGTTTTGTAGGGGATTCGTAATTATCCCTTCTTAACACGTAGGAGGGAAAAGTGTTGGTAGATAGAGTTTTAAGAAGTGCATTAATAAAATGGCTAAAATTAATAATTATTTCTACTTGTATCGTTGCTACTTACTTATTAGTTATTTTTGGGTTATTATTACTAAATTATAACCAATCTACGCTAGATATTTTAAATAAAATTGGGGTATATGCAGTTAATATATGGGGTATCGTTAATCTTATCGCAGCAATTACCTTTCTAACTTTTATGTTTATTCGAAAGTATAAGAACCATAACCAAAATAACCACAATCCCAAAAACTGATACAAAAAATGAGAAGATTAGCGGAAAGAAACAGGAAACTCTATGAATATTACCTGCGTGAAAGTGATAAACACGGGGCTACTTACGGTGATATCGGTAAGGTATTCGGGATATGTGCCAGCCGAGCTTTCAGAATAGTAAAGGCAGAACGGAAAAGGCGGGAGATTAAAAATGCATCTATCCAATCAAGGCAAAAGGGAACTCGCTAAAGAATATTTTGGCGTTAGTGAGGTGTCAGATGGAAGATAAAGCAATCGAGGCAATCGCAAAGTGGCTTTTCAAGAATAGACATAGGTTGCCTAACCAGAGGTTTTATTACGATTGGTATGATGAAATAGAAGCATCCCCGCTCACAGAAAAAGAATATCGAAACTTGGCAAATGAGATTCTCCAAACCCTTCACTCTCTAGGCTATGTGAAGATGGATAAACTTCAGGCACAGCACAAGCAAGAGATAGCGGGTATGATTGAAGAATTACTCGAATTAGCTTATGCGCAAGATGGCAGAATACCAATAGAAAAACTTAATAATTTCAAAGCTAAATATCTAAAGGAGTAGATAAATGAGGGCACAAAATAAAAACGGGAGATTCCGTAAAGTCAGGGCTGATAGAGGGCACGCTCGGAAAGTAACCTACGAAGAATGGAAGATAAGTTTAATCGAGTGTATTATTAACGAACCTTTAATGAAAGCCCGTAACTGGTCTAAATTAAAACTCGATGAAATTAGATGTGTTATCAATGATGATTGCGATTATCCCCAGTTATATAAAGATTGCGAAGAACCTTGTGATGTCTGGCAAGGCGAAATAGATGCAATAAGGGATAGTCAATAAAGAAGATGAAAAGATTTCGCAAAGATGGCTACAAAGAACGCCTTAGCAAACAAACATTAGATTGGCTCAATGGTAATCCGCAACACAATAAAATTGATAATGAATGTTGCCCTGATTTTTCATGTTGTAAACCTGAACTACTTGCACCTATAGAAATCCGCCAATTATTTTACAATGCCGAGATAAATAACAATCATAAGTTAGTAGATAGATTATTGGGAGAGTTTTTAAGTAAGATGATTGATTATATCCCAAGCAAACCTAAAGTACACATTGCTGGCTTGGATTATTTAAGGCAAGAAAATGATAAATAAATATTTACCCGAACCGCCAGTTGAACACCGCCAGTGTAACTCATGCAGCAAGCGCACAAGATTAAAAGGAACATTAATACACTTTCCCAATGAGAATTGCACAGTTGATGAAGTTACGCTTATCAACGGTCAAAAATGCGGCACATTTTCCTTCTGGCACTATGAGTGTGCTTGGTGCAGGGCAATAAAAACAAAGCGTAAAATTAAGGAAGCTAATTACAAAATAGAACATACCCACGCTTGGATGGATGAAGAACCCGTAAGATTATTTACTCATGCACACCGTAAAGGCGATATCCCTCACGGGCATCACGGGGCTAAATATTGGGGATTAGGAAAAAGATATGTTCCGTAAAATATTAGATTGGGGCAAGCGTGTCGGTAATAAACACAGGTGGTTGTGTTTCGTATTATCTGTTGTATTTCTAGGATTAGCATTGTTCAGGATAGGCATAAATGATTTATGGAGTTACCTGATGATAATTCCGCTGGCTATACTCGGTATATTAGTAGTAATTACATTCCCGAACAGATAAAATTGGTACACTACCTTGAACTGTTTTTATATTCGGTGATATATAGCCCCTTGGATTTTAAGAGGTTGGTAAAATATTCAGTCCAGTAGGGGCGGTTGTGGTTTGTTTTTAGATGGCAACTGTGGTTATTTGGGTGTATACCCTTCTTAGCCGTGCATAAACTGATTAAGTTATTCGGATGATGGTTACGTTTATTATAATCTATATGATGGCAGGTTAATTTTATACCGTCTTCAACTTTACCGCAAAGTTGGCAGGTATAGTTATCACGAAGACGGATTTGCTCTTTAAGCTCTCTACTAAAACCCATTCCATAAGGCTCGAAAGATAATCCACCGTGCCAACCAACGGCATTTTCACCACGATGGTTTAGTCCCATATTTATGAGGGAACATTCTCTGCACAACGGAGAGCGTTTTATATGACTTTGCATTTGCCATCTTCGGGAATGGCATTGCGGGCATTCAACATAGCGATAATAAGTTACATCATTTAACCCGATGTCAACACCTCGGCAAATATCGTCTAGTTCTGGATGTTCCAACGTGCCTTTATTATCTATTTTACGTTTGTGTAATTCTCCACGTTTTCGCATAGGAATATTATTGGCTTTTAATAAATTATCTATCGTTATATGAGCTACGTTAAATAATTTACCAATATGCTTAGTCGTCATTTTTTGTTCAATGTATAGTGGGCGAATTGTATTTATATCTAAGACAGTGGCATGAGAACAAGGTTGGCATTTACCGTTAGAATTTACTATATCTTTTATTCTCGGTCTGGTTAAACTTGATAATCGTCTAGTTTTGTGGCATATAGGGCAGGTTACTTCGCCAGTTAATCGAGTGTTTATAACTTATGCGTTTTTAATTATACTAGGTATTTCCTCACTTTTTATTAGCGTCTTTCTATACTTATTATAATACCTATGCCTTATTTGAATATTATTTTCCTTGAGCCTATCTTTGATTGTGGAAAATGAAACTCCGTAGCGTTTTCCAATGTCTATTGTTGATAAATGTTCGACTGTGTAGAGTCTGATTATTTCCTTAATATCAGTTTCCGTAAAGGTGTGCTTGTGGGCGGAATTAGGGTTATGTTTATAATTATGGTATATTTTGGGTATACCATTATTATATAAATGTTTTAGAATAGTTCCAATAGAAACATTATATCGCCTTGCTAATTCCGTAGCTTTTAAATGTTCCGCTTTATATAATCTAACTATTTCAGTAATCGGTAACTCAATCTTATTTGCCATATTTTTTCCTGCTAATTCTATAACCCTTTTTGGGGTCGCCACGCCTTTTTTGCTTCCACCAACCACGTCTACTTAACTCAAGTTTTAGTAGACGGTATAGTTTATTTCTAATATTCATTACACGTATTTCTCTAGCGAGTTGTTCTAAATCTACTTTTGTTCCCATAGTTATATGTTACCATTAGCCGTTGGTAAAACGCAAGTATTGTCAACTTCTCCAATTAGAAGGTTGACGGATTAAAATATAGTGCTATACTGAAGGTAAGTTAAGATAAACGTAGGTAGTGTTGAAATGCCGAAAAAAGGTTATCAATATAATAAAAAGAAGAAGAAAAATTGGGTCTTCAGTAATTCTAGGCGTGAGAGTCTAAAAAAAGCCCAAAAAGTACATTCCATTCTTGTAAATATAGGTAAGAAATACCGCAATAAAGAGGCTCACAAATTCAAGATATAAATATTTAAAGGAGGTGCAACGTGGCTTATACTAAAGCAGAACGGAAAAAAGCAGCCAAGAAAGCAATCCGCACGAAGCGTAAGAGATACGGCAAGAATTTACGCAGGGGTTAAAGATGGGAAAGAAAAAAGACAGTAATTGGGGCAGCCGCAAGCACAAAGAGAAGAAAGAAAAAATCGGGATGAAAGACGTGTGGAAAGACCGCCCCAAGAAGAAGTCAAAAAGTTCCTTTAGATTTTATTAGAAAGGAGGATTACGAATGGCTAAGAAATATTGGGGCAGTCCTGCCCAGAAACGTACCTTGAAAAAGGCTCAATCCGCCGCCCGCAGGAAAAACATCAAGGGCGGGAAAAATAAAAGAGGGAAGGGTTAGAACTTGAAAGCATACTGTGTTAAATGCAAAAAGTCCGTTGAAATGAAAAACCCGAAAGCCGTGAGAATGAAGAACGGACGCAAAGCCACGAAGGGCGTCTGTCCGAAGTGTGGCACTAAAGTCTTCCGTATCGGCGGATAACTACTTGACAAATATTTTTATTGTGGTATAATCAATTTTAATAAGTGAAATTTATTCACTTACCCCGAAAATAAGTAGCGGAGGTCACTTAAATTTGTTTAAATTAAATGAAGACTATTATGGCGTTACTTATGGCTATGTTAGCTATGGTGGTAGGTGCAAACTTAATCGCCCCGGTTAACACCGCAGTTTCCGTCTTCGCAACTCCGACCTACGATGCCGCAGTTATCAGCTTGGCTGACCTGCTCCCGTTGTTCCTCGTCATCCTGATTATCATGTACACTTTGAAAGGTTTTGATGCGTCCATCTAAATTATCAGGTTGCCGTTAAATAGATAGGGGAGGTCGTAAAAGATGAGAACTATAATGGCATTGGTAATGGCGATGCTTGCGATGGTAGTGGGTGCGAACCTGATTGCCCCCGTGAACACGGCTGTTTCCGTTTTCGCCACGCCGACTTACGATGCGGCAGTTATCAGCCTTGCAGACCTATTACCGTTGTTCCTGACCATTCTTATCATTATGTACACTTTGAAAGGTTTCGATAGTGCTGTTTGACATAATGTAAGATAAACACTTAAAGTGGGGTGGGGTTAAACGCCTTGCCCCACTTTATTTTTCTATGCCCATATTCTTTATTTAGTGCTCGTTTTTTATAGTTGCAATTTCCGCATAAAACTTGGAATCCTAATGGGTATTTATCTCTCCTTAATATTAAATATAAACTCAGGTTATTATTCTCTTTTCTGTGTTGATGCCCATTACCGTTTATATGGTCAATGCATAATACATCCATATCTGTTTCTGGCTTGGCGTGAATGTGATACGGGTCGGCACATTGTATAATTCCATTTTGGCTGTACGCTTTTAGTGCGTCTATTTTAAGTTGCTTATTATACTGGCGATGTTTTTTGTATATAGAAAGTAGTGGTCTACCGTAATTACTTTCGTGGTTAACCAACCTCTTTTTCATTTGGCACGAAAAGCAAAGCACCTGAAAGCCGTTGGGATAATTATTATTTTTAACCCAAAAATAAAGACGTTTCCCCGTTTCTTTTAGTTGCTTTCTTCCCCCGCCGTTGATATGGTCGAGTGTAAGAACGTCAATATCGGTTTCAGGTGTTTTGTGTCTGTGGTAAGGGTCGGCACATTTTAATATTCCGTCAGGGCAGTAGCGGGTTAAAACCTCACGTTTGAGCGCTTGTTGATATGCTGCTTGATATCTTTTCATCGGCTCGCCACGTTTAAATTTGGCTTCGCATATTTTACAAAAATATTTATAACCATCCCTGCGGTAATTATCTTTACTAAATTCGGATATTAGCTTTAACTCTTTACATTTACGGCATTTCTTTGTAGTTATAATCGGTTTTTGGCGAGTCGTGAGTTCCGATGTGTAAGATTTGTAACATTCTATGCAACATCCTATATGGTTATCTTTTGTTGTGCGGTTTTCATAAAACTCAGATATAGGTTTGACTAAACCGCATTTATTACACCGTTTTTCCGTGATTGAAACATGCTCTATGTTTAATTTATTTTCTTTCTCGCAGGCGATACACAAACATCGGTATCCATCTTTATAGATATTACTTTTGTAGAAGTCACTGACGGGTTTTAATAATCCGCATTTGGAACATTTCTTTTCCGTGATTTTAATACGCTGTAAATTCTGCCTGCGTTTTAGGTGGTATTCTTTAAGACAGAATTTGCATACGTTTTCCAATCCATCTTTAGAGTTGCAGTTTTTGGCAAAACTGTCGGCGGATTTTAAGGTGCGGCATTTGGGGCAAAATTTATCCACGTTTTTCCCTCGGCTTGTTTTGCCACCAGCCACGCTTGGAAAGCTCTATCTTTAATAGACGGTATAATTTCTTCTTGTAAGTTAGTTCATGGATTTCCTTGATTAGTTGTATTGGGTCTATCTTGGAACGTGACCTGTTCATAACTATATTATAATACGATTTGGGCGAATTATCAAGTGTGGGATTGTCTGTTCGTCTGCTATGTCTTGATTTCGTGGTTTTTTATGGTATAGTGGAGTTAAAAGTAGATTATGATAATAAACGGAAAAGAGATATGAAAACATTAACGTGTAGGCGTTGTGGGTATCGGTGGTATCCTAGGATTACGAGACTACCTCGGCAATGTCCTCATTGTAAGAATACAAGGTGGAATGAGGCTAAGAGGAAGAAATAGTTATTTCAGGGGGGTAACAAAAATGAAACTATCAAGGAAACAGCAAAAGGAAAAAACAGCGATGAGGCGACTATTGCGTTATGGTTTAGTCGGAAAGAAGAAATAACTATGCCAGTGAAGGTCAGAAAGTTACCACGCAAGGGAAATCATTATAGAGTTTATGATGGCAAAAAAGTAGTCGCCAAAGATACTACTAAAGAAAAAGCAGATGCACAGGTGAGGCTTTTGCTTGGGATTTCTCACGGTATGCGATTAAAAAGAGGTAGGCGATAGCGGATGGCTAGAGGTGTCAGAAAGAATTGGAAGTCAGTTCCCGAAGAAACGCAGGATGCCCTGAGAGAGGCAAAGGATATGACTACCACAGGGGCTTACAATAGATTAAAACGCCGAAAAGTGAAGCCAACTACGGATTTAAAAACTATTAGACAGATGGCTAAACAAGCGGAAAAGCGGTCTAAAATCCCGATACGTATTACTACAAGATTAGGAAAGCGTAACACTAAGGCGGATGGGACTTGTGTAACAGATGTAACTAAAAATAAATTACGCACTCAAGTTCGATTACATCCATATCTTCAATATTATAATAAAAGGTATATAAGAGATGTTATCGGGCATGAATTAGACCATGCCGAAGCGGATAAAAGAAGATACTTGAATAAAAGAAGGAGTCTGTAATGCAGAAAACCAAGTGGTTTGAAAGAAGTTCTCCAATGACACCTTACAGGCGGGGGAAACACAAGGAAACAGGCGGGTCTAGCGAGGTCAGGACAGTGAGAAAAGGTAAGAAGCGGAAGAAGAAGGGCGGATACGACTGGTAGGAAATAGATAAATGGGAAAAGAGTACGTATATCCTAGCAAAAGCGTCCATATAACCCGCAAAGATTTGGGTGAAGATGTCGTGCTACGACCAAGCAAAAATACTAAACCAAAAGGGGTAAGTTTTGCGCCGACAATTAAAAAAGCGTTGAATGCAGTTCCTATTTATTATAATAGACATGGCGATGAAAAAGTAAGGCGTAAGGATTGGCAAGAACGAAAGAAGTGGGCGGCAAAAACTAGTGAATGGAATGTTTATACGCCTGTGAGAAAAAGAAAGGCGGTTGTTCCTGATACTATAGGCGATTTTAGCAGAACTGGTGAAAGACGAGTATTAGGTAAAGTTAAGGCGAAGAAAATCGGCACGATAAAAGTTCGGGTCGGTAGGAATAGATGGGAATATAATTGGATTTAAAGGAGTGAATTAATATGGGAATGTTCGATAAGCCTTTAGGATTAAAAAAGAGGAAATCCAAGAAAGAACGGGTTTTGGAACCCGGCTATAAGTCGCAAAAAGATAGATTAAAAGCGATGAGGGCGGCATATAAGAAAGAACAGGCGGAAAAGAAAAGGGAAGAAGCCCGCCGCAAGAAAAAGAACGCTGCTGTGAATAAAAAGATAATGAAAAAAATGAAAAGATATTTAATTGGATAAATAGGACTTGTCTATGATACGTAAACTTAACTTAATTAAAATATCGAGGATACTGGCGATAGCCTTTGTGGTGGCTATTTTACTATCTATAATAATCGGGAATATTCCAGCCAGCGCCGCTACACGGGACTTGTATTGGGTTGGTGGCAGTGGCGGTTGGGAGGAGGCTGCCCACTGGTCTTTAGCCTCTGGGGGTGCAGGCGGAGAAGCCGAGCCTGATTCGGATGACAATGTTTATTTTGATTCCGCATCCGATAGCGGGGCGAGTTTTAATGTAAGTTTAGATTCAGGGGATAACTATTGTTATAACTTCGATGCGTCTGATATAGACCAGACTATGAATTTAAGAGCACCCGGCGGGGCTACTGCGGAAAAGTTATACATATATGGCAGTTTTGTTGGAGATAGTAATTTAATTTTATATGACGCATCTTCTTTAGGGAATTACATTTATTTTGCATCAACTGGCGTGGAAACTGTCACTTGGGATGGGACAACAGATTACGGGGACTCATCTGATAATAAATGGAATATATGGTTTAACGGGGGAGGTGGAAGTTGGACATTTCAGGATGGAGCTACATTAGACTCAAGTAATATTAAATGCCAGTATGGAACAGTAGATTTCAACGGGCAAACGATAACCTGCCGCAATTTTGACTTTGGTTTAGATGGGAATACCCATACTATAACTCTAGGTGCAGCTACTATTAATTGTATAACTATAGACTCTGGAACGAATCTAACTGGTTTTACCTTTAATGGTTCTTCCTCTACATTTAATGTATCTAGTACGCCTGTGGAGTTAGCTGGACAAACATACGGGACAGTAAATTTAGTTACATCATCTTCCTTAGCCACGTTATCCGGGGAAAATACAATCACAACTCTTACTATAGTGCCGACTTATGCAGGTAACTGCACTGTCTCGTTGTCGGATAACCAAACTGTATCTGGAACAGTAACATTTACTGGTAATTCCGCAGCGAATAGATTATTAGTAAATTCTTCTTCAGCAGGAGTCCAGAGAGATATATCTGCCGCAACATTAGGCGTTTCTTCTAATGTTGACTTTAAGGATATAGACGCAGACGGGGCTTCTGCTCCTTGGGATGTATCAGCTATAACAGGGTCATCAGCAGACTTAGGAAATAATACTGATATTACATTTGCTCATAAGGCGTATTGGGTCGGGGGAAGTGGCTACTGGAATGGGGAAGCAGAATGGTCAGGGACAAGCGGGGGTGCAACTAACGCAAATTGGACTACTATGCTTCTTACTACATCGGTTTCGCCGTATGTTGACGTTTATTTTGATGCTAATTCATTTACAGGAAGTGACCAATATGTGAAAAAAACGGGTCTTCCCTTGTTGTATTGCCACGATATGGATTGGACTGGAGCTTTATATAATCCTCATTTTGTTGGTAATTGGGAAGGGTCTACTAGAGTTTATGGCTCAATTACCTTTATAGAAAATATGCAGATAGATAAGTATACTGGATGGGCAAATAGTATAACTATGTGTCCTGATGCAACTAGCGAAACTCTCACAATGAACGGGAATACTAGCTCTGAATGGAAACTTTATATAAAAGGGGTCAATGGAGGCACGGTTACTTTTCAGGATGATATTATATCAAGTAATGATATTGTTTTAGAGGTTCAGTCTGGTAATTTGGATTTTAATGGAATAACTTTTAGCCAGTCTGGTGGCAGCTTTGTGATAGACACAAGCGACCCAGCGGCGGTAGATATAAGTAACTCCACTATAATTCTGGCAGGAGGCAGTTGGGAAATGACGGATTTGTCTGACTTAACGTCATTTGATGCTACTGGTTCTACTATCACCGCTGGTAGTACTTTTTCAGGTGGCGGTTTGACCTACAATGTGGTAAATATGACTGGAGCAGGGAAGACTTTATCTGGTAACAATACAATAACCACTCTAACTTCTACTGGGTCATCTTTAACGGTGTCAGGAGCGAACACAGTAACTACGGCAACATTTACAGGTGGTGGTGTTACTATAAGCGGCGCATGTTCATTTGCAACCTTGAATATCACAGGCACGGCAGTCTTAAACGATACGGTTAATTTAGGGGCTAACCAGACTGTCACCACGACCTTAAATATAGACGGTAATTCCGCAATAAATAGATTATTAGTAAAATCCAATACGTTAGGAACAGCAAGGACTTTAACCTTAACAGGGGCTACGGTTTCAGGGTGTACCAATGTAGATTTCTTGGATATTACCGCTACGCCAGCAATAGATTTATCCTCCATTACAGGCGGGTCGGGTAATTTAGGCGGTAATACAGGAATTACGTTTACCACTGCTACCTCACGATATTGGGTGGAAGATACGGGAAATTGGTCGAATACAAATCACTGGTCGGCTACTTCAGGCGGCGCTGGTGGGGCTTCGATGCCGCTTGCTCAGGACACGGCAATTTTCAATAGCGAATCTTTTTCCATCGCTACTAGAACAGTAACGGTGGATGTGCCTTATGTCGGCACTATTAATTCCAGTGCCGTAGTCAATGCCCCAACGATATATAGTGCTACCACGATAAATGTATACGGTTCATTATATATGGGGGCAAATTATTGGACGGGGACAACAGGTACGTATTTCTACGGGAGAGATGCCCCGACAGTGGATACACAGGGGTATTCCTTGACGGGGAATGTTTATACCTATCCGTACGGTACGACACTAACCTTAGCCTCGGATTTAGTGCTGACAGGGACTTTATATCATCGAGCGGGTACATTAGATTTCGTAGCTTATGATGTGTCGGCGGCTTACTTCGACTCATCCACGACAACCTATACCAGAACATTAACACTCGGCTCTGGTATGGTTTATCTTTCAGGCACGGCAGCGGCTACCAAATGGAATGTTAATGCGACTAATTTAACGTTATCGAGCAACACCGCTTTAATCGTTCTATCAAATTCTGGGGCGAACGCCCAAACATTTACGGGCGGTACGGGGATTACGACTTATTATGGATTAATGATTACTGGCGCAGGAAACTATACTACGACATTTTCAAGTGCGAATACCTTTGCCTACATCTGGATAGACAGAGGCGATGCGGCAAAAACTATTGCTGGAAATGTGACCCTTACCACTTCAGCGTTGTCTATTCCCGTTAATGGTACTACGGTAGTTACGATTACGAATACGGATTTTTCCAAGGCAAGCGGTACGGTGGTCAGTGATTATTTAACTATCTCAGGGTCAACGGCGGCAGGCGGGGCTACCTTCTATGCTGGTGCTAACGGCGTTGATAGTGGTGGGAACGCAGGCTGGATATTTACCGATGCCCCGACTCCTATTATATCTACATTAGGCGTTGAAGACATGACGGATAACTCCGTAACCTTGAACGGGAATATTGATACGCTGGACGGCGAAACCACAGGTTATGTTTATTTCCAGTATGGCACGACAGATTCTTATGGTAGTACGACCACGCAGACAGGGAAATCATCTGTCGGGTTATTTAACGCTGGTGTTACGGGTTTAAGTTCGGGCACGGTCTATCATTATCGGGCGGTATTCCGATATGACGGAACGAGTTATGTTTACGGTAATGACTTAACCTTTACCACAACCTCGACACCCGGTGCTCCGATTATCGTTACGGGTAGTGCGAGTAGCGTAGATACCAATTCAGCGACTTTAAATGGCGGCGTTGCCAGTATGGGTATTCATACAGCCATTTTCGTTTCTTTTGAATATGGTACGGATACGACATATGGTAATGCCACAGGCGAAGAATTTGTCAATTCCACCACAGGTTTTAATGCCGACATTACCGGGTTGACACCCGGTATGACCTATCATTTCAGGGCGAGAGCGAGATATGTAATCGGCTCGACTTCTTATTATGCGACAGGGGGGGATGTTACCTTTACCACTGTATTGGCTTCAGGGGCGAGCACGATAATTACGATAAGAGATGGCGGTACGGCAGTATTTAACGGGTATTTTGAAACGGGCGATATGCTACTTACGGCAGAAATCATCAATACTTATACAGGATATTACCCCGATAAAAACCCCGAAGATTACTTCCAAGTTCAATTACTGAATGCTGCGGGGACTGCGATATTAGGGGCGACTCCATTATGGGCGTGGGGCGATATTCCCGTTTCTATTTTATTCGCACCGTATCAGGTCAACGGGGGTATTTTAACCAACGGAACTGGTACGGCGTCTGGCTCGCCGATTACTCTTTCGGGAGCGACCACTGTAACCATTACAGGGGCGGGTACATTTACGATTATTTTGCCACCCGGCGATGGTGGTACAGCGGTTAGCGGTACGGCAACGGTAACTGGTAGCCCTGTAACACTGGTGGCGGGCAGTAATACTATAACTGCGGAGGGTGCTGGCACGATTGTAGTTACTCCAACGAATTTAGTATTGGAGTCAGCTTATATCTTAAGGGTTCAGGGTATCGGGGAGCTTTCGGATTTAGCCCCGACAGATTATACATTGACTCCATTCGACTGGAAGGGTACGGACTTGGCTAAGCTCGATAGTTGGATGAAGGGCACGGCTTTTAATATAAATACATATAACGACTGGTGGGGCACTACAAACAGTATGCTTTCCAATGTAACCGATGTCGGTACGATATTATCGGATAACGGGGGGGCATTTTTCTCGCAGGCAATCCCTGATATTACCACGATAAGACCTGATATGTTCACTACTTCAAAATCACAGATTATCGTTACAACAGGCACGGCAAACAACGTCTTTGACGGGCAAACGTGGCAGTCGGGTCAGGCTTATGTCATCGGTGATAAAGTCGGCTATGATAGTTTAGTTTATGAATGTATCGCAAATGGGACGACCACGCTTCCAGATACACCCGAAAGTGATGCCGTTATATGGGCGTTATCCGTTGGCGAAACGGTTTGGCAGGCTCAAGTCGGGGCAGACATAGCCTCTGATGCTACGACCTTCGGTTCGTTATTCGGCATAAGCGGACAGATATATTTAGGGTATCTCATTTTAATCGTGATACTCGGCATCGCTTTATTCGGGGTTTCCAGAGGGGCAGGAGCTTTAGGTATGATACTGATGTGCATTCCTTTGCTGCTGGCGGGTAATTTCTTCAGAGTGGTTGGTATACAGATAACGATTATAGTTTCAGTGGCGGCGATATTCCTGTGGGTCAGGCAATATTGGATTAAGAGTACGTGATATGAAAAAAAGAAATTTAAGAAGGCGAATTTTAATCAGTTTGGGGTTGTCCTTAATATCCATATTGTTATTCGGAACTCTGGTTTTAGCTGCCCCGTCCGATATAACCTTTTTCACGGCGACTCCGAGTAATACATCGGTTTATCTTCACTGGACTAAGGCGGTAAGTTCGACAACGACTTTAGTCCGCTACTCGACTACGGGATTTCCGACCACCACAGGGGGGGCGGACGGGACGACTATTTATTCCGGCTCGGCAAATTCTTATGAGCATACGGGGTTGAGTAAGGGTACGATTTATTACTACTCAGCGTGGGGTTATGATGGGGCGGATTATAGCGCATCTCCCAAAAATATAGCTATAAATACGAAAGGAACATACGCTACGAGCGAGGACTATCCGCCGCCCGAACTACCAGATAATATGAACCAAGCCC
>Ga0307433_1000726_pt1 | contig 22679 bp, 23 predicted proteins | sample SalMarWE160210MG_FD_202166 | JGI IMG/M metagenome (GOLD analysis project Ga0307433, IMG submission 202166) | Salt marsh sediment microbial communities from the Plum Island Ecosystem LTER, Massachusetts, United States - WE1603-210 | ecosystem: Environmental > Aquatic > Marine > Intertidal zone >... | reverse complement strand
AAACTGACCCGCAGTGTCGATTCGGTGATGGTCTGTCTGTCCAAGGGATTGGGTGCTCCGGTTGGTTCCCTTTTGTGTGGGTCGCGCAAGTTCATCCTTAAAGCAAAACGGATGCGAAAGATCGTCGGGGGAGGAATGCGCCAGGTTGGGATCATCGCTGCTGCGGGGGTCTATTCGCTAGAGCATAACATCGACCGACTGGCAGAGGACCACAAGAATGCTTCCCGCCTTGCCGAAGGGATCGACGCACTCCATGGACTCACCTGTGGGGCAGAGGGTGATACCACACAGCCTGTAAAGACAAACCTCGTCTATTTTAAGGTCGACGGGGCGGCGGTGGGAGACCCCTCACTTGATGCCCGTGTACTATCCACGCGCCTGCGAACACGGGGGGTACTTGCCAATCCCCTCGGTAGCGATCCTAATCAGATGCGCATGGTCACCCACCTCGATGTGACGGCCCAGGACATCGAGGAGGCACTTTTAGCCCTTAAGTCATCCCTTAAAAAGACATAGGTCCGCACAAGTTAAGAGATAGATCTACTTACCTTGAGAACTATGGGCTGCGCTCTACGGAAGAAAGCCCTTAGGCTAGCCTTACCGGGTGGTGAGGGTGCTTCCTTAAGAGGAGATGCCCTCCCCTAACTCCCAGACTGTGGAAAAGGGGGAGATGATGAAGGGGCTAGTGACTGCTTTAGCTGTTCTGATCCTATGGGCAGCCATGCTCACCGCAGGACCAGTCGAAGTCTACTTTAGCGGGGGCCCGTCTGCGGTCGCCCTTGATGAGATCAACGCGATCAAAGATCGAATAAACGCGATCATTACTCTGCTTAACGATGACATTGCCCTTCTGCCGGAGATCATCACCGGTGAGGTAGAGGAACTGGACAGTATAGGCAGTGGGATCGCCTACCAGGCAGGGGAGAGGTTCTGGCTCTCTGATCGGTTCGCCCTCGGTGGAAAGCTCGAGGGCTTCCGGACATCGACCTCGACCGCCGGCACCTATGTCTCAACCGTGGACTCCGAGGTCTCGATCGACCTTAATTGCTACGCCGTCGGGTTCTTGCTGAGCGGTCGCTACGACTTTCTTGACGCTGGTGTGATCCTTTCGGCCGAGCTGGGAGCCGGTTATTACTACTCCGGCTTCAATAGGGCGATCACCTTCCAGATCCCCCCGGAGTATCCGGATGCCATATCAGGGCTCCCCCCGGAGGGCGAGGGCCGCTATAGCGGTTCCAGTCTTGGGTTTGAGGGAGGTCTGTCACTCTCCTTTCCCATCACTGATTGGTTGGCGGTTGGCTCATCGCTCTTCTACCGCTCCCTTACGCTGGGAGAGATGAGAGACCGACAGGGAAACAGTTTAGATATAGATGGAAACGGTACCCCGGAGAAGGTCGATCTTGGTGGAATCACTGTGCAGTTCACCTTCTCCTTGATCATTGATCTTAACCCTGAAAGGGAAAAGGAGTGATATTATGAGGAGTGCGAGGTTCTACCTTCTTTTAGGATTGATCCTCCTCGTCGTTGTCGCCATTACCGGTTGCCTTGGGGTGAGATCGGGCGAACCTCAGGCCCTGTTCACCGCTTCGCCGGTGGAGCACATGATTCCGTTCACGGCCAACTTCGACGGGACCCTCTCTTACGATCCCGATGGACGGATCGTCTCCTACCTGTGGAACTTTGGGGACGGCGCCGCCGGTGAGGGGCCACAGGCCGCACACGTATACGAGGAGGACGGAGAGTATACGGTTTTACTGACCGTGATCGACAACCAGGGAATCTCAGGATCGAGTTCCCTTGCGGTACAGGCGCTTAACCCTCCGCCAATGGCCACCTTCTCCTACAGCCCCAAGAGCAGGATGGAGGATAAGTACATCGTGGGGACGCTTGAGTGGATCACCTTCGACGCCTCGGAATCGACCGACGACGGTGAGGTTGTCGCCTACGACTGGAACTTTGGGGATGGGGAGACCGCTTCTGGCAAGGTTGTAGAGTACCGCTACCTCTACGCGGGCACCTACAACGTCGTCCTCACCGTCACTGACGACGACGGCGGAAAGACAAAATACGTTGAAGCGATAAGCATCCTTGGCGGGCCACCCTGTAACGCCGACGTCTGCCCAGGAGGAGGAAGGAGTTGCCGATGAAGAAAACGATTCTTGCCCTGCTCCTCCTTGTGCCACTGTTCCTGACTGGATGCAGCTTAAATGACATCATGAGCGGCCTGGTAAACCAGGTTCCAGAAGCGGTGATCGACGCATCTCCCCGGGAGGGGGATGCTCCACTGGCGGTGCAATTTAATGCCCATTACTCTCACGACGATGGAACGATCACCACCTACCGCTGGGACTTCGGCGATCCACATGACACTGTGCCGCTGTTAAGCATCGAGGCGATGCACACCTATACCCTCCCCGGAACCTACCTCGTCAAGCTGACCGTTACAGACGACAAAGGTGAGATGGACTACGAAAAGATGGCAATTATAGTTAAAAACCCCCCACCGGTGGCGAGCTTTGAGGTGAGCCACGATCTACCCCCTGTCGGTGAGGCTGTGATGTTCGATGCCTCCGAGGCCTACGACTCAAACGGCGAGATTATCGGTTACGCCTGGGAGTTCGGCGATGGCAACACCGGCAGCGGTGTTGAGACTAGTCACACCTACATGGAAGATGGTGACTACGTTGCCACTCTCACCGTCGCTGACAATGAGGGGGCGACGGGTCAAGCGCACCATGCCATCAGCGTGCAGGAGAATAGCGGCGGATGCCCTGGAGGCTCCTGCGGGGACTACGGCGACGTACCACTTGCTGTAATCACTGGGCTGCCCTCCTGTCAAGGCGGGAAAGTCGGCGTCCCGATTGAGCTTGATGGGAGCGCTTCCCGTGCCGCTGAAGGAACGATCATCCGCCATGCTTGGGATTTCGGGGATGAGAGCCCTATCGCTATTGGCGTACGGGTGAGCCACACCTATCAGCGGACCGGCCGGTTCATCGTCACCCTCACCGTCACCGACGATGAAGGACGACGGTCATCAGCGTGGGGCTACGTGTCCATTATTAAGTGAAGGAGCGGTCAGCCCTGTAGCGTCGCACTTTATGTGCTTGGGGGGTGTAATAACCGGTTTGGGACTTATTACACCCCCCAGGTTCTCCTTCGTCGAGGACAAGCGTCGGACTTCATGTCCGACGTTCTCATTCACGGCGGACACAGGTTCCGCCGCTACGGCAAACTTATTATGAGGAAGCCATGAGAAGGCAATAAGCCAGGAACGATACACCAGAAAGCCAAATCATTTCCTGAATTCCTGGTTTCCTAAGAGATAAGAATGTTGTGTCGGACTCCATGTCCGATGTTCTTCATCTCGGCGGACACAGGTTCCGCCGCTACAACAATCTTATTATGAGGAAGCCAGGAAGCCATGAGGAACCCTAAAAGCCAGGAACGAGCGGCAAGAAGGGTAACAAGTCATAAAGCCAGACCATTTCCTGGATTCCTGGTTTCCTAAGAGTCAAAAGGTTCTCTCGGCGGACACAGGTTCCGCCGCTACGGCGAACTTATTATGAGGAAGCCATGAGAAGGCAACAAGCCAGGAACGAGCGGCAAGAAGGGTAACAGGCCAAAAAGCCACACCATTTCCTGGATTCCTGGCTTCCTAATAGTCAAAAGGTTCTCTCGGTGGACACAGGTTCCGCCGCTACGGCAAACTTATTATGAGGAAGCCATGAAGCCATGAGAAGGCAACAAGCCAGGAACGATACACCAGAAAGTCAAATCATTTCCTGAATTCCTGGCTTCCTAATAGTCAAAAGGTTCTCTCGGCGGACACAGGCTCCGCCGCTACGTAGCGTCGGACTTTATGTCCGACGTTTGTTCTTATTTCGTCGTGCAATAACAGGCCTGGTGACGTAGAATTGGCTTAGGTAACGAGGAGAGGGTGAGTTTGAAGATGAAAGTTCGATTGGCTCTTGTTCTATTGGGCGTCGTGGTTGTCCTGACGGGCTGTCTCTTTCAAAGCATTCCTCGTGCCGAGTTCACCCCCACCCCGGCGAGTGGCTACCCACCCCTTGCGGTGCACTTCGATGCGAGTGCCTCGCGGAGCCCCAATGGGCCCATCGTCTCCTACGATTGGGACTTTGACGATGGAGAAGAATCAAGTGGCGTGACGGTCGACCACACGTTTACGGAGAAAGGGATATACAGGGTAGCCCTCACCGTGACCGATTCCGAAGGCGAAGTGGGAACGCTCTGGCGCAATGTCCAGGCCCTGAGTCTCCCCCCCGTGGCCATCTTCGACTACTCGCCTCCTTATCCAACCAAGCAGACCCCGGTCGATTTCGACGCGCGTGACTCCTACGATCCCGATGGGGAAATCGTCGAGTGGATCTGGTCGTTCGGGGACGGTACCTCTGGCTGGGGAGAGATCACCGAACACCTCTTTCCCACGGCCGGGATCACGTATTCCGTTACCCTGACCGTGATCGACGATGACAATGTGAGCAGTGCCATCACGAAACCCGTGCGGATCGTCGGCTGCGAGGGCTGCGGCAGCTAACCCGCTTCCGCGTCTTATGTTTTTCTCGTCGGGGACAAGCCTTGTCCCGTGCAATACTATTTCATGGGGCCCGCCGCTACAACAATCTTATTATAAGGAACCCAGGAAGCCATGAGAAGGCAACAAGCCAGGAATGATATGCCAGAAATCCAAATCATTTCCTGGATTCCTGGTTTCCTAAGAGTTAAAAGGTTTCTTTCGGCGGACACAGGTTCCGCCGCTACGTAAGGATTCTCGTTTTCCTCTGTAGTTCTTCCGCCCCATTGTTGTCAACCAGCGTTTTCTGTTAACATAAAATTGCAATGAATAGTAATCTTGAACAGCGGCGTGCGCAGCATCGTCAGGCCCTCAAGCAAGGGTTAGAGCAGGCCGTAGCACGGCTGTCCCGCCTCCCCGAGGTCGAGCGAATCATCCTCTTTGGCTCCTACCGGAAGGGAAAGAGGGATCTGTTCACCGATCTTGACCTGCTAGTCGTGATCGACTCCCCGGACAACCCGGTAACACGCACCGCTCGTCTCTACCGCCACCTTGGAGGCACGATCAAGGTTGATTTTGATCTTGTGACCTACAGTCCCCAAGAATTTAAAGAGAACCAGAAGAGCAGTTTTCTAAAGCGGGTTCTCGGGGAGGGGGAGACTATCTATGAGAGATCTAAATGAGGGACGAAGGTGGCTTGAACAAGCCACAGAGGACCTGAAGTGGGTACGCTTACTCCTCAAGGAAGGTGGCTATCACCTTGTTTGCTTTCTGGCGCAACAGGTAGCGGAAAAAGCGCTCAAGGCCTTCCTCTACGCTCAGGGGGAGGAGATAGTGTTGGGTCATTCGGTAGAAAGGCTCGGTGTGCAAGTATCTCTACACGTTCCGGAAATAAAGGAAGAAAGTGCGCGATGGGCCGTCCTGGATGGCTACTATGTGTCTACCCGCTATCCGAACAGCCTGCCAGGAAGCATACCCGCCCATGTGTATCAAAAAGATGCGGCACAAGAAGCGCTGAAACTGGCAGAAGAGGTCGTCGCTTTTGTCGAAAAACGCCTTGATTAGCTCTCAGTGATCAGCTGTCAGCCAAGAGCCGAGCTCCTGAAAGTGGCAAGCTGACAGCTTGTTTTTCCTGAAGGCTGATTGCACAAGCCCGTCGCTACAACAATCTTATTATGAGGAAGCCAGGAAGCCATGAGAAAGCAACAAGTCAGGAATGATATGCCAGAAATCCAAATCATTTCCTGGATTCCTGGTTTCCTAAGAGTTAAAAGGTTTCTTTCGGCGGACACAGGTTCCGCCGCTACGACAATTCTCTATAAGGAAGCCAGGAAGCCATGAGAAACCCTAAAAGCCAGGAACGAGCGGCAAGAAGGGTAACAAGTCATAAAGCCAGATCATTTTCTGGATTCCTGGTTTCCTAAGAGTTAAAAGGTTTCTCTCGGCGGACACAGGTTCCGCCTTTTCTGACCCCTGAGAGCTGATTGCTGACGGCTGATAGCTAATCGCTAGTTTGTCAGCGTCACGTTGCCGACTGCGGAGTGGGTCAGCCCTTGCTCGTCGATCACGGTCAACGTGACGACGAAGGTGTGAGCCTGTGAGCGCAGCTCGTAGGTGTGCTTCACCTTGGCGTCGGTCGTCATCGACAGCGTCTCCCCGTCGCCGAAGTTCCATAGGTAGAATTCTATATAGTGGCCCCCTGCCGCGGCGGTGGAGGCGGATGGGTCGAATTCCACCTCAAACAGCGACGGGCTGCTAGGCGGATCGCCGTCATGGATCTTATTCTGGCCGGTCACTGTGAAGCTCGCCGTTGGCCCGTCGGTCGCGACAACCTCTGGGACGATCACGGTGATCACCGCCGTTGTTGTTCCTGTAGCACCGTCATCGTCGGTCACCGTGAGCGTCACCGTGATGTTGGAGGTGGTGAGCGCGGCGAACATGTGCGACATGATTATCCCCGAAGCGGTCGTGCCGTCGCCGAAGTCCCAGCCATAAAGCTCGATCGAGCCGTCCGTATCTCGTGACAGCGACGCATCGAACTGCACGGTGAGCGGCGAGTTCCCGTAGCTCGGCAATGCCGTAAACCGCGCCGTGGGCGGGTTGTTGTCAGACGGAACGGTCACCAAGACTTCGATACTCTGAGAACCCGAGGCCGTTGCACCGTTATCATCGGTGACCGTGAGGGTCACGGTATAAGTATGGTTAGCGGTTGCGGTAAAGGTATGGCTCGTGGTCTTCCCGGTGGCGGTTGTGCCATCTCCAAAGTCCCAGGCGTAGGAAGCGATTTTGCCATCCGAGTCGTAGGAGGTTCCGGCATCGAAATCCACCTCGACCGGCGAGGTCCCAACAAGAACGCTAGCCGTGAACCGGGCGATCGGGGCGGAGTTCAGCAGCGCGCATGCCGCCAGAACCACAGTCAGGATCAGGCTTCCGAGCGCACAACCAACGACTACCCCTCGTCGATGCATCTCCGCCTCATTCTGCTCGGCCTGCGCACGCGAACAGAAGTCGCGCGTCGCCGAAGGAAGGCCGACTCACCGCGCGGGGGAAGAAGGCAGCCCCACGCTGTTGTCGCGCGAGGCCGCTTGCTGCCCAAGGTCTCCGTCTTCACTAGGGGCTGGTTCGATTGATCCTGACCTCGCGCGAGTAGCTCGTCTGGGCGCCGAGATAGTCCTCGACGGTTACTGTGATCGTGAACGTGTTCGCACCGATGACCAGGCTGGCGTAGGTGTGGGCCAGCAGCAGGCCGTCGCCGGGGGCAGCACTGTACTGCTTGTACTGCGTCCCGCTGCCGTCGCCCCAATCGACCTTGTACCATTCGATCCCCCATGCAACGCTCGGGAAGCCGAACGGGGTTCCCGCGTGCCAGCCCTGCCCTTCCGGATCGTAGGACAGGTCGTGATCGCGGCTGCCTCCGGGCAACCCGTCTCCGTAGTTCCCCGGCGCGGCAGTCTTCGGATTGGGGTCGGGCTGGGTTCCGTCGATCGGCAACGGGGTGGTCCCCTGCATGTTCGTCGGAGCCTCGGACTGGATCCAGACGGTCGCGGAGTCGGTCTGAATGGGGGTGTCGCCCGTACCGGGAAGCGTCACGTCGTCCGCAACCCACGTTCCGGCGCCCGGCGGGGTCGCCACGTCCGCCAAGTCCAAGATCTCGAACCCGGCGACCGGCTGCTTGTTCTCGACGATCACCGAACGCTGTTCAATGTCCCACCCGTCCTCGTTGTCGATCACGTGCAGGCTAATGACGAACGTCTCGCTCGCCCGGTCGGTCGTGTAGCGGTGCTCCACCGGATCGTCGGTGTTCACCGACTGTGGCGACGTCCCGTCGCCGAACCGCCAGATCCATTCTTCAAGCGTCCGTCCCGCGGCGGCGGCGGAATTCCCTCCGTCGCACACGATCTTCCGCGGGGCGACGACCTTGTTCGGTGCCGTGGTGAAGCTTGCCGTCGGCGCGCCCGTCGGAGGTGTCGCCGGTGTCACCGTCGCCGTGATGGACTTAGTCGCCGTGTCCTCGGTGTTGTCCGCGGCGATGATCCGCAGAACAACATTGTATGTGGTGGTCACCAACGGGGCATAGGTATGAGTAGTAGTCATCCCGGTGCCGGTTACCCCGTCGCCAAAGTCCCACGAATAATAGGTAATTGCATGTCCGGCGTAGGCCGAAGCAGATGCGTTGAACGTAACCGTCAACGGGGCAGGCCCGACCAGTGGGGTTGCCGTGAAGCTCGCCGTCGGTCCGGCGCCCCCTCCACCCGGCTCCTCGGCAGCGGTAACGGTGATCGTCCTTTGTGCTGTTGCCGTTGCTCTATCGTCGTCGGTCACCCGCAGGACTACGGTGGGCGTTCCCGCCGTCGTGTAGGTATGGGAGATCGACTCCCCGCTTCCGCTCGAGCCGTCACCGAAGTCCCACTCCCACTTTGCGATGAACCCGTCCGGATCCTCGGAGAGCATCGCACTGAAGGCGACGCTCAGCGGAGCCGGCCCCGACAGTGGGCTGGCGGTGAAGTAAGCCACGGGGAAGGTGTTAAACGGCCAGCAGCCCGTCAGCATGACCAGAAGCGAAACAACTAGTCCCAAACCGATGAATGCCCGAATCATTCGCGCCTTATATCTCACGTATTTCACCTTGGGCCTCCTTCATCATTCACTTAAAGTTGGACCAATACCCCACTAACATAGTAGCCCCTAAAGAAAAAGTCAACCGATCCCCGATACTCTCAACCACCCCGCCTGTCCGAAAATAGGAGGACAAAAGGGTCTGTGGGGATTAGAAGGTAGTGATGAGTGATGCGTGATGAGTAACGGGAGAACGGGATTAGGGATCAGGGATTAAGGGGAAAAGGCATTGCGAATTGTGGATAGTAAATGGTGAAACGTGAATGGTGAAGGGAAAAGCTGAACACTGATCGCTGAATGCTGATAGCTAGTCCCTGATTGCTGAAAGCTGACGGCTGATTGCTGATTACTAAATGCTGATCGCTGAGTGCTGATAGCTACTCGCGCTAATCAAAACACCTTTTCTAAATCGATGGAAAGCCCAGCAAGAAGGGGGGATTTAAGAGGTGCCTTTTCTTTGCAGGCGTAACGAGCGACCCGGGAAAATCCCTGTTCTTCGAGCTCTAACACCTCAACCGTCTTTGTGGCAGGATCGACCAGCCAGTACTCCTTAACGCCATGGCGGGCATAGAGGGCTCTCTTATAGGTTCGGTCGCGCTTTGCTGTTGCCTCAGAGAGGATCTCGATAACCAAATCAGGAGCGCCGCGGATCCCTTCCTCGGCGATAATATCGGCCTGTTCCTTTCCAATGAACAGCATATCCGGTTGCAGCACGGTATCATCGCTGAGGATGACGTCAAGAGGAGCGAAGAGCACCATTCCCAGGTCGTTCTCGCTAACAAACTTTCGCAGAAGGTCTACAAGGTTACCTAAGATAAGCTGGTGTTTGAAACTCGGTGATGGAACCATGACTAACTCCCCCTCAAAAAGCTCGTAGCGCTCCCGCTCCGATTCTGGTGCATTCCGATAGTCTTCGTAGGTAAGCTTGATTCTAGTAGCCGGCTTTCCCATTGCGCCCACCTCCATCGAGTATTCTAGAACGTCCATAGCCCAAAATCCAACGTCCATGGTGAGTGGGAGGTGGTGGGTGGTGGATGGTGAATGGTCCAGGGTCCAGAGTCCAGAGCCAGTGATAAATTGTGAATTGCGAATGATGGAGGGCAGGTGTGTGCTGAAAGCTGAAGGCTGCTAGCTGACGACTGATTACTAACCGCTGATTACTGACAGGCTGATTGCCGATCGCTGAGCGCTTTCTTCCCTGAAAGCTGAGCGCTGAAGGCTGATTGCTTCTTTTCCTGATTGCTGACCGCTGATTGCTCCAAGGAAAACAGCACGGGGTCTTAGCAGCGGGCATGATATTAAGTGTCAAGTGCAGGCATGACCTCCAAGCGCGGTGAACTTACCCCCGATACGCCTCACGCCGAGGCTTGCAGGAATAGAGCACCACATTCTTTTCGAGGACATCGTAGCGAATCCGGTAATCCCCCGAGGCAATTCTCCACTGCCCTTCCCCCTTCTTCATTCCCTTGAGCTTCTTGATGTTGTGCCGACCGCTCCGGGCGTAGGGATCTTCACGGAGAACTTCTACCATGGCCTCAACATGGGAGATCGCTCCGGGTGTCCGTCTGGCCAGACTCTTGTAGTCGCGGTCGAAGTGAGGGGTGCTGAGGATACGGTAGGGCATGGGCAGGCTGTCACTTCGGCCGCTTGGTCGTCGTGCGCACCTCGGCTAAGACTTTCTCCACGGAACGGGTCTTGCCAGTCTGATACTCCCGGTAGCCCTGCCGAATCTGTGTCTTCAAAGACTCATCGTGCAGATCCAGGTAGTCCTCCAGCTCGTCGGCGTCGAGGATACCGAGCACCGGGAGCCCATCCCGCTCTACGATAATGTATTCCTTGCCCACTTTCACCCGGCGGATCAGCTCACCGAAGTGGGTCTTGGCCTCGGTCGCGGAGACGCGGGTCACTTTGGGAGCTCGTGTGGCCATTTCCCCTCCTCAATGGTCAACGTTGGTCAATCAGGAGGATAGCCGAAAGAAGAGCGGAAAGCAAGGGAGGCTCTTTGCTGTTTGGAGTGGGTAACGAACTCCTGACTGCAAATGATAGAACGCTGTCCTCTCGCCCGTTCGTTGCACTCACTCAAGACGCCAAGATCGCTAGGGGTAACTGCTTAACGGCTCCCTGCCTTCTTTGTGCCTCTTTGTTCGCTGATTTCTTGCGTACCCTGCCCGTGCCCATCTGCGTCCGAAGGGCGGGCGGCCGGCAGATACGTCTCTGGCGTAGACAATGCGAGATCTTCCCTCTTTAAGACGCATGGATTGCCAATAACGGCCCTCCAACATCGCCTCTTGTTCTTCCTTCCTGTGCCTTTCTTTCCCTTGGCGCTCTCTGCGTCTTTGCGAGAGCATGCTTTTGCCCTTTCTCATTACTTCTCACTGGTTCACGTCTCTGCGAGAGGCACTCTGTTCCGTAGTAGCTTCAGCTACCCACTCGAAACAGCGAGGAGCCAGATCAAATTTGTTTCACAAGGTGACCATGGGTGAATGATGAATGGTAAGTGGTGAAGGCTGACCGTTGACGGCTGATTGCTGAACGCCGCACCTTGACGTATCGACTTGCTATCCGTACAATGGGAATTACAAACGTAATACAAAGAGTGTTCCTATGAAGACGATAACTGTGAAACTAGAAGACGAACTCGCAAACGCTGTAGAACGCGTACAGAAAGAGGTGGGTTTCCGCACCAAGAGCGAGATGATTCGCGAAGGGCTGAGAGTGTTAATCGCGCGGGAACGCCACCGGAAACTAGCAGAGAACCTCACGCGCTATCTGCGAGATCGCGAAGCCCTCGACGAAGCAGCCCAAGAGGTTGAAGAGCGAATACCGTCCACCGAAGAGGCGCTGAAACGGTCGGAGCCATGATCCAGCGCGGTGCGGTGTTCAACGTCAACTTCAGTCCAAGGCGTGGCCACGAACAGGAAGGAGTGAGGCCGGCGATTGTCATACAAGCCGACCTTTACTGCCCTCTCCCAACCCTTCTTCTCATTCCCACTTCAACACACGCCCGCAAGGAGATTGACTTTCATGTCCCGGTGACCGTTCAAGGGATTTGCACCTATGCGTTGATCGAGCAGCTCACCGCGGTAGATAAAAAAAGACGCATAAAGAGTGAAAACTACCTGGGGAGGATCTCGCAAAAAGAGATGGAGAAGATCGATCGGATACTCAAGGTTTTCGTTGGCCTCGACCCAGATCTCGCCCTTCTCTAGCTGTGCGCTGATCGCTAAATGCAGGACACAGGTTCCGCCGCTCCGTAGCGTCGGACTTTATGTGCTTGGGGGGTGTAATAACCGGTTTGGGACTTATTACACCCCCCGGGTTCTCATTTCGTCGGGGACAAGCCTTGTCCCGTGCAATACTATTTCATGGGACCCGACGCTACAGAAGCAACAGCGTTCATCGGGAATGACGTTCTCTCTCTCCGTAGCGTCGGACTTTATGTGCTTGGGGGGTGTAATAACCGGTTTGGGACTTATTACACCCCCCAGGTTCTCCTTCGTCGGGGACAAGCCTTGTCCCGTGCAATATTATTTCATGGGACCCGACGCTGCAGCGATCTACTCGTCGGACACAGGTTCCGCCGCTACAATTCATCCTTCGTAAAGATCTCGGATCCCGAGAAGGGATAATCCTTAAAACTCTCGACCATCCCTTTCCGAACCGGGTTTTCCAAAATGTACCTGGAAACCTGCCTTACATCCTCTTCACCCCGCAGGATGTGATCGTAGAACCCACGTTGCCAGAGCTTTGCCTGTCTGCTCACCCCCCAATAGGCCCGCGTTGTCTTTCCTTTGTAGCGTTGGACGAACTTCATCGGGTCCTTCCCCTCCTCGGGACAAAGAAGAAGATGTACATGGTCCGGCATAAAACAGTAGGCGTAGAGGAGCATCCCATAGCCCTTTGCCTCTTGTTTAAGGATCTCGATGAGCCTCTTTGTGAGATCGGGATCGGTCAGAAGCGGTTTTCGCCTTGCGGTTCCCCACGTCAAGTGATATGTGTGGGGGTGCGATAGTCAAAACCACGCAGTCGTAGAGATCGCCGTTTGGCAAAGGTTTTGTAACGATGTGTGTCATTCAAGCTGCCTCTGCATTGTTTCACAACGTGCATTATAACGTCTTTCCGTCGGGGACAAGCCTTGTCCCGTGCAATACTATTTCATGGGACCCGACGCTGCAAAAAAAGAAAAGCGGGGAGCGTTTAAGCCCCCCGCTTGTCGTTAAAGCGGAAATCTAGAACCCGTAGGTTACGGTGTCTCAGCCTCGGTCCATTCCTCCTCTTCGCCCCCGCCCAGGAGGTCACCGAGCGAGAACTCTGCCGAAAGGATGAGCGTGTAGCCTGTCTCCCCATAGGCAAACTCCTGCAGGAGATAGGCTGCGTCCACATACAGACCGGCTACATTGATCCCGCCACCAACGCTGAAGTAGTAGTCCTGGAAGTTGTTCGTCAGGACTACACCTCCGCGCAGTGCGAGCTCCTCTATGACATTGAACTCCAGTCCGAGGTGGGCGTCGCCCAGATCGGTCCCGTCGAAGTCGATGTCGGCTGCCAGGACCAGCATGTCATCGACCAGCTTCATCGCGAGGCCGGCCTTGTACATACCGGAGATCTTATCTGTATCAGCATCGTCCCAGGTGATCGTGCTTCCACCAAGGTCGATCGCGGTTACACCGATGGTGAACATATCACCAAGGTTGACCAACAGGCCAAGGTCAAAACCAAACCCGCTGGCCGTGTCGCCGAGACCGCTGTCGGCCATGTAGTACTTGGCAGTGGCACCGGCAAGGCCGATGTCCATGATGTTCGTTGCCAGCGTACCGATGATGGCCGACTCGTTCCAACTGAAACTCCCAGTTGGGTTGCCGTCCTCATCAACCCCGTCACCAACGACAGAGGCACGCTCCCAACCAAGGCCGATTCCGATGTTGGCAAAAGTGGTCACCGCGCCGACGTACTGGTGGGTAGAGTCCATGCCGAACAGGTCAGTCGACATACCCGCAATACGGGTGTCCGTAACCTGTGCCAGTCCGGCCGGGTTCCAGCATACTGCCGTAGCGTCATCCGCAACGGCGACAAACGCTCCACCCATGGCCAGCGCCCGTGCCCCAATACCGCTCTTGAAGGTTTCGAAGGCGTCGACACCTTCAGCCAGGGCAAAGGCGGAGAGGACCATGATGAGCGCTAGACTTACGACTATCACTCGTTTCATTGTCGTTTATACCCCCTTTAAGGTTTTCATCGAGTGAGGCCCTCCGGGGCCACAAGGCCCCGAAAGAGCCCCTCTCTTATTTACTTGTTGATGAACACCTTGCCCTTACCGGTGTAGGTGTCCGTTCCGTCAGTTATCATCGCCACGTAGATGTATGGCCCGTTGGCCAGAGGCATACCCGCCTCATTTTGGCCGTCCCACACGATCTCAGTGGCATTACTCAACTCCTCACTCCACACAAGGTGTCCTGACATGTTGTACACCGTGACCGCGAAGGTCTCGGGGATGCCCGCACCCTCAAACGTGAAGGTGACCTCGTCGGAGAACGGGTTCGGCTTAGCGATAAAGCTCTCGAACACCAGCTCAGACGAGATGATCGGGACCGTATCCGTGGAGGTATCCAGCGGATCGGTCGCGTCGGTGTAGTTTGCGGTGATCTCATCACCGGCCACCGCACCGAGATCGGCCATAGGAATCGCATCGGTGATGAACGTGTCGGTGTTCGCACCCTCAAGGTAGGAGAGGTCGTAGGCGATCCCTTCGACTTCCAGACCGGTCAGGGTATCCGCACCAGCGTGGGACGGGTCGATGACCTTCACGTAGACGTCATCGGCATCGGTGTAGGTCGTAACCACGTTACCTTCGGCGTCACTGAACTTGGTTGTCGAGGCCTGTCCCGGAGGCGTGCCGCCACCACCGATCCCGACCTTGATCGAGATCCAGGACGAATCGGAGTGGTTGGACGGATCCTGGTAGACCGCAACGATCGTGTCACCCGGCTTAACGTCCAGGGTTGGCAGGCACACGTACTGGCTTGCCAAGTCGATGCAGGTCACGGAGACAAAGTCACCCGTGGCCACACCGTTCTCCATCAGATCGATTGCTGCCCAGTATCCATTGTGCGGGTTCAAGACGTATAGCTTCGGCCATCCGCCCTCCTCTCCAGTCTTGTACACATCGACTGTCCCGAGCAAGGCATTGACCGAATGAGATTGCACTGTACCGTCGTAAGGCGTGACCGTATCGCACTCAAGGTAGGCATCGGCCTCAGGGCCAAACGGGACGTTCTGCCCGGCGTAGGTCGTGCCTCCACCCAGTGTGGTATCCGCAGGACCGTCCCAGTAGCTGGCGATTTGCTCGCGGCGGTACTGGTCCTCGTCCTGGTCAATATCGACCACCTCGACGAACACGCAGTCGGAGTTGACGTAACCGCTCACGCGGTTGCCCTGGCGGTCGAGGAAGAACATCTGAGTGTTCGTCCCGTCGAATACCTCCGTGCTGACAATCTCCATCAGGTCGAAGGAGACGTCGTTGGCGACGCGGACATCACGGATCGCCGGTGGGAAGGACGTATTGAGCCTCGTATCCCCCAGCTCGCGCATAGCCGTATCGGTGTAGTAGACGTCGTTGTAGCGGGCGTAGACCGAGTCCTCGTTAAACACCTCGAGCTTCCAGTTATCGAGCACGAGTTGATAACCACCGTTCGAATTCGCCAGCCCAATGCCCAGGGCGTCCCACACCGGGAGAAGCTGCATCCCGGCCATGGTGAGGAAGACCGGTGAGTTACTGGATGTCTCATCAAGGATGTACCACTCGGAGTCGTCCTCGCCGTGCGGGTCGCAGATGTGAACCACAACCTGCTCCGGACAGCACGGATCAACGTTCGCGTTTTGATCGATCACCTGCACGTACACCGGATCGCGCCCAATCCAGTACTCAGCCATATCCCCACGGTTCGCGTTGGTAAAGCTGGTGAGCGAGTGCTGCCGCTCCTCGATATAGGACGTGGCGAGCTTGAAGTCGTCGAAGTCGTTCGGGTCCAAGTAATAGGCCACGAGCACATCGCGCACATCCAGCTCGGTGAAGCCAAGGTCATCGAGGATGCTGTTCAGCTTGACCTTGAATACGCCTGAGTTCGCACTCGTCTCCCACGCGTAGAAGGAAACGCGCACTATATGATTGGTGTCTTTGACATCGAACGTCGCCGGGTACTTAATATAGTAACCACCGTCGATTGCCCTATCCTGAGTGCTGGTGGAGTCGAGCATGGTTGTCCCCGTCAGGCCGCTGTGGTAAATGTTGAACCAGCGAATGGCCACCGATGGAACTGTTGTGACGGCCGCCACAGCGCCGGTGTTATCTCGAACCCCACCGGTTCGCTTGAGCTGGCAGAAATTGTTGATCAGGCTGGTGGTTTGAACGTTCCAAGAACCGGGGTTAACAAGCACGAAGACCGGTACCGCTTCCACCTGGTTGCAGTTTAGGTTTTCGTCCGGATCGACCACGGTGATCGTCGCCGCACTGAGCGCGTCCGGGTACACCTCCTGATCCCAGGAGATCACAGCCTCGGTGTCGATGATCTTCCCCATCGTCACCGCAACATCGGTGGAATCGTTGGGGTCCTTGTACATTCCCACAATCGTATCGTTGTTCTCAAACCGACCGAGCAGATAGTCGCCGTCAGTACCTCTATTTGCTGAGGGAGGCGGCAGCCACGCTTCACCCGTGGGAACAGGAGTGGTCAGGGCACTTGTGAACTGGCCCAATTGTGTAACCCACACTCGATCGTCTCCGTACAGAGTAGCTTGGTCGGTATTGAGGTTGTCCGTCAAGATCGCGTCTGTGTAGATATAGTTCCCCCATACAAAGTCAGTGGGATTTACAAAGGTTGTCCCAGTGTATGGTCCGACGATGTGGGTGTGCTGGTTCCCGGTTGCGCTGTACACCACGCGCGTACCGACCTGGAACGCCCTCTTGCTCACGAACAACCCCGTGTCCGCGTCGGTCTCCTCCAGGTAGTCGCTAGTCGCGTCTCCGTCACTACCCTTGTGCCAATTGATGTATGCACCCGTCTTGGGATCCATGATCTTAATGTCGGTCCAGATCTTGTCTCGCAAGTTACAGTCGATATTTTCATCCGGATCATAGACGGCGATCCAGACTTCGTCGCCTTCCTGAATCATTGTTACCCGGTTTGCCCCGTTTGAGTCCGAGGAGAAGTACATCTCCGCGTCGGTCGCAAGAGCAGACAGGGCAAAGAGTGCCACAAGCATAACCGCTAGGACACTCCCTACAACGTATCTTCGTTTCAAGGTCGTACCTCCTTCTTCGGGTTTTCGATTTCGCTTGCTACTATCTTCTCTATTTATTGTTTGCAAACTCATTGACCTCCTTTTGTGTCGCAGGACACGTGGTTCTAGATTTTCCTACCACCCCCCTCAATATTATCCCATCTTTTAAGTGTATCCTTTCTTCGCCTTAGCCTAGGTGGGCTTTTGCCCCATCCTAACACGCCGTAAAGGCATCTGTCAACACAAACGCACTCTATCGACAAAGGCGAAGTTTTTCTCAATCTGTCAATGACCACGGGTATCGCACCCACCCCATCCGTAATTATAGTTACAAACTTCGAGCATCTTATCACACCACCACAACCCGTGTCAAGTCCAGAAAGGATCACTGCGACGTTTAATCAACCGCCTCTTACGGCCGCAAGAGGCGTCGATGGAACTAACGCCGGAGCTAATCGGCATTCCAGACATCTTGTTTCCCACCTCTCTTTGACGGGAGATGATTGCATCCTGAACCTAACGCTGCCCCCTCCCTTTGGTGAAGGAGCTCGGTGTGGCTTAATGCGCCTCTCCGTCCGGCGAGGGGGGGACAGGTGTCCGGATTGGCGATCGGCGAAGAAGAAGCGATCAGGAGCAACAAGCAATCAGCCATCAGCGGTCAGTAGTCAGCTTTCAGCGAAGAAGAAACAATCAGCGGAGAAGAAGCGATCAGCGTTCAGCCGTCAGCGAAGAAGAAGCGATCAGGAGCAACAAGCGGTCAGCCATCAGCGGTCAGTAGTCAGCTATCAGCGAAGAAGAAGCAATCAGCACTCAGCTATCAGCTTTCAGGGTCGCTATAAACGAGGTAAGCATCCGCTTGATCTCAACCACCTCGTTTGTTAGTTGCTCGTAGATGGGGAGTTTCAGGAACCCCAGGTCGCGGGCAAGCAACAGGTGGTACTCAAGCTCACTAGCTGATCCCCTGCCCCGTGAAATAAGAACCTTCTTAGGTATTTCACGGGGCGAGCAATCTGGAGGAAACGAGCAAACTCAGCTTCACCGCTCCTGCCGCATCCCTCGGCGATGTTCGCGGGGATTGAAGCACTTGCTCGCCGGATCTGACTCATCAAGCCGAACTGTTCGGTGCGAGGGAAGGTCGCCGTTGCTCTGTACGCTGTCAGAACCAGCCGATGGCTCTTCTCCCATACCTTCAATTCTCTAAAACCACGCATGACTCTCCCAATTTTTAAGCAATCCTCAATTACCAGTCTACACAGGACCGATCAAAAGAACAAAAACCCAGGTAAAGAGGTGAAATATGTCCCAGCTGATAGCTGAAAGCTGATCGCTGATCACTGATAGCTGAAAGCTGATCGCTGAAACCTCTTTCGCTGATCGCTGATAGCTGAAAGCTGAGAGCTGATCACTGATAGCTGAAAGCTGAGAGCTGATCACTGATAGACATCACGCCGGCTTTGCTTTTGTCTATCTCGCTTTTAGTCTTTCTACATCGCTTTCTATCCGATCGATCCGCGCCGTGGTAGCAGCCCTCTCCTGATCGATACGGGTGAGAATCGTCATCATCTTGTCCTGCCCGTGTATGATTTCATTATAAGCTTTCCCAAACTCCTCTTTAGTCACCATCTTCCTTACTTGCTCGCTGTTTTTGACAACTTGGAGAGTGAGGTTATCGATTTTCGCGGCGAGCTCCTGCTTTACCTGATGGAGGTCTTCCTTAGTTGCTGGTTCATTATCCTGCTGATCCATTAGCTTCCCCCACGCCCTTTATAGCGCATCGAGATCCGTTGGCCAAATCACCCTGGGTAGCGCCACACCAACACGTGCAACAAGATGGCAAACCTTGGGGAGAAAGGATTCGGCCGACATGAGAATCCGGCGATACACAGGTGAGCTCGTGCACGCTATCCCTTACCCGCTTTTATTTTATCGGCGTCCTTTTCCACTGCACCATCACACCTTAATCCCTGCTCCATACGGGTAAGAATCGCCAAAAGTTTCGCCTGTTTGCGCAGAATTCTGTCACATCCCCGGTTAAAGTCGTCCCGCGTCAAAATTTTACTCATTTGTTCATTACTCTCTTTAAAATAAGCTTCAAGTTCTTCGTCGGTATAACCTTTCCCATCGGCCTTGCCGCGAAGCGCTTCTTCTATCCTGGCAATTACCTTTTTGTGGACTGCCTCATCCTGATACTCCATCGATTCCTCCCCATTCATAACGCTGACAGTGAAGCCGTCAATTACTGGAGATAACGTCGGACGTGAGAGTCCGATGCTATACGAAAACCAAAACTATCCGGTGTAATAGCGGTCCCTCGTGTCCACCGGAGATGATGCACGACCGGGTGCAACGAATTATCCCTTACCCGCTTCTATTTTGTCGGCGTCCTTTTCCAGCCGGCCGATCCGCGCCGTGGTAGCAGCTTGTTCCTGATCGATACGGGTGAGAATCGTCATCATCTTGTCCTGCCCGCACAAAAGCTCGTTGTAGTCCTTCTTGTATTCCTCTCTAGTCAGCGTTTTGTTTAGCTGCTCGCGGTTTTTGATGACTTGGACAGCTATCTTATCAAGCGTCACGGTGTTCGCATCGATCTTCTTGCTGTTCGCATCGATCTTGTCTGTGAGTCTCTGTTCCACTTGATCGATCCTGCCAGTGAGTTTCCGTTCCACCCTCTCGAGGTCTCTTTTAGTCGCTAATTCATCGCGTTGGTGTTCCATGGTCTTCTCCTCCTTGACAGGTATAGCAACTACCGGCAGATCTGTCAACCTCGCCGTGCTATACTCCTGACGGAGTGATCTTTAATGGGCATTACCAAGACGGAACATCCTCACATCATCCGAGCCAAAGGGGTCTGCGGAGGAAGGCATGAATCATGTAAGAATCACTGTTCCTAAAGAGGGTGTTGCAAATTTTTGCCAGCACCACCATATACGCAAACTCGCCCTCTTCGGATCAGTACTGCGTGAGGATTTCGGGGCGGAGAGTGACGTGGATGTATTGGTGAAATTCGAACCAGGACACGTGCCCGGCTTTATCCGTTTAGCGGGCATGGAGTTTGAGCTTGAGGAACTATTCAGCAGACGGAAAGTGGACCTGCGGACACCAGAAGACTTGAGCCGGTATTTTCGCGATGAAGTGGTGGCCACGGCGATGGTGCTTTATGGATAAGGCCGATGAAATACGGTTACGTCCTATGCGGGGGTGCGGTGCGGGATGGCATCAGTTTCGCAACACCTATCTATCAAATCATCGGGTTTTCGCACCAGTTGCCAATAAAGCCCGGCCCATGAGCAGGGTTTGAATTATGCTTCTGTGAGTAGTATCATTATAATAGTATCATCACTAGATGAAGAAATTGATACTCTTGAGAGGTGATGAAGATGGGTGTTTATTCTAAGGCCAAGGCAAAGAGTGGACCTCTTCGCACCAAAAGGGTTCAGACGGTCCTCACCAGTGAGCAATACGAACTCCTGTTACAGATAGCCAGGAAGAAGCGCAAGCCGGTGAGCGCCCTCGTGCGTGAGGCGCTCGAGGCGGGATGTCTTAAGGAGGAGCTCCGCACGCAGCGCCAACACGCTCTAAAAGGCCTCCTCTCCCTCAAGGCACCGGTGGCTGATTGGGAGAAGATGGAGTCCGAGATCGTCGAAGGGGCCATGGATGGGTAAGGTCTTCCTGGATGTGAACATCCCCATGTACGCCGGTGGCAAGGGGCATCCCTACAAGGAGTCATGTACTTGGATCATGGCCGAGGTAGCGGAAGGAAGGCTTAAGGTAGCCACGGACACCGAAGTTATCCAAGAAATCCTCTACCGCTACGGGGCAATAAAGCTGTGGGAAACCGGCGTGGCGATGGCTAACGCTGTCATGGAGCTTGTCCCCAAGATCTACCCCGTCAACTTAGCCGACATTCGCCGCGCGGTCAATCTCTTCCAAACCTACGGGCCAAAGGGGGTTACTGCCAGAGATGCACTTCATGTAGCCGTGATGATGAATAAGGGCCTAAACGAGATTCTCTCCACTGATTCCCACTTCGATCTTATCAAGGAAATAAAGCGGCTGGACCCCAAAACCCTCTTTCGTCAAGGCAAAACAACCAAGAAGCCACCTCCTTGAGGTGAGGAAGTCTCCTGAAATGGATTGGCTTCTTGTCTTCACCGGTGAGTCTTGCCTCGGAGAGCATGCGATCAAAGACCAACAGTTCATAACACTGTCTCTGTCGACGAACCCTCCTGTTTTTTTTGCTTGCCTGCCTGTCGTGTTCGCAAGGCAGACAGGTGTGCGACGTTCCCTCGTCGGGGACAAGCCCCGACGCTACAGAAGCAACAGTGTCAGGAGCCACGTTCCCTCTCATCCGTAGCGTCGGACTTCATGTCCGACGTTCTCCTTCGTCGGGTACAAGCCTTGTCCCGTGCAATACTATTTCATGGGACCCACCGCTACAATAACACCCTCGGCGGACACGGGTTCCGCCGCTACGTAGCGTCGTACTTCATGTGCGACGTTCCCTCGTCGGGTACAAGCCTTGTCCCCGGCAATACTATTTCATGGGACCCGCCGCTACGTAAACAAAACACCGGAGACAAGCCCCGAGGATACAATCTCCTTAGAGTCTGCTTGACACTCGCGCCCGGAAAGTGGTATGGTGGTTTTGGTTTTGTCCTACGGGGAGGTGTGTTGATGGGTAAATTATGCTTTAGGTCTTCGCTTATCGTCCTTTTGGTCCTCATTACCTTGTTGGTTATCTCGGTGAGCCTCGCCGGAGGTAGTGGTGGCGTAGCGGCTCTGGTCCTTGATAATAACGGTAAGCTTGCCGAAGGGAGCCTCACGGGGATTTCCCCCGTGATCCGTCTTAACGTTCCCCGGTCGGTATCGCCGTTCGGCCCGCCACAGGCGTTTGATATTCCACTTTCCACAGTTCGCCAGATCACGCTCGACTTCCCCCGCCTGATCGTTGAGACCAGCGAGCGGGTTTACCTTGGTCCCTTCTCCGCTTTCAGCGGGGTCTCGGAGCTCCTTTCACTCCGTAAAGGAAACGAGACGCTCGGGTTTCCCACCACCTCCCTGCGGGCGATCGCCCTTCATGGTAACCCGCTTGGGCCGGTGCCACGACAGTGGCTGGGAGATGAGTTTCTCACCCTGCCAGAGGTGATCACCGCTCAAGCTTTAAAGGCGGAGGGCGGCGAAACTCTCCTCGAAGAGCCAAGCGAGAGGATCTACTGGGATGAACTCTACCCGACACTCCCTCCCGAGCCCACCCAGGAGAGCCAGTGGTGGCTGAATGCGTTGATCTTTGCCGGCCTGGCGGCCCTGGTGTACTTCAGCCTCATCTCAAACGGGGGTTAAACGCAGTTTTTTCCTGTAGCGTCGGACTTTGCCTGCCTGTCGCGTCCACGACGCTGCCTGGTTGAAGAAAGCGCTCAGCTTTCAGCAAATAATCTCGGCAGATGGGATTTTCCTGAGTGCTGACGGCTGAATGCTTGTTTCTTCCTGAGTGCTGATAGTTCTGCTTGCAGGAGCGCTGTAAACACTCTACTATCACTTTGTGGAGGGATGACCGAATGGCAAGGAGCCGGTCTCGAAAACCGGTACGCCCGCAAGGGCTTCGGGGTTCGAATCCCCGTCCCTCCGCCAGACATGCGCCCGTAGCTCAGAGGACAGAGCGTCGCACTGCGGCTGCGAAGGTCGGAGGTTCGAGTCCTCCCGGGCGTAAAGATCGCCTCGAATTGCATGACCTTGTTCTTCATGAGAATCGACTCCT
>Ga0307433_1000725_pt1 | contig 22706 bp, 14 predicted proteins | sample SalMarWE160210MG_FD_202166 | JGI IMG/M metagenome (GOLD analysis project Ga0307433, IMG submission 202166) | Salt marsh sediment microbial communities from the Plum Island Ecosystem LTER, Massachusetts, United States - WE1603-210 | ecosystem: Environmental > Aquatic > Marine > Intertidal zone >... | reverse complement strand
CTGGGCGATCTGCCCTCCCGCGGAGTCCCCGATCACAAATGCGCGCATCGGATTGATGCCCAGCGACTGACTATTCTTGGCCAGGTAGCGCACGGCGTCCTTCGAGTCGATCACGCAGTCGCGCATCGAGACTTTGCCGCCCTTCTTGTAGAGCCGGTAGTCGACCGACGCCACACAGAATCCCTTCTCGACCAGTTGGAGGAATACGGCCGCAAACGAGCCTCGGGCCGCCCCGTGGCGACTGCCGGCGGCCCAGCCTCCGCCGTGCGTGTAGACAACAACCGGGCATTTGCCGGAGTGGTTCCCGGTCGGATAGTAGAGGTCCAGGTGCAGGTCACCCTCGGCGGTCTTCTTGTAGAGGACGTCGAGCTTCCGCTGGCCGCCCGTCTCCAGGTACTTGGCCGTTCGGGCGCGACGGGCCACGGTGTCCCGTTTGCGCTCGGCTTTGGGGGTTGCCGCGTCGGCCTGAACGGCGTCGGATGCCCACACACCGTGCCCGTGGCACAACAGTAGGGCCAACGCCATCGTGGCAATTCTCTTCATGTGACTGATCCCGCTCTTGGAGACGAGGGTTGGCTATTTCTTCACGAATTCCACGTTCTCGAGTCGTACCACGACCGCGTTCGGCCATCGGCGGTTGTTGTAGAGGCGCTGGGCACGTACGACCGAAATCTCCAGGCCGTCATCCGTCTGCTTGAAGCGAGAGCCGATGTCGTGCCTTGAAGTGAATCGCTCGACACGGTGCTCTTGGCCGAGGACCCTAATCGTCGTGGTGGGCGTCGCTTTCAACTGTTTGAGCAAGACGTCCTTTCGGGACAGCCGCCCCCATTGGGTGTTGCCGCGAGGGTCGTCGTCGGTGAACTTCGTGAGGAAGGCGTAGACGTACTTGCCGTCCTTGGATTGCGTGTAGTAGATGTCATTGTCGCCGGCTGTTGTGCAAAGACGGATGTCGTGAATGGCCTCGTCGTTGACGAACATCCACAGAGCCAACTCGCGGAATCTCTCTTCCTGCTTCAGCGGAATAGTGCCCGACGGCATCGGCCCCATGTTGATGAGCAGGTTCCCCCCTTTTGCCCGGGTTTCGATCAGCATGTTGATCAACTGCGACCCCGATTTGTAATCCTCGTTCGTCGGCTTGTATTGCCATTGGTTGCCCAGGGTGAAGCACGTTTCCCACGGCCCGGGAATGGGGTCTGCCGGAAGTCGCTGTTCGGGCGTGACCATTTCGCCCCGGGTAACAAGGCAGTTCGGGGCGATCTTGTGGACGTATTGCGTCAGCTCCGCCTTATGGCCACCGTCGAGGAAGATCACGTCGATGTCGCCGTAGTTGGTCAGCAGTTCGTCGAGATGACGCTTGGTGTACTCGATCAGGTCGTTGCGGATTCTACCGATTTCCCTGCCTCCTCGGGCGGGGACGTCGTGCTTGTAGTTGAAGGCGAAGTCCTCGGGAGAGTAGTAGAAGCCGACCTTCATGTCGTGTCGTCGGCATGCGTCGACGTAGGCCCGGACGATGTCCTTGCCGTACGGCGTATTCATGATGCTGAAATCGGTGGTCTTGGTGTCCCACATGCAGAACCCGCTGTGGTGCTTGGTGGTGAAGACCATGTATTTCACGCCGGCCAGCTTGGCCAGCGCCATCCACTTGTCGGGATCGTACTGATCCGGGTTGAAGGTCTTGGGCAGCTCGTTGATGTAGCGATCCAGGTACTTCTGGGAGGCGTAGTCCATCGAGTGGCTGATCACGGAGCCCAACTGCGAATCGAGCGACCAGTGGACGAACATGCCCAGCCCCCAGTCCATGAACTCCGCCTCGCGGGCGGGATCGTTCTTCAGCGCCCCGGCCAGTTGCGGCTTGCTGGTTGTTTGTGCGAGACCGACCGGGGTGGCGACCGCGAGCGCAAGCAGCAATAGGGCCATTGCTCGGGATGTCGTCTTCACGTCTCCAAGCGATGTGATCGTGCTCATTTCAGCTTTCCCTTCTCAGATTTCTCGTTTCGGGCCGAAGGTGTTGTGATTCCCCTGGTCGGGCGCCGGTTTGCCAGCATCGCCTTATGGCCCCGACTATTTCGCCGATGCGTCGGAATTGCTGCCCGAAGTCTCAACCAGCCAGATGTTTCGGAATTGCACGGCCGATCCGTGCTCCTGAAGAACGATGTGCGAGAGCGGTTCCTCGGGGTAGGCGGCATACTTGTTCCGTCGCAGCGACAGCTTGAAATTGTCGTGGATCAACACGCCGTTGAGCCGCACCGTCACCCGGGCCGCCTTGCTCTCCATGCGATGGCCGGCGGCGTCGAAGCCCGCGGCCTTGTACTGCAGGTCGACCGTCTGCCACTTGCCCGGCCCCAGGGCGGCGTTGACGTCGGGCACGCGGAGTTGATAGATCGCCCCGCAGTCGCCCAGCCCGGGACTCTCCTTCGCGGCACTGTTGAGAATCTGCAGCTCGTACAACGGCCCGAAGAAGATCCCGCTGTTGCCACTACCCTGCTCGGGCAACTTGAACTCGAGATGCAGGCGGTAGTCGCCGAACCGCTGGCGGGTACACAGAAACTGCTTGCGCCGCTTGCCCTCGAATTCAAACGCGATCTCCATTGCCCGGCCGTCGACCAGTTTCCACTGAATCTCTTTCTGGTCGTTGTCCGGGTTGATCTTCAGGAACGAGAACGGCCGCCAGGCATCGAAGTTCGAGCCGTCGAAGAGCACGACCGCTCCGGCCGGCGGGGTGAGGCCGAGCGTCGCCTTTGCGGTGCCCGGCGTCGCTTGCGCCATGGCGGTCATCGGAGCGACGAAGAACAGAATGCCTGACAGGCACGTAGGTACTCCGACCACGAATAGGATTAACCTTTGTCCAACGTGACGTTTCCACTCAGCGCTCCGTTCACATACAGGCGGAAGACGCCCCCTTTCGCGGCATGGATGGTTGGAGCAACATTTCGCAGACACCCGCCGCCCCACCGAAATTGACGTCGATCTGGAACGGCGGATGGAAGTCGAACAGGTTCGGGTATTCGGTGATTTCATCATTGTCTCCAGTTTCTGGCCCCACCCAACGCTACTCCTCAGGTGTAGCTTTTAGGTCGTCGGTCGCAGGAGATCACTCGCTGCCCGTCGCCGTATCTTGCCATTGGATGCTCGCCGTGCGTTTCTGGATATCGAGTTGAACCGTTGCATGCCGAAACGTCCGGGAATAGCGAAAACCGTCCTTCGTTGCCGGGCCGCTGGGAGGGCCAAGGGGTCGGTCATATTCCGGAAACCAGCGCATCCAGCGGTCGTTCTCGTTGGCCGAGTATCCCTCGTGGATACGGAAGTAGCTGTGCTTCTCGGCGCAGACCAGGAAGATGGCCAGAGGATACGTGAGGCCCGCACGCGCCTGAGCATGGGCTCTGACAGTCGCGTGTCCCTCGTCGATGCCCATGACGCTCGTATTCCTTGGCGAGGCGAACCCGGTGCTGAAGGCAATGATCTTGCCCTGGCGCGCGGCCTTCTGCATCGCGTCGATGCCCTTGGCCACATACTCCTCATAGCTGGCGCCGCCCACGTTGTGGAAGAACCCTTCCAGGTAAGACCCGTCGAAGTAGTCCAGATACTCGAGCCCTGCGTTCTCGAAGCGCGCACGGAGGATGTTGGCGATCATCAGTTCGTTCGGGCCGATGGCTTCGCGCGTTTGCTTCATCATCACGTGGTAGCCGTCCATCGTCTGCTTCTTCTTCGCTGCGCCGATCTGCCGGGCGAGATATCCCGGCTCCAAGGCCTTGACGTTGCCGTCGAGGAAGATGCCGTCGATGGCCGGGGCCGCGGTCATGCTACTGCAAGTGTCCACCCACCACGTACGCAAGTCCGAGTTGGAGAGGTCGTACGCCTCGACGCGATTGCGTACGAGCTTGGTGCTGCCCTTCTCATCCTTGAGCAACGCTCCGGGGATTTCCTCGAGCCCCTTGTTGGCCGCATAGCCCCCGTAGTGGACCATGACGTTGCGGTAGTAGAGGATCTTGACCTTGGGGTTGATCTTCTTCACCGCTCGAGCCGCGGCCAGTGTCCCCGCTTCGACCGAGCCGTGGTCCTGATGGCCGTTGGCTTTCTCGAACGTGACCAGCGGGAACTTGGCCAAGAACGCAATCTCTTCGTCGGTATAGGACCTGGCCTTGCGGATATGCATGTACAGAGGGATGCGATCCCAAGTGAATTCGGGAGATGTAGGCCTCGGTGTTGTGCCCTTGCTTGTCAGGGAAGTCTCTATTGCTTCCTGGGCAGAGGAATCCAGAGCGCACGACGCCAGAAGTCCGATGATGGCGATGAGGCCGCTGATCATGTGTTTTGAAGTCACGGCAAAGCTCCTGTCTACTCAAATACCTGGTGGCCAGACCTTCGACTGGCCTTTCTTCAGCGAAATCACCTTGCTCAGTTTATCCTGGGCATAGATGCGGAACGCCCCGTCCCGGTTTGCGCGAATCGTCGCCTGGACGATCTGTCCTTCCTTCCATTCCATATCGACCTCAAAGCCCCCCCGCGCCCGGAGGCCCTTGACACTCCCCTTGGGCCATGCCGAAGGCAGGGCAGGAAGGAGGTCGAGAATATACGGAGCTTCCGCCAGGCTATCTGGCGGCACTACAGCAACAAACTGGTTGGACCGCTCGGGGTCTTCCCGATACGGAACATAGGCAGCAGCGGCGATGGTATCCGCCTCTGGATCAATACTGCGGAGGTGGCTCTGCAACAACATCTCGGGGATTGCCGCACCGCCGCCAAAATTTCCGTCAATCTGAAAGCGGCCACCGTTGAGGAGATTGGGATTGGGCGTACCAAACACTAAGTCATGATAGTACTTTAGTGCCTCGTCTCCGTTGCGCAGGCGGGCCCAACAAGCAGCTCTCCAGGCACCTTTCCACCCGCCTCGGCCGACGCGCACCTTGAGCACGGTTTCGCAGGCTTTAGCCAGTTGTGGAGTCGTCAAAGGGGAGAAGTCGCGCCCCGGGTGAAGGGCGATAAGGTGAGAAAGGTGGCGATGGGTGCCCTTGGGATCATCCCAATCTTCCGGCCACTCCTGTATCTGACCGTGCGAATTGATCTTCTGCGGCGAGAATTTCGGTATGAACTCCCGCAAGGTTTGGCGAAAATCTGCGTCCCGGTCCAGAACGATGGATGCCTCAATACAATCGGTGAACAGGTTCACCAGTAGTTGCTGATCATAGCTCGCGCCCCAGGCCTGCTTGTTCAATTCTCCAAACTTCTTCTCCAGGAAGGAATTTTCCGGCGACCAGGTGGGATAGACAACAAGCGTGCCATCCTTCCAGGGAGCAAGATGTTCAAAGAAAAACTCTGCGGCGCCTTTCAGAATCGGGTAAACCTCTTCGAGATAGGCGCGGTCCTTGCCGAAGGCATAGTGTTCGAACAAATGTTGAGCCAGCCAATGGCCACCCTGCTGAATGCGGCGTCCATGTACATTCTGAGCAGTGAAACCAAAGATGTTTCCATTCAGGCCTACCGTCCACCCTTTCTTCACGCCAAAGGTCCCCCACGCGGTATGCCTGCCGGATTCCGCGAGTACATTTGTCCACTCCACAAATGGAGAGAAGCTCTCAGGGAGGTTCGCCGTTTCGACCATCCAGTAGTTCATCTGGACATTGATATCCGTGTGGTAGTCGCTCTGCCACGGGGGGGCCAGCAGAGTATTCCAGAGCCCTTGCAAGTTGGACGGTACGGGGGCATCACGCGAAGAACAGATCTGCAGATAACGCGCATAATCGAAGTAGAGCTTCTGGACTTCCCGCGGATCGCCCTCTTTGACGAGTTTGTCAGTCGGCAGACCCGATGGCGCAACACCGAGATTGAGGTGAACGCGCTGCATCAGCGATTGCACGTCCGAGACATGGTTTCTCTTCAGCGCCGCGTAGCCCAGATCCTCCGCCTGTTTTAGAGCACGAAGCGTATCGCCTTCAAAATCGCGTCCTTTGAATTCCGGATATTCCGGCAAATAGTCCGTATAGCCGGCGACCAGTAGAATGACTTCGGTCGCTCCACTGATATGCAATGTGCCGTTCGTTTTTGCCTCCACCTCGGCATCGCCGGCCACAACACGCACGGCTAGCATAAACGCCATGTCGTCTCGATCCATGCTCGCAAATCCGCGCAGGCGAATCTCCCGACCCTTGGATTCGATCGCGCTCTTTGGGTGAGGCGTTCGGGCTTCCACCACCAAGTCCATTTCCCCGCCATCAGCCGTGAAGCGGGCAACAAACAAGTCCTGCGGGTGGCTGCAGAAGTATTCGCGAGAGTACGTGACGCTTCCAACCGTGTAACGAACACGTCCCACTCCAGTCGAAATATCCAGGGCCCGATGGTAGTCATCCGCTGCGCTCGGATCATGTCCAGTCCGTATCTCAAGGTCGGCAAACGGCGCGTAATTCCCCAAACGCTGTTTTGTGGCGAGATACTCGGTGCCCAAGGACTCGATGGAGCCTTCCCGAGTGCCATACTTTCCCTCGCGGCAAGCGGCTCGGACCAACTCGAGGTGATCCTTACCGTCGGCCGGCGAGCCCGACTGCTTGAACTCACCCGCTCCGCGCGTCGCATTCATCCACAGCGTAATGTCATTGAACACCAGATACTCCACATCAACATGGCCGGAACACATAGCACCGAAGCGACCGTTCCCCAAAGCCAGCGCTTCGCCCATGAAACGCGCATTGATCTGCGACCTGCGATGTGAGTGATCAAGCGGCTTTAGAGTCTCCGCTATCGGATGGTCGTAGCGCAAAACAGAGCGATCATCAGCCAATCCCGGGCGGGACGAGCAGAGTGCAATGAGCAGGAGCGTACTCAGCCCTGTAGTACGCTTGTCTAACGTCATAGTATGGCAGCCTTTCTATGACAGCGTCTCTGTGTTCGCAGTGGTCGCTGACGTGCGGCGACTAATCATCCAGCCGCCCCATTTTCGAGACGTCCAGCGGCTCGATTCCCAAGTCCAAGGCCGGACTGCCGGGCCGGAAACTGAAGTCACCGCCCGCAGGGTCCACAAACAGTGGATCGCCAAAGCGACTGGCCTTCTCTTTGCCTACGGCCCGCATCTTAAGCAGGTGCTCGTCCATCCAGTGCGAGTCCGTCGGATGGTAGTAGAGATTGTTATCCATGTCCGTTTCGACGAGTTTTGGGCCATCTTCAGCCGGGGTTCCACGCCTCAGCTTCTTGCCAAAAGCCTTGCCCCCATCGGGATGAGACATGACAATATTGCGCTGCGCTTTAGACCCTGTCACTGGAACCCATGCAAAGGTGATATATCCCGCTCTGGGAACGGCAGCCGGAGCCACAATGAAATTGTTGATGATATCGTTTAGCCCCTTCGAGACGATTCCTGCCGTGAAGCCGCCGTTGTTATAGAGGACATTGCCATAGATGAGCGTCTCATGCTGATCATCATCGCAACGGATGCACGCCGGCAGAGAACGAGCCCGATTGTCGTGCACATAGTTGTGGCGAATGATGTTTCCCGCCCCCGTCCCAGAGACATAGATGGCATTTCCATCGGAGAGCAACTGCACCGAATGCGAAAGATCGTTGTATTCAAAGAGATTGTGCCGGGAATGATTGTACTTCTCGCGAGTTTTCCAGCTCTCGTATCCACCGCGCCGCCGGTTTCTATCCTCGGCCGCAATCTCATGCCGACGGATCGTTCTGCCGCCTTCCCCATTCAGACTCCGATCAGGTTCCACACGAGTGGTGATGAGCACCGCCGAATAGCCACTATGGTGCAACTCGTTGTGGATCATCCGATTATGGCCACTTTGCCAGGCCCAGAGCCCCGGGGAATGCCAGGTGATCTTACTGAAGTGGTGAATGGTGTTGTTAATGATCTCGTTATGGTGGTTGACGTCTTTGGTGCCGGGTCCATAACCTGCCAGGAGGATTCCAGCCTCGCCCAAGTGAGCGAATTCAGAATCGATGACGCGATTGCGTTGGGCATGCAGGTCCATACGCAATCCCGAACCACCGGAAGCGACAAAGCGACAGTCCGTGACCTGACACTCTCCAGCCCCGCGGAATCGCAACAAGGCGGTAGGTCGATCGAACATATCCCAGTCATGCTGCATTCCCCAGCCCACACGGTTTTCATCGCTTGTCCAGGCCCAGCGATCCGCGTGGGAAAAAGTCAGTCCCGAGAAGGCAATGCCTCGGGCAGGGGTATCGGTGGGACCATCATAATCGATCTTCCCCTCTACCCGAATCAACTCGGTCGTAGCTGGCGCTAGGATACCGCAAGGCGATCCATCCCGGGCAGGGTCAGAAGGCCACAGATAGATCCTCCGGGTCTTTGTATTGACTGCCCATTCCCCGGGTTCGTCCAGGGCCTCCAGGATGTTCTCAACCCACACGACTGAGGCTCTAGGGGTGTGAAGATAACGAGGCAATGGTCCCATCTGATAGGTCGCGGAGACGCTGGTGGTGGCGACACCGGCGGTTTCATCGACGGAAGCAAGCGGGAGCATATTGATCACCCAGGCTCGACTTGGCCTTACCTGGATTTCGACGTCCTCCAGATTATGCCAATTCTTCAAGGCCCCCTTCGGGAAGTGCAGTGTCCGTGCAGTACCCGGCTTGGTGTAAGCGAATCCAGCATTCCGGGCGCGATTCAGGCGACCACGGCTATCATAGAGCGTATAGAACCTGTCCATACCTGCGGGCATGTCAGCCACCCAGACCTTACCAACGGCCTTAGCAGGCAATTCAGCAGGCGCCGATTCCAATCGTCTCCAACCAATAACAGGCACGCCCCCACTCACAACCGGCTGCTCGCCCGGATAGGCGGCGAAGGTCAAAAATGCCGGACCCGTCGTGTCACCGGCACCGTACTGTTCGAACGCCACATCATCTGACGTCGCAGGAGAACCGTCTGCTATTGTTAGAACCAAGGTGTGGTCTAATTGATGGCGTCCCTCGCGTAGCGTGATCACCACCGGCTCTGTACTGCCTGCTTTGCGTAAGGCTCTCACCGCCTCCACCGCATCAGGAAGAGATCCATAGGGTTTCGTCAGGCTGCCATCAGTTTGGGCACCACCGTCTACGGACACGTAGATGTCCAAAGCAGAGCTTTCATCCGCTACGGCGAAGACAACCAGCATTATCAAACAAAGAATAGCCATCCACGCTGCCCGCAAATAAACACGTTGTGTTTGCATGGTGGATGCCTCCCCTTCTGTTATTCAATCCCAAACTGTTGCCTGCATTCCTGTTCCAAAGCTCACATCATTTCTCACCGGCTACGGGTAGGAGCTTCACGCCTCGTATACGCGGGGCTGATCCGGCAAAATCAGAAGCCACCTCTAACGTGAGTGTTTGCATTCCTGGTGCAGCGATCGTCACCGTTCCCAGAACGGACAGTGATTCCTGGATTCTTGAGGGCAGTTCTATTGTTTTCGTTCTCTCACGTACGTGAAGCGAGTTCGCCACAGACTGCCCGGCCACGGTGGCACGCATGCGTCCCGCTCGGCTCGGATTCCCAATGCTGGCCACGGCAACCTCGTAGGTTCCCGGCTCCACCAGCCGGAAATCCCAACTCAAGGCCTGCCCCACCTCATTGAACCCTCCTACGCTCAGCATCCGAGCGGGTATGATCCCCTCTCCCCCCAGAGGCACAGTGAACATCTTGAAATCCACCGCACGCCGCGGTTTGTTGGGTAGGACTTTCTTGCCGTGAATGATCGCCGTATAGCCATCCAGGTCGACGCTAGCATCGCTTTGCTGCAAATGAGCCTGCTCCATGGACGCAGCGCCTTTGACGGTCAACGCGATCACCGAAACATAGAAATCCGGCGCCGCCGCTGGCACGGTGATCGTATGTACCTTTACACCGGCCGTTTCGTCGATTGCCGACGAATGGGCAAGAGACTCGCCGCTGGCCAGTAGTGAAGCGTTTAGAATCTTGTTGTCGAGTCCATAGAGTCGGAAACGACCGCCGGCCGGCCAATCCACCACGTTCAGATAGAGTGTCGTATCTTCTCCTGCCTTGCGCTGTGTGATCGAACCCCAATTCAACCCGTGCGGGTAAGGCCCGGCTTTCGTTCCATAAATGGCCTCGCCGTTTTCTTCAAGCCAGTGGCCGATGGTCTTGAGTCTCGTCACTGCGAACTCTGGAATGACACCCTTCGCGTCGGGACCGACATTGAGCAAGTAGTTGCCGCCCTTGCCTACAACCGTAACCAGACGTTCGAGCAATTCCTCGACGGCTTGATAGTCCTCCTCACGTGCACTGAAATGCCAGGACTCATTCATGGTGCCCGCAGTCTCGAAATGGACCCCGATGTTTCCCGGGGGAGCCTGATTGTCGCCCATGCTCAAATAGTCGACGCAGCGCAAGCCGTCATCATCCCCCAGGCGGCTGTTGCAGATCGCTCCATGCGAATGCATGAGGTCCAGCAACTCCGGTCGACGCAGCAGAGGCTTTCGGTCGGGAGCACGAAATCCCCTCGATCCATCGAACCAGAAGAGACTGGGCTGATACTTCACGCACAACTCCTCAACCTGTCCGTGCATGTACTCTATGTACTTGGTGATATCCGCGTCGGGATTCGGAGAGTAATGAAACCCGTTACGATTGCTGTACTTCGCTTCGTATTCCGGATGGTGCCAGTCGGCGATGGAGTAGTAACAGCCCAGGCGAATCCCGGTCGCTTGACAGGCCTCGGACAGTTCCCCGACGATGTCGCGTTTGAACGGGGTCTGATCCATGACGTCCCAATCCGTCAATGCCGAGTCCCATTTGCAGAAGCCGTCGTGGTGTTTGGTCGTGAAGACGATGTACTTGGCCCCGCCCTCTTTGGCAATCCGCAACCACTGCCTGGCATCGAAATCAACTGGATTGAAGGCGCGAACCGCGGCCTCATAACGTTGAGTCCGTGTCCTATCGTCATTCTGACCTCGGCCTCGCTCGGACGCTCCGAAGTGGATAAACATGCCGAACTTCGCATCGCGGAACCACTGCATCCGGTCAACCGTTGGCTCCGCGTGAACCGCACTGTTGTTGACCAACAGCGCAATCACAACCCAAGCCAACAAGGCTGAACCTGTAATCTTCATAGTGTCGTTCTGTTTCATGGCACCCTCTCGTTCAACCCTACTGTGAATGGATGCGGAAACCGTTGACGATTTGCCCAGGCAGGGCTTTAGGAAGTTGGATCGTCAGGTTCAGCTTCGCCTTCTCGGCGGTGTAGCGTGCCACGACCACATCGCTTGGATGGCTGCAGAAGTACTCACGGGTGAACCGTCCTTCGCCGATCCGATAACGGACACTGCCCATTCCGGTCCGCGCATCCAGCGAGCGGCGGTAGTCGCTAACCGACGCGGGATCGTGACCGGTGGAAATCAGCAGATCGGTGAACGGTGCATAGTTCCCAAGCGGTTCCGTGCTGCTGAGGTACTTGGTGGAGAGGCTCTCCATGCTGCCCGGTTTGGTGCCATACTTCTCTTCTCGATAGGCCTGCCGCACGCTTTCCAAATGCCGAAAAGCTCCCTTGCGTGTGCCCGACTGCGCCACTTCGTCGAGCCTGCGCTTGGCGTTCATCCACAACGTGATGTCATTGATCAGCAGATGCTCCTGGTCGATGCCGCCGGAGAACATCGCCCCCAATCGGCCATTGCCCATCGGTAGCGCCGTCTGGATGTAACCAAGACCTCTGGTTCTTCCTCTTTGCCTGACCAATAGGTTGTCTTTGGCCGGGGCATCGTACTGCAGCACATAGCGCTCATCGGCAACGGCAATCGTTGCAAACGCCAGCAATATCCCGAGTAGAGCTGCAAATCCTTTGATGCTCATCTTTAATGCGTTCGTCATACTACTTTACCTGATTTTAATGTGTGATAAGCCTCAAACTCCGCTTCGTATACCAGTAATACCTACCCTTCGCATTTGGGGCTGCTTCCACTGGCGAATCGTATTCCAGAGCGATCACGGTATCCTTGGGATCGGGCGCATTCGCAGGCACTTCGACAGTTGTGATGTGGTCTTTGGCGCCATACTTGACCGTTAAGGCCTCGCGATTCGGGTCAGCCAGGAAGTAGGCCTTGGCCGGCTTGCCGACGATTCCGTTAAAGACAATCCCATTCGGCTTCCACTCCAGGACGTGCAGATACACCGTCTGGTCTTTTTGGGTCATCGCTCCCCACGGGAAATCGAAATCAACCGGGGAGTATTCGGTCCCGTAGATCGACTCGCCGTTGACCTTCATCCATGCGCCGACTTCTTTCAGCCGCTCGATTTCCTCCGGACAGAATGTTCCCCTCGGCGTCGGGCCCACGTTGAGCAGGAGATTTACGCCCCGAGCAGCGCACAAGGCCAAGAATTCGATGATGTCCTTCGTACTCTTCCAGTCGCCGTCGTCCCGGTCGTAACCCCAGTTGTGGCGCATGGTCATGCACGTCTCGGTATCCTCCGTCATGTGTTTCGTGGGGAGCATCCGGTCAGGAAGCGATTCGAAGTCGGCGTACTTCCGTTTCGCCTTCGGCACCTTCCGGCTGTAGAGGCGGCTGCAGATGACGCAATCAGGCTGTAGCTCGCGCACCCGTGCCCCCTGCCGGTCAGCCTCTACCACGCTGCTGCCGCCCGTATCAAACCAAAGGACGGCCATGTCGCCGTAGTTGGTGAGCAGCTCATCCAATTGGTTCTGAACAAATGCAAGATATTCGTCGCTCGTCATCGTCCCGGGGTTGTTCTTCCCTCGTCCCCGGTGATACCAGTCCTTGAACTGCGAATAATAGACTCCGAAGTGCATGCCTTGCTTTTTGCATTCCTCCGCGAGTTCCTTGATGATGTCTCGTTTGAAGGGGGTGGCGTCCATGACGTTGTAGTCGGTCGCCTCCGTATCGAAGAGACAGAATCCGTCATGGTGCTTGGACGTGATCACCATGTATTTCATACCCGCCGCCTTGGCAATCGACACCCACCGCGCGGCATCGAATTCCGTGGGATTGAATTTCGGTGTCAGTGTCTTGCGGTATTCCTCCTTTGGAATCTTGGCGCTGTTCATCAGCCATTCCGCACTGGCTCCACCCATTTCCTTGCCGTAATCCGTGCCCTTCCATTCCCCTCCTTGGATCGAGTAGAGGCCCCAATGGATGAACATGCCGTAGCGCGCGTCACGCCACCACTCCATGTGGGAATCGTCTTCAGGTACCTTGTCGGGCGAGTAGGTCGCCTCGATTGTCCCCGTTTCCGACTGCGCTGGTGCTCCGCTGCCAGCCATCACACCCGTCACGATTACGATCCATGCCAGTTTCTTCACGATGTTCTCCTTTTGTTCTTGTCATTTGTCCTGGATGGCCGGGCCGGCTGTAGGTCTTAGGTCTTGGGTGCATAGGTCCTGTTGAACACCATCCCGCTTTCTGCGAGCCGCTCCAGATTCGGCGTGTTGAATTCCGTACTTGACCGGACGAATAATCATCGCATGTCCGCCGCCGACGGCCATTTTGGCCGAGACCACGTCGTCGCGTTTTACGGTCGCGGTGGCGATTTCATAGGCTTCCGGGTTCTTCACCCCGTGCGCATCGGGTGCATCCTGATAGAGAGTGGCTTCATAGTCTTTTTCCGGCTCAAGGAAATCTAACGGAATGGCCAGAGTCTGCGCGGTTTGATCGCTGACCGAACCGACAAACCAGACATCGCCGGTCCGACGGGCGACCGTGATGTATCTTCCGATCTTCGAGTTCGGCACACGGGACTCGTCCCAGGTTGCGGGCATCTGCTTGAGGAATTCGAACAGGTCGGCTTTCTTCAGATACTCTTCCGGCGCATCGGGAAGCGTGACGAGCCCGGTATAGATCACCAATGTCCGGGCTACTTCGCCGACCACGGTTGCGATATAGCTGTTCTTCTTTCGTGGACCCTTTTCGCGCTCACCTGCATTAATGCTTGTGATCCCGAAATTCCCGTTGGCCATATCGAGCGGGCCGGTCAACGCGCTGACCATCGCCATCTTAAGGAAGGTCTCGGGCGTGAAGGCACTTCGACTGTCCTGCTGCGCATGGCAGTATTCGCGGGTAATCAGGTTGGGCATCGTCCGCTCCACACCCGTCATGGGCACGGGGCCGTCATGGAAGTTGATGAGCAGCCTGTTTTCTGCGGCCGCATTTATGGCATTACGCGTGAAGGTGGACCTGTTTCCCATGAAGCCATACTTTATACCCGTGGCGCCCAACCCGACGTAGTGGTTGAAGAGTGTCTCGTCGCCAAAGTCGCCCTTCTTACGATCGTAATAGAGCATGATCATGACGCCCTTTTCCTTGGCGTAGGCCATCACCTTGGCAATGTCGACTTCCGGGGCGATTGTCATCTTTCCATTCCCCGCTGTCTTAAACCAATGGTCGTCAACGGTGAAGTATTCGAGCCCCTGCTCGGCGCAGAAATCGATCAGGTGCAGGTAGCTGCGGGTATCAATGCCATAGACAAACTCGCCGTTGTTGTAGCCTTGAATCCTCCAATCCCAGAGTCCTTTGCCGGGCTTGATCCAGCGGGTATCCGCCAGCTTGCAGGGTGCAGCCAGGTTCAATGCCACGGTGTTAACAGTCAAATCCCCGGCCGTCTCGCCAATCAGAATCACCCGCCAAGGGGTGAGCTGCACCTCGCCGGCCGAAACCGCGGAACTCGCGGCCACAAGCCCTTTCGCAACCGCAGAAAAGCGAATCCGCATGCTCTCGAATCCGGCTGCGGAATAGAGATCGGACTCAAGGAACGCAACATGCAAGCCGTCTCTACGCTCGGTCACCAGGGGCACGGAGACCCTCACGGCTTTCGCCAGAGATCCCGCTTTTGCGCCGCGCTGCCCCGAATAGGTAGCCGCGTTGTTGAGCCCGTTGTAGCCAGTGGAAAACGACAACTCTTTGCCCTTAGACTCCTCCGGCAGCACGAAGCGGAACCCGACCCCTGTATCGAACGTGCGGCAAAGCAGTTTCACCGGCATACCGTCCGCCGTCAGCGAAAGCGTCAGCTCGCGATGATGGTCGCGGATGGTGCCGAATTGGCCACACACCGGCATCCAGTTCGAATCGTTATCGCGGATGGATTGTTCGACCACCGCCATTGTCGCACCCGCGAAGATCTCCACCTTGGAGGAGCCGACAATCGGTTTGCCCCCCTTGGAGACGGAGTAGAACAATTCCCCGTTTTCCACATCAAACGATGCCGCAACTTGCCCGTCCGGGGATTGAACAGCCACCGGGGCCGCCAACAGATTCGTCGCAGCCAGGGCGCCTACAGCAACCGCTACCAAGTGCTTCTGCATCTACTCTGCCTCCACAAGGTCAAACCGCTGGATGAAAGGGAGCGATCCTCCCTGTTTCCCGATATGCACACCCCACTGAATCCGCTTCCCGATACCACTATCCGTAAAGGCTTCCGGCCGGTACGCGCCCGCCGCGTGTGGCACATCAATAACGTTATGCGTCTTCGAGAAATGAAGCCCGTCTTCGGCATACATGATGGAACGGACAATGGCCTTTGGGCCGGTAGTGCCAATCATCGCGGCAACGCCCGTGCCCTGCGGCCAGACCAGCACTTCGTGGTTTCCCGGAATGACAGGATTTCCTTCAACCTTGACGTAAGGCCCTTGCGGTTTATCGGCGATGGCCAACCCAAGCTGGGTTGCCCGAGGACCTTTTCCCAATTGCCGGCCCTTGTAGTAGAGCCAGTACTTTCCGCCACGCACGATCAGGCAGGCGTCATCGACCAGGTGACTGTCGAATTCCTTCGGATTATCGCTGTTCTTCAGCGCCGGGTTGGTGGCGAGGCGCTGCCAGGGGCCATCGGGTGAATCCGATACCGCGATGCCGATTTTGGAGTCCGGATTGAAGGGCTTGCCGAACTCCCTGGAGGTGCCTGTGTAGAACAGCCAGTAGCGCCCCTCGGCAACGAGAATGTTGGGAGTGAACACGCTGGCCCCTTCCCAACTGCCAGGCTCGCCTTTCGCAAGAGCCATTCCTTGTTCCGTCCACGTGTGACCATCCGGCGAGGTCGCGTACCAGACGGTCGCATCGTATCCCGGGGCAATGCTTCCCTTCGAATACCACACGTAATAAAGGTCTCCGACCCTGATGATGTCGCTCGGGTCCCGTCGCATCACGCCTGCCTCGGCACCGATGCCCTTCGCCGCCGAATAGGTCGCTTTTAGAGTCTCTATTTCTGCCTGAACCGTTGCGGTCACTCCCGCAACCAATCCGATGGCCAACCATCCGAGATTCAGTTTCATCATAACCTATCGTGTATACCTACTTTGAACGGATGCGGAAACCGTTGACGATCTGCCCCGGCAAGGCCTTGGGCAACTGGATCGTCAGACCGGATGCACTCCGATTCCATTTGATTGTCTCGTCGCTGCCCATCATCTCGATGCCGGCAATCTCGCGATGGAGCACTCCCCCGGTCGCGAGCGTCCTGATCACAATGTCCCCCTTCGGCGGCGCCAGCACAAAGGCGTACAGCACGCCGCCTTTGGTGGTAAAGCGGATATCTTCCTGGGAGAAGTCCTTATGGTTTTCACCCTGACGGCCGTCCTTCATTTTCAAGGGACCCTCGCCAAAGGTCTTCCAGGGGCGGGTGCCATAGATGCCTTCGCCGTTGATTCTCAGGAAGTCACCAAAGGCGGTGAGGTAGGCGGCCTGGTTTTCGGGCAACGTTCCGTCGCCGCGAAGGGCAATGTTGAGCATGACGATTCCGTTTTTGCTGATGGCATCGACCGCGTTTCCAACCATTACGGGGATGCTCATTCTGTTGACGGCGTTCTTGCGATAGAACCAGCCTCCCGAAAGATCGGTCGCCCACATCCAGGGTTCGGGCTTTATGTCCGCGGCGCTGCCTCGTTCGAGGTTGTAGGTGAACGCAGCCCTATTCGCTTTGGCATCCTTGAACGAAAGCACGACGGTTTGCTTCCCGTTGTTCTCCTTCAGGTCGCGGTTGATGTAATCGGTGAAGAGTTTGATGCCGAGCCCCTTGCCCCCTCCGATTTTCGGATAGGGTGAATCGTTGTTGAACATGTCGGGATCGTATTTCTCGACAATTTCCCAACAGCGGGCATACCAGTGCTCGTTCCAACTGTCCTGCGTTGAATAGCCCCTGGGATCATAGTCCATGTTGAAGAACTTCCACTCGGGGGTACCGGGCTTCTGGTATTTGCGGGCGTTCGCGAAAAAGCGCGGCGACCAGTAGAGGTGGGTGGAAACGCCGAACTTCAGTCCGTGCTTGGTTGCGGCCTCTTTCCATTCCTTCAGCGTGTCGCGCTTCGGCCCCATCTTCACCGAGTTCCAGGGATGGAACGAATCGTACATGTCGAAATTGTCGTGATGGCAGGCCACCGGCATGATGAAGCGGGCGCCACACTCCTTGAAGAATCTGACCAGGGCGTCGGGATCCCATTTCTCGGCCTTGAATAGAGGAATCAGGTCTTCATAGCCGAACTCGGAAGGATGCCCGTAGCGTTCGGTATGCCACTTCGTCAAGGTCTCCGACATGCCCATCTTGCCCGAATAATTATCCGGGACGACAGAGTACATGCGGCGCCCATAGTGCGACCCGTCGTTCGGGCGGTTTTCATCGGCAGCGGACGAAATTCCCCAGTGCATCCAGACGCCGATCTTCCCATCCACAAACCATTCCGGCACCTGGTAATTCGCCGCCAGCGACTCCCAGGTCGGCTCGATTTCCGCAGCGGAAACCATGCCGCACCAAAGCACCGCTCCAATCAAGAATGCAATCCTAGTCATGCTCTTGCTCCTTTGTCGGCAGCACGCCGATTTTCGAAACATCAATCGGGGCAATGCCCATTTCGAGCGCGGGCGATCCGGGTTTGAACCTGAAGTCGCCGTTCTCCGGATCGACGAAGAGCGGATCGACGGCCAGACTGTGTGCGTCGACGCCGTCGCGTTGCTGTTTCTCCAGCATCGCCTCGCCCAACGTGCGATCTGCGGAGCAGTAGTAGATGTTGTAATCGGTATCGGCATCCCTGGATCGCGCCAGGCCCCGTCCTCTACGATCTTCGGCTGTTCGTCCTCTTGCCGCCGGCTGCTCATCGATGAAGGTGCATGTCGCTGAGGATGAGTAGAAGATGTTCCGCTTAATCGTTGCGCCCGTCAGCGGACCCTCGCGCACTGCGAGATAGTAGCCGCGAGGCGGCGCGATGATGTCCGCGACAATGTTGTTCTCGCAGCGATTGTTCAGCTTCAGCATGATGCCTTGCGACGTGCAGTTATAGATGAGGTTTTTGGCAATGAGGGTATCGGTTTGCCCGCCGTCCGTGCGGATCGCCGCCTGCATTTGAGTTGGAGCGACGAGATGGTGGACGTAGTTGCGGCGAATCACGTTGCCTGCGCCCGCGCCGCGAATGTAAATCCCGTTGCCGTCGCCCAACATTTCCATGGCGTGATGGATCTCGTTGTATTCGATCAGATTGTCATGTGTGTGCAAGAAAGGGCGCACCTGCTCCAACGTCTTTTTGCCGGGCTTGCCGCCCACTTCATGCCACCGGATGGTTCGGGCCAGTTCCCGGCCGTCGGGTTTCGCAAAGAAACCAGTCATGCAACCGGAAATGATGAGTCCCGTGTAGGGGGTGTGGTGGATCAGGTTGTTCGCCACACGGTTTTCTCCGCTCTGCCAGACCATGATGCCGGGCGAGTGCGAATAGACCCGACCCGTATGGTGAATGTGGTTGTTGTAGACCAGATTGCCCTTGTTCACGTCCTTGGTTCCCGGGCCGTAACCGCAGAGCAGGATGCCGGCGCCGCCTAGATGCTCAATATGGTTGCCAGAGATTGTGTTCCTTTGCCCGTGCAGGTCGACGCGTATCGCGCCACTGCCGCTTTGGGTAAAGTGACATTGCTCGATCGTGCAATTCTCGGTGCCGCGCAGGCGAACGAGCGCGTTGGCTTTGTCGAGCATATCCCAATCGTGTTGCAGCCCGGCATCGTCCTCGCTCAGCAAATAGCGATCGCCATGCATGAACGTGAGGCCCCGGAAGCACAGGTTCCGTACCGGCACGTCCTTCGGCCCCATCTTGTCTATCTCACCTTGAACGCGGATAAGCTCCGTCAATTGAGGAGCCATCACGGGCGACTTGCCCCGAGGCCAGAGATAGAGCTTGCCTGCCTGCGTATTCAGAGCCCACTCGCCCGGCTCGTCGAGTTCCTCCAGCACGTTCTCGACCCAGCACGATTGGGTGTCCTTCAGGAAGTGGAGCCTGTTCATCGCATACGTTGCGCTGATTGCCGTCCGGGCGATCTGCGTCTCCTCGTCAACCGACACCAAGGGCAGGACATTCACAATCCAGGCGTGATGCGGACGGACGACAATTTCCACATCTTCCACATTCGGCCAGTTCTTCAACCGGCCTTCCGGAAAATGGAGTCTGTTACGACTGCCGCCCTCCAACGGAATGAAACCGTCCGATCGCGCGCGCGGCAGCAGGCCATCGGAATCATAGAGCGTGCAAAAACGCCGCGAAACATCAGCCACCCGAACCTCTCCGCGCACCGCCGCCGGCAGGCCCGGAAGCCTGGCGGTCACTCTTTTCCAGCCCTTGATCTCCTGCCCCGAGCTGAATACGGGCTTTTCGCCGGGATCGGCCGCATACGTAATCGTCGAGTCGCCTTTGCCCGAGTCCTCCAGGCTAAACACAACCGTTTCGGCCAGACGATAGACCCCACCGCGGATTTGCACGACAACGCTTGTTTCGGGCTGGCTTGCGCGTAGCCGTCGGACGGCGTCCCTTGCTCGCGCTAATGTCGCAAAGGGCCCATCCGTTCCGTCACGATTCGGCTCAGGCAATGTACCCGACCAAGCATCTTTGCCATCCGTCGCAACATAGAAATCTACGGTGGAAGCGGCGAAGTCTGGTTGCTCCGCACACATGGCGTTTAGGGCACCCAAGAGTGCGAAACCGGCATTGAGGATAAGGAAACGGAATTGCATGACGCCTCTCTGAAGGACGGTCTATGGTTAGACCAGCTTGTGAATCCTCCCCGGTCCTTGTACCAGGCGTTATGAGAGAATCGGGTGATGGTTCGCCGGCTGGTCCAGAGGGAGGGGCGGAGCCCCGACCGGAGGTCCAGCCGGCGTCGCCGCCGAGACCGCCTCGACGGACTTGCCTTCCAGGGTGGCCGCGAACGCCGCCGGCGTCTGCCAGCCGATCCCGCTGTGTGGCCGACGGTGGTTGTATTCCAGACGCCACGCCTCCAGCACGTATCGCGCCCCGGCCGGCTGACCGGAGCAGATCCAGATACCGCCGGACTGGGAGAACCCGCGATGTCCCGGGTGGACTCCGACCGACGACCGCCGTCGGCTATTCTGAGCATTCTACCACGGACCTCCGGGGCAGCAAGAACTCCATCGGCTCCTGGCACGTCACACCCCAACCCGCCACGCTGGCCTTGTTGGCCGTGGGCGGGCTGGGGGTGCTGCTCCGGCGGCGGAGGTGACCTGAGCGGCTGAAAGCGTGGAATGAGCTGTGCCGGCAGATGCTGGGCAAGTTGGCCACGGATTTGGCCGCAAGCGACCTTAGCAAAACGCAAGAACCATAGAGACACCGCCCGAAACCGGCCGCGTACGCCCTGCGCCGAGCAGAAACCGCGCTTGCCGATCTCGCGATCGGTGATAGACTTGTTAGAAAGGCCGACGGCGGTCGTCGGCCAAAGGCCATCGGGGAGATCCCGGTTGGAAGCGTATGGTCCGCTGCCCAAGCCGCGGATCCAGCTTGCTCAACGCACCGCATCGAATACAATCACCGCAAATGCCCTGCGACGGTCGCGGGCGCAATGCCATCTGGGAAATCCCAGATCAGAACAGTGAATCGGGAGCGATAAGCATGGTTCCAGCGTCCTCTACACGATGGTTCTGCGGGGTGGTGGCAGGTCTCTTGCTGGTTAGCTGCGCCTGTCCCGCTGGGGAGAGGCTGCGCGTAATTATAGAAACTGATGCTGGAGGTGACCCTGACGACCAAGCGTCACTTGTCAGGTTCTTGATGTACTGCAACGAGTGGGACGTCGAAAGCATCATCGCTGATCGCGCCCAAACGAAGAACTGGCCACTGAAGAAGGAAAGCACGGGACTGGCGCTGGTGCGGATGTACCTGGACGCATACGCGAAGGTCCATCCGAATCTCGTGAAGCACGAGAAGGGGTACCCAAGTCCGTCACACCTTCGAAAGGTCACCGTGGCAGGACACAACGAGACAGACGACGCCGTGAACCTGATCATCCGGGCGGTTGACCGGGACGACCCGAGACCGGTGTGGTACGGCAACTGGGGCTCGAACAGCGGCTCGCGAAGCAATCTCCGCCGTGCGCTTGACAAGGTGAAGGCCAAACGTAGCGACGAGGCGTACAGAGCGTTTGCCGGCAAACTGCGCATATCGACCCTTGACGGCGGGCGCGGCACCAAGGAGGGCCACAACGACATGATCCAACTGCATGTGGAGACAGGCTACCCGACAATGGACGGCGGGAGATGGTACCACCAGTTCCGCAGGATCACCGAACGGGCGGGCGGGTTCGATCTCAAGCGCGACATCAAAACCGGTCACGGTGCCTTGGGGGAGATCTACACCACGCCCAAGGAAGGCGACTCGTGGACGTTCGTGTACCTGATTCCCACGGGCCTGAGCGACCCGTCACAGCCGCACCTGGGCGGCTGGGCAGGCAGGTATGGGCCACGCGCGAATGACCCGCTCAACCGGAACTCAAGCCTGAAGGGCAAGCAGCTCTACTGGGCCAATCAGCGGGATACGTGGAAGGGAACAACGCACCGGAACAACACGGCCAGCCGCTGGGCGACGCACATGCAGAACGACTTCAAGGCCCGCATGGACTGGTGTGTGACGCCGAAGTTCGACGACACCAATCACGTCCCGCTGCCCCACTGCCAGGGCGATTCGTCGCGCAGGATCCTGCGTATTGCCGCGACCCCCGGTCAAAGACTCGCGCTGGGCGCAAGTGGATCGACCGACCCGGACGACGATCGCCTGAACTACCACTGGAGTGTTTACGAAGAGCCTGGAACGTATCGCAGCAAGGTAACGATATCAGATCACAGCTCGCAAAAGGCCACTCTCCACGTACCCAACGATGCTGACGGCAAGACAATCCACGTGATTCTGCAAGTCACTGACGATGGCATGCCGGCCCTGACACGGTATAGGCGCATCATCGTAGGCGTCCCCCCCGCCGGAGGCGAGCCGGCCTCGACTGAATCAAAGACCGGTCTGCTCCATGCCGTACACGAATCGCTACTGCGAAGCCCTTGGTGGCGGCATTCGCAAATCCGCAACTGCGCTTTCGCAAAACTCGGGTTGCTCAGCCGCGGCGACCTCCACATCGCCAGCCGACTGCCCCTGCCTGCCATCCTGGAGGCCTTCTGCCTTGACGCTCCTGCTTCTCGCCACTGCACTGGGTACCGGCTGCCCGCTGATCGCTTCCGACAAGCCACGCGTGATTGTCACCAGCGATGGTGAGATCGATGACGAATGTTCCCTGATACGGTTTCTCCTCTATGCCAATGAATGGGACATTGAGGCTTAGTAGTACGCGGGGGGCCACAGCAAGGGAGAAAGGCCTTGGCCCCCTATCGGGCCAAGGCCTTCTTTAGGTCCTGGTAGCGGGGGCAGGATTCGAACCTGCGACCTTCGGGTTATGAGCCCGACGAGCTACCAGACTGCTCCACCCCGCGATCCGTGGAACAGATTGTACCG
>Ga0307433_1000724_pt1 | contig 22754 bp, 18 predicted proteins | sample SalMarWE160210MG_FD_202166 | JGI IMG/M metagenome (GOLD analysis project Ga0307433, IMG submission 202166) | Salt marsh sediment microbial communities from the Plum Island Ecosystem LTER, Massachusetts, United States - WE1603-210 | ecosystem: Environmental > Aquatic > Marine > Intertidal zone >... | reverse complement strand
GTCATTGATTCACGTTCGAGTGATGCCGGCAGGATAATCAGGCGTCGGCGTCAGTGTCTGAAATGCAAAAGGCGTTTTACTACGTATGAGAGGGTGGGTGAGAGCATTAAGCTTTACGTAGTTAAGAAAGACAAATCCCGCATTCCTTACGACAGAGAAAAAGTCATTGCCGGCGTGCAGAAGGCCTGTTACAAAAGACCTGTTTCGGCGGAGCAGATTCAGCACATAGCCGACAGCGTTGCAGAAAGTGTATTTCGTAACTTTGACAAGGAGGTGACATCTGCATTTATCGGCGAAAGCATAATGAAACACCTTCGCGCAATTGACAAGGTCGCATATATTCGTTTTGCGAGCGTCTATCGTGACTTTACCGATGCAGGAGAGTTGATTGAAGAAGTCAGCAATGCTATCAGCAAGGTCGAGCCAATCGGTCAGCCGACACTTTTTGATGAATAAAGGATATTAAGAGGAAATTGAAGGGTAGGTGTGGTTGTTGAATCTTGACTATCGTCAGACAAGTTTTGCAGGGAGGCAAATGTGGCGGGGGTGAAAATTCAGCTTAAAGTCATTAAAGCAGATGGCAGTACCGAAGAATACCTGCACACAAAGGTCATAGGGACTATCAGTAACGTTCTGGCACAGATGGGTGAGCCGGATATTGAAGTTGCAGAGCAGCTTGCCGCGGTGGTGACATATTTTCTCTATCACAGACAAGATTGTCATACTCGTCAGGGCGCAGGCCTTGCCGTAGCTCTGGAAGCCCAGGTTTATCCTATTTCGGCCAGGCCGAGACAGGCTGGCGTCCCGCCGAGTGTAACGAGCAGCGAGATACTCTCTATGATTAAGGTGGTCCTGACGGCTACCAAGTTCGAGGATGCCGCTATCGCGCTAAGCGAGCATCATTTCGAGCGCAAGCTCAAGCGCAGCCGGGTCGAAGTTGCTTTTATAGATGTCCGGGAGTTGGCGGATATTGAGCTGCTCTGTGAACCTGAGCGGTTGGATGGCAAATGTCGGTGGGACAAATCCAGAATAGTCGATGATTTGGTAACCAAAAACGGCCTTTCCAGACAAACCGCAAGGGCTATCGCTTCAATGGTGGAGGAGAAAATCTTTAATATGGGGATTACTTTGGTTCCATCCAGCTTGATAAAGCAGCTTGTTTTGGGCGATGCCGCCTCTATCCTGCGCGCCCAGCGCCAACTGCAAACCGTCTGAGCAGTGCTGTTATCAAGCACTGACTCATTCCATACTAATTAATGTTTTTGCGCGGTTGAGGGTTTTTTCGTGTGGCTCATCGGGTTCAATATCGAGCCAGTGGATGTTTGGGAAGGTCTTGAACCAGGTCCGCTGACTCTTGGCGAATCGGCGAGTGTTTTTCTTTATAAGCTCAATCGCATCTTCCAGGGTGTACCTGGTGTTAAGATGTTCAATTATCTCGGCGTAACCAATTGCACTTCTGGCCTGTGGGCTTAACGGCCTTTCTTCAGCTAATAAAGATTTGACCTCATCGACCAGGCCCTGCTCGAACATCCTTTTTGCCCTTGCGTTGATTCTTTTGCTTTCCTCAGATTTTTCTCTTCGCAGACCTATGATTGACCAGTCATCTTTTTTCTGTTTTCTGTCCTGCGCCCACTGCCTCTGAAAGCTGGAGATGCCTCTGCCTGTGATTTTATAAACCTCCAGAGCGCGGATAATGCGTTTTGCATCGTTTGGGTTGATGCGTTCGGCGGCTTTCGGGTCCACCTCCGTCAATTGCTGATACAGATAGTCCAGGCCTTCGGCTTGGGCTTGGGCTTGTGCTTTCAACTCGGCACGTATTTGCTCATTGGTTCCGGGGCCTTCGAAAAGGCCATAGAGCAGTGCTTTGATATACAAGGCTGTTCCGCCGACCGCGATGATGGGTTTATTTTTGTTTTTTATCTGCTTGAGTGCTTCGTTGGCTAATTTCAGAAAGGCAGCTACACTGAACGATTCGCTTGGCTCAACTATGTCGATTAGATGATATTTGATGCGCCGGCGTGCTTGTTCTGGCGGTTTGGCGGTGCCAATGTCCATTCGTTTATAGACCTTCATTGAGTCAATGCTGATTATTTCAGCATCAAGACTTTCGGCTAAATCGAAGGCCAATCGGCCTTTGCCGGATGCGGTAACGCCAAGAATTAGAATCATTTTCTATTTACTATTTGCTATTTTCTATTTATCATTAAATCACTTGTAGTGTCTTTTCCAATTTTCAATAGTAAATTGTCAATAATAAATAGTCAATGAACTTCAACGCCCAACTACATCAGAAGGCACAGTTAGTAAATACTGTGCTGCGGCAGCTTTTGGCATCTCAGCCGATAGATAGCGAGCTAAAAGAGGTCCTTCGTTACACACTCGAAGGGCCCGGCAAACGGATTCGGTCGGCGCTGGTGCTGTGGAGCCGTGAGCTTGTCAGTCCGCCGAAGGCGGGGATAAATCGTAACTCCGAGATAGCGGCGGCGGCGATAGAGATGGTGCATACATATTCGCTCGTGCATGATGATTTGCCGGCGATGGATAATGATGACCTTCGCCGTGGTCGGCCGACGTGCCATAAGGCATTCAATGAGGCGACGGCTATTCTGGCCGGCGATGCGCTATTGACCCTTGCGTTTGAGATTCTGGCCAAGGAGATTGATAAGCCGGCCATCGCCGTAAAGCTGATTGGTGAGCTGGCTGAGGCAGCAGGGCCCGGCGGCATGATTGCAGGACAGCTGGCTGATATGAAATTTATGGTTGACGATTTACGAGCGGCGATTGGAAAACAGAACTCGAATGTACAAGACCAAGTGAAGTATATCCACACGAATAAGACAGCTAAATTGTTCAGATGCGCAGCTGTGATGGGGGCTATCTGCGGCGGTGCGAATGAGAATCAATATAACAATTTGTGCGAATATGGCCTAAAGCTCGGCCTTGGTTTTCAGATAGCTGATGATATTCTTGATGTTTGTGCTTCGAGTGAGCAATTGGGCAAGACCGCCGGCAAAGATGCCAAGGCTGGAAAGGCAACCTATCCCGCGATGGTAGGAGTCGAGAAATCAAAGCAGTTAGCCAAAAAGCTCGCTGATGAGTCGATAGCGGCGTTGGAGTCCTTCGGCTCCAAAGCTGATACCCTAAGAAGACTTGCCGCCGCTTTGCTCGAAAGAACCAAGTAAATAAAACAAATCTTGACTGCCGTCAGGCAGGTCTCTACATAGGGATTTTATTTTGCCTGCGTTTTTTGTTGCATCAGGCAATATGACCAAATCGGTGAGTCTGGGGCGTCTCCTTAGAAAAAGCGGCATATCAGTATTAAAAACCACGATTTAGAGAACAATCAGGCAATTATTTCTCAGGATAAATGCGGTATAAACTGCTTTTTTGGCAGGCATATCAGATTTCTTCGCTATAGGCGGATTTATTTTAATTTTGGAGATGGTTCGGTTAAGGTAATGATTTAGTTAATAAAAAAATTGAGTTTAAGTCGATAAAATATGTAGATAGATTGGGGGTTTAGGCTATGGTTGAAAGGATTTTAGCTCCTATTGGCTTGGAGCAGGGTGTCGTCGAAGAGACTACTGGTAGGATTTGGATAAAGCTGGTATTTTGTATTAAGCGTCAATTGGTAAAGCAGGAAGGTTTTTATAAGAAACCTCATCTACCAATTCATAGCCGGTCGCCTCCGCCGTTTTATTAGCGTAAAAAAAGTCTGTAATACAGGAATATATTTGGAATATTAACCGACAGGCCATAAGCAATGTACTTATGGCCTTTTTACTTATACTTCGGCTGATTGCTTTGGGGAAAGCTGGCGGGGAGTGGTTCTGTGGTTAAATCTCGAAAAATTTTTGCCTTCTGTGTCATATGGTTGTCACCCAAGGGAGGAAATATCTTGTTTTAATCAGCGGTTTGTCCGTTTTATATAATGTTAGGGCGGGACTGTTTGTAGGTATTTAATTTCCGCGGCAAAGGGAAAGTTGCTATACGGCTAAGCCAATAGTTAGTAGAAAAAAACGATGGAAAGAATGTCCCAAAAGGAACAACCTGAATCCGAACCTCCACAAGCGGATGATTTGACAAAGGCCGTTAGGGTATTAGACCAGCGAATTAAAGACTTAGAAGATTTTGATGTGAAGACCGTAATAGGAAGGTTTGATGCTAAGACCAAATCGCTGGAAGACAAGGTTAATGAGACGCTATCTGGTATTTTCGGGTTCGGCTCTGTAGAATACCGTAAACATTCAATATTGACACTTGATACTCTTCCAATTGTATTGGGCGGACCAAGGCACCCGCTTCCTGTGCTGCAGCAGGCATATCAACAAGGAATCGATGATTGCGTGACAAAATTAAAATCTCTCAAAGAAACACTCTCGTCAGGGCAAAGCTCCGAACAGCAGAAGTAGCTGGATACTCAAAAGCGTCTCAATTTCTTCGACACACCTAAATTTTCCTCAGGACAAAGTTAATCCACCTGACCTTCTGCACTCTGTGCAGGGTTATCATGGTTCCGGCCTTCGTAGCCCCCGCCGTTTTGCTTCGCGAAAGCGAAGCTGCGGGGGCGGAGTAGGCTATTGAGCTTAGTCGCTCGACAGGTTAGGATATTATCGCCGAAGAAGACCAGAGACCATCCCTGCTTTCGCAGGGACAGGCCGGCCTCGATGTCAAATCTTCTGCCGGTGAACATATAGGGATTGGCAAATTTACTCGCCTCCCGCCATTCGCAGGATTGAAATAGCAGTCCAATACGTTGTATACGTCTGTTTACTTGTGTTTTATTTTCTTAAACAATGCAAAACCAGCCGCAAATACAAGAGAACCGGCCAAAACTGCCAACATTGCATCCTGTTTGGTAAAATCTCCATATCGTAACGGTTTAACTTTCCTATTCTCGACCTGATATACAAAATGATGTATAGATTCAGGTGCATATGTCAAACATATCGTTTGCTTCTTAATGCTGCTATCGTCGTTTAGTATACTAATCCCAATATCCGTATCGGAACCTCTCGCAAACCTTTTCTTCAGGCTTTCTACGATGCTCGTCAAATCAGTCTTTCTAATATAGTACTCATATTTTTGCATTTCCTCAGACCATATTATTTTCCCATTTGACCAAAGAAGATTATCACGGTTTCTTTTTATCTCATCTTCATTTTTGCCAGCTCGTGTACATTGATCTTGAACACCTTTGCTATACTCATATAAAGTCAGAAGAGCAAATAAATCATCTGATGAAGCTCTTCCTACAACTAAAAATTCGTAAGGGAGGTTATTCTTGTTAATTGGTATGGGGCGACCTAAGAACTTAAGGAAAAAACCAATAACAACAAGAGAAATCACTACCAAAGAGATAAAGTACGCAAAACGTAGCAGCCTTCTTTTTTTGGTATCCATTTTCTCGCCTGCTTTAATCAATAGGTGCATTATCCTTCATCCAATCATTGGATATTTATTCTTTCATCAAACCTGAATTTAGCTTAATAGCTATGATATATATGCCTGGTGCTCATAATGATACCTTAAATAGCTCTTCAATTGCAAATTTTTATGTCCAGGAGGAATGTTTGTGTTGTACTGAAAAGTCTTTACAAACGCCTTTTTTTACAGTAAGCTGTTGTGGTAAAAGAACTAAAATGTTTTCTCCTGACTATCCGCGTATTTGGTTGAAGCTATGGGTGGATTATTAGAACAGATAAACAGTCCGGCGGACTTGAGGAAGCTGCCGGTTGAGCAGCTCGGCGGGCTGGCGGGTGAGATACGTCAGTTTATCCTTGATTCGGTCAGCAAGACCGGCGGACATCTGGCCAGCAATCTTGGCGCTGTGGAGCTGACGCTGGCACTACACTATGCCTTCGATTTCAAGCGAGATAAGCTGCTGTGGGATGTTGGCCATCAATGTTACACGCATAAAATTATTACCGGCAGAAAAGATAAGTTCGCCCAGCTTCGCCAGGCAGGTGGTATAAGCGGCTTTCCGAACTTTGATGAAAGTGAGTACGACCAGTTTATTGTCGGCCATGCAGGGACTTCGATAGCAACGGCAATTGGAATGGCGATAGGTCAGCTCAGGCAAAAAAAGAAAGATAAGATAGTCGCCTTAGTCGGAGATGCCAGTATTGTAAACGGTGTCAGCTTCGAGGCACTGAATAATCTTGGCCTGGTAAAGGGACAATTGCTTATAGTGCTCAATGACAACTCGATGGCGATAGATGCGACCGTTGGGGCTGTGGCGAAGTATTTCTCCCGTGTTCGGCTGAGCCAGACCTACGAGGACCTGCGCAAGACCACAAGAAATATTTTGGAGCACATGCCGTTAATCGGCAAAAGTGTCGAAGAGGCGATTGAGAGGATTAAAAAGAGTCTTCGAATGGCACTGCCGGCCAGTCAGATGTTCGAGAGCTTGAATATCCCTTACTTTGGTCCGGTAGATGGCCACAATGTGGAGTCGCTTGTACAGTTGTTCAAGGCACTGGGACAATTGGAGCATCCGGCGATTTTGCACGTTTATACAAGCAAGGGTAAGGGTTTTAGTCCAGCCGATTCTCGTCCCAGCAAATTTCATTCAACTGGTCCATTTAAAGTGAATGGAGATAGTATTGAGCGGTTAGAGGACGTAAGCAGGCGCAGCTTTACAAGTGTGTTTGGCGAGCACCTGACAAAGCTGGCTGAAAAAGACGACAGGATTGTAGCCATAACTTCGGCGATGTGCGACGGCACCGGGCTGGTGGATTTTCGCAAAAGGTTTAGTGACAGGTTCTACGACGTGGGTATTGCCGAAGGAGCAGCGGTGGATATTGCAGCGGGGCTGGCCCGCAGCGGCTTAAAACCCGTGGTCTGTATCTACTCCACCTTCCTGCAGCGAAGCTTTGACCAGATATCTCAGGAAGTAGCTTTGCAGAGCTTGCCGGTTGTCTTCTGTATTGACAGAGCCGGGGTCGTTGGCTCAGATGGGCCGACACATCACGGCCTGATGGATATTGGTTATATGCGGATGCTGCCAAATATGGTGCTGACGGCCCCTGCGAACGAAGTTGAAATGAAACTAGCCCTGGAATTTGCTTTGGGCGCCGATTCGCCGGTCGCTATCCGGTATCCGAAAGACCTTATTCCACCGAAGAGGTTTGTCAGAGTTGCTTGTGCCAAGCCGTTTAAACTTGGTAAAAGCATATTTGTTAAAAAGACAAAGGGTTCACTTATTGCAATTATTAGTTATGGAAGCGTCTTGACAGAGGCATTGAAGGCAGCTGGTCTGTTAGATAAAGAAGGCATTGCAGTTGATGTGATTAATGCTCGGTTTGCCGCTCCGATTGATAAGAAGATTCTGAAGATGGGCAAAGGCATAATCACGGTAGAGGACCACAATGTCAGCTGCGGGTTCGGCTCAGCAGTGCTTGAGTTAGCTGCAGAAAAAATGGACGGCAAGCAATTGTCAACCATCCGTGTGCTGGGTGCGCCGAGAAGATTAATCGGACAGGATTCCCGCGAAACTCAGCTTATGCAGGCCGGCATAAGTGCCGATAAAATAGCAAAGACGGTAAAAGAAATGATTCCTTCAACTTTGCTTAGTCCTTGAGACTCCTGCCGTAAAGCATCCTGGGGATAACGTAGGACAAGTATTGATAAATGATTATGGATAATTTGCGAGATGCGAGATACGAAACTGCCCAGATTGGTAATTTTTGGCGACCTGAAAAAGGAGCATGTTGTTGAGGCCATCAAGGAATTCGGGGATTTTGCCAAAGGCAAAGCCGAGATAGTAGCAAGCTGCAATGTCGAGGACTGTAAACCCGAAATTCTACCCGTGGCAGAGCTAAAAAAATGCAATTTTGCTGTTGTTTTCGGCGGTGATGGCAGCATAATTTCAGCAGGTAGAAATTTGAGGCAGAGCAAGGTCCCTGTTATAGGAGTTAACCTCGGGAAGCTCGGTTTCCTGGCAGAATTCAACGTTAGCGAGCTTGAAAAGTACTTTAATGATATAGTATCAGGTAAAGCGCCTATTGAAAGACGGATGATGTTGAACTGTAAAGTTTTCAGCGGCTCAAATCAAAGCCAGGCGAAATTAAGCTCAGTAGCAATCAATGATGTCTATATTACTGCCGGGCCTTTGCACAGGACAATAGAGCTAAAAGTAGTGGTGAATAACCAGACGGTGGCCGATTTTGTGGGCGACGGTCTGATAATATCCACTCCAACGGGCTCAACGGCCTATAATTTATCTGCGAGCGGGCCTATTCTTGACAGGTCAATGGAGGCGATGGTTATTACGCCGATTTGCCCTCATTCGCTCAGCTTTCGCCCCATCGTTATCGAGGCAAACAGCAAGGTGGGGGTTTCGAGGGTTCGGATTGATGAAGTGACGATTTTATCGGTAGATGGACAGGATTCTTTGGAGCTCTCAGGCGATGATATTGTTAGGGTTGAGAGGGAAAGCAGCGATTTTTTAGTTGTAAATAATCCTCTGCGAACCCGCTGGGACACATTAGCAGCTAAACTGGGCTGGGCAGAAAAGCCGAAATATAAGACAGGCCCCTTTGAGGAGTAGTTTTTCCTCTTTGCTATTAGGTGCCGCACCAGAACGGAGTTAGTTTCTGCTGTTTTGATGCAGGATGTTTGGTCATTTGGTAATGAACTTCCTTATATAGTAAGGGGTATAAAATAGTGTGAGTCCACGGTGCGGCTGGACGGACATTGACGAGGAAATATTTGGTTAAAGATTTTGATTGGGAAAAACATAGGGGCAGGAGGTTTTTAATTATGAGCAATCGTCGGTTTATTTGTGATTATAAGAATGGGCCTTGCGGGATGGGAATCCGAACGCTGCTGGCGATATTAATAATTATTGTTCTCTTATCGGCAACGACGTGGTCGCAAAGTCCATACGTCATGGGCCCCATTGGCTCGACTTCTCAGCCGGTCAGTCAGACTCAACAGGGCCTGTTTCGAAGTCCCCATCGGTACGATACCGGTAGTGGTAACAGGTTGATTGAAGGTAATGTTCGCGGCGGCGCTCACTTCCGTGGCAATGTGCCCTATCAGTCAACCACGAGTTTTCAGGCGTCAGTTCCATCGGCGGATACACTTAATTCTTTTATGAGGTATTCTGCCAGAAGTGAGGGTTTTGTGAGCAGATCTGGTGCATACAGTCGAATCATGCCATATTACAATCCGAGTCAGACGGTAACATTTACCAGGCCTGGTCAGTCAGGTGTTTTCACGCCGAGAAGCGCATCAGCAATTAAAAGCATCAGTGGTGGTGCTGGGACTGAGTTTGTTCGGACAAATCAGCCAAGCAGACAGGTATTAGCCGGCACTGCTTCTGACATAAGGTCGGGGCCAATGTCGCTGAGCATGCAAGAGATGGATAGATTAATTTCGGCTGAAGTTGGCGGACTCGTCAAGCCAGGGTCCGAGTTTGCCAGAGGTGGTGTATCAACGGCTGGAGCGGTAAAGCAGAGAACCGAGCGGAGAATCCGAAGAGCAACTGATTTGAGGGTGAAACCGATTGGCAAGGAGGGAATTCAACAGGATTTGTACGGCACACTCAGCCGTGACGAGCGCCCCGACGAGTTTGAGCTTGTCAGGCAACCTTACGCAGAAGAACCTGTGCCAGATGAGGACATGGCCGTTAAGCGGATTGGGCATGAACGGATGCTTGAACAGCTGCGTGAACAAATGCTTGCCAAAGCCAAGGTAAAGTCTGAAAACTTGCCGGCTACGGCGCGTTCCGCCGTGACGAGCGGTAAGGTTTCAGCAAGGACTTCGACCGAGCTCAGCCGAATGTCCTCGGTCGAGTCACTCAGACGGAGCATAGATGCGTCTATCGGGGGTAAAGGGGTAACGGCTGGCAAAGGTGGAGAACAACAAAATTTGTTTGATACTTATACGCGGGTGAAGAAGCAGATAGATAATTTACAGGAAGCTCTTGAGCGATTAAGGGCTGGAGAGACCCCATCTGTAAAAAGCATTTTAGAAAGCAGGGAAACTGTTGGTGCCGAAAAGGTACCGGAACGGCTTGATGGTCGATATTCCGGTCATAATGTTGAGCTGCAGGCGTTTAGAAAAAATATTGAGCGTTTGGCGGCAGAAAGTGGACAAACGAGTGCACGTACCCCCGCTAGTGTATCAGCAGAAGCCAAGCGCATTTTGGGCGGCAAGAGCGTGGCCGCTTTTTCGGAAGATAAGTACAACGAGTATATGAAGGCCGCAAAGGTATATCAACAACAGGGCAGGCACTATCGAGCTGCAAGCGCTTATGCTCTGGCATCAATTTACAAGCCGGCCGAGCCGCTTGCATACGCTGGCAGGAGCCATGCGTTATTCGGCGCCGGTGAATATATGAGTAGCGCCCTGTATCTTTCCAGAGCGATTGAGATTTCTCCTGAGTACGCAAAAACCAAGGTCGACCTTTTGGCCATATTGGGTACGGATGATGAGGAACAGCTTGACGGCCGAATAGCTGAAATTGAGCAGTGGTATAAAAGGAGCGACGAAACGAGTCTGAAATTTTTGCTTGGCTATGTTTATTATCAGGTAGGTGAACTCGACAAGGCCAAAGAAACAATCGGTACAGTTCACACAAAAATGCCTGATTCGCCGGCTATTGATGCATTGAGAGAGGTAATCGAAAACGAACAGGTCCGCCCGTAGAGGGAGTTTAGGAGGACCCTGCATGGAGGCAGCTCTTCAGGAAGTATTCGGGGCGGGGGGTTTTTTATCGCGAACCTTAGCGAGTTTTGAGGATAGGCCCCAGCAGTTGCAGATGGCCTGTGCGGTTCAGCAGGGGTTCTTAAATGCCCGGCACCTGATTGTCGAAGCGGGAACAGGCGTCGGCAAAAGCTTCGCATATCTTGTCCCTGCAATTGAACTTGTCAGCAAAGCAAAAGGCCCCATTAGAAATTTCGGAACGGGCAAGACCAATCTTAATAATAAGAAAGTTGGGAGGGGAAAGATTTCTAACGGGGCAGACAAAGTCCTAATCAGCACCTTTACCATTACGCTGCAAGAGCAGCTAACTAATAAAGACGTACCATTTCTGTCACGTTGTTTGCCTTACCAGTTCACGGCGGCTCTGGCAAAGGGAAGAGGTAATTACTTATGCAGGCGCCGGCTGAAATTTGCCCTGCAAAGGCAGGGCTTATTATTTGATAAGGCAGCTTCGCAGCTTGTGGCGATAAATGACTGGGCCAATCATACGGCGGACGGCTCTCTGAGCGGGCTTGGTTTTGTTCCGAGTACGGCGGTATGGGATGCGGTCAGCAGTGAGCACGGCAACTGCCGAGGCAGAAAGTGCGTGCACTTTCGCGACTGCTTTTATTGGCGGGCACGGCGACAACTGGATACCGCCGATATTATTGTGACCAACCATGCGCTATTATTCAGCGACCTTGTGCTCAAAGAACAGGGGGCATCGGTGCTGCCGGATTATCGCTATGTGATTATCGATGAGGCACAGAATATCGAGCATGTGGCGGAAGAGCATTTCGGAATCGATATAAGTAACCACAGAGTTACATTCCTGCTTAATGGCCTTTACAATCCAAGGACGCATAAAGGACTTTTGGCTTTCACTGAGGCGGATAAGGCAATGGATTTAATCGGCAGGATAACTAAAGAGTCAGGCAGTTTCTTCAGGAAAGTCAAGAGTTGGTATGAAAACAATAAAGACGAAACCAACGGCAGATGTTATGTGAATTTTGTCGAAGACAACCTGTCGGGACATCTTAATAATCTGCGGTCAGAACTGAGCAAGCTCGCAAAGAATACCAAAGGTGTTGATGAGAGATTTGAGATTCTGCGTTTTGTGGACAGGTGTGCGGCTCTGGCGGAGGACCTTGACCGCTTTTTGCTGCAGAAAGCGAAAGATTATGTCTATTGGGTCGAGGTTGATACAGGGAGAAAGACAACTATTCGCTTAAAAAGTGCGGCTCTCAATGTCGGAGAGGATGTTAAACGCTGTCTGTTTGATAGATATAACTCGGTGATTATGACCAGCGCAACGTTGAGCAGCGATTCGATGTCTGAAAAGAGCGGGTTTGAGTTTTTTGCCGGCAGGATTGGCTTAGAGGATTTTGAAGCGCTCAAGCTGGGTTCGCCCTTTGATTACGAAAAACAAGTTACGATTTATGTCGAAAAGGACCTGCCGGCCCCAAATGAGCCGGATTTTGTTGAAGCTGCGATAGAGGCCTTGAAAAAATATATTCTGAAAACCAAAGGTCGGGCATTTGTGCTTTTTACAAGCTATGAGATGCTTGATGACATGGCTGATAAACTGTCCGATTGGATGAAAGAAAATAATATTGAGCTTCTGCAGCAAGGGGCGGGACTTGACAGGACTGTGCTTTTGGGACGTTTCAAAGAAGAGGACGCATCAGTTTTATTCGGGACGGATAGCTTTTGGCAGGGAGTTGATGTGCCGGGTGAGGCGCTGAGTAATGTCATTATTGTCCGGCTGCCTTTTGCAGTGCCGGATAAGCCATTAATTGCGGGAAGAATCGAACAGATAAGACAGCAGAGTGGAAATCCTTTTTATGACTATCAACTGCCGTCGGCGGTACTGAAATTTAAGCAGGGCTTCGGCCGGCTTATCCGCACCAAGAGCGATACCGGCATCGTGGTTATTCTCGACAGCCGAATCATCAATAAGCGATATGGGCAGAGATTTTTAGAGGCGATACCGAAATGCAGAACTGAAGTCATTGCTCGTAATCCTTGAGTCTTTAGATACTTGCTTCGAGGTCGGCGAGGATGGTTTTTGCCTTTGCGATTTTGTTGCCGACCGGCGAGAGCCAGTGAAGCTCCGCATTTCTTGCCAGCAGGCCTTCGACCTTTCTACAGGCTAGTAACACGGTGGCGTGATTTTTATTGCCCATAAATCTGCCTACCTCCGAGGACGACATCTTGGTGTGCTTTCTGGTCAGATACATGCTGAAATGCCGGGCGAGGGCTATAGTTCTATTCTTCCTGGATGAATGTATATTGGCCGGTGTTAAGCCAAAATATGCAGCAACAGCTGATTCGATATCTGAAATGTGCACAATCGGGTCCGTCCTGGCGAGGTGCTCAGCAAGAACCTCCTGGGCCATAGACAGATGGATTTTTTCATTTTGCAGGGCTGAATAGGCAACTAATTTCGTCATTGCCCCTTCCAACTCCCGTACGTTGGAGCGTAGATTTTCGGCAACATATCTTATTACATTTTCGGGGATTTGCCTTTGAGCCGGCTTTTTGTCGACTGCGCCGAAGTTTGCTCCCATTGTAGTGGCAGCATATTGTCGGCAGATTTCACAGCGGGTCTGGAAATCAGGGCTGCTGATTTTGACGACCATCCCTGAGATGAATCGGTTAACCAGTTTTTCAGATAATTGTCCTATCATCTTTGGGTGTGCGTCGGAGGCCAGCACAACCTGTTTGCCTGCCAGGTTGATGGTATTAAAGGTGTGCAGGAATTCTTCCTGCGTTGACGGCTTGCTTGCCAAAAAGTGGATGTCGTCGATGGCTAACAAGTCGGTTTGCCGCATTTTTTGTCGGAAGTGCTCAAGCTTTCTTATTTTCAAGGCCAAGACAAACTGGTTAACGAAATCCTCGGCCGACAGATACAGCCACTTCGTTTGAGGTCGGTTTTTGGAAACTGCATTGCAAATGCCCTGCAGCAGGTGTGTTTTTCCAACGCCGTATCCGCCGTGAATGAATAGCGGGTTGAAAGGGCTTTTTTGCTCATTTACAATCGCTTTTGCAGCGTTATAGGCAAGCTCATTTGAGTGACCGATAATGAATGTATCCAGATTAAGCCTAAGTTTTTTTCCCGCTGGCCCGGCTTTTTCGGCTTTCGATTTTCGACTATCGAATTTGGAAGCATGTCGTGCCTGAGAATCCAGTTGTGTTCGCCTCTGGTTGCCGGAAAGCTCGGGGTCGATGGTGAAAGCAATCTTTTGAGCAGCTCCGGTAACTTCGTGGACTGCCTGGCTGATATCGTTTGCAAAGTGGTTTTCAATCCAGCTTGCAATGAAAAGGTTTGGCACACCAACCTTTAGATAACCTTCGGTAAGGGTGAACCTCGTTGAGTTGCTGAACCAGATACGAAACTTTTGTGGCCCTATCTTCTTGGCGAGAGCTTCGTTAATAGCACTTATCTGGGTTTCTGCTGAGCGGGGCTTATCATCCGTGATTATACCCTGCATTGATACATCTCCTGTTTCTCAAAGATTGATAGTGCTCTTCTGATATACTTCAAATGTAAAGTATCAAACATCAGCAACAGTATATCAAGATAAATTTGGAGGGTTTCTTTTCCACATAATCGAGCATATTGACAGCATTGATTTTACGCACAAAAAAATTTTATTATTAACAGGTTTTGCACATTGAAAATTCGTTTTGTGGAAAAGTTGTGGATTTGATTTAGTTTTTACTTTCCCACAATCATTGCTATGTAGCTGCCGTCGTGGTCTGCCACAGCGTCGGCTGTCGGCAGGATGAGTTGTTCAGATTCGAGCTCAAAACCGGTTTTTGTCTGCAGAAAATCTTTTATAAGCCGGCTATTTTCCTGCTTTTGGATACTGCAGGTGCTGTAGACAATTCGGCCGTTCGGTTTTATCATCGAAGCCGCGGTTTTTAGCAGGTTGGCTTGTGTCTTAGCAAGGTCTTTTATCGCCTTTGGTGTTATTCTGTAGCGGGCCTCGACGCGCTTTGCAAGTACGCCGGTATTTGAACAAGGCACATCCAGCAGAATGCAATCGAACCCATCGATTGAAGATTTCGATTTTTGGCAAAGCTGCTCGTATTCAACCATCTTGATACTTTTTGTGCCGAGGCGGATTATATTTTCTTTGACTTTTTCCAATCGCTGAGGGTCAATATCGGTAGCGAATATCTGTGCCTTATCTTCGGTTGCTTCAGCTAACTGGGTTGTTTTTGTGCCTGGTGCTGCGCAGAGGTCGAGGATTTTCCAATCCGGTTGCGGCTTTAAGAGCTTTACCACTTGGGCAGCTGATATATCCTGAACGGAAAATTCGCCTTCTGCAAAGCCGTGGAGCTGCATTATCTCTTTCGGGCTTTTGATTTTTATCATTTCAATGTCAGGGACAACTTCGGCATTGATATTTGCTGTGTGCAGCTTTTCGGCTAATTTTTGCGCTGTTATTTTCAGAGTGTTTGGCCTGATGTAGATGCTCGGCCTGCGGTTGGATGCAAAGCAGATTTGCCGGGTAGCTTCTATGCCACATTCGTCGAGCCAATCTTTGATAAGCCATTTTGGAAGTGAAAAAGCAGCACTTAGATAATCGGCTGGTGAGCTTTTTTGGTCCGGTAGGATATCGGTATCAAATTCGCAGCCGGTTGTGGGTGTTTGCGGAAGCGTTCTTAGCGAAATTACTTTTGAAAGCTGGGTTTGGCGATTAGTTATGTGCCTTGTAATTTGCCGAAGGGCTGCGTTTACAAAGCCGACCTGTTTCTTGCCTACGATGGCTTTGGCAGTTTCAACCGCTTCGTTGACGATTGAATAATCCGGTGTTGCAGGTGAGTAGATAAGCTCATATGCTCCAATGCGGATGATATTAAGAACTTTAGCCGGAATCCTGTCGATGGGGCAATCGGTGGATTTAGCTATCACAATATTTATTGCGGCCTGATTCCTTATAGTTCCAAAGACAAGGTCAGTGGCCCGTTGACTCTCGCTGGTTTTGTGCAGCAGTTTATTTAAAAGTTCAGAGGCATAATCGTGCTTTGGGTCGAGCTGATTTAAGACATCGGCAGCGATGGCGCGTGCGGAGGTTGGTTTTTCACTGGGCATTTTCGTTTTCTATCTGGGCAAATTTATCGCCGGGCTGGGCGTGCTGGCCGTTGATAAAGGCCTTGAAGTCCATAAGGGCAGAGCCGGCTGGTTTGATTTTTGTAATTTTAAGAGCATCTTGGCCGCAGATTACGTTAAGGTTTTCGTCGAGTGTTCCTGCCGATAAGCCGGCAGGATTTGGGACCCTGACTACTTCTGTCATGGCTATTGTAACTCGTATTGATTTGCTGGTTTTTTTAGATATGTACGTTGCTGAAGTACCCGGCCAGGGGCAAAGACCACATATCTTTTTTTGGAGCAGCTCTGCCGGCTCAGCAAAATCCAGAATGCCATCTGATTTTTTTAGCTTGGGTGCCAGCGTTGCTTTTGAATGGTCTTGTTGAGTATAAATTGCAGTACCATTTGCTATTTTATCAAGCGTTTCCAATAGCAATGGTGCCGCTAATTTTGCGAGCCGGTCGTGAAGCTGGCCGGCTGTTTCATCAGGTTTTATATCTGTAGCGACTATGCCCAGGATGTCGCCGGCGTCCATTTTCTCAGCCAACGCGATTATGCTGATACCGGTTTGCTTTTCGCCGTTTATTATCGCCCAGTTTATCGGTGCAGCCCCCCGGAGTTTTGGAAGCAACGAGGCGTGAACATTGATAGAGCCTTTTGGTGGCAGATTTATCAGGTCATTACCGATTTTTTGGCCGAACGCAACGACGACAATCAAATCCGGCTTATAACCGGCTATTTTCTGAAGCATTTCTGGTGTATTTACGTTATCTGTTTCAATGAAGGCAATCGATTGAGTATCTGCCCAGTCAGCCACCAGTGTGGGCGTTGGTTTTCTGCCTCTTCCTGCCTGGCGGGGTGGCTGGGTTACGATGAACTCCAGGCTATGGTTCGATTGTGCCAAAGCATTCAGGCATTCAAGGCCGAATTCACCACTGCCTAAGTAAACTATGTTCATTTTAGTTTCTTGCAGCTCGATGCCGGATGCTCGAAAAGGAGTATCAAGTATCAAGACTCATGTGATTGCTCGTGTTCTTCCGTCAGTTTTTTAATCTGTTTTCTGTGTGCAATTTTAGCTGCCCGGCCCATGCGATTAATAATTGTCATTCCCTCGATATGGTCGTATTCGTGCTGAAGTGCCCTTGCGTAAAGGCCTTCAGCCTCTTCGGTAAACTCATTGCCGTCGAGGTCGGTAGCGGTAACTTTGCATTTTTTGTACCTTTTAATTTTGGTGAAAATACCCGGCGCAGACAGACATCCTTCCTCGAAATCTATAAGCGGTCCGTCCCGGGTGACGGTTGGGTTTATATAGACCTTTAATTTTTCTCTGCTTCCATCGAGTGATATTATAAACAGCCGAAGCGACACACCTGCCTGTGGTGCTGCCAGGCCGATGCCTTTTCTTTTCATCATAATATCTGTCATTTTCTCTACCAGCTGACGGATACTATCGTCGATTTTTTCAACCGGCTGAGCACGCTCAGCTAAGACCGTAGCAGGGTAATGCGTGATTCTACACTTTAAAATATCAAACATATTTGGCTCCAGATTTTAACGTGTTTCTTTCCCAGAAAACACCGTCATAATATCCCTGAATAGCTGAGTTAGTTTCTGCCAGTTGCAGTCTTTTCTCGGCGTATATACAGAATTCTTCATCTATTTCCACCATAACAAAATTTCTTTTGAGCTTCTTTGCGACGACCCCTGTAGTTCCAGCGCCGGCGAAAGGGTCAAGAACAACATCCTTCTCATTTGAGCTTGCGAGTATAATTTTTGCAAGCAACTTCTCCGGCTTTTGAGTGGGATGAGGCGTATTTTCAGGCATTGACCAGAAAGGAATCGTGATATCCGTCCATATATTTGAAGGGTAGGTTAATCTGAATTTGCCGTTTTCGTCTTCGTTCCAGTCTTTAGGCCTGTCGTTTTCTCTATAAGGGGCGAGGACTCTTCTTTTTAATTTTACCGCCTCAGCGTTGAAAGTGAAATCTTTGGACACTGTGCAAAACCATATATCCTCAGAGTTATTTTTCCAGTCCTTTTTGGCTCCCCGCCCTTTTTCTCTTTCAAATGTCATTCTATTTTTGACTATGAAGTATTTTTCACAGAGTAAATGGATTGCCGAGGAAGAGCGCCAATCACCACAAATGTATATTGATGCCGTTGGTTTCAGCAAGCCGGTCAATTTTATCAGCCAGGATTCCATCCAATTCATATATTGTTCTGTGGAAAGGTGCTTGAAGGAACGAGTATTAAAAGTTTTTGTCAGGTTATATGGCGGGTCAATAAAAAGAAGGTCCACAAATTTTAAGGGCAGATAATCCACTACTTCGATAATATCCTGGTTAATGACTTTATTTAATACTTCTTTTAGCGGAATAGAGCTGTGTATTTTTAATATATTATGGTGGTAGTTTTTCCTTTCATTATCTGACAGGACTATTGTTCGATTTCGTGGCGCTTTTGTCATCTTGTCAACGAACCCCACGTGAAATCCGCCAAAAAGACGGCGGACAAGCCCGCTAAAAGTATAGCGGATAAGCGTTGGGCTAAATATTTAAATATATTTTTATTTGTTGTCGAATTCGGTTCCGATGAAGATGTTTCCGAGGTAGTGTTTTCTAACGGTCTCGTTGCGGACGATTTCCGCTGGCGTGCCGGCTCCGAGCACTTTGCCGTGGTCGATGATGTAAACGTAATCAGCCACTTCAAGCGTCCTTTCGACGTTGTGGTCGGTAATGAGAATGCTGACGCCGGAGGTGACGAGCTGGCGGATTTCGTGCTGTAAATCCTCAACGGCGATAGGGTCAACTCCACTAAACGGCTCATCCAGAAGAACCAATGACGGATTTGTTATCATAGCACGAGCGATTTCAAGTTTTCTTCGCTCGCCGCCGGAGAGGAATCGTCCCTGACTATCGGCGACCTCGCTGAGCGCAAAGTGTTCAATGAGCATGTCTGTTTTGCGGTTGCGCTCGGTGGTGGTGTACGACATTGTTTCCAAAATAGCGCGCAGGTTATCGCGGACGCTTAGGCGCTGAAAGATGCTTGGCTCCTGTGAAAGATATCCGAGGCCGAGACGTGCCCTTTTGTACATCGGCAGCTTTGTAATATCGCGGCCTTCAAAGATGACTGAGCCGCTGTTAGGGACAACCATGCCCATAATCATTCTAAAGGTGGTGGTTTTGCCGGCACCGTTTCTACCCAGAAGTCCGACTATATTGCGCTGACCGATAGCAATAGATATTTTGTTGACGACCGCTCTGCCGGAATACTTTTTTACCAGCTCACGAGTTTCAAGAAGAGTCATATCCATCATTTTTGTGTCTCTTATATTGTATTTTTTATATTGCGTGTGGGATATTATATCCATATCACCGGCTAAAGCCAATTGTCTTTTTTGGTTAAGCTCGACAGTCACAAATATGTTTTCTGCAAAAGCTGATAAATATTCTGGCTTTTTTGCAGCAATTTTGCTATAAAGCTTGTTTTAACATGATATAGGGCTTGTTTTTGTTTATACGCCATAGGCGTATTAATTTGAGAAGGCGTATGTTTGCGGTTCTAAGCGATATACATTCTAATCTGGAGGCCTTAACAGCAGTTCTGGCTGACCTTAAAAAAAGGGGCGTAGAGGTAATTTATTGTCTTGGCGATGTGGTCGGTTACGGTCCAAATCCAAGGGAGTGCCTCGATTTGGTTATAGAGAAAACCAGGTGGTGCATTCTGGGTAATCATGATTTTGCGGTCTTTTATGAGCCGACAAATTTCAACTACGCAGCGGAGCAGGCAAGTTTTTGGACACGTGAGGTTCTGGAAGCGGAGGGAGATAAGCCGAGCTGTGACAGGCGCTGGAGCTTTTTAGGCTCGCTGCCGATGCGTCGGACAATCGAAAGCCGGCTGGGGATAACTCCAGCGATAATGGATTTTGTTCATGCTTCGCCGAGAAAGCCGATTAATGAATATATCTTTCCTGATGATGTTTACAACAATCCTGTGAAAGTTCGGATGCTTTTCGAGCGGGTCAAACATATATGCTTTGTCGGCCATACACATATGCCCGGCGTATTTCTCGATGAGCCGGATTTCTATACGCCGGACGAGCTGGGTAATGTCTATCCGATTATCGGGGGCGAGAAAGCAATTATCAATGCTGGCTCTGTAGGACAGCCGAGAGATAAAGACAACCGGGCAAGCTATGTGTATGTGGATGAGAACGAAGTTCACTTTGTCCGGCTTCAGTACGATTTTGGAACTACTATGAAAAAGATAAAAGCAATCGATGAGCTGGATGATTTCCACGCCGAGCGCCTGCGGGATGGAAGGTGAAGAATTTATTATTGATTAATGATTATTAAAAAATGAAAACCGGGACAAATACTATAATTCGATATCCAATTATGAGAATCATTTTTGCTTTGATTGTTGTTGGTTTTGTTATTTTTTGTGGGGGGCTTGTAGTAGAGTCCGGCCTTTTCGAAGCGTGTTATCCCGGAGGGCAACCGTGTATGCTTTTGCAGCAAACAACGGCTGACGAAAATCCACAGGCCGAAGAATCTCCTGCTGACAGCCCTTCGCCTCCCTCGACCATGCTCGGGACAGGTTCGCTCAGTCCTGGGGACTCCTTACGGAGGACAGGCGAAAGCCATCAGCAAATGTCTGCTGTTACGACTTTCGAGGCCTACGGAGGTTCAGCTGAGACCGTTAAGCTCGGCTCAATCGACCCAAAGAGCTGGTTTATGTACGAGTTGGAATTGAGTACCAAAGGAGCAGCGATAAAGAGAGCTACCTTTAGCGGGTTTGATGACCGTGATTATAAAAATCCCCAGCCGTTAGCGATTTTATCTCCTGTGGAACTGGCTTATGGTGATGAAGTTTTGTCGATGGCAAACAGAGAGTTTGTGTTTGTTCAGGAGGAGCTGCAGCTGCCACTGCAGGATTTGCAATTCAGGAGTCTCGGCAAAGAAACAGCAGAAGACGGCTCTCAGACGGCCCGGTTCGAAGCGGTTATCAAGACATCAGCTGGTGAGCCGGTTGTGAAGCTATTGAAAACCTATAAGGTCAGCCCCGACAGCTATCTTTTAGATTGCAGCGTAGCAGTTGAAAATCTTGCCGACAGTGAGCTAAAGTATCGATTCAATATGGGCGGGCCGACAGGTCTTGGCAGAGAGGGCTTCAGAAGCGATATGAGAAAGGTTGTCGCTGGCTTTAGAGATTCCCAGAGACAAATTACCAGCGTAAGACTTGATAGGAAAAAACTGCTCAAGGCAAAGACCCTTGATGACAGACGGTTGATAAAACGCGGGGACAACTTTCTTTGGGCTGCTGCGGTCAACAAGTATTTTGCAGCTATAGTGGTGCCCGTTCCAGATGAGGGCAAAGAGTACTGCGACTGGGTGACAGATAAAACAGGTCGGTTTTATAATCCTGATGAAGACGACAAAGCCGATAGTGGTGATGAAACAATTGGATTGGATTTGAAAATTGCCTCAAACGCGCTGGCTCCGGCCGGCCAGGCGGATAGTACGAAAACATATAACTTCCAGGTGTATGTTGGGCCAAAGGATAAGAGTCTTTTCGACAAAAACGAGCTGTATCGAACGTCGGGATTTGTGCAGACGATAGATTTTATGGCTTGTTGTTGCCCGGCGAGCATTATAAGCCCCCTGGCCTTTGGGATACTGGCGATAATGAAATGGCTGTATGGCTTTATCAGCAACTACGGCGTGGTCATTATCATACTGGTCTTTTTGATGCGTCTTATCATGCATCCGCTTACCAAAAAAGGGCAGGTCTCGATGAGTAAATTTCAAAAGTTAGCGAACACCCCGGAAGCCCAACAGATAAAAAAGAAATACGCCGGCAATATGGCAGAGCAGCAAAAACAGATGATGGAGCTTTATAAAAGGTATGGGGTATCACCGGCCAGCCAGGTTACGATGATGCTTCCGATGTTTGTACAAATGCCTATATGGATTGCGTTATGGAGCGCTGTATATGCCAGTATTGACCTTCGAGGAGCTGCGTTTTTGCCGTTCTGGATTACCGACCTTTCGGCCCCGGATGCCTTGGTTAGATTTTCAACTATAACTTTACCTTTATTAGGTTGGAAGATAGAGTCGCTGAATTTGCTGCCGATTTTGATGGGCGTAGCATTCTATCTGCAACAAAAGCTCATGCCGTCGCAGGCGTCAGCAGCAGCAAATGCACAGGTTGCTCAGCAGCAAAAAATTATGATGATTATGCTTCCGTTAATGTTCCCGTTGATGTTATACAAGGCGCCGTCAGGGGTGAATCTGTATATTATGGCCAGTACTTTTGCCGGTGTTTTTGAGCAGTATGTTATCCGCAAACACATCCGGGGGAAAGAAGAGGAAGAAGCAAAAGGCCTGGTTGCCGTAACGAGCAAAACCGGCGGAAAAGTCAAAAAGAAAAAGCCCAAACCATTCTACAAGTGGTAGCTGGTTATTGGTAATTTACCATTTAACCACTCACCAGTTACTAATTACCAATGTATGACCTGAACAACACCATCGTAGCGGTTAGCTCTGCCAATTCGCAGGGGGGAGTGATTGTTCGCATTACCGGTCCCAAGACTGCCGAAATCTGTGAACAGATTTTCAGCCCGCGCATTGCTGATAAAGCCAGTTGCCTGATTGCCGGAAGTATAGCAGTTGATGACGAGCTAAAGGTTGATGGGAGACTATATCTGACTTTTGGCCCGCGCTCTTACACCGGCGAGGATGTTGCCGAAATTCACATTCAAACGAACTCTGCTGTTACTGAGGCCTTAATGAGGAGTATGTTCGACAGAGGCCTTCGGATGGCTGGGCCCGGTGAGTTTACAGCACGGGCATACCTGGCCGGCAAGATTGATTTAGCGCAGGCAGAGGCGGTGAACGAGATTGTTGTCAGCTCTAATACGTTTCAATTAGCTGTCGCTGAAAAACTTCTTAGCGGACGA
>Ga0307433_1000716_pt1 | contig 23005 bp, 22 predicted proteins | sample SalMarWE160210MG_FD_202166 | JGI IMG/M metagenome (GOLD analysis project Ga0307433, IMG submission 202166) | Salt marsh sediment microbial communities from the Plum Island Ecosystem LTER, Massachusetts, United States - WE1603-210 | ecosystem: Environmental > Aquatic > Marine > Intertidal zone >... | reverse complement strand
GTTGATCATAAATCTAGTGAATATGATCACGAATTTGTTGGTATTTTAATTTCTAATGATGAATCACTAGATCCTTTAGAATATAAAGATGCAAAAATTGTTCAGTTTTTAAATATGACGGAAGAGACTTTTGAATATCGAGATTATTTTATTAATGAATCCAAGTTTTACGAGGATTCAGAAGTGAATGGAAATGGTGCAGCACACTTAGATGGAGAAAGAATCATTTATGAGTTTGAACTTCCTGTAGAGAGTTCTGAAGGAGGTGAAGAAGACTTGAGAATAGATGCGGGAATATTTACTCCATTTATGATTATTTTTGGTACATCAGAAGATTATGATGAAGGAATTCTATTGATGAATGTTGTATCTTTATATGTACAATTTTACGCATATAATCCTGGAATTTCTTCAGAAGAATTGGTTTACATAACGTTAGCTGTTATTATATTTACGCTTATAGGTTTTTTGTATGGTTTTTATATTATTCAGATTATTAAATTAAGAGAGAAAATTGAAAAAATTAGAAGTTAATAATGTCTAAATTTAAGAAAAATAATTCTATATCGAATAAAAGTAATAATGAATCAAAAGTAAAAGAAAAATTTGCATTTAAAACGGTAGTTTTAACAGCAATTTTAAGTGGTGTTCTTTTAATAATCTCAATTTTGTTTAACACCCAAATTATTACAATATTTATGGTCAAAAACACAATTTGGAATTACTTTGATATTATTATTAAGGTTTTCGTAATATTGTTTTTCTTTCTATTTAGTTTAATTAGTATTGGAAATTATAAAGAATTATCAGGTAAACCTTTAGATTTTAAGATAATAATTCTACTCTTTGTATTATCTTTAATCCAAGCATATAGGAATTCATGGGTATTTGGATTTACTTTTTTAGGGTTAATCGTCATAGTTGCTTATCTTTACTTTGTACAAGATAATTAATTTTTTTTTGAAAAGGGTTGATAAAGAAGTAGAACTATAATTTTTATAGTGCATTATAAGTTTAAAAGATTTGAGGATTAGTCTCATAACTTACTTATTTTTGATACTCCTGTAGGAAGTATATTAATAATTTCATCTAATGAGAGGACATTTATCCATTTTCTAGATTCTTTATTCGAGCTATTAAGAAAATACTTTTTAATTTCATTCGCTATATTCCCTTTACTATAGCCCGATTTTGAAGGTTTAATAGTAATATACGATTTATATTTAGATTTTATGGCGTTTATTGGTCCTATTATAATCTTTGGATAAAAAATATCCTCTTTTTGGTTATTATCTTCATCTATTCTCAAAATTTCTATAGTAAGGGCCAATTCTGTTTTAGAGTTTTTAATAAAATTTTTTTTCCCTGAAATCATGAAAGAACCCTTCGGTAGATATTCACCTGAAGGCGGAGTCTTTGAAACTTGCTCTGAATTTACATAAAACACATCAATTTCGCCCCAGTTTTCTTTCCATGCTCTTGAATAACTTGCGACAAAATCAGCAGCTTCTGTTATAGTGTTTTTTGGGATATTTTCATTTTTCGGATTTTTAATTATCATTAATGGTGATCCAGGAAAATTCGTGTGAAGGACTATATCATACTTATCTAAATGCTTCTTGAACAATGAATCATTTGAACTCGCATCTTTTCCCCCTATTACTAAGAATTGGTCAGATGAGATAAACCACCTATATTTTTCATACCATTTCTTTTTTGGTGTTTTAATCAGGAAATCTACTTGCTCATCCATTCTCATTTGTTTATCTTTAAGCTTTTGTATTTGTTCTTTTGTCTCAGTGATAGCATTTAAAGTTCCTAGGATTTTTTTTTCCATTTTTTTACCCTTATTATAAATTTTATTAGCATTTTCTCCAATACTTTTATTTAAATCTAATTTGACCTCGCTATTATTAATCTTAACAACAATTTTTTTGGTTGTGGGCTCAATTTTCAAAAAAAGATCAAGTTCATCCATATTTTCATTCTTTGCTTGCTTTAATCTTTCATTTATCTCATAATAATTATAGCCTTTAGCTCTAGCTGTTGTTATAACTCCCATTAATTTTTCTAATGGGTTTAAATGAGTAAAGATAAAATTTCCATAATCATAAAACTTAACTTTTTCTTCTTTTAACTCCTCCAAATATTCTTGTTGTCTTTTTAGAATTTTATTTAATTCATTTAATTTATGGCTAATTTCTGCATCATAAGGCTGTTTTAAGGCTTGAGAATCTAATTTAGAATAAAATTCGTCAACTGCTTCATTAAAAGAATTAAAATATTTCTTCTCGAAATTTTTAAATAATTCTAAATTTATTGGAAAGACGTGAGTTTGATTTCCGACTTCATCAATAATTATATGAGCACATATTTTTCCAAAAAATATTTCATTTCTTAAATTTTTAAAATTGTTATATAACCCATCTATTTCAAAATCAGTTAAATTTTTGACATTTTTGCTCTTATCTATTTTCGCTCGATAACAAATCTCTTCACTGTATAATCCTGAGAAAGAAATGAGATTCGCTAAAACTCTAACAATTTCGCCATCTGAAATATATAATAGATTGGAAAAGTCTTCTTTACTTAAAGTCAAGAAATCCTCTCCCCTTGATTTAGGAAATGAGTATTTCTTATTGGCCAAAATATCCCGTTCCCTGAATTTCTTATAACTTTTAGCTATTTTAATAATATTCAATTCATTAACTAAAATATAATTGCCTTTATTAAAGAGTTCAATAATAAAATTCCATGAATCTCCTTCAAAACTGCTCAACTCAATGATAATAATACGATCAAAATTGTATTGTGAAACAGATAAAATCTTTCTATTTTTAAGTAATTTTCTTAGAGAACGAGTATATTGAGTTGGAAATTTTGGAATGGGATAATCATATTCTGTTAAATTTATTCGAGAATCATCCTTTATTATTAAATTCTTAATTCCAGATTCTCTAGTATTTATCTTTAATATTAAAAAATTTTCAATCTCATAGATATTTAGAATTTTTCCATCAGAAAGAATAGAATCAAGCTCTTTACTAATTACATATACATCAAAATTAGAAAATTTCATGGTCTCTTTTATAAAAAATTTCTTTCTCAAAATTATTCTGGTATATCATTCAAGATAGATAATGATTTTTATTATAAATAATATTTATAATTATAATTATGGTAAAAAAAGATAGCCGTCCTAAGAGAATTAATATTAAGAGAGAAAGAAAGAGACTAATAAAAGAAAAAAGAAAGAAATTAGACAAGCAGCAATTACATGAAGATAAAAAAGTTAAGAAAAAAATAGATATAAGGTTAGAAAAAGAAACCAAATTATATTGGATAAGAGTTATTTCTGGAGCAATGAGTGCGTTAATAGGGAGATTAATTGGATTTTTAGGATGGCCAATGTTAATCTTGATGCTATGTTTTTGGTTTGCAACACCATTTTTTTTTAGTTTTGTAATATTAAAGTATGAATATGATAAGGAAGAGTGGAATTGGAAAAATATTATCAAACCGGGAGTTGGTATATTTTTCCTCATATTTATGATAGTAGGTGTAATTACCCATACGTTATTAGCATTTATCTAAGATACTTATAATTGAAATTTTTGTATTACTTTTTTCTCAGTTTTTCCTTTTGAACTAAATCTTATCTCATCTAATTTATATATTCGGTTACAATATGTGCATTGAATCTTTAAAGGCTTTTCTTCTAAAACAATAAATTCTGAATCGATAGGTTCCTTAGCAGAATTAGAAATGCATGTTTTATTAACACAAACAATCAATTTTTTTATAAACTTAGGTATTCTTACTTTCTTCTTTTCAATTACTTTATAATTATCAATTAAAGAAATTGAATTATTAGGTGATAAAATTGAAATTTGTTGCATTTGTATTTCATTTAGAAAAACGCCTTCAATTTTAATAATATCTTTTTTAGAGTATTTTTTCGAAGAAACGTTCACTCCTATTGTCATAAGATTAGTAGTTTCATCTAAACCAGTAAGATTAAGTATAGTTAAAGCATAACCCGCATCAATATGATCAATTACAGTTCCCTTCTTAATTTTATCAATTTTTAATTTTTCTTCTAACATCTTTTGAAATAAAATTATTTTAATTGAAAAAATTTGTGATGATATAGAGAATATATAATTTTATAGAATTAATAATGAAATAAAAAATAATACTGTCGAAAGAAAGAAGTTATTAGTTAAATTATCATCAATTTCTAAATTTAAATAATCTAAAACACCAATAACTATAGAACCAATAGTAGGGCTCAAAATTAAATACAAAAGAGAAATAGTGTAAAATTCATTTAAAAAAAATAAAGAGATAATACCAGAAATAAATGCCATTGTTATCCCTGCTAACAAACCTTCATATGTCTTTTTAGTGTTTTTTATATGATTTTTACCAAAAGTTCTACCAACTAAGTTTGCCGCAATATCACCAAAAATAGCCATTGTCATTGAACTACATATTACAATAGGCCCAATAGGCTGAAATAATCCATAAAGTATGATTATTGAAAAACAGCCAATGCCCATTGAAATGTGTGGCCCTAACCTCATTCCTAATTCTTTTTCTCTAAGTATTTTGTTTACAGGTTTCAATGGATATATATCTGGTTTTAAAATCCTCGTAAAATCCGCAGTAAAAAGACCAATTAATGATATACCTACTAAAAAAACAACCAAATATTGAGTAAAAATCATCTTATCTACTTCAATATTGTATATTGAGAAAAATAAGTCTGAAATAATTTTTGGTAAATAATCTAAAATGTTTAAAAAGAAATTTTGGACCCAAAATCCTAAAGTAAAATAAAAAAATACAATTGCTAATACAATTAAATGGGTTAACTTGCGATACAACTCATATTTGAATGGTAAATCTTTTGAAATAGAAACATCATATTTCGAATTTTGAATAGATTGTAAATTTAAGTGTTTTTTTTCTCGATATACCGATAAACAAAATAGAGGGAGAAAAATCAAAATAAATATTAGCATGAAAATATCAAAAGGGAAAATAATAAAATCAATATTAGAAAGATGAAAGTAATTTACAATAAATAAATTAAGGGTTATACTAATCAAGAAAATTAAAGAATTAAATACATTATTAATAAATGCCCCATTTTCCTTGTTTTTCTTTGATAAGTATGATATATATACCAATATTGCTCCATAAACGTATAAAATAATAACAATAATGACGGAGAGAAAATTCAATTATTTCCACTCGTATAGCTATATCATTAAAAATTATCTTTTAAATTTTAAAATTATTAAAAAAAAACAAAATTAAAAAAAAAAACAAAAGAAAAATTAAAATTGGGTTTCATCTATTTCAGGCATATCACTTGAAGCTAATGCTTTTTGAATCTCGATATCTGGTAATTCATAATCTATTAATTTTCCCGCTAAATATTCGTTATATGCTGATAAATCGAAAAATCCGTGCCCACTAAAATTAAAAACAATGTTCTTTTTCTGATTATTTTCTTTTGCTATAAGTGCTTGATCTATTGCTTCTTTTATAGCATGACATGCTTCAGGAGCAGGTAATATTCCTTCAGATTTTGCAAAGGTTAATCCGGCTTTTATTACTTCTGTTTGATGGTGCATCACGGAGGATATAATTCCTTTCTTATGCAAAATTGAAATTATTGGTGCCATTCCATGATATCTTAATCCTCCTGCATGAATCGGACTTGGTATGAAATTATGCCCTAAGGTATACATTTTTAAAATTGGTGCTTTTTTTGCTGAATCACCATAATCCCATATATATTTTCCTTTGCAAACACTTGGACACGCTCTAGGTTCAACTCCAATTACTTCCAGATCAGGTAAATCTCCAATAATTTTATCTTTGACGAAAGGAATAATGAAACCGCCAAAATTTGAACCCCCACCCATGCAACCAATTAAGATATCTGGTGTTAAGTTTAATTTAGCAAGCTGTAATTTAACTTCCTGCCCAATTATTGTTTGATGCAGTAAAACGAAATTAACTACACTTCCCAAGGAATATTTACTGTTTGAATCGGATAAACTGTGTTCAATTGCTTCTGAAATAGCTATCCCCAAACTCCCAGGATGATCGGGATCTTTTTCATAATACATCCTCCCGGAATCAGTTAAATTTGAAGGACTAGCATGAACTTCAGCATTAAATGCTTTCATTAAAATTTTTCTTCCAGGTTTTTGAAGAAAACTGGCTCTTACCATGTAAACCGTGCATTTCATATCGAATAAATTACATCCAAACGCTAATCCTGAACCCCATTGACCTGCACCAGTTTCGGTCACAAGCTCTTTTACCCCTTCTTTTTTTGCATAATATGCTTGAGCTAAGGCGGTGTTTGGTTTATGAGATCCTGTGGGAGAAAGAGACTCATTTTTATAAAAAATCTTTATATCTTCTCCTTTTACTCCAATTACATTTTCTAAACCATAAGCACGATGAAGAGGGGTTGGTCTGTACGATCCTGCATATATTTCCCTTAAATCTTTTGGAATGGGGATAGTTTCTTCTAACGACACATCTTGTAAAATGCAACTCTTAGGAAAAATTTGAGAAGCTAATTCAAAAGAAGCGGGTTTACCATTCATCGGATTGATTAAGGGCGTCATAGGAATGGGAAGATAAGGTAATATATTAACCCATTCCTTAGGTGTGTCCCTAGGGTCTAATATAACCCTTGAATTTATTAATTCTGTCATTTTTTATTCATCATATTTTATATTTTAAAAATAGAGCATTGATTGTTTCATATTTTAATTGGAATTCAAAAAAATAAAATGCAATATTGCTAAAAGCAATATTTTGGATTCAAATATTATTTAAAATTTCAAAACAAGAATTATTATGATTTAAGCCTATGAAATAAGCATTACTTATGATGCCGATAACAATGCCACGGCCAGACTTTAATAAATAAGAATTGAATCAATTTAAATCATAAATATTTTTAGAATTTTAAAAGAATACGACACTTATAAAGGTATCTTAATATTTTATCGACCTTCAAAAATCTTACTCAGATTCTTGGATGCAATTCTCATAACTTTAACAGTTTTCATCAATGTATCAATGACGGTTCCAGCACATACAATTACTAATCTTCCTGCATTACTTATAACAATATAACCGTTTTGCGCTCTTACAATTATTTCACTTAAATCTTCCTGAAATAAGGTTTGTATGGTTGAGCTTCCCGTCATTAATAAAGCACTTGCTAAACCGCAAAATTGATCACCATCAACATGATATTGAGGAAGAGCAGAAAAAGCTATTTGGTATCCTTCCTGAGAAACTAAAGCTATTGCTTCAATGTCGGCGTTTGAAGTAATAAATGTAATCTGAGGGCTGATTTTTTCAATATCATCGTCACGAATCCCGAGATCTGAACCAAATTGCATTTTCTAATTAACCTACTTTCTTAATTAATAATAAAAATTATTTATATGATATAGAATTAAATAAAATCTTATTATTTATTTATTTTGAAATTAAAAATTTTTTTAATTTTTTCTAATCCAAAAAATCCTTCATTGAAAATATTATTAAAATAGTAGGATTATTATTGAAAATAAAAAAACTTTGATTAATCATCCAAAATAAATTTTAATACTATTTCTACTATAAGTTATTTAATTTTAAAAAGGTTAAAAAAAAAGTAATGATATTAACTTTCTAATTGAGAAAGATTGAAATTATGATTACAACAAGAGAATTAATTAATTACCAATTTTCACTCATATTCGGTTATTCATCGCCTAAAGAGATAGTAGTTGGAGACATTATTGGTCCAGGAAAACTAACTCGGAATAAAGTCAATGAATTATCGCAAGAAGTGATAAATTTTGTAAGAATGTATAATGCAATCTTAAGAGATTATACTGGTTCTGAAGTGTTTAGCATTGAATTTGAATTGTATAATATTGATGAATATGATGCAAAGACAAAAATTTACCCTAAATCAATGTTGATGATTCCAGGTAAATATAAAGACTGTGAAAGTCTTCTTATTACTTTGAAACCAGATACAGGATACATTGATATCCATAAATCCAAAAAATCGGTTGATAATATTAATGAATTATTTTTTGAAATAGAAGAATTTACTGATCGCCCTGAATTGAGTCAAACTGATAAATCTGAAGTTTTAAGAAAATTCATTACCCGGTTTAGTAAAAAGCTTTATGGAGAATTACTCGAGGATAAATGGAATAAAAAATTAGTTGGAGTAAGTAAATCACTTCCAACTGAAGAAAAAATGCTGATCGACTATGCGTCTGTTATATGTGACGTAAATATTTTTTGGAATAAAAATCCTAAAGAAATCATCTTCAGAAATTCAGTTTTTAATAAAAATGAGACTCCATTCGAAGATCAAATGGCAAATGAACATCTTAAATTTACTCTTTCAGAGCCGAGTATAAATTTTGTAGTAGAAAATTCATTAAAATTAGGTTCAAATCTATTATTACTAGCAAATACGGGTACAATTGATGAATCTCAAGAAAGAATCGTAAATTTTATCATAGACGCTCTAGAAAAAGAATTAAACAAAAATAAAGATCCTCAAAGCACAAATTTCTTCATTAAATCCGTTGATAATTTCTTAAAGGAGTTAGAAAATGAATTAAAATCATTTCTTAACTATTCTAATTTATTCATCAGTTCAGGAGAAAGAGGCAGTCTTTCCGATATTCTTGGAAAATATAGGTTATATATCATAACTAAATCTAAAATCGAAAAAAATAGATTCATTGAAGACTTTATTAATTTAGCTCTCTTTTCTCTTTCAAATACTATTCAAAAAAAAGAAATTTTAATTGCTATAGAATTAAAATCTGCTATAAAGTATTTCTCTGAAATTTTTAAAACTAATTTTACAATAATTAGAAAATCCCTCCCAAAATTTCTTTCTTACAGAAAACTAAACCTTTTTGTGCAAATTCTAATTAATAATTTAAGAGAAAAATTAATAACAGAAAAAAAACCAGCGAGAGTTTTAGGCAATACAATTCTAGATAAATTTGAAACATATATCTCTAATCAAATTGAAATCAGATCACAAAGTCTCTCAAAAAATCAAATTTATGATGAGGATTATTTAATTAGAACTTTTAAGAAAATTATAAATGAGAATCTAAATCCTTTTTTTGAGAAAATCGAACTAAATATAAGCGAGTTGATTTCATTTGTCGAAATACAAATGGAATCAAATTCTGTAATGATAAAATATCATTTAGAAAAATTTGCAAAATTTTCTATTGAATTGAAATACATCTTGAATTATATTCTAAGATATTCAACGATCAATAGATTCTTAAAAGATGAACCTGATGATCAAATCGCTGACCCAGTAACTTTTGCTAATAAATTTCACCGATTTTTAGAAAAAAGAATTGGAGGTATTGAATTAGTCTGGAAAGAATATTTTCTAGGATGGGTTAAAGATTATGCTAAGAAATTTTTTAAAATAGAAGAAAAAAGAGTATGGTCATTAAAAGAAACTTATTTAGATTTTATTAATTATCTGGAAGAAAAAGAGAGATCAGAACAAAAAATTGAGAATTTCATTATATTCTTAGATAATTATATTGGTAAAATTTCAAACCCCGATGAAAAAAGCCAGCTTTTAGAATTTTATGAAATATTTGAATATTGTATTAGTATTAGAACAGATTTCCCTAACTATATGTTAAACAAAATAAAAACAGAAATTAGCTTAATGACTATAGAGAAAGAATCTTTACCGCCTACAGATTATTTTTATATTAATGAAGAAGAATCATTTTTAAGTTATATTAGTGAAAAAAGGTTGAAGTTTTTTTCAAAATTAATAGCAAGGCCAACAACAATCATAATGAAACATCAGTTGACTAATGAAGAAAAGGATTTATTTATAGCTGATCTTTATCATGTTGTAAATTTTAAATATTGGCATAATAAGGTAAAATTTGACATATTAGATAATTTCAAAGAAGTATATCGAGAGTGGTTAAAAGAATTATGATTAGTGGAATAAAACGTAAAACAACAGCAATAGAAAGTGCAAAAAGATATTTTAAAACAGTCGATTCAATTATAACTCATTTTAGAAGAGAAAAAGATAGACAGAAAATTTTTGAGCTTATAGATAACACAGCAACTTTGAATAAGCTATTTATTGCAACTGCAGCAGTTCATCTTTATCACAATATGGGGATTAAGGTTTCTGATGTTTTAGAAGTAAATGTTCTCTCTTATGATGCCACTGAGAGATTAGAACTAAAAGAGAAGAAGATATTAATGGAAGAGGTTGAAATACTATTAAAGGATTCTTTCTCTTTAGAAATAGATTTGCTATTTCAATTAATTAGTATAGAAAATTTATTTATTTCTCTTTTAATAGAGAATAGAATTGCTAAACTGCAGGAAGATGAAAAATTAAAGAAATTGAAAGAGATTGAATCTAAAATTGAAATTAAATTAATCCAAATAATCTCTAATTACCCTTCTTTTTACTTTTATGATTTTATTGGAGATTTAATTGGATATAGTAATGATATTAAGGAAGAGATATTAGAGGAAAGTTCTGCATTTAAAGAGATATCTGCTGATTTGGAAAAAAAGTTGGAAAGTGAGGAAAAGGAGGATCTCTTTATAGAAGTATCTAGTTTAAACCGATTAATATTTAAACTTCAAAAAGAATTTGAATTTAGGTCATACAAGGAACTTCAGATGGAAGCAATGCCAATCAGAATGATAAAAAAAAGAATTCTTAATCATGAATTTGAAAAATTTCCAATCTCAGTTGAAGGTTTAATAGTTTTTCAGGAAGCAAATAACTTAAAGAAAAAAATTTTAGATTATATCAACCAAGCATTGCATGAAAAGATACATTTTGATTTATTTGAACAGAATATTCTTAAAATGATTAAAAAAGAATTAATTACACAATTAAAAACTCATCCTAATGATTTTTTATACTTTTTGGAATCCTTAAGCGAATCAAATTTCGATGAGATTATTTATAATTTGAATAAAAGAGGGATATATGATATTTTACAATTGATTAATGTTGATGAAAATTTAGCTGAAGATGTAAAGAAATATATGATTCGTTACAATATTAAAAAACAAGATCTTTTAAATTTGAATGATAATAAGAAAGATCTATTATATTGCGCTAAAGAGTTCTTATGTAACTTAAATTTTCCCGTAATTAAGAATATAATGACAAATTATGAAAATTTCGCAGAATATGGCTTAAATAAATTAATCTATCGAGAAGAACCAGAATTTGATAAATTATGGGTAATTTTAGAAGAAAAATTGGGATTTTCAATTAATGATTTAAGAGAATTCACGCGAAAAAAACAGATAATTGATAAGATTTTTTTCCAAGAGTTGAATTTAAATAATTATTCTCAAATAATATTTATATTAAATTTCGATGAGATTATAGATAACATTGTCAAGGATATTTTTTTTTATAACCTTTCTAAAATTTTTAGGCAACTTAGCAGAATTATTGAATTATACCATAAAATTGCTAATGATAAAGGTTTAATTCTTGAAGCAATTAAGAAGATGGATGGTACTTTTGAATATGAAGACTGGATTAATATCAAATTAGAAGAAATCATAATTGGACGCATAACCAAGAGACAAAGAGAGTTAGTTACTGTATTTGATGCTAATAATCAAATTTTTCTAGTTAATGGTTTTATTTTATCAAGATTTACTTCTGAACCTTTAAAAAATTCTATAGATGATTTAAGGAGTAAACCAAGTTTAATATATGAGGGGATAAAGCCATTAAATTTGAAAGCAGATTTAATATCTCCGATCTCATATTGCATTGCATTTGATTTAGTAAAAAGATTAGAGAACTTTGAGACTTCAAGAAGATTAGCAGTTAACCAAGTAATAGAAAAAGAAGAAAAGAAGAAAGAAATAAAGAGAAACGCTATAATACAGATACAACAAGAAAGTACTTTGAATTGGATTGAAAGAAGAATTACATCTGCATTAATGGGAATTACACGTAAAGGGATTAACCCTAATCAGTTTTATTGGCAAGAAAAAGATACGAAAAATTGTACAGAGAATATTAAAATGCATAGTGAAAAGAATAATAATTATTTTGCAGGATTTGTTGATTATTATAATTTTGCTACAGAAAAGCTTAAAAAATTTGTTCCGGAAAAATTGTTTTTAGACATAAATAAGATTAGAATCGAAGTTCAAACAATAATTAATCAAGTTTTAAATGAAAGATTAGGGCGTGACCCGAATTCTAATGAAATTGAAAACATGCTTGATGGAGAAAGGTATGTGATTTCAATACAAATTGCTAAAAAAATTGGAAAATTATTGGATGATGCCTTATATTATAAATTCAAAAATAAATAAAGCTTTCAGAATTGAAGGTAGACTTATAACAAAAATATTAAAATCATCAAAATTTTACTTAATTACATTTTATTAAATTTCTTTTATAACTTGAGAAGGTTTATATGTCTTGGATTAAGAAAGAATTGAACTATTTAAAAGATTCCTTTTCCCAGATCCTAAATGGATTTTTATTATTCATTCTTGTTTCTTCTGGCTTGGGATGTGCTATTCTTTTAAATTATTTTGAATTAAATGGGACTATAATTGCTTTCCTTAGTGTTATTATTCAAGTTATAGCACTTATTTTAAGTTATTTTTTGGTGCGAAAGTACTTCATCGAAAAAGATGAGAAACATCCTGAAGATATTAAAAAACGTTAAGCTTCAAATAATTATTCACAATATTTTTCCCAGGGTCTTTTATCTATCTTATTTAATAGTAAATATTCTCTAATTTCAGTGTTTAGAATTTCAGGATCAAATTCCCAAGCTTCTTTTTTATTGAAAGAAACACACTTAATTTTACTTAGATTTAGTATCGATTTTATTAATAATCCATAACTTGCTACTTGAGGCATTGAAATAAGAAAATTACCTTCGGGTTTATAATCAACAACTTTAATAATATCGTTTTCAATTTGAATTAAATCAATGTGACCTGTTATAAATTCTTCTCCAAATTCTTTCCAAATTGGTACTTCAATTGCCACTGAATTTTTATCTTTTATCAATATATTTTTTAAAACGGGTTCATGCCCCGGTATCTTTTTAATTCCATTTTTTCTAAAATTATCATACACTTTTTGGACATATAAAGGTAATTTTGAATTTGCATCTAAATAGGAAACGCTTCCTTGCCTTATCAATTTTTTACTAAAACTAGTAATATAAGTATGTTTAATTCCTCTTATTTTGAATTGAGAAACTCGTGGTGAATTAATAGAATTAAAAAGTTCATTTGGAATTAATCCCAAGTGAATATTTTTAAAATAGGAACGCATCCTTATAAATTCTTGGCGATTTCCAAAAAGTTGAGAGATTTTCTGTTTATGATTAACCTCATTCCAATTAAATGCATACGGAATTTTTCGGTGTACAAAAATCCTCTTCTTTAACAAGATAAATATAATCCTCTTTAATTTTTAAGAATTAAATGCTTCTATCTGAAACAAAAAATTACATAAATAATAATGTAGCAATTTATTAAAAAAAATATATTAATTATTTATTAATACTCTTTCAATTCAATTAAACTCATTAGGCTATAATAAAATTTAAAGCTAAAAAGACATTTTAAAATATAATAAATCGCTAAAAGGACTTGTAGCCAAGCCTGGATATGGCGTCGGACTTCTAATCCGAAGATCGCAGGTTCGAATCCTGCCAGGTCCATTCTTAAAATACATTATCATATTAAAATTCTTAATTTATTTGGGGGTAAATTTTAAAGAATTCTATTTTGAACTTAATTTTACATCAATAGATATCAGATCCGAATTGGGGGAGTACGATTTTACTTTTTTAGCAGAGATAATCTCTTTAATTTCGAACTTATAATCAGTTAAAGAATTTGTTATATTTTTTATGGCTAAATCAATTGGATCGGGCTTAGCGCAGAATTGATAATTATGGATTATGCCTCCACTTTTTTTTATTAAAAAACAAGCTACATCGAGAAACTCTATCGAACTCTCAGGTAAATTCATTATAATTCTATCCACTCGATTATGTAATAAATGACCCTGTTTATTATCAGGATCTAGTAAGATTTTCGTATCAATGTTGTATGCAAATACTTTTTTTTCTACTTTGTTTAATAAAATATTCTCTCTCAGGTACTTATAGGCATCAGAATTGATATCAAATGAATATATTTTTACATCTCTATTCTTTGCTATCTGAATTGAAAAAGGGCCTACCCCCGCAAACATATCTACAATTAATTCCCCTTCCTTTATTTCAGAATTGATGATTCTTTGGCGTTCACTTACTAATCTGGGAGTAAAGTAAACCTCTTTTATGTTTAATTTAAAAATAGCGTGATTCTCTTTATGAATAGTTACAGGTTCGTCGGTACCATATAATATATGTAACGGTCTTAATCTATATTCACCTTTGACTTGACCAACTTTTTCATATACAGATTTAACTGATTTATTTACAATTGTTATAGCTTCAGCTACTTCAGTTTTTAAGATTTTCTTTTCTTTATCTAAAAAACCATTCAGTGTGGGAAATTCAACTATAGCCGTAGACCCGATGATATCAAATGATTTAGGTATTAATTTAAGCGCACTTTCAGGTAGTCTGTTTTTTAATATATGCTCAATTTTCTTAAATTTAAATTTAGAATTAAGTGTAACTTTTCTTTGTACTATTTCATACTGAATTGACTTCATTAAATCATTAAGTATAATCTTTTCTTTTACAATGGCTTCATTTAGAGGAATTAAAACATGCTTCTCTTCTTTGATAAATTTATATCGGTGATCTATGAGAGATTTAGATTTAAATCGTTTATCAACTAAATTGATAAAATTTTGGACATTTTCTTTATCTAATTTTATAAACTGATTTTCCTTTTGATAAATTTTCTCCTTAGAAGTCATCATTTGTGAACAGAATTGAAAATCTTCTCTTTTGATCTTTTATTTTATTAATTAATTTGCTATTTAATTCATTTGATGCCTTAGAACATCTAATTAAAACCGTTCTATCGCATATAAAATTGCTTTTTCGAAATACCATTTCATGATCATTTAATAAAGTTAAATTAGGGTCCCCATATCCGTAAAAACTATCACATATCTCATCAATTTTAATAATTACGAGAAATCTCATTCCTTGTCTTATTTTCTTTTTAATTGCATCATTTAAATCATAACACGCTTTAGTTGCTTTAACTCCTAAAATACATGTTCCTTTTTGTGTAATAGAGGATTCCTTTGTTATTTCAATTGTGCTATGATGAGTGCAGCTAATATTTTCATGACCATAAGCAAATATTTTTTCTAGTATCATATGGATTACTCATCCCCTTTAAAAAAATTCAATACTGAATCTATCTCCTTAAAAACTGCGAGATTTGATTTATAAAAGGGACTAATGATCGATTTGAGTGAATTTATAACATTATGCTCTGAAAACTTTATTTTTTGTTTATATTGGTCTAAATAGAAATCTGGAATTAAAATAGCACATTTATGATACTTACTAAAATTCTTTTTGAAATATTGTTCGATAATCAATTTATAATTATTATTTAATAGACTATTTGAATTATTAAATTCAATAGATTCATACTGACCCAGTGGAAAGGTATCGATTAATTCAATTGGCACAATTCCATAAATATATGAACTAAAAACTATATGAATCTCTTGTCTATTAATAATTGCATTCCTATCTAATTTGTTTAGCCAATTTATTATTGATGGTGAATTTTTGCCTTTTAAATCAAGTTCAGGTAATATTAAAAGATATAGCACTTCTTTAGGTACACGATAAGTATTAATTAGTTTCTTATGATATCTAAAAATAAGGGGTCTATAAAGACTTTCTTCAGAGGAGTATAATCTACCATGATTTTTATATACCTTTTCATATTTCTCAAAAAAAGATCTGTCATCTTTAATCATTCTTAACGCATTAACTAAATTTGGATGACAACGGACTCTCTGCTCCACTAATTCCCATAAATTTCCCTCCCTAATCGATTGGCGTATAGTTTTTAATTCTGAAAATGATACATACAAATTATGTTTTGCTAATAATTTAATTCTTAAATCTTTATCAAATTCTTTCAAATCGTTTGGCGTATAATTTGAACATATAGGACAATTACATGGAAATTCTTCTAATTCATTGAGATTTTTGGTTCCTGTTGAAAGTGTAAAATACCGATTTTCCTTGGCATATAATATATAAGCAGCAGAATCCATAAGATCACATCCACAAGCAACGGCAAGAGAAAAAAATTGAGGTAAACCTAAACCAAACATGTGGATTGGCTTATTTGGAGTGATATTTTTTTTAACAGTTAATAACATTTTAACTGGTAGTTCGAATCTATAATCTAAAAACATTTTTACAAGCCCACCTAAAGCATATATAGCAAAATCTAATTTGCTCATCTCAATTGCGCTTTTACTTAATAAGTCCGTATAAATACCGCCATGAATTGGACCAATCCAATTCGCTTTTTCACTTTTCCTTCTTACTATGTTTTCTTTAGCTCTTTTAATTGTTAGATTGACTTTTTCTTTTGCAGTATAATAATCATCATTTATTTGTACAGGAAGATCTAATATAACTGGAAAATCAGATTCTATATCTTCTTGGAATTTTTCAATTGTTTCAGAATCTATACTAAATTGTTGATTATCATAGAAATATTGTTGAAATGCTCCGCTATCAGTAGCAACAATTCCATTAAAATTAAGATGATTATGAATTCCTTCTTTTCGGACCTTTTCTCTTAGATTTTCATTTTGATAAAGAATAAAAGAATTAGTGAAAATACATTGTGCACCTATTTTTTCTAATTCTAATATAGAAACAGAATTATTGAACGGATGAACTACGGGAAATAAATTTGGAGTTGTCATTTCTCTATTATTTACCCTAATTTTTCCTAAACGACCTAACCCATCCACATCAATTATTTCAAATTTCATTAAATTATCTCATTTAAATAGATTATTCAAAAAATTCATTTAATCGATCTTGATTTGATAATTTTTCAAGCCAGTCAATTTTACCTACATAAAAATAACTCATATTCTCATTCTCGTTAATTATATTAAGGATTATTTTACTAATATCATCTATATCGGAATCGGTTGTATCTATTTCATATAAAGGCAATTGTAATTTCTTTTCAATAAAATAGCTAACACAAGTACCTAAAATTTCAGATTGAACATTTTCAATTATTTTTTCTTTTTTATAACCTCTCGTATATAATCGGTTAAATAACTCATCTGGATGACATCTCAGTATAATTACATAATTAATATAGTCTTCTGGAATTATTTCAGAAAAGTGGCCCTCAATGATAAGATATTCAATTGAACTACTTTTGTATTTATTTATAATTGAATCTAAATTTTCGAGTAATTTTATTTCATCAATTACAGAAGTCTCTCTTTCAATATCATACTCTAATATATAATTTTCTTCAATAATTAATTTGTTAAGTGAAACTATACTCGCATTAATGAATTTGCATAAATGATTTGAAATAGTTGTTTTTCCAGTTCCTGGCGTTCCAGAAATTATTATAAATTTCATTTACAACAACATTTTAAAGTTTTATTGTCTCAAATAATAATCATGAAAGGAGAAAATGAGATTTAATCATTTGCTTTAATATTTTAAAATGCTTATTAACTTTTATAAGCTCTTCAATTTTTTTTATAATGGGAAAGGGGGGCTTCGAACCCCCGACCTCACGGTTATCAGCCGTGCGCTATACCAGGCTAAGCCACTGAAGAGAAATTTCGAAAGAAAACATCCTCTCTCCCAAGCCACTTTCCCATACAAAGAATAGAAGATTTTAGTATATATAAGTTTTAATTTTTAGCTTTTGAAATAATTATTATTAAATATTGTTTTATTAATTAATTTTTATAGTGAATAGCTAAAAAATTTTTTGAAAATCTAATAGACATTACATTTATAAGAACTCATCTAATGAACCCTTTAATCAATATGATTTTTTTTCACCAAAAGGATCAAATCTCAAATATGGGTCATATTTTATTCGAACATCATTAAAGCCAAATAAATCTTTAACTTGCTTATTAAATTGCTTTGCAATTTCTTTAAATACCTCTTTTTGGTTATGTAATAATTTTTTTTGATTGAAACCATCCTTTTCTTTTAATCTTATTAAAATTACTTTTTTTCTATATGAGATATCATTTTTAACGGAATCTCTTGCTTTTATAGAAGCAAACTCCCCCATATCATCACAAAAAGGATTTTGACTTATATCTTCTTCATCATGATAAATTCCATCATATTCTCCAGCGACAACAAATGTATAAGTGACTCCATTATTCCCAGTCAAATAAATATTAGCACAAAAATGATCGTATCGCAATTGTCCAGCAAATACACGAATAATGTATTTGTTGTCTTCAATTTCTATTGTTTTGACAGTCACTTTGTCTCTTTCAATTCCACAAGCCTTATTAAGTGAGACTTGAATTTCAAAATTTTTCTTAAAAAGCTGTTCTAGATAAAATCTTAATAAAATTTCGCAGAAATACTCATTGCAGTATGGACACCAATGATAATCATAAATTAATTTTCTTACTTGGATCGTAAATGCATGCCCTTTTCTGCATGATATTTTAATATACCTCTCTGTAGGGTAATCGAGCATAGAGTCAAATTTTTTTTAGGAGTCAGCAAAATCGCTTTTCCACGACTTCGTTGATGAATAAAGTCTTTAATATCCTCGTATTCAATCTTTCTTCGTTTAGCACAATTTTTACCCCAAATTGCATCATAAATTGCATTTGCTTTATCAAGACTAAATAATTTAGTTTGAACGAGATAATCTATTAACCATAGTTTAAATATATTTTTGCTTATTATTCTTCGCAATTCACCGTTTAATAAGGCATTCCTCGTTGGAATCAAAGAAGTTCTCTCAGGAAACAGCCTAATATATTTTTGAATAATTTCATAAAATTTAATTTTCTCTCTTTGTCTGGCAGATTTCTCTTGCCAAAATAATTTCATAATATCATTTACTGCTTTTTTCCCATACAATAATTCCAACCAAGTCGAAATATACATTCTAAGTGTTGGCCTTGAAATATTTAGACGCTCTGAAATAGAACGTAAGGATCCAAATTTCTTATCATTTATGATGTCTTTATAACAATTTATCGGATCATTCCCCAATAAATCCATTACATAATTTCTGATGAATTGTTTTTTTATTTCACTGAGATTTGGACCACTATGGTTATCTTGGAACATCTCTTCTTGCCTTATGTCTTTATACTTTTCCAATATATGATTTATAAATTTCTCTTTTAAATGAGGAGTGTCCCAAGGATTAGCAGATTGGAATCACAATTGATTGGAAACTATAAATTCTTAAGAGTGGAAAAAAAATGCTAGAAATTCATCTAAAAGCTCCCCATATTGTTTTTAAAATATTGAATCCAGGTTATAACAATTTCATAAGGCGCTCATGAATTAACGAAAATATGGTTAAAAAATTTTTGTCTTCTTTAGCCTTAAGTATTAATATTTTAAAGGCTATAATTTTTATAAAAATAATTTAAAGATAATTTCTATGCCAAATATATTAAATTACTCAATAGTAGGTCTGGAGGATTTTAATATTAGTTTTGAAAGGTATTGTTCCCCTTGTGAGATTCAAAAATATTGTAAGTACGGTAAAAATGAACCTTTTACGGTTCTAATTAATTGTAGCGATTTAAATAGAGCTAAAGAAAAAATTAAATTTGAACAACTTCAGAAACTCCAAAAGAAGGAAGATGTAAGTGTAACCTACGAGGAGTTAGTGAAAAAAGTAAAAATCAATCTACAAAATATTTTCAGTCAACTTTGGCAAGAGAAGATAAAAGCTCAAAAGAATGAAATTCGATGCTTAGATACGCATAAAATAGATGCTATGTTAGTAGCTCAACAAGGGCAAGATTGGTGGCAAGATTTTAACAGCACAATGAAAGCAATTAATAATGAATGTGAAAAAATAGTATAATTGGTTTTTTATAATTTGGTTTTAAATTATAAGGATGAAAAAATCAATAAAATAAAAAAAGAAAAAATATTAGTTTTATTGCCATCTTTTTTATTATTGTAAATCATCATTTAAATTTATGGCATAACACTTCCAGGAGGGCCCCAGCCCCCTAATCCTGAAGATGTTATGAATAATCCAAATGAGATTACGCTTAGTGCGGATAGCAATATTAAAAGCGTTTTGAATTTATTCATTTTATTCACTCTGATGAATTTTGAATTGATAATATATTCTTAACCGCTTTTTTATCCAACGGTTAACAATATTTTACTTATAGACTATTTAAACATCAATTTTTTTTTATGCAATTTAAACAAATAGAAAAGATGTAGTAAAAAATAAAAACAAAAATTATTCGTATTCTATAAAAAACGCTCCAAAATGTAATATCTATTATTAAAAGGTGAGATAATTTGGAAGAAGGATAATACAATTAAATTTATTGAGATATACTACAATAAAATTAATCAATCTCTTTAATTCACGTTTAGCTTCATTATTTAAACTTGAATTATAGTCTACAAACGGTTTTGGTCCAATTGCTACAAGAGTTCCCGATAAATCCTTTTCTCTCTTTATTAAAAACCAAAAAGGGTTTTCCTTCTCATTATCTTTGACCAGTAAAAGCATCCAAGGATTCATTGTCCAGTCTTCATTCTCTGGGTTAATGACTTTTGCAATGCCTTTTTCAATAATATATTTTTTAGTCATTTTGATTGCTTTCGACAATTTTTCAAAGTAACTTCTTTTAATCTTTAGATATCCATTGAAAAAGGTAAAAACATCAAATAACTTCAAATCTTTGGTATTAAGTTCAGGGTAATTAAGAGAAATATTCCAAGTTTTCATTTTTCATAAATAGTTCTTTTATTTTAAACAAATTTCTACAATTTTTATATCTTCAAATATATTTTTAATTTTATCTAAAGCGCTTTTTAAATCTTTATATTTTAAATCATCTAAACTTAAGTCTAAATAACATTCATAATATCGTTTATGATCTATCGAAGTAAGCCCTGAAGTATGAATAATTTTGAAATTTTGTAATTTTTTAATAATCTCTTCGATTTCTTTATTTTGAATATTAAACCCTGTAAAAATAACTTTCAAAACTGTTTCTCTACTTAGAGGATAAATAGTTAATTTCGCAAAATTTTTTGTAAATAGTTGAATAATAAGGATATATGGATAATTTTGAAATATTTTAACATCAGATAACGAAAGATTTGGAAAAATTATTGTAGACCCTACATTCTTTTTTATTATCGCATCTGTAAGAATTTCTCTGCTCATTTTAACTCTTTCAAATTTTTATATTACAAATTGTCTTATTTTATTAATAGTTCCTGCTGTTTTAATTGGAGATAAAATAACTCTTTTTTCAAATATTTCACTAATCATTGTTAATGCAGATATAACTATCTCTTTAGTTTTGTGAGAACATCGAATTATTCCATATCCTTCTGAAATATTAAACTCAACTAACCACAAACCAATTTTATTAGCCTCCTTCATCCCAAAATATTTCCATATTGAATGCCATATTGAATTTAATAATATTTTCTTGTTTAGAAATTCATTTTCATCAATTAAAATTTTAAATAAAATATATCTTTGCCTTTCATCTTTCATTAATGCATTATTCACCTCTAATTAAGCGAACTCCTGATTGAAAATGATTTTTCTCGGAACGTATTTTCACTTGATTTAATAATAATTCAACATTTTTTGAAAATCCCTCTTTTGCCTTTCTTAAAGGCATCCCAAGTAATGTATGACAAATACTACTCAAGTTTCTAGGGTGCCTTAAATCATAGGGATTTCCAAAATTTCCGCTGATAATATAATTTGGTTTAATCTTCATTATTAACTGTATAAAGCGATATAATAAGCGAAAATTTTTTGATTGATATGTTCTATTATTCACCATAATAGGCGCTACTGAGAATTCAATAAAACTTCCACTCTGTTTAATAAGAGAAATAACTCCGGGTGATATTGTTTTCATAATATCGGGATTAGAATAAGATAACACATCTATTCTAGAGTCTTTAGCAGCTTGAATCTGAATATCTTTAACGGGAGTTTCAATAGAAAGTATAAAAGGAAAATTATTATAAATTTTCAAATCTTTTTTAAATTGGTTCATATTTACTGGCTTTAGATTGAATCTAAAATTCAGATTCAATTTTGTAAGCATTCGAATTTTATCAATCAAATCGGGCTCTAAATTTTTGGGACTTTTATTAAGTTCGACAATTAGATTTTTCATTCCAAGGATTTCACATAACTTAAAATATTTTTCCATACTACTGAAATTTTCTAATTCTAAACTCAATCGGGGTTCATAATATGGCAATTATGGTTAAACCTCTAGATAGAATACTGCAAAATTAATTCTTTCTTTAAGAAATCTAAGTAATTGAATAATAAAAAATTTTTATTATAAATAAACATTTTATTTGATAAAGTTTCTAAAAATTTAAGTGCTATTCATGTCTAATAAAAGGAGTCTTCTAAATATACAAAATAAGATTGAAAATGGCACAGTAAATATTCTAACTGTTCAAGAGTTTATTGATCACATTGCTGATGGTGAAAAAGTTGAATTTGAAGATGTAGATATCATTACTACTGCTACTAAAGCCTTAATGAGTGGAATTATGGGGATTTTTTCTATAAGACTCTCACCACCTAAAACTCTACGAAAATTCACTGAAATTACTCTAAATGGGATAAATGCATTTTCAGGTCCTTGTCCGAATGAATATTTGGGAATTGCTGACCTTATTATATA
>Ga0307433_1000713_pt1 | contig 23070 bp, 15 predicted proteins | sample SalMarWE160210MG_FD_202166 | JGI IMG/M metagenome (GOLD analysis project Ga0307433, IMG submission 202166) | Salt marsh sediment microbial communities from the Plum Island Ecosystem LTER, Massachusetts, United States - WE1603-210 | ecosystem: Environmental > Aquatic > Marine > Intertidal zone >... | reverse complement strand
TTTTATTGTCCAACAGGGACAAGCTGCTCGATGACAAAATGTCCTTGGCGGAACTGAAGTTAATCGCGTCTGAGCCGTATTTCCGGGACCTGTACGAGCTGCAAAGAGCGATTCAAAAAGCTGAAGGCAGGAGCGTTGCTGCATTGGTAAATTTGCGGAAAAGAATAAAGGCTCTCAGCGGTGTCGAATTAAAACCGAAGCCATTACTCAATGGTCACGATTTGATTCGATTAGGTGCTGTGCCGGGACCTGCTCTGGGACAGTTAGCTGAAGAAATGTATGTTGCTCAATTGGAGGGAATTGTGCAAACAGCAGAACAAGCTAAACAGTGGGTACAAAATTGGTTACAGAGGCATAAAAAGGCTGAGAAATAGAAGCTAAGCTGATTTAACTTAAGGATTCAAGCTGGGCGCTTCACTTTACGGTTTTTCAGTTACCCAGAGTGGTTTTTTATTGACAAAATTGGTTATTTGCTTATAGTATGGCCATTGAGTGAACGACTGTTGATATAAGATGAAAAAAACTGCATGTTTCGTGGGTTAAACAACTTTTTGGAGGTGTTTTTGATGTTTCAGAAAAGAACAATCACGGCAATTTTATTAGTAATTCTTTCTGTAGTTATGGGCTTAGCCATCCCTAAGAGGAGTGCGTGTTTTGCACAAATGCCTGAAGAGTATCCCAATGACGAAGAAATACCTTCGGGGACCCTTGAGGATAATTGGAATGACTTTTTACACTATACCAGGATAGGCCGGTTCGACTTGGCCAAGGGATACGCACAGGCAATTCTCCAGAGCGATCCCGACCCCGTGAAATTGATGGAATTAAGTAAAGAAGATACAGCCGGTTATGAGATTTTGTTAAGGGTTGTTGATTCTGCACCAGATGCTGGGCTCGTGGCCCTGAGCAAGCTAATCATAGATATTATCGAGCAAGGAAAGTTCGCTCACCGGGCTGACCCAAGGAATATCGTGGAGGAAATAAATCGGCTTGGCGGTACAGAACGCGGCTGGACGATGGCGGTTAAACGGCTCCAAAACGCCGGCGAATACGCAATTCCGTATATGCTCGATGCAATGGCTGACCCCTCCCGCAGGAAAGAGTTACCGAAGATTGTCATGGCCCTTCCGTATATAGGCAAAGATGCGATAAGACCGCTTGCGGCTGCCTTACAGACAAAAGATGTAGCAATTAAAGCCGAGATAGTAAAAGCATTAGGGCAAATCGGCTATCCACAATCGCAAGCGTATCTAAAGTATATTGTCGAAAACGATGAATCTTCGGAACTGCGGACATTTGCTGCCCAAAGCATAAAGCGAATTGACCCAAAGGCATTGGAAGTTCCTGCTGCACATTTATTCTACCGGCTTGCGGAGCAGTATTATTACCATACCGAATCTTTGGCACCGGCAGAAGACGCTGATTTTGGCAATATATGGTTTTGGGATTCGGCAGGTCAGAAACTTCTGCGGGAGCAGGTGAACAGGAGTTATTTTTATGAGCTTATGGCTATGCGAGCGTGTGAATGGGCTCTGTTGGCCGACGCAAGGTTTGGCCGAGCGATTGGTCTCTGGCTTGCTGCCTTTTTCAAAGCTCAATCCACAGGTGATGAGATGCCTGGTTATTTTGGCCCCAGCCATGCCGATGCGCTTGTTTATGCTACCACCGCTGGGCCAGAATATCTGCATCAGGCCCTTGCGCGAGCTGTCAGAGATAACGATGCCTATGTAGCCCTTGGTGCTATTGAGGCGTTGGCTACAACAGCGGGCGAGAAGACACTGCTTTGGCGAGTTGGCACAGCTCAGCCGCTGATTAAGGCCCTTTCTTTCAATAATAGGGCGGTAAGATATAGTGCGGCGATAGTAATAGCTGAGGCGGGACCAACGGGAAGATTCCCTGAAAGCAAGTATATCGTTAGAAATTTAGCGGAGGCATTGGTACCAGACCTTCAGGCGGCGAAGGGTGATGTTGACGTCTGGAATGAAGATTTGACCAATACTTACGCTCTGCGTTCAGCAAAGGCTATGCTCAAAGTAGTTCAGAGAAGAAATCCCGTCATTGATATATCTGCCGCTCAACGCATTCTTATAAGTGCTATAAATGATGAGCGTCCTGAAATTCAGATTCTTGTCGGCCAGATTTTGGCCCATCTCAACAGCCCCGATGCGCAACGGGCAATTGCTGTAATGGCCCTGGGTGAGGGTAATAGTCTCGATGTACGTATTGCAGCTTTCGAATCGCTGGCCACCTCGGCGAAATTGCACGCCAACATGCTGACAGAGCAACTGGTCGATGGCATTTATGCACTTATCAGCTCAAGTGAAACCGACCCTGAGCTTCGTAGTGTCGCCGCCGCTGCTTACGGTGCCCTTAATCTGCCCAGCCAGAAGGTAAAAGACCTCATCCTCGACCAGGTGAAAAGCTGATAGGAAAAAGGCGAAATCACTAAAATAAAATTCGTTTATAAAGCTTATTGCTGTCAGGGGTGTTTTTATTATCAAGGCCATCTTTCTTGATTTTTAACCTGCTGAACACTACAATTCACCCTGGTAATTTTAAAAGAAAGGTATATTGGAATGGATAGTATTTTGCTTGCGAACTCTGGATATTATACGTGGTTTGTTATCCCGTTTCTTATTTTTATTGCCCGTGTGGCTGACGTAAGCATGGGAACGGTTCGTGTAATATTCGTCTCGAGAGGATTCAAATATCTGGCACCTGTTGTCGGCTTTATTGAGATTTTAATCTGGCTTTTAGCAATCGGACAGATTATGAAGAATCTTTCCAACCCTATGTGCTATATTGCCTATGCGGGTGGCTTTGCGATGGGCAACTATGTGGGGATATGCATAGCTGATAAGTTATCTTTAGGGGTAGTTCTTATACGGGTGATATCCAAAAAAGATGCACTGCCTTTGGTAGAGCAGCTAAAGAAAGAAAATTATGGGGTTACCAGTGTCGATGGTTATGGAGCTTCCGGTGAGGTAAAGGTCATTTTCACAATAGTAGCCAGGCGGGAGGTTAGATCGGTGATTGAGCTTGTAAAAAAATTCAATCCGAATGCATTCTACACTATAGAGGAGGTTGGCTTTGTTGAAAAAGGCGTATTTCCAATAAGAAATAACTGGCATGATGCCGCCTGGCTTAGAATATTTAAGCCGTTTAGAAAAGGAAAATAGAACCGGCACTGACTATCGCACGTATAGTTGCCCTATGTATATGTTGCCAGGTATAATTTTTGGTGTATCATCTTTTGTAATGAAGGTTTTAGGTGAGGCCGGCTCGAAGGCTCTTTCGAAAATAACGAGTTTACTGCTTGCGGCAATAGCGGTGATGTTGATAAGGAAAGGAATAGTAGAACTAACTTAAATGATTTGAGGTTAAATATACAAATATATGGAACAGAAAATTGAGAGGACTTTTGGCCGGGAGCTGTTTACAAGACATCCAGACAATCCTATTTTGTCTGTAAAAGATTGGCCTTATCCTGCCAATTCGGTTTTTAACGCCGCTGCGGCTGAAGTGGATGGTAAAATACTTCTGCTCGCGCGGGTCGAAGACTTCAGGGGCATTTCCCATCTTACAGTTGCCAGAAGCGACAATGGGATAGATAAATGGGAAATAGATGCTCATCCGACTATAAAGCCAGAGCCAGAACATTACCCTGAGGAGCTGTGGGGCATCGAGGACCCGAGAATCACCTGGCTTGAGGAATTGGGACAATGGGCCGTAACGTACACAGCATTTTCCGAGGGCGGCCCTCTGGTATCGTTAGCGACAACAAAGGATTTTAAGACATTCCAGCGATTAGGGCCGGTAATGCCTCCGGAGGACAAAGATGCAGCGCTGTTCCCCGTTCGTTTTGATGGTCGCTGGGCAATGCTTCATCGTCCCGTCGCTAAAGTAGTAACAATAGAAGCGCACATCTGGCTTTCTTTTTCACCTAACTTAAAACACTGGGGCGAACACATGGAGTTGATACACGCCAGACGTGGTGCGTGGTGGGACGCCAACAAAATCGGGCTTTCTGCCCCGCCTATGCAGACCCCGGAAGGATGGCTGGTTCTGTATCACGGCGTTCGTACCACTGCGTCAGGCTCTATATACAGGTTAGGCCTTGTGTTGCTCGACCTTGAAGACCCAAGGAAAGTCATCCGCAGGTCTGATGAGTGGATTTTCGGCCCAAAAGCTTCTTACGAGAGAGAAGGTGATGTGGACGACGTAGTATTTCCCTGCGGGTGGATAAATAAAGATGGAAATATAATGATGTTTTATGGTGCTGCAGATTCTCGTATATGCCTCGCCACCGCAAGTTTGAAAGACTTGGTTGATTTTGTTCTGAAGTCGCCCTGTAGCAGCCGTTGTTAAATTCAGAAAAAACCAAGCAATACCAGGTTATATACAAGTAGGGGCAAGAAATAATCCGATTAGTTCGTTATGATTCGGTCAAAAACATTTGAACAGATACACGAAGGCAGTAATTGTGCTGTAATCGTAGCTCATCCTGATGATGAAACATTGTGGGCCGGCGGCACGATACTTTTGCATCCAGATTGCAATTGGACTGTGGTTGCACTTTGCAGGAAAAGCGACCTCGACAGGGCACCCAAATTTTTACGAGCGCTTGAACAGTTAAATGCTACGGGTGCGATGGGGGACCTTGACGATGGTCCTGAACAAATGCCGCTATCAGCTCATAAAGTGCGGGAGACGATTGTTGAGCTGCTTGCTTCGGACAGGTTTGACGTGATTATTACACACGGATTATGGGGAGAATACACTAAACATCTAAGGCATGAGGAAACAGGCAAAGCAGTTATGGCTTTATGGGAAAGTGAAAGGTTGTTTGCAAAACAAATATGGAGATTCGCCTACGAGGATGGCGGTGGAAAGTATCTTCCTCGGCCTGTCCAGGATGCAGATTTGCAAATAGAGCTGCCGGAAGAAACCTGGCAGAAAAAATATGGTATCATTACGAAAGTTTACGGCTTCAGCGCAGATAGTTTTGAGGCACGAACCACCCCGCGCAAAGAGGCCTTTTGGTGTTTCAGACGCAAGTAAAATTTTGTAAGCAGCTTTTTAATAAAAGGAGCACAAAGAAAATGAAAGTATTGGTGATGTATGATTATCCTCCTTCACCAGCTGGGCTCGCGACACAGGGACATTTGCTGCACAGAGGATTGGAGCAGAACGGAGTGGATGTTCACTCCGTACACTTTGAATCCGCGCAGGAGAAAGAGTGGTACTATCGATGGTTTGGGCCGGATGTCGTTGTAGGCATTGGGTACTGGGGTCATACCCATTTTCTCGTACTGCATCCGCAACGGTACGGAGTTCAGGCGGTACCATGGCTGGTGGCGGATGGATATATGGGTGATTACCATGAAATTCTCGGTGCGTTGCCTTTGATTTTGGTAACTTCCAGATGGGTGAAGAAGGTTTATGTTCGGGATGGGCTAAAGGGAGAAAATATCGAGGTTCTTCATGTGGGCTGTGATACGGACTCGTTCATACCGCGTGATAAAGATGACCCGAAGGTAACCGCTGTCAGGGAGGCGCTCGGTGTATCACCGGACCAGATAATGATTCTCACCATAGGTGGAGATGCGGCATCAAAGGGCGCTCAGGAGGTAATGCAGGCACTGGCGTTGATAGATACGAAAGCGCCGGACTGGAAATACGTATGCAAAGTCTGGCCCCAGCCAAGAACAGAAAAGCAAAGCCTACAGGATATGCAACTTGCAACGCAACTGGGTATTGAAAAAAATGTAGCATTCACGGCTAATGTTATCTCCCGCAACTTTATGCCCTATCTTTTAGCTGCATGTGATATTTATGCAGCACCTTCACGATTGGAAGGTTTTGGAATGATTCAGGTCGAAGCCAATTCCTGCGGCAAGCCGGTGATAGGGATTAAAGCGATGGGTATGCTTGACACTATGGTCCATGGTGAAAATGCTTTTCTGGCCAACATAGCGCAAGAGATAAGACTTAGAGAGACAACGCTAGACCAGGAGTCAGGTCACGAACAGGGCCACAGAGTAGTTTTCAAAAGCCCACGGATTGTAGATTACCGCGCCAGCGTACATGACATAGCTAACTATCTTCTGCAGCTGATGCAGGATGCTGAGCTTCGTAAGAAGATGGGCGAAGCTGGCAGGAAAAGGGCTGTAGAGAATTATGATTATCGTGTTATAGCCAAAAGATTTGTCGGTATTGTCTTAAAGCGACTGGGGATTTCATAGACATGAATAAAAAAGACCGGAGTCTCATCGACCGTGCCAAACAGGCTGCAATGAAGGTGCTGCTTCATAATGCTCATGGGCCATATCGCGGGCTTCCACGTGCAGCGGGATGGGGATATCCGGAACCGTATGTACGTGATATTATGATATCCTCGCTTGGAATTCTGCTCACCAAAAATAAGAAACTAATAGAATCCTTAAGAAGGTCTATGGAGATGGTTGCAAGAAACCAGAGCCGTCTTGGTCATATTCCTTCGCTGGTCCATGACCCGACCGACCGTGGGTCGAGCGATTGCACGCCTTTATTCTTGATGGCGGTTGCCCTTTTCCGCAAATTTACCGGCGAGGCCGATTTTCTGGAACAAGCAGTCCAGAAAGCAATGACGTGGATGGAATACCAAAGTCCATCTGACCGTGTTATTGTAGACCAGCTACCAACCAGTGATTGGCGGGATGAGCAATGGGTATTGGGATATGGATTGTATGTAAATACGATTGTGTATATTTACTTACGGCTGTTCGGTCAGAATGAGCGAGCAGAAAGACTTCGAGAGGCAATGGGGCGATTCACCGTTAAGGGGGACAAGCAAAACCGTCACGTACACGAGGGTTTGGTGCTAAGAAATAAACCATATTATGCGCTGTGGTCTTACAAGGTATACGGGAGCGAGCGTTTCGACCTTTTGGGCAACAGTCTGGCAATACTTTCAGGTATTGCTTTACCATCCCGAGCAAGGCAGCTTGTTGCCTGGATAGAAACAGAATGTGCAGCGCTGAGAAAGAATGAAGACTTAGCTGTTGACCTGCCGCCTAACTTCTTTCCTTACATAAGACCCGAAGACCCGGATTGGCTGCCAAGATACAAAAAATACAATCAGCCAGGTGAATACCATAATGGTGGCGTATGGCCCTTTATATGCGGATTTTATGTAGCAGCGTTAGTAGCGGCAGGGAGAGAGCAGCTTGCACAGAAAAGACTGATTGCTTTGACAAACCTTGTTCGACCTGCACGAGAGGCGAAGGTGGAGTTCGGCTTCAATGAATGGCACCGAGCACAGGATGGGACGCCTCAAGGAGAGGATTGGCAGAGCTGGTCGGCGGCTATGTATTTGTATGCTGCTGCTTGTGTGGAGGAGAAAAGAACTCCCTTTTTTGATGAGCTTCGAGAATTACAAGCGCACTGCCGTAAGGGATGGCTTACGCCAAACGGTAATCATATCAATCCAAGTTAATAATTTATGGTGAGCGAAGTCGAACCATTACCCAAAGAATTGCTCACAATACAAAGTACATATTTCCGGATTTCTGTTCCCTGCTCTCTTGGGTGAGGTTGACAAATCTTGCATAAAACCAAGTCAGCAGCTATAAAAAAATCGGGAGACGAATCCGTTCGTCCCCCTGCCTCACTGTTGCAACGTGCCTTTATTCCTTTATATGGCGAAACCGCCAGTGTGCACTCGCAACATAAGAACCAGCTAAAAACTATAAAGCCGAAGTCTGAGTAGTTCTCAAAGTTTAACTTTTTGAAAAATAGGGAGTTAGGGAGAATAAAAAAGGAAAGTGCACAACGAAACCCCTTCCCAACCTCCTGTCATCTGTTTTTCCTTTATTGCAAAAACTCCTCCATCCAATTTTTTGCCGAGAGGTAAAACATAAAAGTCCGGCAAACTTTCATTCCTCGAAATCGCTTTGCGACCATAGTATGTCTTTAGGAAAATGTCAAGGGAAAAAACAGGAAAAAACAATAAAATTAACAAATTTTTTTTGAGAATACTGTAAGATTATATATTTTGTGAGTTTATGAATTTGAGCATAATAAAAAAAGCCCTGTGTTATAACCAGGGCTTTAGGTTATACGCAATAAGTCCTCCCTGACTAATTACGTAACCAATTTGCATTTTCACTAATATGTCAAACTTGTCAATGGAAACTTTCAAAAAATTTTTGCGTAATTAATTAATGTAATATCGAGCATGCGAAGAAGTTATCCGACAAAATTGTCGGGTTGCCTTATTGGTGGGATGACACCAGTCCCGTAAGGGATGACCAAGTCCACGAAGTGAATACAACTTTTTCTAAATGCAGAGCTTACAGCTAACACGGTGAAAAAATGGGGCAATGTAATGGACTTGGCCATGCCTAACGGCAGGGGTATTTATTTGTTGACAAATTCAGGCTGAAGAATATGATGAGGAGAAATTGACATTATTGTAAATGGTTCGACAGGCTCACCATCTTGAGCGAAGTCGAAGGATAGGGATTTGAGTAAAGCAGATGTTAGAAGAAAATGCTGCGGATTTGGCCAAGGCCAAGGCTTTTTTTGAGAAAGCCCGCAAGGTAGCAGAAACAGGAAATTTTGATTACGCAATTGAGATGTATCTTGACGGGTTGCGCTACGCCCCTGAAGCACTACAAGAGGGACATCTGCCGCTTTGTGAGCTGGCCCTTCAGCGTAAGGGAAAAGGCGGCAAAAAACCCACTATGGTTGAAAGAGTTAAGCATCTGCGAGGCAAATCTCCTCTTGAGCAGATGCTTAACGCCGAATACCTTTTTGCAAGAGACCCTGACCATCTACCTTATGCCGAGGCAATCCTTAAAGCAGCAGTAGCAGGCGGTTATACAAAGACGGCTACATGGCTTGCTAATTTGATTTTCCAGACAACTAATGTTGCGGATAAACCATCTGTACAAACATATATCCTGTTAAAAGATTGCTATCTTGATTTAGGCCAGTTTGATAAAGCGTTTGCTGCGTGTCAGCGGGCCTGCAGGCTCAGGCCGGATGATGGGGATTTGGCGGAGGAGTGCAAAAACATCTCAGCGGAACTAACTATGGCCAGAGGCAAATATGATACAGAAGGCGACTTTAGACAATCCATCAAGGATAGCGATGCGCAAGCGAAACTTTACGCCCAGGATAGAGTCGTTAAGACAGAGGACTATCGCCTTTCGGCTGTTCAGGATGCCAGAAAGAAACTTATCCAGAATCCAAGTTTATCGAAGAACATATTTGAATTTGCAGAAGCTTTGGCAGATTTGCAAAACGACGAAGCCGAGAATCAGGCGATAGGGTTTCTGGAAAATGCCTATAAAACCAAGAATGACTTTTCCTTCAAGCAGCGAGCGGGGCTATTAAGAATAAAACAGTTCAGACGCAAGATAAGACAGGCACAAGTGGTGCTTGATGCCAAGCCGGGTGATGCACAGGCCAAAGCCGAACTGGAAGGATTGATTACACAACTAAACAATTTTGAATTGCAGCATTATCGACTCTGTATACAAAACTATCCGACCGACCTGAACCTAAAATATGAATACGGCGTTCGTTTGCTTCATAATGAACAGTATAATGAGGCAATACCAATGCTGCAGGAAGCCCAGAAAGACCCAAGACGAAAGATTACGGCGATGGATAAAATTGGCTACTGCTTTTTTATGAAGGGATGGTTTACAGATGCAATCGACGTGTTCAAACAGGCGATAGATTCCTACGAAATAAAAGATGATAGCATCAGCAAAGAATTGAGGTATAATTTGGCTCGCGCTTATGAAGAGAACGGCAATACACAGGAGGCGCTGGAGATTTATCGCAAGATTGCACAACTTGATTTTACATTCAAAGACGTCAGCCAGCGAGTCGATAAGTTGAGAAATAAGCAAACTAATCATTAATCAATAATCATTTAGATTGGAGACGACAGTGGCACATTCGTTATCAGCTAAAAAAAGGGTCAGACAAAATACCAAAAGAAGATTGATAAATCGTGCGCGTAAGAGCCAGGTAAAGACCCAAATTAAGCGTTTTGAGGCGGCAGTAACCGGCGGTGACGTCAAAACAGCAAAAGAGCAGTATCAGCTCGTGGTTAAAAAATTAGACAGAACGGCTGCTACAAGCGCAATACACAAAAAAACCGCTGCACGAAAGAAATCACGCCTTGCCAAAAAACTTAATGCTCTCAAGACAAAAAAGGGATAGCTATTTCGTATCTCGTGGAGCGTCAAGCAAGATAAGAAATGCACCTTACGAGATGCGCTTCACGAAAAATGCTTGAGATTTTCAAAAAAAAAGTATCGTTAAATTATTAAAGCACACCGATTACACGCCGGTAAAACTTGCACAATTGGCCAGAAGGTTCAGAACTTTAATTGCAGGCGGGCAAAGAACATCCGGCCGGGCGTTTCATGTGCCGTGAGATTGCCGGTGCAGGCAACCGGAGCCGTCGTTTGATTTAGAATGTCCATCACACCAATCATTAACTCGCCTTTGTCTTTGGCAAATCTGCGGGACAGCGTCAAGTCCAGCCGATGAAAACTGTGCGGGTCTTTTACTACAGAGGTGAACATGTCGATACCGTTCTGAAATACGTAGTTGGTGTTGAATGTCCAGTTTTCGTTCAGATACCATCTGCTGCTCAAGCCGGTTTTGTGTTGTGCTGGTGATAACGACCGGGTAATTTGGGCAAACTCGTCCGTGGTAAGCGCATTATATGCGTACCAGGCGGTAATCTTGCCCATTCTGTGCTGCCAGGCCAGTGATGTCTCTGTGCCCCAGGAAGTGGCTCCGTTGACGTTATCAAATGTGCTGGTGGTTACGCCGGTAAATGGATTTGTCACATTTCTGACGCCGATTAAGCGCTCCATGCGCTGATAGTATGCATCCATATTCAGTGACAGATTTTCCGTCATCTGGCCGGTATATCCGGCTTCGAGCGAATAGGTGCCCTCGTTATCCATGCCATCAGGAGAACGTTGGGTTAGAAACAGACCGCCAATAACGGGTGCTTGCAGATAACTTGCAGTGCCTCTGCGTACTGCAACGCTCGGTGAACGGAACGACCGTGCAAAACCGGCGCGAATAATATGGTTTCGCTGTTCATCCAGCGCATATAATGTAGTGAATCGGGCGGACCAGTCGGTTGTCGTCTCACTGTAATTGTCCAGACGGATTTGTCCTTCCAGCGTCAGCCGGTCGGTTGCGTGCCAGCGGTCGACCAGGAAAAATCCCATCCAATGTTCATTATATTTATTTCTGTCAAATATATATTCGTCTGTGGACGACTGGTTACGCATCAAAAAGTGGTTCAAGCGGACATTACCGCCGAGAGAGATGGTATGATTATCCGCATGCTTAAAATTGATTTGCGCCTCAATATCATTTTCCATGTACGCTACTCGTTCGGTGAGTACTTTGCAATGAGTATTCCAGTGGTCTCCGAACCACTGAATATAGGCGCTGGTATCTGTGTCAAATTGATAGTCCATACGGACAAACATGCGGGTGTATTCGGTCAGGATGTCCCGTCGCGGGAATACCCCGATAAATTCATAATCTCCTTCCTGTCCGGATGAATGCGCTGCGCCAAAGCTCCAGTGGGTCTGGTCATCAGGACGGTACTCAGCCTGGGTATCGAACTTCCAGAATCGTCCCCAGTCCCTCGTTTCAAAGTTGTTAAAACCCATCGTAGTATCCATCAAAGTGATGACACCAGAAAAATATTTACCGGCTCCGGCAACATCGGAATCCTCCACATCCTCATATCCTGCAGAGACCTTCCAGCTCCATTGGCCTTGTGTATGGCCGTATCGCAGATGTGTGTAGGTATCTCCGAACTCGTTGATTGTTGAGGAAACCAGTCCGCCCAGACATTGGCTGGGTTTTTTAGTGATGATATTGATGGCGCCGGTGAAGGCATTGGCGCCCCAGGCCGCCCCGACCGGACCGCGAACGATTTCGATTCGCTCAATATCTTCTATTAGAATCGGCAGATTTTCCCAGTGCGTTGTCCCATAAATGGGCTCTATCGCAGGCCGTCCGTCAATGAGTATCAGGGTGCGGTCGGAAAATGTTCCAAATAACCCCCGCACACCAACAATATATCTTTGCCGGTCCCGTCTCCGCACATCCACACCAGGAGCAAACTGCAGTATCTCAGGAATGGTTGTTACACCGCTGTAGTGAATATCCTCGGCTGTAATCACGCTCACAGGAACTGATAACTGGCTGATTTTCTGGGGCTGACGCGAAGCAGAAACAACTTCTACTTCCATTAGCTCTTCAATGGACATCTTTAAAAGGTTCTTTTCCTTGTCTGATTTGGCCTGAGGATTGTTCGATTCATCTGCGGATGCGAACAACCACACGTTGAAAGTAAACATAAGCAATAACATCGACGCAAATACAGATGACCGTGTTAAAGGACTTTTTTGCGTAAACATAATCGTTACTCCCAAATTAAAGAAACGTATTTTATAAGAGAAACATAATCGGCTTTCTGGTTATTGAACGAGCGTTACTGTGCTTCTTGTTGTCTTCAAGTGTGTCCTCTTTGATTACTCTTTTGGCTAATCTTAAAAGCTGCGCTCTAATTTCGAGCCCTGCCCTTTTAGCTGCGGGGATATTGATTTCAAAGCGAACCTTTTTGTTTTCTATAATAAAGTTTATGACCCCGCCGGATTCGAGAAAACCGTTCATATCTCCAACGGTCAGCACATGTGAGCCCTTTAGCGGTTTCATAATTTCCTCTATGTTGTTTTTTTCTGAGGAGCAGAAAAACAGCAGGTGGCATTTTCTGATAGCCTCAATTTCCCTGTGAACGCCGGGTTTATTCTTTTCATCAGACTTTTTCGAATCTTCGAAACTGTTGAACCACCTTACAACGAGTTTTTTATCCTTAACATGCTCACCTGTAATAATATCTATGGCATCCCCAAAAGGGTCCTTGCCGATGATGCCGACCACTATTGGCTCATTAACGTCAGACATTTTTTCTTTCGGCCAGTCAACAAACTTGATAAAGTTATATAAAAATGCCGCCTTGATTTGATATTCTTTGTTCTCCGCAGCCCCCACTACTTGTGTGGTCGGCATCGCCAACAATATCAGAACTAAAACCACAAAGATGCAAATTTTGCTTCTCATTCTATGATGCTTATAAAGTTTTTCGTTTTGTTGATACACTTACTTCTCGTTGCACACTTAGAATGTCACTTGCAGTCTCACAAAAGACATCCGGCTGGGTGTTTACGAGATTCTATAGTTCGTTCAAATCCCCAAAATCTGGTTTGTATATATTGTTACAATAACTATAATCGGTGGTTTTGCTGAAAATAATTTGTTTAAAATAGCCAGTTTTTTTCGTTGCATAGGTCAGCTTTGGCCGCGCAGATAAGCAGTTAAACAAAAAATTTGCAGCAGGAAGGGATTTTTAATTTGACGTAATGGCTTATATCAAATAGAGTTATAGGAAAATTAGCTTAAAACGTCCGATGTCACGGTAAAATAGGATTTAATCTAAGATGGTCAAAACAAGGCAAATATAATGCCAATTATAGTTAAAAATTGCCGAAAGAAGCGCAAATGATACTGTGTGGAAGTGTCTTGGTTTATGGTCCTTCGGCCCTCCGACTTCGCTCAGTCATAGTCCACAGGATGCCTTACGGCAGGATTTCTTACGGAGGGCAGGCTTTGCTCGGGACAGGTTACGCAGGAATGACAAGATGAAGCAATCGGCAATCTAAGGAATAGAGTTAGAATCAGATGCCAGAAATCTTCAAAAAAAGGATTGTTAAATTATTAAAGCACACCGATTACACGCCGGTTAAACTTGCACAATTGGCCAAGAGGTTAGGCGTAAGCTCAGAAGATTATCCACAGTTTAAATTGGCATTTGAAGAGCTGCGTCGGGCAGGGCGTGTGGTGATGGGTGCCGGAAATCTGGTTACTCTGCCGTCTCTGACAAATCGAATCGTTGGGACATTCCGGGCGAATCCGAAAGGATTTGGATTTATAATTCCTCTTGAGCCAAATTCACACGGCGATTTATTTATACCGCCTGATGCAAAGGCAGATGCCATGACAGGTGACATCGTTGTTGGGCGAGTTAAGAAAAAGGGTAAACGTTTTGGTCAGATGCGATACACCGGTGAAATAATCGAGGTACTCGAACGGGCGCAAAATAAATTCGTTGGAACTTTGTTGAAAGAGCCGGAGGGATGGTTTGTTCAGCCGGATGGAGCAAACTTTTTCGAGCTGCTCTCCGTTGACGATGTTGGTGCAAAAGGCGCTAAGCAAAAAGATAAAGTTGTCGTCGAGATACTTTCCTATCCGACAGAGAAATACATGGCACGCGGTGTAATCATCGAAGTGCTGGGTAAAGCAGGAAAATATAAAACTGAAATAAAATCGATAATACGTCAGTATCATTTGCCTGAAGAGTTCGATGAAGAATGTATCGAGCAGGCGCGCAAGGTCGCCGGTGAATTTGACGGCGAACAAAGTAATGGCAGAAAGGACATTACCGATAACACAATCATTACAATCGACCCGCCGGATGCAAAAGATTTCGACGATGCGATAAGCCTGGAGAAAAATTCAGAGGGCAACTGGGTATTGGGGGTCCATATCGCCGATGTAAGCTGTTTCATACCAGCTGACTCTCCGCTGGATAAAGAAGCGAAAGTTCGTGGAAACAGCGTATATTTACCCGCCAAGACAATTCCGATGCTGCCGGAGATTCTAAGTAATGGAATATGCAGTCTTCAGCCCGGCCAAAGGCGCTTTTGTAAAAGTGTATATTTAACATACGACCAGCAGGGTAATATTTTGTCCCAAAGATTTGCGAATAGCATCATTAGTTCGGCGCAGCGTTTGACCTACCAGCAGGCCGACAGGGCTTTGAAAGGTCATACGAAGGATGTTAAACCGGAGGTAATTGAGCGTCTTAAAAATATGGAGACGCTCAGCCGAATAGTTGAGAGACGGCGAACAAAAAATGGAATGCTCCATCTTGATTTGCCGGAGACCGAATTGGTGATGGATGAGTCCGGGTGGGTTGTGGATGCGCATCCTGCTGATACCAGCTATCCACACACGATGATAGAAATGTTTATGGTCGAGGCCAATGAAGCGGTTGCATCGCTTCTTGACCGGCTGAATATCAGCTTTATGCGGCGGATTCATCCCGAGCCGGATGTTTTGAGTATGAAGAATCTGTCGCAGCTTGTTCGGGCGTTTGGGTTGAGTCTTCCGAAAACTCCAAGTCGCAGGGACATACAGGATTTGTTGGCTTATGCTAAAGACAGAGACAGCTCATTCGCGGTGAATATGGTAGTGTTGCGAAGCTTCGAAAAGGCCGAGTATGCACCATCACATATCGGCCATTATGCTCTTGCTTCGACTCATTACTGTCACTTTACCAGCCCGATACGTCGATATGCAGACTTGCTTGTTCATCGTGTTTTAGAATATTATCTGCAAAAGCGTGTAGATTTAGCGAAGCAGGTTTCAGCGGGGCTGGATTTAACAGAGATTGGGAAACATATCACCTTTACCGAACAGCGGGCTGAGGATGCTGAAAGAGAGCTGACGGCTGTTTTAATACTGCAAATGTTGAGCAAACGAATTGGAGATGAGCTTGACTGCGTGGTTACGGGTCTGACCAGCTTCGGTGTATTTGTTCAATCTAAAAAGTACGGCATTGAAGGTCTTATCCAGATGAGCGATTTGGGGTCTGGCCGATGGAAATTCGACAAAAGGTCCCAAAGCATTGTCAGTCAATCCGGACACAATATCCGTTTGGGAAAATCAGTAAAAGTTCGAATAGTCTCTGTGAATGTCCCTGCTCGGCAATTGAATCTGGTCCCTGCCGAACCGCTGGTTACACCCGCCGCAGAAATAACGAAAGGCAAAGCAACGAAAAAATCCAAAAAGGCAAAACGTATGAGAAATTCCAGATGAAACCGATACTAAAGAAAACCATCGGAGTCATACTGATTGTTCTGGGTTTAGTGGCTCTGGCTACCCCCTTTACTCCTGGCTCGTGGCTTGCTCTGATAGGACTTCAACTGGTTGGTCTTGGTTTTCTGCTGGAAAATAGATTCGGCCATGCCCTAAAGAACAAGTACAAAAATAGTTTTGGGAACTTAAAAAGGAAGTTCAGGAAAAGCTCCACATAAAGCAGAACGCCAGCTTCTTGACATTTTGCGGAAATTTTGACATACTTACGCCTGAGCAATGATTAATGATAAGTGATTATTGTTTTTTGTGGAGAATAAAATGAGAGCATCGCAGATGCAAAAAGGTCAGACCATCAAAATCGACGGCAAATTGTATGTAATTGTTGATTACCATCATGTGAAACTCGGCAAAGGCGGCGCAGTTTATCAAACAAAAATAAAGGGCTTAATAGACGGGCTGGTTCAAACCGTTCGGCTGCGCTCAGAAGAAAATGTAGAAGAGGCATATCTGGATAAGAGAACATACGAATATTTGTACTCGTCCGGCAGTGAACACGTGCTAATGGATACAGATACCTACGACCAGATTACACTCGATGACGATGCGTTCGGCGATGGTCAAAAGTACCTAAAACCAAACACACAGCTTCAGGTTAGTATGTATCAAGGCAAACCCGTCATTATTACTCTACCTAACACGGTGGACATGCAGGTTACTGATACACATCCTGAAATTAAAGGTGCTACAGCAACCAATCAAAATAAGCCGGCAACACTGGAAACGGGATTAGTCGTACAGGTTCCGCCTTTTGTTAAAATCGGCGACATTCTCCGTGTCGATACACGAACCGGCGAGTATATTACAAGAGTAAAAGAATAAAAAACTCGAATATCAAATTATCAAAATCTGATGCTTGATAAAATCAGTAAAGGTCTTGTAAAGGTTTTCGGCTCACGCAATGAGCGACTGGTAAAGGCATATTCGGCCATTGCCAAGCAGGCAGTTGAATTCGAAGAGCAAATACAAGAACTCGATGACGACGCACTAAAAGCGAAAACCGCAGAGTTCAAGACCAGATTAAAGGAGGGAGCCAAGCCGGAGGGCATCTTACCGGAGGCATTTGCGGTTGTCCGCGAGGCGGCAAGAAGAAATGTCAAGATGCGACATTTCGATGTGCAGCTCATCGGAGGCAATGTCCTCTACGAAGGCAAGATTGCTGAAATGGCTACCGGTGAGGGCAAAACCCTCGTGGCAACACTGGCGGCGTACCTTGTTTATCTGACGGGAAGAAGAGTCCATATAATTACCGTTAACGATTATCTTGCCAAACGCGATGCAGAATGGATGGGCCCGATTTACAAGGCGCTGGGGCTAAGCGTAGGTGCGATTCAGGCAGATATGGACACAAGCGGCTCGGAACGAAAAAGCCAATATGCCTGCGACATAACATACGGTACAAACAACGAGTTTGGCTTCGACTATCTTCGCGATAATATGAAAATATCCCTTGAACATATGGTACAGGGTCCATTGCAATACGCTATAATCGACGAGGTCGATTCGATTCTAATAGATGAAGCCAGGACACCGTTGATTATATCGGGGCCGGCTTTTGATGATGTCAGCAGATATAAAAAAGCAGATGAGGTAGCAAGAAAGCTGCTCAGCTTGCAAAGCAGCTATGACCGTATTAAAAAACAAATTGATTCAGCCCAGCGGACACTTGCCAACGCTCAGGGCGAATTAGCTGAAGCAAAAAGGGATAAAAACAGCGAGCGAATCGAAAAAGCCCAGAAGGTAATAGAAAAAAGTCAACAGGATATTGCCGGTGCAGAAGCTCGCCTGACGGAAATAACCCAATATTACGAAGTGGAGTATGATAAAAAGCAGGTGCATCTAACACATGAAGGAGTAGGAGCCGCCCAGGAAATCGCAGGATTAGGGTCATTTTTTACCGGCTCGAATATGGAATGGCCCCATCTTTTGGAACAAAGCCTGCGTGCTCATGTGACCTTTGAAAAAGAGAAAGACTACATCGTTATGGACGGCAAGGTTATTATCGTTGATGAGTTTACCGGCCGATTAATGCACGGCAGACAATGGTCTGACGGTTTGCATCAGGCGGTCGAGGCTAAGGAAAACGTTACCGTAAAAGAGGAAAGTCAAACGCTTGCTACCATAACTCTTCAGAATTTCTTCAAGCTATATGACCAGATAGCAGGAATGACCGGTACCGCAGCTACGGAATCGGAAGAATTCATGAAGATTTATAATCTTGAAGTAGTTGTAATGCCGACCAACAAACCCTGCATCAGGGACGACCATGAGGATGTAATCTATAAGACGATGCGAGAAAAGTTTATCGCTATAGTAGAAGCCATAAACGAGGTCAGTGCTTCCGGTCGGCCGGCGCTTGTTGGCACGGTTAGCGTAGAAAAAAACGAGGCCCTTTCTGCAGCTCTTTCAAAAAGGTTCGGTCTTGAACATGAGGTTCTCAACGCAAAGCAGCACGACAGAGAGGCCACCATTGTAGTGAAAGCTGGCCAGCAGCACACAAGCCGGGACGGGAAGATTCATGGCAACGTAACAATCGCCACGAATATGGCCGGCCGCGGAACCGATATAGTTCTGGGACCCGGCGTGGCAGAGCTTGGGGGGCTGCATGTGCTCGGTACAGAAAGACACGAAGCCAGAAGAATTGATAATCAGCTTCGAGGCCGATGTGGCAGGCAGGGTGACGCCGGTTCCAGCCAATTCTTCCTCAGCTTTGATGATGACCTGATGAAATATTTTGCCTCTGAGTTTACCGTTAAGGCACTAACAAAAATAGGGTGGCAGGAAGGTGAACCAATTGTTCATCCCTGGATAAGCAGAGGTATCGAAAGAGCCCAGAAGAAAGTTGAAGAGCGAAACTATGAGATTCGTAAGAGTCTGCTTGAATATGATGAGGTTATGGACTACCAGCGGAAAATCTTTTACTCACGCAGACGACAGATACTGGCTGGTCAGGGGCTGAAAAGTATCATTCAGGAGATGATTGAAGCAACGATTGAAAAGCATTGTCAGACCATCCTTAGTGAGGACTACCCTCGCAATTGCATTATCGAGTGGGCCAGAACAAATTTTGGCATTGATTTGAAGTCCTCATATATTGCAGGTGCTAAATCCCAGGAAATCGAGAAACTAATAAAAGCAAAGGCAAAGGATAATGCAGCCAATAACATATCACTTTCTCTGGGTGAATATTTAGAAGACTACGGTGACCCCCGAAGCTGGGACATTTCGGGCTTGTCCAAATGGGCTATGAGTGCATTTAAAGTCAGTTTAAGCCCTGGCAAAGTTAAAGACCAATCGCCGGAGGAGATTGAAGAACAACTGATTTCAGCTGCTGCCGAGCAAATTGATAAAAAAGACTGTTCTCAGCTGGACGAATTTTTGAAGGAGGATTTTGCTATTCGTACGTTTGCCGAATGGGCAAGAGCCAAGTGCGATATAAAACTGGATGTTAGCGAGATGGCGGGTCTCAGTACATCCCAAATCCGTCAGCTTCTTGCTGAAAGAAGCGCAGCTAAATATAAGCGCCGGGAGATTGAGTATCCTGTAGAATTTGCAATGAATATGGTCTATGGGCCGCAGGGAGCTAATGTGTATGCATTTGAGTCGCTGGCCAACTGGGCAAATAAAAAATATAACGCCGGCCTGACTGCTGAGCAGTTACAGAACACCAAGCCCCGCCAAGTGCATAAACAGCTGCTCGAATTAAGTGAAAGCTATAACAACGGCGAATTAGACAGGGAACTTGCTGAAAAAATTGCAAATTTGAATACTGCCGAGCTAATCAAGTGGGCCAATGAAAAATTCGATGCTTCTCTGACTGAGGAGGACCTCGGTGATGGGCCGGAACTTAAAGAAAAGCTGTATGAAAGAGCAAGAGAATTTTTACGTGCTGAACTGAGTGACCTCGAAAAATATGTTTTGATACAAGTCTATGACAGCACCTGGAAAGACCATCTCTACACGATGGACCATCTAAAAAACAGTATCTGGACACGTTCTTTCGCTGAAAAAGACCCCAAGGTAGAGTATAAGCGTGAGGGTTTCAGATTGTTCGAGGAGATGCTCGAGACTATTGAGGACAGGGTTACGGATATTATCTTCAAGGTACGCTTGGAAGCCGGCGCCCGAGCCAGGAGTGTCTGGACGGTAAGCCAGGCGGCTCACGACGAGGTCGGTCAGTTCGCGATGGCTGAGCGCCAGCGGGCCGCAGCCCAGGCCCCACAGGGTGAGCAAAAAGTAAAGCAGATTCGGCTTGAGCAGCCTAAGGTTGGCCGGAACGACCCCTGCCCCTGTGGAAGTGGGAAAAAATACAAAAAATGCTGTGGAAGGAACATGTAATCCCGCATCTGTAGCACAGCCATCTTGGCCGTGTTTTTCACGGGCTGGAAGCCCGTACTACAAAAGAAAACATCGAGTAACTTGCGCTACTCGATGTTTTCCGGAGGGGAGAAAAAAATATTCTTCAATTCTCTTGTTGTTATCGGCAACAGTAAAACCCAACTTTAATCATCTATTTTTATTTACGCTATGAGCATTTAAAAGGTTCGATAAATAGTGAGTAGGAAAGGATAATTGATGCAAATCCTGTTAGAAACGAGACATCTGGAACGCCATTTTCGCCAAATGGCGGGCAGATTTTCCAACGGCCTTTCTTTCTAACGGGGTAAATTTGTGCTTTTATAGACTTTAGGTACCGCGCCTTTTAGTAAGCCATCTGAAGCGAAAAACATCGCGAATCTTCTCGGTAAATCGGACCCCCATACGCTGCGTGCTGGTCTTGAACTCGATGCGTTTAAAATCCTCAGCCGTCGGTTTGGTTCGGGATTTTCCGAATATTGACGACAATGCCCCGGCAAGAAAACCAAGAAATGAGTTTATTTTAGTGCGAACTGGCATTTATTTCATCGCCCGTTTTATCTTTGTACGGCCAATTTTACACTGGCCAATAGCTGTTCTGCGGTTCTGCTTTCAAAAGCATATTTGCCGAACAATTGGTGTCTTTCGAGGATTTGCGGCTTTTGGTCATAATATCTTTGTACCGCGCCGGTGCCGCCTTCTGCTGCGCCTCCGGTTTTATATTCGCCTTCTAAAAGCCACGAGCTGACCTCATCGTCGTACTCAGCAGGATAAATAAGTGCAACAGCAAATTTATCGTCATTGTATTTGGCTTGCCCGCCGGGCCTAATGGACTTGGCCATCCCTGACGGGAGGTGGGCAAGATGGACCTTTGCTCGGCAGGGGGGAGCTGTCTTAACCGCTAAATTTACAAGCTGCTTGAAATCTTTATTGGCTGTTTCGAGGTCAGCCGAATAAAAGAACATTCCTGCTTCAAGCTGAAAGCTCTGGGCGGGGACGCCTTTTAGCTCGACTCGGCCGTCTGGATAGGCCTTGTGGATTTTATAGACCTTGCAGTCTTTATACTTTTCGCTTTCTAAAAGCTCAGCCACTTCTTCAGCGGTAAAGCCGACACCAGCGTTATCGCCGAAGTCGAATATATACAAGCCGACGTATCTTTCGCTATTTTGTATTTTCGGTAATTCCATAGCTGTTTCATTATAGCTGAGGATTTAGCAAATTGCACGGTTTTTTTGAAACGGATTAAAAACAGGCCACAGGAAAAATCCCATGGCCCGTTTTTGTTAACAAGCGTTTTTCGCTTCACACTTCACGCTTCATGCTTCACGAATTATCTTCTCCGCCGACGAACCAACGCCATGCCACCGAGACCAAGCAGTAGCATTGTAGCCGGCTCGGGGACCAGATACAAGCTGTCGCCAGGACCAAGTGTCGGCGCATACGCCCAGGCACCCCCGTCTACAAACGCGAGGATGTTGAAGTCAGTCGTGCCCTCCGGGACCAATGTCGCATACACTCCGAAGCCGTCAAGCGACGGAATCCACGCATCACCGCTTCCACCGAAGAGCGGATCGTTCTTGAACCCGCCTTCAAACAGGGGTAGGAACCACCCCTGCGCGCCGGCGCCGAACAGTGGTATGTCGAGCGGGTCCGGCTTGAGGTTGAGTAAAAGCAACATGTCGAAGCCATCCCAGTTCTGTGCCAAGCCGCTCGGACCGGTGTCCATCAGGTGCAGCGCCGCCACCACGCCGGGCGGGGCGTCGCTGAAAACTTGGTTGAAGTCCGGTGCTGTTGCGCTCAGCGTTGTCAGCCCGTATGCTTCCGCACCTCCGACCAAGTCTGGGAGCTGAGGCGTTTCTGTCCATTGGAAATATGGATTCTCCGCTCGAGAACCCAAATTGCGGCCTTGGCCATCGGTTGTTTCGAACTGGGTCGTCCCCACGAGAGCCCAGCCAAGGGTGTCGGTGGTGTTACGTCCGAGGATGAACCGGCCGTTACCGCCTGCGGGGGCACCTGGCTCCGGGCCACCGCCTTGGCCGCCGGTGGTATCGACCTGGCCAGCGCCGAAGGCATTAACTACGGAGCCGAAGAGCTTGATGGTTCCGCCGGCACCGCCGCTACCGCCAGCACCAGAACCGCCGTTGCCACCGTTGCCGCCTCTGCCGCCTGTGCCGCCACCACCACCAGCACCGCCCCCGCCACCACCACCGCCGGTACCACCGTCCCACCTGTGAATCTCGCCATTGCCACCGGTATACCCATCACCACCTTTGCCGGAACCACCGGTGCCACCGCTACCTCCGGTGCCGCCTTGGTGGTCCCCGTCATCGGTACCATCACCTCCCTGATAGCCGTTAAGACCTGGATCACCTTTGGTCCCGGGGTTCCCGGGTTGTTCCGGATCTCCAGTCACTCCGTTCCAACCATGCCCGCCGCGTGCCCAGAGGTTTCCTGCCAGGGTGATAATACCATTGGCTGCTATCTCGAACACACCACCACCGGCACCACCATCACCCCCAGCCCCACCGTTTCCGCCAATGCGACCGGCACCACCATCGCCGCCTAAACCACCCCAGTTAGCGCCACCACCGGTGCCACCAGAGGTGCCGTCACCCATTGGAGACACACCACCTTCACCGCCACCACCTGCCCCTCCGCCTCCCCCTCCCCCTCCAG
>Ga0307433_1000710_pt1 | contig 23172 bp, 13 predicted proteins | sample SalMarWE160210MG_FD_202166 | JGI IMG/M metagenome (GOLD analysis project Ga0307433, IMG submission 202166) | Salt marsh sediment microbial communities from the Plum Island Ecosystem LTER, Massachusetts, United States - WE1603-210 | ecosystem: Environmental > Aquatic > Marine > Intertidal zone >... | reverse complement strand
GCCGGCGGGCGAGTTCGTTATGGGCGACGCCGCCGGCAACCGCGACGAACGGCCGCTCAAGCGAGTGCGGATCGACAGGCCGTTCTGGATGGGAACCGTCGAGGTCACCAACGAGCAGTTCGCCCTCTTCGACCCGCTTCACGACAGCCGCGTCGAGCCGAAACACGGCTACCAGTTCGGGATCCACGGCTACCCTGTGAACGGCCCCCGCCAGCCTGTCGTCCGCGTGTCGTGGCGGCAGGCGCTGGCGTTTTGCGAATGGCTTTCCGCCCAGCCTGCCGGCGGCGGACTGACGTTCTCCCTGCCGACCGAGGCCCACTGGGAATACGCCTGCCGCGCCGGGTCGGCCGGGGCGTTCTCCTACGGCGGCCCCGACGCGGACTTCTCGACGTTCGCGAACGTCGGCGATGAGAAGATGCGCGAGTTTGCCAGCGACCCCTACACCACAGCCGTGCCGATGAAGAACCCCAACCGCTTCGACGACTGGCTCCCGAGGGACGAGCGCTTCAACGACGGCCAACTCGTCTCGGCCGACGTGGGCGGCTACCAGCCGAACGCCTGGGGCCTGCACGACATGCACGGCAACGTCGCGGAATGGACCCGCACGGCCTACCGCCCGTATCCGTACAACGCATCGGACGGGCGAAACGCCCCGTCGCTGACCGGCCTGAAGGTCGTCCGCGGCGGCTCGTGGTACGACCGCCCCAAACGCTGCCGATCCGCCTTCCGCCTGGCCTACAGGGCGTACCAGCCGGTCTACAACGTGGGCCTGCGAGTCGTCGCCGAACCACCCCACCCCAAGGTCGCCGCAGCCAAAGCCAAGTAGGCCGCGCGGCGAGCCGTTTACGCAATCATCTCCCAGTCCCGCACTCGTCGCTGTCGCGAATAATCGCGAGGCAAACCAGACCCTGATGAAGGCCGTGTCGGGCAGGATCACGGTCCGGCGAAGGGGCCGAGGGAGCCTTGCAGGAACCGGAGACGATTCCACCTTAAACCAGCGCCCAGTTCTTGGGGACACGCTCATGCTCAACATCGTCGCCAGGCCGGGCGCTATGGATGAGTTGGTTCGCATCCTACCACCACCCCTCCTCCGAGGCAAGGGCGTGTGAGGGAAGGCGCGGGCGGGTGCGACTGACGACAGCCTTGCGGGAATCTGGCGACATGATAGAATCATCGGAAGGGCCCACGATGGTCGTGGGCTCGAGTCCATCCGGGGAATTCCGGATGATTGGAATCCACTCGTCCAGGCGGTAAGATTCAACGCGTCTGGGGCCGGAGGTTCCAGTACCGCCGCGTGTCGACGCGGCTCGCTGGATGGACCCCGGTCTCCGGTCGAACCAGGCCCCCGACGGGCGGTCAGGGTTGCAGTGTGCTGTCCACGACTTGCGCACCGAAGCCCCGCAGGAGCTCGCCATGAACGGTCGACAGCGGCTCGCCGCCACGCTCAGCCACGAGCAGCCGGACTGCGTGTGTGTCGACTTCGGCGCGACGTTCGGCATCGACGAGTCGGATTGGAAGCCGTTCACGCTGTTCGACGGCACCGAGTGGTACGTGTCCAGCCGATGAATCTCTTGAGGGAGTGACGACATGCGTATCCATGCAGCGCTCATTCTTGCCGGGCTTTGCGCCGCGGTCGCCGCCGGTCCGGCCTGCATGTGGGCAAGCGCGGCGGAGGCGCGGGCACCGAGGGAATACCACGTTTCGGTGCGCGGGGACGATTCCGCCGACGGCTCGGAAGCCCGCATGCTGAGGACCATCTCGGCCGCGGCGCGGCTGGCCCAGGCGGGCGACGTGATCACGGTGCACGAGGGCGTCTATCGCGAACGCATCGCCCCGCCTCGCGGCGGCGCGTCGGACCGCGAGCGCATCGTCTACCGGGCCGCCCCCGGCGAGAAGGCGGTCGTCAAGGGGTCCGAAGTCGTCAAGGGCTGGGAGAAGGTTCAGAACGATACCTGGAAGGTTGCCCTCCCGAACCGGTTCTTCGGCGACTTCAACCCCTATAGCGACCTGATTCGCGGCGACTGGTTCAACCCTAGGGGCCGGCAGCATCACACCGGCGCGGTCTATCTGAACGGCCATTGGCTGACGGAAGCGGCTAAACGGGACGACGTGCTGAAACCCGCGGGCGAGGCACCGCTCTGGTTCGGCAAGGTGGACGAGGAAACCACCACGATCTGGGCCCAGTTCAAGGGCGTCGATCCGAACGAGGCCGAGGTGGAAATCAACGTCCGCCGGGCGGTGTTCTACCCCGAGGAGCCGGGCATCAACTACATCACCGTGCGCGGCTTCAGCATGATGCACGCGGCCACGCCGTGGGCACCGCCGACGGCCGAGCAGATCGGCCTGATCGGCACCCACTGGAGCAAGGGATGGATCATCGAGAACAACGACATCCGCTATTCGACGTGCGTAGGGATCACCCTGGGGAAATACGGCGACGAGTGGGACAACCGCGCGCAATCCGCGAAGGGTTACGTCGGCACGATCAACCGCGCGTTGAAAAACGGCTGGTCGCGGGAGAACATCGGCCACCACGTCGTCCGCAACAACCGTATCTCGCATTGCGAGCAGGCGGGCATCGTCGGCAGCCTGGGGGCGGTGTTCAGCACGATCACCGGCAACGTCATCCACGACATCCACGTCCGGCGGCTGTTCACGGGCGCCGAGATGGCCGGCATCAAGATTCACGCCGCCATCGACACCCTGATCAGCGGCAATCACATCTACCGGACGACGCGGGGCATCTGGCTCGACTGGATGGCCCAGGGCACCCGCGTCACCCGGAACCTGCTCCACGACAACACCGGCAGCCAGGACCTGTTCGTCGAGGTGAACCACGGGCCGTTCCTGGTGGACAACAACCTCTTTCTTTCGCCGAGTTCGCTGCTCGATATGTCGGAAGGCGGGGCCTACGCCCACAACCTGATGGCGGGGCGGATCGCGCTCCGGCCGGAGCTCAGGCGCGAGACCCCGTTCCACAAGCCGCACTCCACCGACGTCGCGGGACTCAGGAACATCCGGGGCGGTGATGATCGCTTCTACAACAATCTCTTTATCGCCCCGGCCGGCCTGGCCGCGTACGACAAGGCTGCGCAGCCGGTCGAGATGGGCGGCAACGTGTTCCTCAAGGGCGCCCGAGCCTCCACGCATGAGCAGGCCCCGCTCGTGCAGCCGGCGTTCGACCCGGGCATCCAACTGGCCGAGAAACCGGACGGCGTCACCCTCGAGATCACGCTCGACCAAGCGTGGGCCGAAAAACAACCGCGCCGCCTCGTCACGACCGACCGGCTCGGGCGGGCGGCGATCCCGAACCTGCCCTGCGAGCAGCCGGACGGGTCGCCGTACCGCCTCGATGCCGATTACTTCGGCAAGAAGCGAAACGAAGCCAGTCCGTTCCCGGGCCCGTTTGAATGTCCCGGCGGCGGCAAGCAGGTGCTCAAGGTCTGGCCCGTGACCATCCCGGAATGAGCCGAACCGTTGTGCGCGAACCACGCGCCGAAAGGGGAGGCCTGGTGGTGTGTAAGACGATTCGAGGCAACCGATGAACGACGACGGACAACGCGGGTCCTTGGCTTACCTGATGCGGCTGGTGCTGGTCGCCACGCTGGGCGGCCTGCTGTTCGGCTACGACACGGCGGTGATCGCCGGGGCCATCGGGTTCCTGCAAACGCACTTCGTGCTGACCGCCGCCATGAAAGGGTGGGCGGCGTCCAGCGCGTTGGCCGGCTGCGTGCTGGGCGTGATGCTGGCCGGGCCGATCAGCGACCGCTTCGGCCGTCGGAACATGCTGATCCTGGCGGCGGTCATGTTTCTCGTTTCCGCCATCGGCACCGCCGTCCCCAAGACGCTGACGATGTTCGTGATCTTCCGTTTCATCGGCGGCGTGGGCGTCGGCGCCGCGTCGATGACCAGCCCGATGTACATCGCCGAGATCAGCCCGGCGCGCATCCGCGGCCGCATGGTCAGCGTCAACCAGTTCGCCATCATCACCGGCATGCTGGTCGTGTACTTCGTCAACTACTTCATCACGCGGTACGGCCAGGCGGCGGACCAGGCGGCGGGTGTCGCCGCGGCCACCGAGGGGTGGAACGTGCTGTACGGCTGGCGCTGGATGTTCGGCTCGGAATCGGTGCCGGCGCTGGCGCTGCTGGTCCTGCTGTTCTTCGTGCCGGAAAGTCCGCGCTGGCTGACCGAGAAGGGGCACGCCGACAAGGCCCGGCATATCCTCACCCGCGTGGACGGCCCGGACCAAGCCGAGTGCGAAATGCGCGACATCCAGGCCGCCCTGGCGCAGGAGCCGGCGTCGCTCGGGCAGCTCCTGGCCCCCGGCCTGCGCGTGGCGCTGGCGATCGGCGTCGTCCTGGCGGTGCTTCAGCAGGTGACCGGCATCAACGTGTTCCTGTATTACGCGCCGGAGATCTTCAAGACGGTGGCCGGCTCGGGCGCCGACGTGGCCATGCTCCAGACGGTCGTGGTCGGCGCCGTGCACCTGGGCTTTACGGTGCTGGCGATCGGCATCGTGGACAAGGTCGGGCGCAAGCCGCTGATGATCGTCGGGGCGGCCGGTATGGGCATCTCGCTGGCCGCGATCGGCGTCGCCGCGTGGATGGGCCAACTCGCCGCCTGGGTGCTGGTGTTCATTCTCGGTTATATCGCGTTTTTTGGCATGTCCGTCGGGCCGGTCACCTGGGTCATCCTGTCGGAGATCTTCCCGACGAAGATCCGCGGCCGGGCGATGGCCACCGCCACCTTCTGCCTGTGGACCGCCAACCTGATTGTTTCGCAGACGTTCCCCATGCTGGACGAGAACCCGTGGCTTATCGAGAGGTTCAACCACGGCTTTCCGTTCTTCGTTTACGCCGCCTTCTGTCTCGTGCTGGTCGTGTTCATGATCTGCGCGGTGCCGGAGACGCGGGGTCAGACACTCGAACAGATCGAGCAGCGCTGGATGCTTTCGTCAGCCGGCGGGAAGGGCCGGTAACGAACGATCCGTCGAAATCGGCAGGGGCGATCCTCGCGGCCGACCTGCCCCCGGTTGGGCCGCCGGCACGCCGTTGGACGTCGGACCGATTCCCCCGCTATACTATCCCCGACTGCCCCGTATGCTACTGCGCGTTACCGCAGCCCTTAGCACGGCTATCCTTGCGGTGTTCACCGGTTAAACGGGCCTGGCGTTGTGACGGCCGCAATCTGGGGGCTGCCAGCGCCAGCACGATTGCCAAAGCCTACGTTCGCATTCACAAACCGCGGTTTCCGTCGCGCAACTTCAATTCGTACTTTCGGGTGAGTCCGTCGAGCATCATGGTCACGAGCGTACTGCTCATGCAGTAGTCGCGGACGCCAAGCGGCCTTCCAGAAATCGAATCGTAGTGTTCGCTGATGCCGTTCTTTATGGCGTTGGCGATTGTCTTGTCGGCGATGTTGGCGGCAAGGTTCTTATGGCCATAGGCGGCCAGACCGGAGGCGATCTGGTAGTTCGTCGGCGGCCAGACGTCGCCGCGCCAAAAGGCGCCGGACTTCCATCGCTTGTCGGTTCGATCGACCGTGGGCACCGGCAGCGGCGTCATCCAGGCGGGCGAGGCCAGGACCTCGGCCATGCGGCGGGCCATCGCTTCGGTGGGAACGCCCGCGGCCAGCGGAATCCAACTTCCGATGGTTGCGACCGGAATCTTCTCGAGCGTGTCGCGCCGGACGGAGAGGAACGTGCCCGCCTCTTCGTCCCACAGGTGGTCGCGCATTCCCTTGACGCCCTTTTCCACACGCAGCCTGCGTCTTGCCGCCATCTCTTTGTCGCCCGCGATTTCCGCCAGTCGGGCGAGGCTCCTTTCGCCCATGATCAGATAGGCGGTGTTGCCGGGCACGCAGATGTCGGCATACCAGGCGCCTTCATCGGGACCTTTGCGTTTGGGATGGACGGTCATTTGCATGCCGTCCATGTTGCATTCGTAGTCGAACGTTTCCCATTTCGCGTGCTGCCGCTTGCCCGTGTAGGCGCCGAGCGTAATCAGCCCGTTGTCGTGCAGATCCCGCTCGCGCCAATACCAGTCGTGGAACCGTTCGAGCCGACCGAGGCATTGCTTGAGAAGTTCTTTGTCGCCGTTGCGTCGGTAGACCCGCTCGACGCCCCAGGCGAGGATCGGAATCTGCGAGAACTGCCGAACCTCTTGCGGCTCCGTCTTGATGGCCACCGTGATCATGTCCCGAGCATACTCGGGCGCGTTCTTGTTCCAGCGGTCCTGGAAGTCCCAGTAGTTCTGGAAGACGTCGCGAATGAGTCTCTTCTTGCCGGGCAGGATGCTCAACAGATCGACCACGAACATCGTGTCCCAAATCCACTGGCCCTTGTAGTACGGTCCGCCGGGGACGATCCAGGTGTTTTTCAATGGCGGCGTCGGCGGCATGATCTTCTCGAGAACGCACTTGGCCATCACGCGCTCTGCCAGTGCGAGCACCTCGGGGCTGTTCGCCTCGAAAAGCGATTTGATATCGAGCGGCGCGGAGTCAGACGCGCCGGCCAAGTCGCCGAAAAGGCCCGCCAGCGACACGCCGCCGGCCGTTTTGAGAAACTCACGCCGTTTCACGTGATGGTCTCCGTGTCGGCCCGGCGTCTGCGCATCGGCAGCCTATACGCGCCAGGCAAGGGCATCTGTGGCCCTCCAGGCCTGCCGCACCTGGTTCCGGGGCGCAGTTGACGGGCGGCTATCCGCCGTAGCCTGCATCCGGCTTGTTCTGTTGCGAAGTGCCAAGCGGCTTACTTGTTATCAGGCCGATGCCTCGGCCCTTGTTGCCTACGGCACAGTAGAACATGTAGTAGCTGTCGTTGGCGGGGTTCCAGACGAGAGAGATCTTGTGGGCGTACTTCTTGTCTAGCCCGGACGGATTTCCGCCGGCCTTGTAGATCGGGTCGGGGTCAACGGCCCAGTGGCACAGATCGCGCGAGAAGGCAGTCATAACATGCGCGCCACCGCGCCCCACGCCAAAGAAGAAACTGACCCAGTGATCGCCCTCCCGGAAGACCTTTCCATCGGACGAGAACTTCTCGTTGTAGCTGCCCTTGGGGCCATTGGGGATCACGGGGTTGTGGGCATACCTTCTCCACTCCAGGAGGTCGTCGGAAAGGGCCAACCCCATCTGCTCGACGTGCCCATTGGCCGCATTGTAGAAGTTGTAGAACTTGCCCTGGCGCTCGACGAGCCAAGGCTGGTAGATGCAGTCCTTCTCCCACGCGCCGCAGTCGGGCTGGTGGACCGAGAGAATGGGTCCGTCTTTCGCCCGGTGCCAGATGAGGCCGTCATCGCTGGCGGCCACGCCTTCATAGCCCGGCCGCAGTTCGTATCCCCCCTGGCGGGGGTAGGCGCCGTAGAGGGTGAAGTACCTGCCGTTGTGCTTCTTAAGAATCCGGGGCGCCTTGATGTCGTAAGCCTCGTAGAGGTAGGCTCCGAGCACGACACCGCCGTAATCGAAGGACCCTTTCGGCCCGTAGCCCATGGCAAGGCGCATGTTGGTCCAATGCAGAAGGTCCTCGCTTTCGGCTACAAAGGATTGATAGCCCTTGCCGTCAAAGCCAATGAACGTCATATACCGCCGCTTGTCGCCGGGCCGCCAGAAGACCGTGGGAACGTCCGTCATCTGGACCGTCTCATGTCCCTTGATGTTCGGCTTGGCCGGGATCACGTGGTCGGGGTAGTAGTGCCAGCCTCGGTATGGCGAAGACCACCGCTTGACAGTGTTGGCGTCAATAGCGGTAGCGACGTTCGCGGTCCGGGCCGTGACGACGGATTGGCTGGGACGACCGTCTCGTATCATCTGTCCCACTTCCTTGAGCGTCTTGACATCGATGTCACGGATCTTGCCCGCGTAGTTCGGGCCGATGTTGATCGAGAAGATATTGCCGTGTGCCATCGCCCCCTGGTAGTCCCTGTACACCTTGCTTGCCGGATGGCAGAGGCTGTCGTGCTTCGGCAGCGAGTAGAACCACTGCGCCCCGCCCTTGTGCGGAGGGAGGATGGGATAGGTGAACTCGGCGACCCGATAGCCCTTGAATGAGCCTTCGGCCCCCTTGTTGTACCTGGACGCGTCCTTGTCGCCGATCTTGCCGGGTCGTCCCATCTCGCGCAGGCAGAGGCGGCCTGCGGGCTGCCCATGGTTGAATCCAACAAACGTGTTGGGTTGGAACTCGTGCATCCACTGAACCGTTTCCTGGTGTGAAAGCCCGCCGGTACCGATCGCATGGTCCATCCACCAGAATTCAATGGGGCCGTAGCCGGTCAATAGCTCCCTGATCTGGGCCTTTTTGGCCTCGGGGTTGTTGCCGCCACGCCGCTTGCCATCCACCGCGCCCGGCCAGTTCCAGTCGCCCTCGGAGAAGTAGAGCGCCAGATTCACCCCGTACCTGTCACAGGACTTGCGGAGCTGGGCGAGGACGTCGATGCCGATGGGGCTGTTGGTCACCTTCTTGTCCGTCGTCTTCGTGTCCCACAGGCAGAAACCGTCGTGGTGTTTGGCGAGGAACAGGATATACCCCATGCCGGCGTCCCTGGCGGTCCGGCACCACTGGTCCGTGTCGCAGCCGGTCGCCTTGAAGAAGGACGCGTCCTTGTCGTGGGTCGGCGTCCATTCCTGACCCGCGAATGTGCTGAAGGACCAGCAGATGAACATGCCCCACTTCATGTTCCGCACCTGCTCGGCGCGGACCTCGTCGGGAAGCCTGTTCTTGTTGATTGCAGGTGTGGCGGAGTAAGCCGCGACAACCATTCCCAGGCTTACGCATGTGGTAGCTACTAGAGTCTTCATCGTTTCCCTTCCTATTACATGACAGCAATCACGGTTCGCCGCGCATGCGATGACGGGCTCGAATCACTTTCCTTCCAGCAGTTCCACCATGCCGCGGCCCAGCGCGTCGCCGACCAGCAGGTAGGCCTCGGCGTTTCGGTTGTAGTGATAGTCCTGGTTGGCCCGAGACTTCTCGACGTTTGCCCGAGATGGCCACGCTCGCGCTGGTCGGCCTAGCGTCTCTGGCGATGGGCGTGCGACGGGCTTACTTGCCGGTGGCCGCCTCGAGCAGTTGAGCCGCCTCCTGGCCCTGCGGCGTGTCGGGCCACTTCTTGGCAAGGTCTGAGAGGATCCGCCGCGCGTTCGTCTTGCTGCCGCTCTTCAGGTAGTTCTTTGCCAGCGTGAGCCGGCGCGTCAGGTTCTGCTCGAGGATCTTGGCCTTCTTGTCATCGACGGGCCGCGCGGCCGCCGCTGCCGCCTTCGCCTGGTTCCGTAGCAGGTTCGCCATGGCCCGGCCCATGGCTTCGCCGATATCCATATAGGTTTCAGCGTTGCCGCCGTAGTGGCCGTTGGCGCTGCCGCCATGGCAGAAGGGGTTGGAATAGACAGAGGCTACGTTGCCCTTGAATTCCTTGTACTTGCCGTTATTTCCATCAACCGCGAGCTGGGCATCCGTTACTTTTCCTTTGTTGCCCCCGCTGCCTTTTTTGCCTTCGCCGAGGGTGGCAACGACGAAGTTCGCGTTCGGGGCATTGAAGTCCTTGCGCAGCTGCTTGATGAATTGAACGAGATTCTTCTCGTAGCGATCCGAGTTCTCGGCGCTTCCGCAGTCCTTTGCGCCTTGCCAGAAGAAGAAACCCGCGACCTCGAATTTCTTCGCCCCGGGGTAGTACTTGTCGAGCTCGGAAAGCACCTTCTTCGCGTTTTCGGTGTCGTCGTCGTACTGCTTTCCGGCATACCAGACATTCGCCACCTTCTCGCCATTGCCCTTGGGGTTGTCCGGGGTTCCACGGTAACCGGGAATCATCTTTCCCCGATACTCATAGGGTTCGCTGCCCGGGGGCAGGAGGTCCCAGCCGAGGCTGCGGTTGCCGATGCAGCTTTTGAGAATCATTACGGGCGCATCCGTGACATGCCCTACGTAATGCCCGATGCCGAACTCCGGGCCGATGGTTTTGGTCTTCTTTATGGTCATCCATTCGTTGTTGAAGACCCGCATTCCGCCCTTGCCGACCATAACGCGCACATTGCGGACATCCTTCCGCTCGGTCCAGTTGCCGGCTTCATCCACAAGGTAGGGGTATTTCTTCTTCGCCTTGACCGCATTCTCCAGCGACCCTTTCCCACCGGCTATCTTGCCCATGCCCAGCATGTTGGACTGGCCCAGCAGAATGTAAACCTGTACGGGTTTGCTCATGTCCGCCGGCTTGTCATCGGGCTTGGGCAACTGGGTCGGGACTTCGGCGCCGACGGCCGGCCAGCCGATCAGTGCCACACAGATGGCAGCGAACACGAATCCTTTTAACTGACGATTTCTCATGGTCTTTTCCCTAAACTGATATTTCCCATTTGGATTGGACCTGAAACCGATTCAGACCAACATTAGACCGATTATGGCAAACTGCCGTCCCAGCCGCTTCCATCATGTGACAGCCAGTAATCTGCATTCTACCCCCACCCCTCCCCCAAGGCAAGGGCGGGCGAGGCGGGGCGCAGGAGTATCCTAGGCGCTCTGCTGGCGTTGGAGGAAGTCGCGCGCGGCGTGGATGAACCTGTTGAAGGTGGCGGCGCTCATTGCCAAACGTTCACCACGTCTCACGTGTCTCAAGTCTGCCATGACCAGCCTCTACGGCTACGTCGGGAAGGGCAGTGATCGCACCACATCGCCTGTCCCCGTATGGCCGCAACTGCCCCGGTCCCCGGTGAATTACGCCGCGCATCAGCGGAACTCACCACGTCTCCCCATGCAAGTGAAAAACATGGGTACCGTCCCTAGGTTTCTAGGTTTCCGTCCCTAGGTTTCGCGGTGGTCGGCCTGGCGTCTCTGGCGATGGTCGTGCGACGGGTTTACTTGGCGGTGGCCGCCTTGAGCAGTTGATCCGCCTCCTGGCCCTGCGGCGTGCCGGGCCACTTCTTGGCAAGGTCTGCGAGGATCCGCCGCGCGTTCGTCATGCTGCCGCTCTTCAGGTAGTTCTTTGCCAGCGTGAGCCGGCGCGTCAGGTTCTGTTCGAGGATCTTGGCCTTCTTGTCGTCAACGGGAGGCGCGGCCGCCGCACCCGCCTTCGTCTGGTTCAGCAGCACCGCCATGGCCCGGCCCATGGCTTCGCCGGTGTCCATATAGGTTTCAGCGTTGCCGCCGTAATGGCTGTTGGAGGCGCCGCCGTGACAGAAGGGACTGGAATAGACGCAGGCCACATTGCCCTTGAACTCCGGATACTTGCCGCTACGGCCGTCAACCGCGAACTGGGCCTCGAGGATCTTCCCCTCATTCCCCCCGGCGCCCTTCTTGGTTTGGCCAAGGGTGGCACAGACGAACTTCGCGTCGGGGGCATTGAAGTCCTTGCGCAACTGCTTGATGAAGTGGACGAGATTCTGCTCGTAGCGGCCGGCATGTGCGGCATTGTAGCGATCCTTGTCGCCCTGCCAGAAGAAGAATCCCGCGACCTCGAACCCCTTCGCCCCGGGGTAGTACTTGTCGAGTTCCGCAAGCACCTTCTTGGCATTGCCGACGTCGCCGTCGTACTGCATGCCGGCATACCAGCCCATCGGCTTGGGCTCGGTGCCCTTGTCCCAGGATGCCGGAGAATCCTTGTAGCCGGCGTAGATCTTTCCCTGATACTCGAAGCGCTCGCTGCCCGGCGGCAGGAGGTCCCAGCCGAGGCTGCGGTTGCCGATGCAGCTCTTGAGGATCATTACGGGCGCATCGGTGGCATGCCCTACGTAATGCCCGATGCCGAACTCCGGGCCGATGCTCCCGCCCTTGATGGTCATCCATTCGTTGTTGAACTGCCGCATCTTTCCTGTGCCGCTCCCCATGACACGCACGTATCGCACGTCCTTGCGTTCGGTCCAACTGCCGGCGTCATCCACGAGGTATGGGTATTTCTGTTTGGCCTTGACCGCGTGCTCAAGGGTACCTTCTTTGTCGCCGGCGATCCTGCCGGCGCCCACCATGTTGGACTGGCCCAGCAGAATGAAGACCTGGACGGGCTTGCTCATGTCGGCCGGCTTGCCGTCCGGGTCCGGCAATTGCTGCTTCGGATCCATATTGATCTTCTCTGCCGCCGACACGTAGGAGGCTGCGATTAACATCGCCCCCGTCAGGCACAATACACCTAATACTCTCTGGCTCTTCATCGTGCTATCTCCTTTGCTTTTGTTCTGTCCGGCGGCAACACCGCTGCCGGAACGTTGAATAGTCCTATCTAGTGTCTGAGTTCCTCTGCCGCGAGCGTGCCGAGCCGGATGGCGATCGCCTCGAGGCTCTTTGGCCACTGGTCGAATTCGACGCTGAGGGCACCTTCGATTTGCGGTGTGGCGATTCCTTCGACCAAGGAAGCGGCCGGCTGGGCGTAAAGGAAGGGAACCTTCTCCTGGCCGTAGGTCTCGGCAAGGCTGGCGGCGTACACCTCCAGCGACGCTGAATACTGGGAGATATCGTCGCTAATGTTGTCTTCGCCGGGAATCCAGGTCACGCCGCGGACCGCCAGCGGGGTCAGCGGACTGATGCAGAAGTTGTAGGTATGCGTCGCGGTCTCGGTGCGGCTGGCCCATTGGTTGTAATACGGCTGGGGGAAGCCCGGCGCCTGGTCCACCAGGTCCGTCGGGATCTCCTCACCCGCCTCCAGCAGGGCCGCCACCTTGCGGTTATACTGCTTGACGGTCTCGATGTACGCGACGACGGCTCGCTTGCAAACATCGGTGTTCGGGTAGACGAGGTTGAGGTCGTCGCGCTGCTTTTCGAAGCCGGCGGCCTTCTGCATGCCCTCATAGGAAACCCAAGTGATTGGCGGGTTTTCGGCGCCCAGCGTGACGATGCCGACGGGCACTCCGGGCTGCTGGACCCGGGAGGCAAAATGGTAGGCGACCACGGATGGCGGATCCCCGATTTCGTCGAAATCCGCAGGCTGCCAGGACGCCACATACTTGCCACCGCCGATCTCCATTCTCAATTTGCGCGGCGTCCGGAAGCGCCGGGCCTTGGTCTTGATGCGGAACTCGCGGACCAGCGGCAGGGCTTTGGGCGATACCCCTTCGCCTTCCTTTCGCCGGATCAGTTCACCCGCCAACCGACGAGAACCGGTCATGATCCAGACATCACCGACGAGGACGTCCCGGACCGTGCGCGCCTCCCCACTGCTGCAGTGAATTTCAAGATCGCGTCCCTGCCGGGAGGCGGGCATGGGGTCGAGGGTGACATGCCAGCGCTCGAACTCGTCGACCTTGGTCTTCTTCTTTTGATCACCGAAGGCGACGGTCATGTCGGTGCCGGGAACCCCGTGTCCCCAGACGGGCACCGGGAGGTCGCGCTGGATGACGGCGCGATCGCGGAAGAGGGTTGCGGGGAGCAGGTAGGCCTTCTTGCCCCACTTTCTCTGGGCCTCGGCCTTGGCGGCTGCGACGATCTTGGGGTCGTCCTCGTTGAACATCTGCTTGCCGTCGAAATACGCCAACGGCGTCGCCGGCAGCCCGGCGCGGTTGTAGAGATTGGCGCCGATCGGGCTGGCGCTGTAAGCGTACTGCACGCCGTGCGGCTCGGGGACCGCCTTGGAGCGAACGACCACTTCATTGCCTTCGATCACCGCCTCGGCCGGGTGCCAGACCCTGTCCTTGCCGGCGAGGCGGAAATGCCGGAGCGGCTCACTCGGAGTCTCGCGGGCGGGCTCGACGTAGGCATCGGGGTTCTTCAGTCCTTCGCTTTCCAGTCCCTTGCTTCCCACCATCAGCCCGCCGCCGGGACCGCGCTGCTGGAACTGCACGCGCACCGCGTCGCCCTCGATGGTGTGTGACTTGTAGATCGGACCGGTGTAGGCGATGTCCCGGCCGTACTCGTGGGCCAGCGCCCAGCGCGCAAGACGTTTGCCGGGGTCGAGCTTGTTGTAGTAATGGATCCCCGTTGGCCGCGCCGGATTGAGGTCATACTGCGGCACCATGCCGACCTTTTCCGCGTTGATGAAGAACAGGGTCTGGGCCTCACGGATGTCGGCGAAGCCGACGTTGTCGGGATCGGGGTCGCCGTAGCACTGCATCTGGACGAAGTAGAAGGGAAGGTCGGGCCGCCCCCAGTTCGTGCGCCAGCCGTTGATCAGCGCCTCCATCTTGGCGGCGTAGATCTTGCCGTTATCGGCGTTGTGCGTGCCCTGGCACCAGATTGCGCCCCGGATCGCGTAAGGGATGAGCGGCGCGATCTTCTTGTTGTACATCCGCGTCGGTCCCTTCCAATCTTCGGCAATCCCCGGCAGCTTCGGCCGCGGCAGGGGCGAGCCACCGCGGTTGATCATCTTCTCGCTCTCCACCTGCCAGGATTTCAGATCCTCGTAGTACTTCGCGTAGGCTGCCTTCCCGTCGGCAGTGGTCGGGTCGCTCTGGCGGATTCGTCGGGCGATGTCCTGCAGTTTGGGGTGGTCGGCAAATCCTTCGTAGGCCGTCCACGTTTCGACCGGAGTCGCGCCGTGGGTGCTGCGCAGGATGCCAATCGGAACGTTCAACTCCTGGTAGAGGTCCCAGGCGAAGGCGAGAGAGAGCGCGGAGAATCCGCCGGCCTGTTTCGAGCGCTTCCAGCCGGCTTCGGACGCCGCGCGGCTGCACCGGTAAAGCGACGAGCCGATATCGACGGTGTACTCGCGCACCGCGACGTCCTGCTTCGAGCGCTGCAGTTCACCGGCCAGCTCCCGGCACATCGACTTGCCCGCAACCCAGTCCATGTTCGACTGCCCCGAGGAAAACCAGACCTCGCCGACCAGCACACCGCTGCGGGTGATGGCTTTGCCGTTGCTGGTGACCTTCAGCTCGCGCCCGTCATGAGAGGGCTTGAGCGGATCCAGATTGAGCATCCACTTGCCATCGTTACCTGCTGTGGCGCTCTTTTTCTGCCCGGCAAACTCCACCGTCACCTTCGTGCCCGGCTTGCTCCAACCCCACACCGGAACGGGCATCTGCCGCTGCAGAATCGCGTTATCGGCAAAAGGCGAGCCCAGTTCGATGGCGGGTTTGGGTTTTGCTGCGGGCGTTTGCGCGGCGGCGTTCGCTGCGAAAGGTAAAAGCAGCATGGCTGCCGTAATGGCGAAAACCGCCGTTGTCCTGGTTGGTCCGTTGTTCATTGCTGCTGCATCTCCTGTTTGTTGTTCGGAGGGCAACTGATCGGATGGATCGGTGATTACTGATCACCGCTTACTGCTTGTTCCACCGTCGGGATCTTCGCCTCCTCCATCCACAACGTCAAGTGCCCGCGCGGCGGGATGACCCCCTTCGGGTTGTTGTATCTCAGGAAGCTGGTGGCCGCGAGGGTCACCTTGCCGCCCCGGAATTCGCCACGGAAGTCGTTGTAGATGTGTCCGCCGCGTGGCTGTCCGCCCTGCCGCTTGCCGACACCGGCGTTCGACTCGGCCAGCAACTTGCCGTTGACGTAGATCGCAAAACCCTCGCCTGCATTGACGTGGGCGCTGCCCCCGAGCACGATCCGGTATCGGCGGCCCTCTTTGAGCGGTGGAATTTCAAAGGTGCCACGCACCAGAAGAACTTCCTTTTCCCACAGGGTCTTCGGTTTCTCGCCGCACCCGCAGAATGGCGCCTTGCACGACTCTGACAGCGGCGCCAGTTTGCCATCCACCTGACCAAAGGGCGGCAGTCCGCTCTTCCAGCCCGCCTTTTTGGCATCGAAGTCGGGCGCGAACCAGTTCTGCATCCCTTCGGGATAGGTCACTTTGCGGTACCGGTTTCCCTTCTCCTTGGGCATGGTTTCTTTCGGGTCAAAGCTGAAGTACTCCCACTTCACGTTCTTGAGATCCGGGCCGAAGGGGTGCCAGTCATAGTCGTCGACTCCGGCCGCGCGATAGCAGTTGACCAGTCCGTACATCGCGCCGCGCAGGAACTGGTTCGCGCGCTGCGGACGCTCGCCGCCGGCCTCCTGCAGCAGGGACTTGTTGTAGCGCGGGTTGGCGACATAGGACGCCGCGATGCCATCGAGGATGATCGGGGTCAGAGCCTTTTGTGAGGCGGCCTTTTCTTGTTCCGACGGCTCGGCAGTCTGCTGCCCGGCGACGCGTTTCGGCCGGGGGGCCTGCGGGAGCGGTTCCGCCTTGCCGCCGAGCAGTCCGACCATCGCCCGACCCAGGGCATCGCCGACCAGCATGTAGGTCTCGGCATTGCGGTTGTAGTGGTAATCCTGGCTCCTCGGTGACTCGTCGACCTCGCGCCAGAAGTCGCGGGTGTCGACGGAGGCCACGGTGCCGGCAAACTCCGGATGTTTCTTCGGATCGCCAACCGCCATCTGTGCCTGCAGGATCTTAAGGAACTTATCAGCCATGTTGTGGCCGCCAAAACCGACCGTGGCCACAATGGCAGGCATCTTGGGCACCTTGAATTCGGCGCGCACATCGTTGATCAGGTTGACCAGGTTCTGCTCGTACTCGGCGATCAGCCCCGGCGTGAAACTGTCCTTGTGGCCCTGCCACCAGACGAAGCCGGCGATCTCGTAGCCCTGTCCCTTGTATCCCGGAACGACCTTGTCGATCTTGCTGATGGTCTTGCGCACGCCCTCGATCATCAGCTTGTATTCAAGCGATTCCCACTTGCTGTCGGGGTCCGTCCGGCCGCTGGAGGGCGGGCGGAAATCATAGCCCAGCGCGCGGTTGCCCATGGCAGTCTTGATGAGCAGGACCTGCTCGTCATGGAAAGTGCCCATCACGTGACCGAAGCCGAGTTCCGGACCAATGGTCTTCCCGTTCGAGGTTGCACTCAGCGGCGAGCCCTTGCCGTCCTTCGCGACCCGGGCTTCCTGGAAGTAAACGTCATTGCGCACCGTCCACTTGCCCTCGCCATCGACCACCCACGGGAACTTTCCCTCGCGCTTGGCCACCGCTTCGAGGTCGCCGTTACCCAGCAGGTGGGTCTTCTGTAGCCAGAACCTCGGCGGGTCGCCCTTGAAGTCGGAAATTTTGAACGTGTAGCGTTTGCCGGGTTCGAGGGTCACGTCCTGCTTGACCGGCTCGCCGCCCGCCTCCCGGCGGTACACTTCCTTTCCGTCGAGTTCCATCACATTGTGGGAACTCGCACCGAATCCGCAGTGCAACTGATAGACGCCCTTCTGGGACACCTCGAGCAAGCCTTCCGCGACCGTCTTGTCGGTCGGCGTGCCGTCCGGCCGGTAGAGTGTCAGCGGTGCAATCTGGTAGTTGCCCACCCGCCAGATTGCCAGGGGCCCCTTCGGGGCGGCGGGGTCGGCGGTCAGGTAGACCCCGGTATAGATGTTCCTCGCGCCGCCGATCTCGCCCATGCCCACCATGTTGGATTGACCGGCCAGGATGTAGACCTTGACCGGCCTCGTGGCGTCGGGCGGCTTGCCGTCCGGATCGGGCAGTTGTGCGGGGATGTCCTTTGCCGCCGCATTGAGGACGAGGCTTGTCAATACCAAGGCTGTGAGGCCACATACGGTCGTGATTCTACGGTTCATTTCGTTTCCTTTCTGTTTGTCGTAGTCCGTTACTTGTCTCTACTTCGTCTGTCGTTTCATCACATACAGCGGCGGCCGCCGCCAGCCCCCGGCAACGCTTGTGTTGCACCTGCCTGCTTCGATGAAGACGTGCTCGTTATACCGCCAAGGTTTCTGATTTCCATCTTCATTTGGGAAGGCCAGAGGTTGCATTTGGATCCCGTAGCCTTCCGATTTCCGCCAGTGTCGTAATGCTTGATTCCACAATCTTACCGTCCCGATCAGGGCCGACATTGAGCAAGAAATTCGAGTTCCTGCTGTGCGCCTTGGCCATGTTGCCCATGACGCCCTTGGCGCTGCCGCCGCGGAAGCCCTTGTTCCAGAACCATTTCTGTTCAAGTTTCCAGCACGTCTCGCCCGGCGCCGTATTGTCCTCCGGAAAGTGCCTTAGTTCCTTGACCGCAATGTCCACATAGGGCGTCCCCTTCTTGCCCCAACTCCACCAATTGGCGCTGGCAAGGACGTTGGGACGGATCGAACGGATGTGCGTCAGGATTTCGTCCGCAGGCATCACCCGGTCGTCGAGCGCGTCATTCCAGAGATAAAACACATCCGGGTACTTGGTGAGCAGTTCTGCGATCTGTGCTTTCTGGAACTCATTCTGCTGCGCAAGCGTATGCGTTGCCGGATCGCATTCCCGCGGCAGGACCTTATACTTCTCGGGATCGCCGAATCCCGGGTGGCGCCAGCAATAGTAAAGCCCCACTTTCAATCCCCGGCTCTTGAACGACTTGATGAACTGCGCGACGAGGTCCTTCTTGTAACGACACCCAGGGTGCATCACATCATACGTTGTGTACTTGCTGTCCCACAAGCAGAAGCCCGCGACATGCTTGACCGTCAACACGCCGTACGTCATGCCGGCAGATACGGCGGCGTCGGCCCAGGCATCCGTGTCGATCGGGCCGCCCGGATTGAAGTCGGCCGGACGATGATAGCCCGCGACCCACTGGACCCCCTTGTAGGTGGCCATGTTGTAATGGATGAACATGCCGAATTCGAGTCTCCGGAAATCCTCCTGCAACTCCTTGACCGATTTCGTGCCGGGCGGCTCCTGTTTCGGATCGCCATCGTCCTTCTCCGCCGCCGACGCGCTTGAGAGTCCGATTGCCATCGCTGCGAGGATGCACCCGACGCCCAATAGATTCTTTCCGCTCATAGTCTTGTGTCCTATTGTCGGTACTTTGACAGAACAGTAGTGCTCGGTTTCCACAATCCTCCAACTTCAGCCAACGTCTTGACGCTCTTGTGTCTGAAAACATCAGCGCCCGGCATCCGCGGCTCTTCGTGCATTGCGAATTATGAACTGGGCCATGGCTTCGCTCTCAAAAAAGCCTCTCCAGTAGTTGTGCCCCTGGCCTTTGCGCACGTCCAGGGTCATCGTTCCGCCGAGGGCGGCGTATCGCTCTGCCAGCAGTGCTGAGTTCTTTTCTAAGGGGACCAAGGTGTCCATGTCGCCATGAATGTGGCGTATCGGCACTTTGGCCTTGGCAAGCGGCGCCAGGCGATCAATAGGATTGTGTTCCTTAAGACGCTTCGCCAGCTCTTCTTCCTTCACCCCGTAGGCTCGACAGGCGTTTTTCAGCCCCGGCCAGCTGGCCATATTGCAGACCGGATAGATGCCGGCAATGCAAGCGACTGATTCGGGATGTTCAACAGCCCAATTGTACATCTGCAATCCACCACGACTGCGGCCCAGCAGGCATGCTCTGTTCGTCAGGCCGCGTTCCTCCGTCAATTCCTTGTAAAAGGCGGTCAAAGAAGCACGTGATTCCGGATTGCCCAAAGGCGCACCAAGATCAATGCCGGCGACGGCAATACCCTTGTCCAGACACTTCTCCAACATCCACTTTTCAAGTTTGCCAGGAAGGTTTCTTTCCGTCGGGAAATACCACAACCATGGAATTCTCTTGCCGGGTGTGGTTTCTTCAGGAAGACACACAAATGCGGTATGGTTCTCAAACGTAAAGACTTCAGCCGTGTCCGGCAACAGTTGCTTTCCTGACCGGGCGGAACGGGAAACGCTTTTTTTGTCTTGCGTCGCGGCCGTCCCGCGGCTGGCCAGGGCAGCGAGAATGCTCCCGGCGACCTTCCTGGAAAGATCGCCCGTATCGTGCACGTTGTTGCTCTTGGGCCGTCCCTGGCGAAGGACCTCGGCGTACAGGTCGTCGATGGCGATGCCGCCGTCCGCCATGATCGTCGCCGCCACGGCGTTGTACCTGACCGCATCGCCCTGGATTCGCCCCGGTTCACCGTCGGGCACCGGGGTGGTGCTGGCCCAGACCAGCACGGCGCCGGTCTTTTTCAGCCGGGCGACCAGCGTGCGGAGGTTCTTCTCGTAGTCGGCGAGCGACGTGGTGAGCTTGCCGTCCACCTTGTCCAGATGCCCGAAGTTCGTCGACTTGGGGTTGCGATATGCCAGGTCCCACAGTCCCCAGTTGAAATGGATGACGTCCCAGTTGCCGTCACCGAGCCACGGGTCGAGCCTCTTGACCCCGGTCCCCGTGTGCTCAGCGTTACCGTTTTGCCTGACCACGACGGCCTTGCCGGCAAGCAGCCTCTTCACACCCTGCTGATACCCGCCGCAGATCGAATCTCCGATCAGCAGCACGCGCGGCAGGGGCTTCGTTTGCTCTGCATGAGTCTTCTTTTCCGCCGATACATTGAGAACAAGTCCCGCCCATGCCAGGGCTGCGAGGGCAGTTAGGATCGGGTATTTGCGATTCATCTGGTCTTTGCCTTGCCTGAAGCACATGTCCTGTTCTCTTGTTCCATCGGCTAATCCTTCTTGTTCAGCAGCCTGACCATTCCGCGGCCGAGGGCGTCGCCCACCAGCATATAGGTCTCGGCGTTTCGGTTGTAGTGGTAGCCTTGGCCGCTGGGGGAAACGGACGTGTCTCTCCAGAAATCACGAGTTTCCACGGTCAATACATTGCCGGCAAATTCCGGGTACTTGCCTTTTTCCCCGCTGACGGCGAGTTGAGCGTTGGCAACGGTCAGGTGAGGACCGGCCATCTCCCATCCGCCGAACCCGATGGTGGCCAGCACAAAGGGCGCTTTCGGCGACTTGAATTCGGTCCGCCATGCCTTGATGAGGTTCACCAGGTTCTGTTCATAGCGGCTGGCGTGGGCCGCGTTGCCGTCCTTGTGTCCCTGCCACCACACGAAGCCGGCGATTTCATAGCCCTGGTCCTTGTACGCGGGGAAGAGGGTGGCGAAGTTATCCAGTACGTCATTTATGGCTTTCACGTAGTCGTCATACTGCTTGCCGGCATACCAGTTCACCTCCTTCTTGGGCTGTCCGTCGACCCAGGAGGACGGCGTGTCCTTGTATCCGGCATAGACCCTGCCGTCATAGGTGAATCGCTCACTGCCGGGCGGCAGGATATCCCAGCCAAGGCTCCGGTTGCCGATGGAGGCTTTGATCAGGAGGACCGGCTCGTCGTGGTAATAGCCCATGATGTGCCCGAACTGCATCTCCGGCCCGATGGTGTTGCCTTGGATACCGACGGTCAGCGGACCTTGTGCCACGGCGGAGATGACTCCCTTGTACACCACGTCGCCGCGCACGGTCCACTTGCCCTCGTCGTCGATCAGGTGAGGGAACTTCTTGTCCTTATGCACAAGGGTGGTCAGCAGCCCCGGAATGTCCGTGCGCCAAAGCCACCCCAGGCCACCGGCGTGCCTGGTAAGGAAGGTAATCTTGAAGGGGTGTTTTCCCCCGGCAGTGAACTTGAACGCGGTATGCACCGCATCCTTGCCGGGCTCTCTTCGATAGACCTCCGTGCCGTCGACCTCCATGATGTTGTACACCGTATTGCCATAGCCGGCGTTGAACCTGTAGACGCCGTCGGAATCCATCTGGATGAAGCCTCGGACCACGGCGGTGCCGCCGCCGGGAAACGGGGTGGGCGTTACTCCGCCAAAGGATTCGAGCCTTTTCGTCTCGATCGGAGTCATCTTGTCATAGTCGGCCGTCGGCGAACAGTCGCCCGGATAGATGGAAACCACGGGGTCGAGGAATTGCTTTCCCCAGCGTGAGGAGCCTCCGCGGATGTCGCCCATCCCGACCATATTGGATTGACCGGACAGGATGTAGACCTTGACCGGTTTATCGGTGACGGGCGGTTTGTCGTCCGGGTCCGGCAACTGTGCGGGGATTTCCTTCGCGGTTGCGGGCAGGACGAACAGCGTCATCGCGATGGCGACCAATAGCAGTGCCGTTGTCAGTTGGCTTCTTGTAATCATGTTCTTCTCCTCGTTGTTGATTCGAATTCGCTGGTGGTTCTATTTGTCCATCATCTCAACCAACGCCTCGGCAAACGCCTTGCCGATCTGCGCCATGGTCTTGGCGGAGCCGAGGTAGTGGTAGCCGGCGTTGGAGGCGCCGCGTTGCCACAACGCTTCCTCCTCGGGGGTGATCACCTTGGCTCGATACTCCTTGAGATAGGCCTGCTGCTGCTGAGGGGTCATCTTGCCGTCTTTGTTGGCGTGCTCCTTGTGTTCTGTCCGCAGGAAGTAGGCCATCTGCCGGATCTGTCCGTGCTTGATTTCGATGGCCCCCAGAGCCGTGTCCCAGTATGGCGCCGTCTGTACTGCGACGACATTGCCTTTGAACTGGGGCATCGCGGCAGGTGCGGCCATGGCCTGTCTGAAATAGTTGGGCTTTTCCTGAACACCGCCCACGCCCATCACGCCGATCACAAACGGCATCTTCGGAGCCGATAAATCCTTGCGGACGTCGCGGATGAAGTGAGCCAACAGCTCGGAGTACAGGTCATAGCGGCCCGGCTTATTATGATTCGGGTAGGTGTGACCATCGCACATGTCATTCCAGCCCTGGAACCAGACGAAGCCGGCCAGTTCGTAACCCTGCCGCGGATCGTATGCCGGGTAGACCCTCTTGATGTCCTTCAGCACCTTCGAAATGTGATCCATCATGAGACGGTAATAGTGCCCCGTGGCTTTGACCTTGTCTGCTTTCCACTTGTCGAGATCCTCAGGAACACCATGCTGCCCTTTCTTGGCGTACAGATCCCGCTGAAACGAATTCAGCTCGTACGGCCCGGCGCTCGGCGGGCGGAAGTCTGTATGCAGCGACTTGCCGCCCCACGCCGTCTTGATAATCAGGGTCGGTCCGTCGGTCGCCTTGGACATGGTGATGCCGAAGGTGAACTCCGGGCCGATCTTGCCGCCGTCTTCGGCGGGGTTGCTGCGAGCCCCGTACCCGGCCGTCAACTTGCCGACCCCCTCGCCCAGATTGTCTCGTGAACCGGTCAGATACGAGATCCACACTTTCTCGCAGACGCGCGGCTTGCCGTCGGGGCCGCGCATTTCCTTGAGCAACGGCGCCGCGGCCGGGTCGTCGCCGATGTAGTCGAACGTCTCGACCTTGGCCTGCCCCTGCATATTGGACTGCCCGGCGAGGATGTAGACCTTCAGCGGCTTGGCGGCGTCTACCGGCTTGGCATCCGGATCAGGCACTTGGGCGGGCATTTCCTTCGCCATGGCGTTGAGCGTAAGGCACGCCCATACCAGTGTCGCCAGGATCCATGGGTTTGAAGCTTTGTTGTTCATGTCTGTCTCCAAGATGTTTTCTGTTTCGTTGACCGTCTTCCTAATCGTGCTTGCCCAGATTCTTCAGCCGTTCGAGAATTTCGACAGCCCGACGGGCCTCTTCCATGCGTCTG
>Ga0307433_1000703_pt1 | contig 23249 bp, 20 predicted proteins | sample SalMarWE160210MG_FD_202166 | JGI IMG/M metagenome (GOLD analysis project Ga0307433, IMG submission 202166) | Salt marsh sediment microbial communities from the Plum Island Ecosystem LTER, Massachusetts, United States - WE1603-210 | ecosystem: Environmental > Aquatic > Marine > Intertidal zone >... | reverse complement strand
CCTGTGAAACAACCGTGGTTTGCCGACTCTGACAGGTTATGCAAAATAGATATGATATCGGCATTAAGCCACAACGATTTATAATATCTCCGAACCCAAAGGAGCATCGGAAGGTTAAACAAAAAGGCGGGACGGTAGAAATGCACCTCAGCTATCAAACCCATACGAGAAAAGCCCGTGAAGGAGGTGACTTTGCTGTTGTTCACCAGATAGCTATAGTTATTTACCTTGCAGATATGACAAATCAGTCTTGCAGCAATAATAAACCATTCCATAGGCTATAACCCCCTGCCGGGCCTCTTCCAGGAATATCCTCTTTTGGGGAATAGTTTTTATTACGTTAATCCATTAACGTTCATGTAAATTGCTTCCTCGGTGAAAATACTCGCAAGAGCTCCTCCTGATAGACTACTCTTAAGGTGCGTTTCTCCACTCAACTCTTCTTCTATCGCTTTATCCTACCACAGGTCTGACCAATATCAACTAGAAAATTCCCCTCCAACGAAGATTTTTTCTGCTTGCTCATAACTTCTTTGGGCAACGTCAGTTATAAATTTGCTCCACTGAAGGTTTTTTGCCGTTTCTTCACAATCTTTCCTTGAATAGTTAATTTGATGTGATATATTGGTGTATGGTTGTTGGCAATGGATTTATAAGGAACGATAAGCCCAAGAGAGCTTAGCAGGGATACATAGACAACGCCAATAAGCCTTATTTGCGGTGGTAGCAAGCGGGCTTGCGTGCAAGTCAATAGCCCACATTGACAGTGGTTTTGTCGTTGGGAGCCAAAAATCTCTTGCTTAATAATGCTCTTTTTGTTAAGATACGGTTTTTAAATTATCAAAAGTTATAGAACAAAATGATTTGGAGATGGAAAATATGGAACGCAATTACTTTACTTCAATTGGTCTTGTTGTTGGTTGTGTCCTGTTTTTACAGGCTGGCTGTGAAAAGGAAGCTGTTTCACCAGAAAAACCCCAGACTGCGTTGGTAACGCCTGAACCTACTCGTCAGGGCAAAAGCCCAGCCGGAGTCTCGACAGTCGCCCCGGAAAAAGCCGAAATTACGTCTGAATCCGGTGAACCTGCATCAAAAATAACGTTTGAAAATTTGATTTATGACTTCGGCGAGGTCGAGCCGGCGAAGCAAATTATCGGTGAGTTTAAGTTTACAAATACCGGGAACGGCCCGTTAAAAATTACAAAAATCGGTAAGTGTTGCGGTGCTGTCCCCAGGCTGGATAAAGACACACAAGAATATGCGCCAGGTGAGAGCGGGATATTAACGGTTGAGTATCATTCGAGCTGGGGTCCTGGCACAATGACGCGACAGTTACACGTTCACAGCAATGACAAAGAGAAGCCAGAAGTGACACTGACCATAAAAGCAAAGATTGTTGTCGTAGTCCAATGCGAGCCCAAGAATATCGGCCTTGCGCTTAACAGCGAAAATGCAGGCTGCCCAGACATTACAATTACCAGTCTTAATAACAGGCCATTCTCAATAAAGGCCTTCAAATCACCGGGGGATTGCATAACTGCTGATATAAATTCTGTGGTTCAAGCGACAAAATTTATTCTTAGCCCTAAGGTCGATATAGAAAAATTGAAAAAAAATCTGAACGGGCGTATTGAAATCAATTTGACTCATCCGAATACCCATAGGGTTATCATCACCTATAGTACGTTGCCTAAATTTAAGCTTAATCCGCTTGTATTTATTGTATTCGATGCTGAACCACAAAAGCTGGTAAAAAGGGACGTATGGATACTCAACAACTACGGTGGGGATTTCGAGATTGAATCAATATCGTCGAAAAATGATAATATCAAGGTTCTGAGTCATGAAAAAATCAGTAATGGTTATCATTTCGAGGTGGAAATAACACCTCCAGTTAAAGAGGGCGAACAAAAGATTTTCACGGATGCGCTTACTATAAATATAAAGGACAACGAACCTATGGAAATCGCATGTCGCGGGTTTTATCATGGTTCGGGGCAGTCCCCTTGATTTGTGACCTGCGGATGCTTTTACACGTAAGATACACAGATAACCAAATATGCTCATTCGTTTATTAATTTACCTGCTAACACAGAGTACGAGCGACGATATACGAAAGATGATGCGATCAATCAGCTATATTTGTGTATTGATAGTGGTGTCCTTATGCGCATTGTCCTTGTCAGTAATAAGCAGAGGGGGCCCGCCGGTAAAGTCAGACCAAAAAGCCGATGTGCTTACTGTTTTTTTTACCGGCAGTGAGCTTGGGGCGTTGAAGCCCTGTGGATGCAGCGGCGGACAACTCGGAGGGCTTGACAAACGTTCAGCAATCTTTAATAGCATACCTAAACAAAAAAGACTAATTATTGATACAGGCACCCTTGTAGAAACCGATAGTGAGCAGAATTTACTCAAGTTCAGTATTATGACCGAGGCCTTTAGACTCCTCGACTACGATTTAGTCAATCTGACCAGAAAAGACCTTGAAATAGCCCGGAATCTCGGATTGCTGGGCAACCCTGCTATCAGATTTATCAGCCCCTACGGCACTTGTGAGAAAACAGCAGGAGTATTTCGAAAGCAATATTTACTAAAGGAAAAATATATCAATATATCAGTTTTAACTTTGGACCTGGAAACAGCACCAATACAGCAAATTAAAGAAGTTTTCCTCCGGGAACCAAACCAACAAAGCGCCAACATCCTTATTATAAATCGATGTGACGATGATATTATTTCTACCATAGCGGAAATGAAAATCACAGATTGTCTGGTTTGTCCTTCAGATTCGGATGAGCCAAGGATACTTGGTGACCCGAATGGAAGCCCTCTGGTTTTTTCAGTCGGCCGCTTTGGCAGATACGTAAGCAGGTTACAAATAGGAATTGTTGATGGCAAAATGAAATACGGCTTCTCGGCCGTACCGGTAACAGAAAACCTGCCGCAGGAAAAATCGCTTGTCGAACTACACAAGGCCTATCAGCAGCTTGTCGCAGGGGCTAATCTCATAGAAAAATATCCACGATTCATTTTGCCGGGCGGCCTGGAATACGCCGGCTCGCAATCCTGTAAGTCATGTCACGAGTACGAATATGAGCAATGGAGCCAAAGGGTTCATGCGCATGCTTATGCAACGCTTGAAAGAGTTGGCTCGCAGTTCGACCCGGAGTGTGCTATTTGTCATGTTGTCGGCTTAAAATATGAAAGCGGCTTCGTTTCAGAACAGATGTCCGAACATCTGAAAAACGTGGGCTGTGAAAACTGTCATGGCCCAGGCTCACAGCACAACGCAACCTTGGGAAGAGAAAAGACCACCGAGCCAAAGTCGACTTGTCTTGATTGCCACGAACCCGAAACAAGCAGCGAATATGCGGGAAATGAGCAGCTCTATTTGGAAAAAATCATTCATTGGAGGGAACAAAATCCACCCGGCAATGTCAAATAAAATAGTGAACAGTGCTTCGTGGGCCACGTATGTTTTTATGGGCAAGTAAGTAATGTATTCGCTATTCCAATCATGAAATCCGAGGTACGCACGAGAAGATAAACATCAAACTCGTGCTTCGTAGAGTAGCATATGATAAAGACACTGCGGATAACAACTGTTATAGCGGGGATTTTAGCAGTCATTTTCCTTGTTTTGCCTATGTTTTTTGGCGGCCGCACCAATAGGGCAATAGAGCAATTTTTGAGTTCTTCCAATGTAGTGGAAAAGTACAACATGGGCGCTGAATATAATGCGAAGGCAAGCCAGGACCAGGTTTCGCCGCTTGTAACCCAGGCAGAAATCTTTGTGCAATATCTGAATCCACCTCCTGAGCCGGAGCCAAGTATACCGGAAGCTCCTACGCCGACTGTTTCCCCGCCTAAACCAAGAGGCCCCGTTACAGCCAAATTTACACTTGTTGGCACGAGTGTTTATGCAGCACAGCCGGAGCTATCGCTGGCGTTTATTAATGAGCCGGGCAAAGGTTCACGCTGGGTTAGACAGGGTAGTCAAGTAGAACATTTAACCATAAAGGAGGTAAGAGACGGCCTTGTAGTCCTTCAAGATGGCCAGAGGACTTTCGAAATTGCGGCTCAGCAAAAACCGGAAATAAGTCTTGTCGAAAGCTCGCCGCCTGTTTCCTCAAAGGTAATAAACGGAATAAGCTCCAGACCCGATGTAACTACTTCAGGTGAACCTGATACCGCCGCTACAATAAGCACACCTGCGCAGGCACGCATTAACCAAGATGCACTGGAAAGATTTATAGAGTCTGTGCGGGCTAGTGCTGAATCTGGCGAAATCGATCCGCAAAACGCAAATGGCCTTCTTTCTGCACTCGGTTCTATGCGTATAAGTGACGATGAGGCCGAGAAACTGAAGGATTTGCCGAAAGAGCAGCTCGGTCCTGAGCTCGCTGTCGAAGGGCCGAACTCGTCTCAGCAGCCCAGTTCCGCCGAAGGCGAGAGGCTTGACGAGCCAGAGTGGGACTCTCAGCAGTCCACAGTCATAAAGACTCCTGTGGATTATAAAGAACGCATTACGGCGGAGCCGAATCAAACAAAGAACCCAACAGTTCGAAGGCCGGTAAGGCTACCAAGACGGACACGGCGAAATCGCTAACCCTACATAGCTTTCGCTCCGCTGTCTGTTATGCGTTTTTTTGCCTAAAATTGGGGAACTTTCGGCACTTTTCTATGTCTGATTAAATAGCTGGCTCTCGTAATAGGCGCAAATAAAGTGGATTTGGACAAATTCTTACGCAAGAGCTTGCAAAAAAAGAGGTTACGTCAATGGCTCTCAGCTAAATTGTCCGATAAAATAGGAACGCTGTTTTGTGTAATGGCGGTTTGGAGCAACTTATTATGATAGTATGGCGTTCTTCTGAGGACAGTCCTAAGGACTCCTTACGGAGAAGTCAGAAGTCAGAAGTCAGAATTTTACTTCGTCTGTCTTCTGTCATTTGTCTTCTGTTCTCTATTCTTTTTCTATGCAGCGGTTATCTCTCTGCCAAGCAAGCCACTGCTGCCATATCCCGACAGGAAAACGCAGGGGAGACGCCACAATATAAGATTTTTCCATTAATAAACATATCAGCAGACCAAGGCGCCAAATTCCTGGCCGAAGTAAAGATAGGCACGGTTTCAAGGTTTCCCGGCGGCTCAAATGCGATGTTAATTACTGCCGAGCCCAGCGAGCTAATCAAGGCAACATCCATCTTGGCACTTGTTGATGCAAAGGAACAATTTGCTATAAGAATGATTTCTTCAGCCGCAGGGCTGGATAACTTACCGTCCAACGAACAGATTGCCTCAAAAGTTGGCAATATATCGGTCGGAACCTTTTCAGCCCCTCCAGCTCCTGTCTTCCGGCAGAAAGACGCGGGGGTTGCCAGAGCTATTGTGGATATCCATGATAACGCCTTGGTAGTTGTTGCGCCAGTAAGCCAGATTGAAAGAATTGTTTCTGTTATTGAGGGACGCCCCATTCCACCTGCCCCTAAGGGGGAAGTCCGCGGAAAGGCAATTGAGCAGCCTACAGTTCCAGGGACTCCTGCCGTAAGACGTCCGCCGTCAGGTGTGGCCGAGTCCACTGTGGATTACAGAGAACCCACCGGACCAGGCCAACCTCCAACAGAGCAAACAGTAATTGAACCTCGGCAGCCAGGTGAGGATATCCCGCTCGCCGCCGAGATGGATGGCGGAGCTGAGCGGTATGCACCTGCACCGATACACGATGGTGATGAAATTCTTAAGTTAAATCTACCTGATAAACTCGAAATAATTGACCTGCTGGGCCTGGTGGGTGAGTATCTGGGTTTGGACTTTATGTATGACCCGGGCCAGATAGGAGGCATTGTTACATTAAAGCTTCATGGCAAACTTCGAGGAGACCTAAGGGTCAAGGATTTATATCCTTTGCTTGAATCAGTACTTAAGTTCAGAGGTTTTGCAATGACACGTAAGGGCAATCTTGTAACCATAACCCTCATAGACCAGGCCTTAGATAATGACCCTTTACTGATGACGGACGAGATGGGCACGGTGGAACAGGGAGATGTAGTCGTAACTCGTGTATTTCAGTTACAATACATAGATATTACCAGTGCGCAGAATTTTTTGACATCGATGCGGCTCGCCACACCCGCAGCCGTCACCCCAATTGCAGAAACTGGGACCCTTGTTGTAACCGGCTATGCCTATCGTATGCCCCGCATAGAAGAGCTTTTGGAGATAATTGACAGGCCTGGAGAGCCCAAGGAATTCAGGTTCAGGCAGTTAAAATTCACGATGGCAAAGACCCTCGCATCTAAAGTCAAAACCCTTTCAGAACAGCTTGGCACAGTCTCAATTACTATTACCGCACCGACGCAACCTGCACCTGCTCGGGGAAGACGGCCCAGAGGACGGCCAGTGCCGCCTGCTACGTCAACCCCCACCCCAACCAAGCCTACGGTGTATCTTGACGCCGATGAGAGAACGAACCGTATCCTGATGATAGGCCTTGCCGAGCAATTAGATGCTGTCGATGCGTTGATAGATAGTCTTGACGTGGCGCAGCAGGACCTGCGAAATATGAAATTATACAAAATCAAGCATGTAGATGCCGAGGAGGCAAGAAAAAAGCTACAAGAGCTTGGCATAATCGGTGGTGGTAGAACGACTACTCCTTCGAGAATTACCTCCCCTGCGAGAACTGCAAAGCCTCCCGGCGCCAGACCTCAGGCAGGTGGTCAAGTTACTGAAACAACAGAAGGCCTTGTGGAAGAGCCGCAAGTGGTTGTAATTGAGATGACAAATTCTCTGCTTGTAAATGCAACCCCTGAGCAGCACGTACAGATACAGCAGATTTTGGCCTATGTGGACAGCAGAACAGAAGAAGAGGAAATTCCGTATAAGGTATATCCTCTCGAAAACCAAAGACCTGAGGATTTAGCGTCAATTCTGAACCAGCTTATCAGAGAAATCGTCTCCGATAAAGAAGGAAAGGTGCAATTCGTAAGAAAGACCGATGAAGAAATCGCCATAATTCCCGATGAAAACACTTTCTCACTTATTGTTTATGCCAGCAAGAAGAATCAGGAATGGATTAAGAGCTTAATTGAACAATTGGACAAGAGAAGACCGCAGGTCCTGATAGATGTAACTCTTGTCGAAATTAGTGAAGCCGATGCTTTCGACTACGATTTGAACTTGGTCTCGAAATTACCAAGCTTTGCAGTAGGCGGAACAATGGCCAAACTCCCCGCCCTACTTGCCCCCGAAGGCGGGTTCCCATTTCACCAAATTTTCGAGGCAACTTCTACTTTGGGTGATGCATCACCCAGTAAAGGCTTTTATGCTGACCGTCATATCCAGGCGCTGTTGAGTCTAATGGAGAAAAAGGGATACGGCCGTGTTCTTGCAAAGCCGAGGATATTAGTCAACGATAATGAACAGGGACATATTGACACAACAAATACTATATATGTATCAAGAAGCTCGCAGAGTGTTACGCCCACGGGCGAGCCCGTTGTGTCAACAAGCTACACTTTTGACCAATTTCCATCTGGTATTACACTTGATATAACACCTCATATCAGTGAAGGCAAGCTGCTTCGTCTCGAGATAAGAATGACACGTTCAAGTCAACTGGCTCCTGAGAGTGGAATTCTGGAGAATCAACCGCCGCCGAACAAAAGCGAGAACAATATTGATACAATAGTTACAGTACCTGATAAAAGTACGATAATTCTTGGAGGTATAACAACGTTAGAACAGACCAAGGATAACTGGAAAGTGCCATTGTTTGGAGATATTCCAGTTGTAGGCGGACTTTTTAGAAAAATTGGCAACAACAGCAGACAAAGCAAGCTGTATATATTTGTTAAGGCGGATATCTTAAGGCCCGCTAAAGGGGATGAAGGACTGCCGGATTTGGAGCAGATATCAGAAAGAAACAGACTGGCCTTCGAGAAGTATGAAGAAAAATTCCAGAAATACCGGGACTGGCCGGGAATAGAGCCAAAACCGCTGGACCCGCTAAGAGTCCTTGAAATCGAATAAAAAATAACAGGCAATCGATGACAGTTGATAAAATAGTGATGACCGTGATAAAAGGCCAAATACCAACGACTAAATATGAGAGAATTACTGATACAAGCTGCAAAGCGAACCGGCCTGGTTGACGCCGAAATGTTGGCCAAATTCCTCGAAGAAAACACCAACCATGGCCGACTCGACGAAGTTCTGCTTAACTGCCCCTATTTTACCGAGGATGTGGTTTTGAAGCTCTTCGCTGAGGCGCTCGGCTGGGAATTTCTGCCTGAAATATCCGCAAAGGCCGTGCCCCCGGAATTCATAGAAACTGTTCCTGCGACCTACGCTCAACACCATTATCTTATAGGGATAAAGGGCAAGGCTGACGACAGTGAACTGACAGTGGTTTTATCAAAGCCATTAGATGCGAATGCTCTGGATAATGTCTCGAAGATGACAGGCCTGCCGGTCAAGGCTGCGGTATCCACCCGTACTGCCATCACCGCTGTGATTGATATTGCCTACGAGCAGAGAACGACTGTCATCGAAGAGGTAGCTGAGGAGCTTGACTCGCAAAATCTCGACCAGCTCATTGATGAGGTGGGTACTTCGGATGACCTGCTTGATATGGTAAATCGCCCACCGGTTATTAGGCTGGTCAACGATATCCTTTTTCGTGCCTTGCAATTAAGGGCCAGTGATATTCATGTTCATCCTTATGAGGCAAAGATTCAGATTCGCTATCGCATTGACGGTATTTTATATGATGTTTTAAGTTTGAACAGAAACGTTCTTCCCCTGATTATCTCTCGTATCAAGGTTATGTCCGGAATGGATATCGCCGAGCGCCGGCTTCCTCAAGACGGCAGATGCAGTGTCCGGCTGGGCCAGCGGGAAATCGACCTGCGTATTAGCACGGTGCCAACCAGTTATGGTGAGCGCAGCGTGCTGCGATTGCTTGATAAAAGCACAGCCTTGTTCGGACTAAACGAGCTGGGTCTGTGGGGGGATGATTTGAAAAAATTTGATTCTTTGCTCACTCGCTCTCACGGGGTTATTTTTGTAACAGGACCAACCGGCAGCGGCAAAAGCACCACTCTTTACGCATGTCTAAACAGAATTAATTCGGCCGAGAAAAACGTCATAACCATAGAAGACCCCATTGAATATCAGCTCGATGGCATCAGCCAGATTCAGGTCGCCAGTAAAAAAGGGATGACCTTTGCCACATCACTCCGCCACGTGCTGCGTCAGGACCCTGATGTTATAATGATTGGTGAGGTTCGAGATATTGAGACGGCCCGTATGGCAATACAATCTTCACTTACCGGCCATCTGGTTTTCAGCACGCTGCACACAAACGACTCGGCGGGGGCAGTGAGTCGGCTTCTGGATTTAGGGGTCGAGCCATATTTAGTAAGCTCATCCCTGATTGCTATAATAGCTCAACGATTAGTGCGAAAAGTCTGTCCAGAATGCAAAATTGCTGCTGAGCCTTCACCCCACGAGCTAAGAGAGCTTGGCATAGGATTGTCCGACTCCCTTGCCAGCAGTGGCAAGTTCTTTGTCGGCCAGGGCTGTGAAAAATGTTTTCAAACCGGCTATCGTGGCAGAACCGGTATTTATGAAATGATGCTCATCAACGAAGAAATTCAGAACGTGATATACAAAAGGGAAACTGCCGGTACAATAAAGAAAATGGCTCTTGGCGCAGGTATGCAGACTCTGCGAATGGATGGGGCAAGGAAAGTCCTTGCCGGCGTAACAACTGTCTCTGAAGTATTAAGAGTAACGCAAGCAGATGTAATGTAGCCCCTGCTCCTGTCTTCCCCGCCGCCCCGACTCGTGTCGGAAAACGCGGGGGCAGGCGACAGGAAGACGCAGGGGTAGTTTTCAGTTTTAACTCCGCCACAGGTGGATAAATATGCCCCGATATCATTATATAGCGATAGCAGCAGACGGTAAAAAAGTCAAAGGTGCGATTACCGCGGAAAGCCCTTATGCCGCACGACAGCAACTTCGGGTTCGGAGTATGCACCCTTCATCAATTACAGAGGTCAGCTCCAGAACTGAAAGTAAGGCTGCGTTATTTTCAATCTTTGCTAAAGGCGGCAAAAACCAGGTAATCGATTTTACCAAACAATTGGCCACGTTGCTCAACTCAGGAATTAAACTGACCGAGGCCCTTTCAGTGCTTACGTTGCAAGTTGCCGATGTACGATTCAGAAATGCCCTTGTCGATATTCGCGACCGCGTTGTCACTGGTGAGTCATTTGCCGACGCCGTGAAAGATTACACCGATTATTTTGATGTTATATATATAAGCATGGTTCGCGTAGGTGAAGTTACCGGCAACTTAGGGCAGTCTTTTTCGACCATTGCTAATTTTATGCAAAAACGCCAGCGAGTCGAAACGAAAATAATAACTGCAATGGTATATCCGTTCATCCTCATTTTCTTCTGCATCGCAGCTATCCTGATTTTGACAATCAAAGTCATCCCCAGTATAGGCGAGCAGATAAAATCAGCCGGGCATGAATTGCCATGGATTACTAAACAATTGATGAATATTGGTTACGTGCTTACCAGCTGGTGGCTGCTGGTCGTTATTGCAGCAATCGTCGGGGCCGTCTGGGGCCTTAAACGATTCTTCAAAACCGAGCGTGGAGCATACTTGCGCGATAAATTCGTATTGTCTCTGCCGCTGTTTGGCTCACTTATAAAGCAGCGCGTTGTCTCGCGTTTTGCCACGACTCTTTCGACTCTTCTTGGTTCGGGACTGGCCATGGCTGAATCTCTTCGCGTTGTCTCAGAAGTCACCGGAAATGCTCTTATGAGACAGGCAATTCACAGGGCACGCGAGAGAATTCTTGCTGGTGCCGATATCGCAACGCCTTTGAGGGATAGCGGCGTTATTGACCCCGCTATTGCTCATATGGTTGCTGTAGGAGAAAAAAGTGGCGAACTGGAGATAATGCTTAAAAATATCAGTGAAAACCTTGAGGCCTCCACAGACGTAGTTATTGAAAGACTCGGGGCAGCGATTGAACCAATTATTATAATTTTTATGGCCGCTATAATCGGTGTAATTGCTTATGCTACTTTACTGCCCATTCTGGAAATCTCATCGATACAAATGTAAACGGTGCTACTCTGCCCCTGCTCTTGCTTTGCAAAAAGCTGCGGTGGCTACGTAGCACGAGTTAATTTAGGAGTTAAATGTGACAATGAAAACAAGGAGAAAAAAGACAAGATACGGTTTTACAATGCTCGAAATTATGGCCGTACTGATTATCATCGGCCTACTTGCCACACTGGTGGCAACAAAAGTAGCAAGCAAAATAGATGAGGCCAAAGTTACGACCACCAAGGCTAATCTAAAGGCCCTTCATAATGCTGTTAACCAGTTCAAAATGGATACCAGCAGATTTCCGACAGAAGACGAAGGGCTTACGGCCCTTATCGAACAGCCAAGCGACGTTGAAAGCTATGAGCCGGGTGGTTATCTGGAAACTACGGAACTACCCAGAGATGGCTGGAAGCGAGACTTCATCTATCAGCTCTATCCTGAGAGCGGTAAGCCATTCGTAATCATCAGCTACGGTGCTGATGGTGAAGAAGGTGGTGAGGACTACGATGCCGACCTGTACAGTACAGACGCATACTGATGCGTTTATGTGTATATGCGTAAGGTCAAAAACGCATGAATATGCTACCACGTTGGAGTATCCACGCATCTACGGTTTTACCCCGTCAGAAAGAAATCTTCGTTCTTTCCGCTGCCTGTCTCGCCGATACTCCGACACGGCGGGCAGCGCATCGCGACGAGTGGGTGGGGTAAAAAATACATGGCAAGAGTGGGGTTCAAAGCCCTGCCCGAGCTTTCTCCGCAATCCCGTGAGGGATGCTGTGCAGTCCGCTTGGGGACGCCTTCCGGCGGAGTCCCTGGGACTAGCAGGGTTTACTATGACCGAGATGATGGTGGTGGTAATGATGGTTTCGCTGTTCGTACTCCTGATACAGATGAACCTTTTTGGATTGCTCAGAAGAAACACCTTTAGGGCACAAGTGCAGGACATCATCTCCACAATGCAGATGGCTACCAGTGCTGCCGCCGAGAGCAATAGAAGATACGAATTTATTATCAGTCCAGTCGAGCAGAACTATATCCTTCGTGAGATTACTTCGCCTGACCTGTCAGAAGTACTCGAAGAAGAGATTATTGTTAAAAATGACCTCAGTGATAGTTGCCGGGTTACTTATATTGAGTTCGACGATGGTGAATCCATCAACGATGGCTGGGCAAAGTTTCGAGTAGGACATTCAGGTTGGCAATATGGCGGAAAAATCGTCCTGCTTGACGACAAGGAGCAGCCATATTCGGTAGTGGTGAACCGATTAAACAGAACTGTTTCGTTAATAAAAGGTGACGTCGGACTTTTAGAACCAAAAGCTAAAGAGGAAGTGCCGTTCTGAGAACAGTGAGGTGTCGCACGTGATTTATTGGTCGTTACGAAATACCAATCTGGCTACGGCTTGCACCTTCGCCAAGGTTAGCCCCGCCCGTCGACAGAGGGGCTGGACGAGAGTCAAAGGCTTCAGTCTGATGGAAGCTACAACCGCTTTGATGATACTGGCATTTATTAGTGTAAGCGTATTAGTTGTTATAAATCGCTGTATGGCCTCGGCCGCAGATTTAGCTCTACGCATGCAGGCCTTCGAGGTTGCACGCGAGAATATGGAAAAACTCCTCACAGCTAATTCAGTTCAGCAGACCAGCGAGTTCGGCATCAGTGACAGATATCCGGAAATCAAGTGGCAAACCATTGTTGAGAGCTTCTACGAACCAATAACGCAGCGTGTATGGGTCAGAGGCACCTGCTCAGCCGAATATACCGATTCTGCTGGTGAAACACAAACCATCGAACTAACACACTGGCTAACCGACCTGACAAAAAAACAGGTGATAGAGCTTTTAAGGCAGCAGCAGGAAGAACAAGAGCAATTAGCTGATACGGTTGCAGCTATGGTCATAGATACAATCGAAGAGGCAGCTGAATACGCCGGCGTCGATGTGCAAACTGTCGAGCAGTGGGTTGATAATGGTATGCTTACGACTGAGGACGGCTCCTTTGTCAAAAGTAATATCGATGTCTTTAAGGAAAGTGATGGTAATCCAGCAGATGAGGCAAAGGGCCAGCAAGTAGCATCTACTCAGCAGTTAACCGAACAGGCCCTTGAAACTGAACCAACCGAGCCGGAAACCTCCACCGATGATTGGCTAAACGACATAGATCCCATAACAGGTTTAACGTATGGGGAACTGGAACAAATGGAATTCTGGGAAATCTGGGAATTGTTGATGAAGCTACGCGACAAGGGAGGGCACTGACGTTGATGAAGCCGTCGAGACTAAATATATGAAAAAAGTTACCGATAAAATTATGAGACAAAAAGGTTTTTCGCTGGCAGAGGTGCTTGCAGCTCTAATGATTGGAGCGATGATTCTGGTTGCGGTGCTGGGTATTTACAGCCGTGCCGAGCGCTCCGCTGCTGCGATTACACACAAACTTGACAGCTCTCAACTACCACGCGAGATTCTGCAGCGAATTGCCGAAGACCTCGACAAAATAATCACAGCCGACACCGGCACAAAAATTACTATTGCAAATAAATTGGAAAAAGGCTTGCCAACCGCCAGGTTGACAATTCAACAAACTGTCTATGACAAAGACAATAAACAGCAGATATTCGAAGAAATCATTTGGCAGAGCAGCTATGACTATGACGCCAATAATCTCACTTTATACCGCAGCCACAGCGGTATAGCATTAGAAGACAAACTACTCGATGAAAAAAGGGCCGATTGGGAAAAAGAATGTCCTTTCGTACCGCTTTGTACCGGTCTGACTTTCTTTAAGATACAGGTCCCAATGGGTGAGGATTTTCAAGATGCGTGGACGAGACCTTCTCTGCCTCCCGGCATTATAGTAACTATTTCCTTCGCCGAACCTTATGAGACGACAACGGGTACTTTGGATGTGCCCGATTCGGAAAAAATCTCCCGAACTATAGTTATTGATAGAACCAGAAAAATCAAATTTGTACTCCTACCAAAAGAGAACACGGAAAAATAGGACAATGTCGGACGAAAGTTTATATAATAACGGTATCCGAAACAACCAAGGCATCGTGTTGCTGGTAACATTAGTGATATTGGTTGTGCTTTCGACTCTGGGTTACACCTTGAGTGTCCGTATGTCCGCACAGCGTCACCGTGACCAATATATCATAGATTATCAAACCGCTCGCTACGCCTGTGACTCAGCGGTCAAATATGCACTTGCCACATTGCAGGATATCCAGCCGGAACTTATTAGCCGCCCGAACGAGCCGGATTTCTCTGATTTATTCGTCCTTAGTAAGGCCGAATACCAGCAACTTTTGGCCGATTTTACCCCTCAATCCTCACCTGCTGGGATGGACGAACATGAGGATTTTAATGATGTCAATAACGCTGGTGATGCTAATGATACTAACGATGTCAGTGATATTAGCGATATCAGTGATATTAACGATATTAGTGATATTAACGATATTAATGATATCAGCGGTGCTGCTGACGCCAACGACCTTATTCCTCCAACGATACCTGGTCCGTATGGCCCGCCCTGGCCGCTTATAATCGAGCCGGTCGAGTTCGAGATTGGTTCTGCCACAGTCAGTATTAAAATCGAAGATGAAAATGCAAAGTATCCCCTTGGTTGGGCACTTCTCGAAGATGAAGAGGTTCAGCGCGAAGCTGAAGCAGGATTCAAAACCTTCTGTGAATGGATGGGCCTTGATTCTGAGCAGGAATATTCAGGGCAGACTGAATCGCTAAAATCTGAGCTTGAACAAATACGCGAAATGAAGACATTCAAACTTGACTTCAGTCCGATTCGCAGAGCCGCAACCACGGCAACAAATACAACCACAAGCAGCGCAACCAGACGCGGGAGAAGACCTCCAATCAGACGAAGGCGGTCGGCCAGACGAAATATCATACCTGTTTCCACACAAATTAACGAACAGACCGTTCATTTTGCAAAGCTTTTTCACAGCTCTTTGATTAATGCCGAGGTCCTTGCCAGGCCATATATAGAGGGCAGAGAGGAATCGGCCCTGAAATATATGAGCCTGTGGGGTTCAAGAAGGGTTAATATAAATACCGCACCTCGACATGTATTGGAAACAGCTTTTACTTTCGGTGGTGACGCCAGAGGAATTGCCGAGGCAATCATTCGAAGAAGACGCGTAGAGCCCTTTGAGGATATGGAAGATTTGAGACAATCGTTACTTAGCTATTCCGATTCGATTAGAAAATGCGAGAAGTACATCACGACCATAAGTGCCTTATTCACAATTAAAGTAACAGCGGTGAGCGGAGTAGCAGAAACATCGGTTGTTATAACAGTAACGAAAACCGGAAAAAAATTGAGTCAGGTTGCAATAATCTCCGACTAAAAGTTTAGAACCACATTAGGAGTTTGCTCGAAGTGGAAGCACAAAACTTTTTAGGAATTTATATAAGCAGGAACGCAGCAACCGCAGTCTGTCTTGGTCCGCAAGGCCAGGATTGCAAGACCATCGGTTGTTTTAGCGTCTCCGGGCAGGAAAAAGAAGAGCAAAACCTCCAAATGCTGGCTACTCTTATTGCTCAAGGTTGTGTTGAGAGAGGATTGGAGTTTTCAGAAGCCGCCGTGGCTTTGGATTGTGCAATGTTTATGCAGCATAATATACACAGTAATTTTGCCGACCCAAAGCAAATCGCTGCCACCATTCGCTTTGACACTGAGGAGGCTCTCGCCGCGGATATAAGCGATGTTGCGCTCGCTTTCAATATAATCTCAAGTGACCAGGCCGGCTCGGAGCTGGCTATCTTCTCCGCACAGCGAAAGATATTGTCGGATGTTCTTCTTGCTTTGCAGAGTAACAATATCGACCCTGTCAGCATAGAGCCGGATATTAGCTGTCTATCGAGATTGGCCTGTCGAAATGTATCTTTGCCTGAAGGTTCGCATCCTCTGTTCGGGATGCTTTCTTGCCGCGGTGGTCATTTGGTCATTCCTCCATCATTTACAGGACCAGGTTCGCAAAAAACGTCCATAATGCGAACCTTTCTGGTCGGTCCGACGCAGAATAGAAGCGAACTACTTGCAAGAGAAATAGTTATGACTACTGCTTTGATTAACACCAGTGAGCCGATAAATTGCCTTAAAGTCTTAGACTCTGCCGGCTTGGTGGACTACCAGGCCCTAAGGGACAAGCTACACATCGAGGCTACCGGCCTTGACCTGGCCCTCTGTACTGCGACCGACCCGCGAACTATAGCCGGTTGTGATGACCCGGTGGATTTTGCAATCGCCTATGGTGCAGCCTTGGCTCATCTGGAAAAGACGCAAACCCTGAATTTCCGCAACGATTTTATGCCATATCAGGGCAAAAAACTTCGCATGCAAAGAGCCCTGAAGTTAGCAAGTTATTCTGTTATCATTCTTATGCTTGTTATTGGTATGTATTTTCAAGCACAATTATTCAAAGTAAACAAGAGTCGCCGCAGGCTCCGCAGCAAATTTACTAAAGATTACTCGGCCGTTATGCCAGGCCAGCACCAACTACCACCTAAAATGAATCCACTAACAAAGCTCGGAAGTGAATTAAGACGCATTAGGAATGCTAAAAGCGGCCTGATTGGGGTTAAAGGCGGAAAATCCATATCGTCAAGGCTAACTCTCGTGCTTCAGGCCATTAATAGTTGCGCAAAGCAAACAAACTTAAATATAGATTCGATTTCAATCACAGAAAGAACCATTAATATTGTTGGTGACACATTCAGCCGGTCAAGCACGTTAAATTTCTTTGACGCAGTCAAGAATAACGATATGGAGATATTGCAACAGCGTCTCTATACAGAAGACAGGCGTGACCATTTCAGCATAACAGTTGCGCCTAAAAATGATGCAGGGAACTGACTTATGAAAGACATATATAAAAACCCGATTTTGTATTATATAGCCATTCCGATTATAGTTGCCCTCTGGCCGCTATTGGTCTGGATCGTATACTTGCCTGCCTCAGAACACAGCTTAGTGGACGAGATAAATCAATATAAAAAAGCCGAACAAGTAATGCTGGAGATTCTTAGACTTGACCCTGCCCGTCTGGAGCTTGCCGATTCAAATACACCCTCTGAAGAATTTGATTATGCCCGCGCCGTTCAGCGTGTTGCCTCCTTGTATGAAATTTCTCCAGTTAGTTATAAGCTCAACTCTGGTATAATCATAAAGTCAGGCGGGCAAAAAAGCCAAGGTGCTACTGTATCTCTGAAGGATATTGGCATAGACAGATTCGCCAATTTTCTCTTTACCATTCAGCTTTACTGGGCAAATCTACAATGTAACCGTCTCAAACTAACCAGCAAGAAAAGCCCGCCACCTAACATTTGGGATGTGGACCTCGAATTCAAGTATTATTATTAAAATTACTTTTTATTCCACCACTTGCGTTCTCTGCCTGCACCTGTACAAGCACAGATAGTAACGCAGGCACAGGTGTTCGATACCTGCCCTTGTAAAACTTCCTTATTTTCCCCGTTGCCCCGACTTGCGTCGGGAGACACAGGGGCATGTGACAGGAATACGTGGGGGTAACGTGGATTCGCTATCTCCTCCACTTATACATCCCTGCTGGCGATTGAAAACCATCCATATTGCCCCTGTTTGTATTTTTAAAGATTTTACCGAGCACTATATATAGTATATTGCCCAACCTTCCCAGATACACCTCTGCGTTTAGCTCAGCGCCAATTTGGGATGCCGGTTTTTAACGCTAATAAGCTGGATTTTAGCACAATTTGGCGTAATTTTGGGCTATTGCAGCAGTTAGCCAGGAGTTGAACTTTTCTAAAGTTTTTTGACTGTTACTGTCGATATCAATATTGACAAGTGGTTCTTGCCTTAGAAAGGATTCAGGGGGCATACAAGATATAGTGGTTCTCGGCTTTCGGGCGATTTTTAAGGATACTTCTACCTGAAAGACCACCATATAGGTAAATTTAATGCCGGATTTTAACTTCAACAGCCATTTTGAAAGCCAAAATCGACCCGTCAGTGGTGGACCGAGGCGGGTTAATGGGAACCTGGCTGACGACTCGTCAGGGCAAAGCCTGCCGGAGCACGATGAGGATTTGCTTATGGAGCAGATACTTGAAAATATCAATACTACGCCCATTGGCCAGGTATTAAAAAAGATTGCCACGTTGCCGGAAGTCCGCAAGAAGAAAATTATAGACCTTCGTCAGCAGCTTACCGAAGGCAAATATGACCTCAAAAAACGCCTTGATATTGCCCTTGATAAGGTTCTTGAGGACCTTACCGCAATAGGGAATTCGGATATTAAATCGTGAGTTACCATAAACTCCGTTAGTCCTATGGACTCCGCCGGAAGGCGTCCCCAAGCGGACTGCACAGCATCCCTCACGGGATTACGGAGAAAGCTCAACTCAGGCTTTTAACCCGCCGTAGGCGGGTAAATCCCATCCGTACTATGTATTTTTTACCCCGCCCGCTTGCCGCGATGCGCCGCCCGCCGTGTCGGAGTATCGGCGAGACAGGCAGCAGAAAGGACAAAGCTTTCTAATGGGCTAAATTTGCTAAGGAAGGAGGTTCGGATTCCCCGCCCCCATTCTTGCTTTCGCAATCGCCGAGGTGAGAGGTTGGTGGAGTCAAAAACTGATGAACCCCATTAGAACCGCCCCGTGTAAGTAACGGTTGTTGCCGATGATGCTTACTTCTAACGAGGTGAATCCTACCCTGCGGGCGAGACAGAAACTCCAAAGTCTGCGGGTAACCGAGGTATACATAGCCGATGCCGACCAGCTCTATAGCTGGTGAAAGTGCTAAGGTTCTTTTATACTTGGCACCCTGTTTTCCCACAGTTCAGAGCAGGTAGCGGAAAGGTGTCCTTTATCCGCCTCCCGTTAGGGATGGCCAAGTCCATTACGGACTGGCGGATTTAACTACTAAACTATTTCAGGAATGTCCTCGTCGTCCAGTGGTTCATCCATATCGACGGGCTTATAGCCCGGCTGCTTTGATTTTTCCATCTCTTCATTGAAGGCGGATATGACTTTTTCCTGAATTCTTTTCCTGCATTCCACATTAATCGGATGAGCGATATCGGCGTGTAGCTTCATTCTGCCCTTGAAGTCTTTCTTGGCCCGGTTGTCTGAAAGTGATGCTCCACAATTGTTACAGAATCTGGCTCTGAGATGGTTTTTACCACCGCATTTGTCACAATGGTCGCTCATCTTTCTCGAAGGCATAGCGACGAAAAGGCCGCCGGTGCCCTCGATAATCTTGATGTCGCGAACGACAAACTCGTTGTCCATCGTGATGGAGCAAAAAGCTTTTAATCTGTCATCCTTGTTTTCCACTAATTTGACTCTAACCTCGCTGATTTCCATTTTTTTCCTCACTAACTTAGTATCTTGTATCTGGTACTGCGTATATCATTTCATTCGTCTTTTGAACGGAAAAATTTTATTATTCCTTGGATTTTCGCCTTTTTTGCCTCCCAGTTCCGGCTTTTTACCAGTCATTGCTCCTGACAATTAAGGTTCCGCAGCCAGTTTCCTTTTCAAGCTTAAGTTTGTTTTGCTTGGCTTTGCTTTCGTCAGTATCCATAATATAAAACATAGCTGAACCGCTACCGCTTAGACAGCAAGGAGCAAAACCTGATGATTCAATCTTGTCTTTCAACTCAGCTAATTCATTATGTAAACCAAAACAGCTATTCTGCAGCATATTTGCGCACAATTTCAACACTAAATCAATCCTGTTTTTTTGCAAGTAGCTGGTTATTCGGACGTTAAGGTTATTATAGAGGCCTGAGTCATGCTCGTATTTTTCATAAACCATTTTCGTAGAAACACTTATATTAGGCAGCACCAACAGGGCCAGGAAGTTAAAATTTTTACATATTTTCTCAATTTTTTCTCCTTTTCCGCTACAATGTGCCAGCGGCCCACCCAAAAAGAAGGTGACATCACTTCCGAGCTGTACAGCGAGTTCGGCGAGCCGGCTATCGGGAAGCTGTAAATTTAAGTATTTGTTTAGCCCGATAAGAGTTGCCGCCGCATCACTGCTGGCTGAGCCAAGACCTGAGCCGGCTGGGATATTTTTAGTCAGGGTGATTTTGATGTCGGCCTTTCCGGCCTTCGCAGCCGCTTCGGCGGAGTAGGCTCGGCCGGTATTTTCTAACAACAATTGGGCAGCTTTATAGACGAGGTTATCTTCTCCTTCTGGTGCCCATTCAGGGCCTTTGCAAATAAGCTCGATGCCGGTTCTTTCACCCTTCTCGATAAAAATTTCATCGTAGAAATTTATCTTGGCCATTATGGTGTCAATTTCATGAAAACCATCGGGCCGTTTGCCGGCTATTAAGAGAGATAAATTTATTTTGGCAGGAGCCCGGACTAATAAGCCGTCATTGATAACTTCAAATTGTTCTTTGCAAACCATAGTATCGTATTGCGTCATGCGTATCGCGTATTGCGTGCTACTGTTCGTAAGATACGAAATTTGCTCGTTGACCCTGTTAGAAATACCATAACGAGCTAATAATGTAATACAAATAAGATTTCTAACAGGGTTGACATTATAACAGGTTATTCTTATTCTGGACACGGAATTTAGCAACAGGAAATCAAAGATTAAAATACAAAAAGTAAAATGACAAAGCAAAATTCAAAAAGCGAAGAAGACAAACGGCGGTTCAGTCAAGAGCAATACGATATGCTCAAACGCTGCTCGGAAAAAAAAGATATGACGGAGTGGAATGAGTGGCGCAAAAAGAATTATGATAAAGATATCCTTTTGGAGGGCGCAGACCTGTCCCAATGTTATCTCAAAGGTGGATTGCTTAACAGACGTATCTTAATAAATAATGTAACCCCTTGTGGAGAGGCCCATTTAGCACGAGCAAAGTTCATCGACGCTTATTTGGAGAACACAGATCTCGCCCGATCCCATCTGGAGGAAGCAGATTTTCATAGAGCCAATTTAAAAAACGCAGTGCTGACCAGCAGCTCCTTGCAGTCGGCGATTTTCTTTAATGCCCGTCTTACAGGCGCAAACTTCAGAGCGTCTGTTCTCGATGGCGGGACGTCCTTTTGGGAGTCTGAAGTTGACCAATATACTGATTTCCGCGGTGTTGGTATGCACAGCGCACGGATAGACGCGGGCACAAAGCAGCTTCTGGAATATAATATCCGGCGGATGAACTGGGAGGGGTGGTATAAAAAACAACACCGAGTACTGGCATGGCTGGTTCGCAAATTCTGGGAGATAAGCGATTATGGGATATCCACCAAACAAATCATAAAGACTTTCTTTCAGTGGGCACTAATTTTTGCGGCCATCTATCTTGCCTGGGGCTTGATTGATTATCACCTTGTCGGTCTTAAGGATGACCCAGGAATAGTAAGTAACCTATTTGTTCTCGAAGGTGAACAAGAAACCATATCACCCTGGCTTGTGCCGTTTCGTTCGATTTACTTTTCTATAGTTACAATGACAACACTCGGATTCGGTGATATGTACGCTAATGCACACAGTTTCATGAGAGGTTTATTTGGTCACGCACTATTGTCATTGCAGGTGATTTTAGGTTATATTCTTTTAGGTGCATTGGTAACGCGGTTTGCGGTGTTGTTCACGGCTGGCGGGCCGGCAGGAAAATTCGCAGATAAAAAAAGCACACATCCGACCGAACAAGACGACCGTGGACAAGAATGAAAGGAAAAGATGTCAAACGAACCTAACACGCACGACGCAACACGCACAACGCATAACAACAAAGTTACGTGGTGGCATTGGCACAGGCGGTTATATGACTGGGTTGTTCACTGGGCTGATACGCGTTTCGGGATGCTGGCACTTATTCTTCTCGCAATCACTGAGCCGATTTGTGTTCCCATTCCAGCCGATGTACTGGTTATCGGCATGTGCCTGGGTAAACCGAAACGCTCGATAAGATACGGCCTGACCTGCGCATTCTTTTCCGTTCTTGGCGGAACAATCGCCTTTTCCCTTGGTCTGGCGATTGGCGGCGAGAACGTCGTAGCACTTTTCGAAAAAGTCCATCTCGGCACAAAGGCACAGCTGGCGCTCGAGCTTTACCAGAAGTACGATTTTTGGGCGATTGCTATCTCGGCATTGACGCCTGTGCCTTATATGCTCTTTAGCTGGCTGGGCGGCATGGCTGATGTCTCAATAAAAAAATTCGTAATCATTAGCGTAGTGTTCCGCACGATGCGATTCGGCGGTGAGGCGATGCTTTTCTACTTCCTTGGCGAAAAGGCCCGTCGATTGATAGAAAAGTATTTCAACATCGCCACTATTGTTGTTATCATACTTCTTGCACTGCTTGCATTTATAATGAAAAAACTAAGCCATCTATTTACAGGCTGAAAAGTGAACGATGCACAAAAACAAACACTCCTGAAGACCGCCCTGGATACGGTTGAGGCGGTTATCAAAAACGAGCCAGCCTCCAAGCCCGAATCAGACGACCCCGAGCTAAATGCGCATTGTGGCTGTTTTGTAACATTGAAAAACCATGGCCGATTGCGCGGATGTATTGGGCAATTCACCTCTGAAAGTCCATTGATTGAGCTAATAGCTGATATGGCCAAGGCCTCAACTACCGGTGACCCGCGATTCTTCGCCGACCCAATAACCGCCGACGAATTAGAGCAGTTGGATGTCGAGATATCAGTTCTTTCGCCGTTGAAACTAACAGATGACCCTTTAAGCCTGCGTCTTGGGATTGACGGCATTTATATAAAAAAGGGTCATGCTTCAGGCTGTTTTCTGCCTCAGGTTGCCACCGAGACCGGCTGGAGCAAAGAGGAATTTCTTTCATACTGCTGTGCTCACAAAGCTGGTCTGCCCGCTGATGCCTGGAAAGACCAGATCGCAGAAGTTTACCTGTTTACCGCTGATGTATTTGGCACAACGATTAAAGAAATTAAAAAAGAATAATTACAGAGAGCTTTAAAAACGCTGAAAAAACTAAAAAGACAAACCGTGCTAAGTCCTATGGACTCCTCATGGAGAAATTCAGCGATAATTTGGATAATAGCGATTGTTTGCCTGTTGGGCTGTCACAAGACCGACAAAATCAAAACTTCCGGCTCGTTT
>Ga0307433_1000701_pt1 | contig 23308 bp, 23 predicted proteins | sample SalMarWE160210MG_FD_202166 | JGI IMG/M metagenome (GOLD analysis project Ga0307433, IMG submission 202166) | Salt marsh sediment microbial communities from the Plum Island Ecosystem LTER, Massachusetts, United States - WE1603-210 | ecosystem: Environmental > Aquatic > Marine > Intertidal zone >... | reverse complement strand
TAGCAAAGGGTCATATTCAGATGTTGATAAAATTTCCGGAGAGAGATTACATGAAATAATCATTTCTCGTGGGGGTAAAAAGAAATTAGCTTGTTGTCCTACCTGCGTCATTAAATGCTCGAATTTAGTAGTTGATGAGGAAGGTAATCATATTACTTCAAGTTTTGAATATGAGACAATGGCACTTAACGGGTCTAATCTAATGATTAATGATATTGATAAACTCGCTCAAATCGATCATTATTGTGATGATGTGGGAATTGATACCATAGAATTTGGAGGCACGATAGGAATTGCTATGGATTTAGGTAAAATTTCTTGGGGTAATGCAGATAAAGTTATTGAAATTTTAGATAGTGAGATTAGGAATAACACAAATCATGGAGTAGTCTATGGAAATGGAGTTAAAAATATTGGAGAAAAATTAAATGCCCAGCGTATTCCTCATGTTAAGGGGCAGGGAATCTCGGGATATGATCCACGAGTTTTTAAGGCAATGGGCGTGACATTTGCTACATCCCCCCAAGGAGCAGACCATACCAGTGGGGCGGCTATTGCTGGCCGAAGAGCAAGCCAACATAAAATCTATGGAGAACTAACAGACAATAAAGGGAAACTCGATTTATCATTCGAATTACAGATATATACCGCAGTACTAGACTCTTGTGGAACATGCTATTTCATCGGACCAAGCTATGAGACTATGGAGATTATTACAAATGCCCTTAACGCCATGTATAATTTAAATCTAACAAGAAATGATGTTATACATATCGGAGAGGATATTCTCAAAACTGAGCTTGAATTTAATAAAGAAGCAGGTATAACTTCTGAAATGAATAATGTTCCTGAATTTTTCAGAAAAGAACCTTCTAGCCCAATAGAATTAACATACTCTGTTAAAAGAGAAGATTTAAGAGAATTTTGGAAGAGATTAGGACATCATACCTATTAAATTATAATTTTTTAAATTCTAATATTCATTTGCTAGTTCTTTAATAGTAGCAAGAGTGAATTTTCCATCCAATTCAACACATTTTTTATAATCCTCTTGAAGCCAAAGAAAGGTCCACTTTTGTATCAAATGTAATTTAAATACCCTTTTTTTCTCATAATCAGCTCAATACACAAGATTGATATGTATAGGATATTATATGAACATAAAATTACCAAAAATGAAATTAGGATATCAAAAGTATTAATTATAAAGTAAAGAAATATAATCAATATTATATTCGCAATTAAAAATGAAAGAATAGAAAAATATTTCAATTTTTTAAAGATAGACAAACATGAATGCCAAGAGTAAATCAAAAGTAGATTTGAGGCAAGAGTGAGAATAAAGATTAGATTTAATACATAATTATTTATTAATATTAGGGTGAAAGTGACTGCTATCAATGAAATAACTATTAGTAAGAAACTAATAGTCTTAAGATTTTTTTTAATAAAATCCCATTCTAGTTTCAAGCTAAAACTAAAAGATATTGTTAAGAAAATAATACTGAGCAACATTAAATAAATGATCAAATGGTTAATAAGAAAAAAATCTAAAATAAATAAACCACATAAGACTATAAATAACATAAAGGATGCAAGTAATCGTAGTATTGTAATTTTTTTCGCATTAATTTTCATAGTGATAACAAATTAATGTTTAGGAAAGAATTAATAGTTTTATAAATAGGTTCTTACTGCAATATTTAAGGTGACTAAAATGCGAATAGGAGCTCATATGAGTGTTTCTGGAGGGAAATTTAAAGCATTAGAAATGGGTAATGAATTAAAATGTGAATCCATCCAAGTTTTTATTAGAAATGTTCGTGGATGGACCTCTAAACTCCTGGATGAAGAGGAGATCACTCAATTTTTAGAGAAAAGAAAAGAAATTAGTAATATCTGGCCTATAATAACTCATAATAGCTATTTAATTAATCTTGCTAGTATAGAGCAAGAAAAATTAGATAAATCTTATTTAGCAATGTTAGATGAATTAAGAAAGGCAGATCAGTTAAAGATTGAATATGCAAACATGCACCCTGGAAATAAAAATGAAGATGAAGCAGATGAGCCAGCTTTATCTCGAATTACTATTCAATTAAATAAGTTAATTGAAGCTACAAAAGATTCCAAGGTGATTATACTCCTCGAAACTACAGCAGGCCAAGGTAATGATGTTGGATATAAATTCGAACATATGAAATACATAATTGATAAAGTTAAGGATAAAAACAGAATAGGAGTCTGTTTTGATACTGCACATTCATTTGCAGCTGGTTATGACTTCACTACAAAGAAAAAGTATGAATGCATGTTGGACACTTTTAACGAAATTATAGGATTAAAATATCTATACGCATTCCATTTAAACGATTCTCAAAAAGGACTTGGTTCTAAAGTTGATCGCCATACTCATATAGGACAGGGAAAAATAGGTAAAGTACCTTTTGGGTTCTTTATTAATGATGATCGTTTTACTAATCATCCAGGCATTTTAGAAACCCCTAAAGGTAATGATATGAAAGAAGATATTATGAACATTGCCATTTTGAAGTCGTTAAGAGAGAAATAAACATCATTCTACTTCAAACCACACAGGAGTTTTATCTAAAACAAGACCATTATAATTGACTGTTAATTCTTCTCCTTTAGCAATATTTTTTATTGCCATAAATTCAATAGCTTTACTATCATAATCATAAAGATATTTTACATTAGGTTTATATGAATGATTAATAAATTGACTGATACTTAATGTTATAGCATTTTCGAATTCAGGTAAATGTTTTGGATCTTCCCATACATAACAGTAATGATATAAAATCGTGTTGCAAATTTTCTTATATTCTTTATTGGGAATTGGTACTACATTAGCTATATCAATAACGTTCCCTTTTTTAATATCCTTTTTAGCAAAGGCACCTCTTCCTTTCTTTTCTGAGATATATTTTACTTCAATGTATTCATGCACAGTAATCACTAAACTATTGCGTTAACATAACCTAATTTTATTCTAATGAAGCATGACGTTTATCTATTTCTTCTTCTGAAACTCCAAGGCTTTTCATAAGGATTCCTCCAATTGCATCTAATATCGCAAATGTTGAAATATCAAAGAGAGAAGTATAAGGTGCTAAAGTATGTTCAACAGTAGCTCTATCTTTAGTTTTTCCTTCAATTTGAATGGTTAAATCTGATGCTTTTGCAATACTACTTAATGGATTAGCCGTTAAAAGCACGATTTTTCCTCCTATTTTCCTAGCTTTATTAGCAATGGCTAACGGAGATATAGTCTCACCGCTTCCAGATATGATTATTAAAAGATCCTCTGCTTTATATCGATGAGTCACCGCATCAGAAATAAAGCATGATTTAAATCCTAAATGCATTAATCTTTGCGTAAAACATCTAGCTATAAAACCAGATCTTCCTGCACCGTAGAGAAAAACCATTCGATTATTAGTATATATTTTAATTAATAATGCGAGTAGCTGATATAATTTTTCATAATCTATGATTTCACTATTTTTATTAAGAAATTCAACCATTTCATTAATAGTACTTATAAATCGCTCTTTTATTTCATCAAAATTCATTATAATTCCTCTTAAGTAAACTTATTCCTCCTGAAATATCTCAGGGTGCACACATCGCCTCCATTGTTCTACTGTCTCCTTTGGACCTAACCCAATTATTAAATCTCCTTCTTGAAATAGAAAATCAGGTTTAAAGCTATAAATCCACTTTTCTTGTCGCTTCATAGCAATGATGTGAAAACCTCTTTTATAACGTCTATCTTGCAACTGCTCATATGTTTTCCCCTTAAAGTAGGATTCGGGTGATACTATTTCACGAACCACTATTTCTTGAGTTTCTTTTATGGCCTTTTGTAGTATCATATGCGGTTTAAACCCTTCCAAAATATTTTCAGCTATATTTGCTGCAGCATCTGCTATCTGTTCACATGAAAAGACAATACGCATAATCCCAGTAAGATCACGAGGATTTTCTACTAAATGAGCAAAATCCAAAAGATTTTTTTCAAAAGAAATATTTAACCCATCCATTAATTCTTCCATTTCAAGTACGTCTTCAGCAACCTCATAACTATTAAAAAATAATGCCGCTAAAGATAATTCAATCATAGTTTCAGAAATATCTGTAATTAAAACATAATCTTTCTTTAATTCTTGAAGATATTCTAAAATCTCAGGGTTAGATAAGTCAAATTCAGAAATCTCTGATTGTTCTTCTATTTGAAATGAAAAAAGGTCCTCATCGCACACTAATGTTTTTAGTTGTTTGATTGGTTTAAGCTCTCCTTTAATAATCAAGATATCATTTTGGCGAATAATTTGGTCTTTTTCAAATAACCACTTATCATCTCTTTTGATGGCAATCAAATCTACGCCATATTTTGATCGAAAATGGACTTCTTTGCGATTGATACCAATAAATTCACAGTTTTTTTTCACTGTGACCTTTACAATAGGCTCGGGGACAGCATCCCAGAATAACTGGGTGAAGTCACTTATATCACTATTAATGTATACCACTTTTGCGATATCTGCTAATGCATCAGAAATCTTATCGATAGAATATCCCATAACGACAATAGGTTCCAATTTTTTAGCTTCTTTAACTCCTCCAGTTTGGGTTTGAATAATTTGTAAATTAAGTAAAAAGGTCAATTCATGAATTCTCTTTTCTATTTTTGCGGCTTCATCGGCAATATCTTTACTTCCAAACTTAATTGCACTATAAGACAAATCTATCATAAAATCGATATTTTGTTTCATTTCCTTCAGAATATCTTTTAATGATAATGGCTTATACTGAAATTTCTTTTTCTTTCCGGGCATTTTACCTTACTCTACAACTCTTCTTTTATTTTCATTTTAAATAAATATTTGGATAAAAACAATTAAAAATAATGGGGTTAAAAAGTCAAGTAACGATGTTGTAATGGGAATTAAATAATTATTGGGATCTTTTCCTAATTTAAATAAGAAAATTGAACTAATAAATAAAAATAAAAACATTATCCCAAATAGACATAAAATTGTCATTATAATTAATGAAATGATTAAAAAAGGATTTACTATTTTAATGCCTGAAATAATTCCAATGGAGTAACCGATAATAATTAGTGCGAACATACTCAGCAATAAAGTAATAAGTAAACCATAGAAATCTTGAATCAATCTATTCGTTTTCTGAATTTTGGGAGGGATAATTCCAATGTATAAATGCGATGTTAGTCTTGAGGTTAAGATGGTTGATATGTTGCCAATTAAAGAATTCAATGAAGGAAGTAATAATAAAATAATTGGAAAACTGTAGAGTATATCATCATTTTCAGATAGAAACGATCCATTTATTAAGCCTATAATTGAAGATAATATTACCACTATTAACGATTCTTTAAAGATCTTTTTAAAATACTCCATTTATGGCACCCCCAGAAGTAATAGCGTTAAAAAAAAACAAATAACCGTAAGAAAGTCATCAATAGCGGTCATGATGGGATTTACTATATTATTTGGGTCTAATCCATTTTTAAAAGCAATATAATTTAATAATGTCGAAAATGGAATTGATATAGATAATGTTAAGGATATTGAGATGATAGGTATAAATATAAGTGAAATCCATGGTATTAAATTACTTTTAAGCAAAATTAAGTTTAAGATAAAGCTAAAGAATCCAATAATTAACCCCGTAATCATAGCAAGCGAATAAGTTGCAAATACGTTTTGTATAAGCGAACTAAAATTGAATTCACCAATTATAAAATCTCTTGAAGTTCTAGCGATATAAGGGCTACTTAGATTTCCTCTAAGAGATAGTAATGCTGGGATAATTAAAATTAAAAGGAGGAAGCTTTTAAAAGGGAGGATTATGACAGAAAGAACGATTCCAGCTAAGATATCACCGATAATACAAACAATCTCTGAAGGAAAAGCCTCTTTGACAATTTTACCTTTTGAGTCACCATCTTCCATTTTTTAACGCCTATTGAATTAATTGAGAAACTGTATCTATTATCTAACATTTCTTTATAAAAATTTTAATTATCAAGATTATTTAAAATTATCTTTAACTATAATTATCAATTTATAACTATAATAAAAAGAGATTTATTAGAATATTTTTCGATATGTTAATTTTTAAATACATATAAAAAGTTTTTTATTAGGCACACCTAATTCTTGGGGTTTGAAGAGATCAATAAAAATATGAAAATGGTATAGTAAACTACTTATTATATTCACACAAATTATATTAAATATGAGCATTATTCCTTATGAATCTCGTTTTTCAGCGGGAGAGATATTAGCTAATGCATTAATTAAAAAAATTCCAAATCTAAACCAAAATCTTACTAAAAATAATGATAATTATTTTGCTTTTGCTATTCCTAATGGAGGCGTAGCAGTTGCTGAAGGATTTTGTAGTACTCTTAAAATTAAATATGATCTTTTAATTGTGAGAAAAATTAAGATACCATATAATCCAGAAGCAGGATTTGGATCAATTACCACAGATGGTACTATTTTACTAAACGAGGGGTTGCTTTCTCAGCTCCACTTAAAAAAGGAGCAAATAGATCAATCAATTAGAATTACCAGACAAGAAATTCAAGAGAGATTAATATTCTATGGTAAAGATTCCTCTCAAAATATTTTCTATGCTAATAGAATTCTGAATAAGACTATTTTTTTACTAGATGACGGCTTAGCTTCAGGTTATACGATGTTAGCTGCAATCAAAATGATAAAAAACTATAATCCAAAAAACTTGATAATTACAGTTCCAACCGCACCCTTAAATACCATTAGATTATTTAAGGATAAAGTAGATTTCATTGAATGCCCTAATATAAGAAATACGGCTTGGTTTGCAGTTGCTGATGCATATAAGCACTGGTACGATGTCCCAGAAACCGAAGTTAAGAACCTAATCCAAAAATCTCAATTTTATAATAAATAAATTAAAAAAAAAAAAGAATTATTTTAGTTTGAATTTCTTTTTACTCTTGAATTTAGCAAGCAAAATCACAGATAATACTAACCCCATAACCAAGAAAAATGGATCATAACCAGGAATGCCAGATGTACTTGACATGGATTCATAAGATATAGCAAATATAAGAGATTGTGCAGTAAATGATGGCATTTGTATAATAATCTATTTTTATAATGAATATAATAATACTTCAAAAATAAAAAATAAGTTATCTTACTCTTTTTAGTTTTTAAATCCAAAGAAAGTAGTCTAATCTGCTTTCTTTAATATCATTATTAAATATTTATTGAAAAAATTAATCTTCTCAAAATATATAAATTTTTAATCTAAGTCAATTAAAAATTAAATATTGAGTATTAATTGTTAATGTATTATTGATTATGGGTTTAATATAAGTAATGAATTCTAATAAATATGCGATTGTTACCAAAAATCTTACAAAAGAATTCGGAAAATTGAGAGCGGTTAACAATCTCTCTATTAAAATTCCTTCTGGTGCAACATTTGGCTTTTTAGGTCCTAATGGAGCAGGTAAAACCACTACAATACGTTTATTAAATTCGATTATTAAACCAACTTCAGGAACCGCTCTAATTGCAGGATATGATGTTGTATCAAAAAAAAAAGAAGTTAAATTTAAAACAGGATTTTTACCCGAATCCCCGGGACTATATGAGAAATTAACAGCGAGAGAATTTCTTGAATTCATAGGATCCTTATACTATTTAGATGATGATTTAGTTTCCTCAAGAATAGAAGAATTGTTAAAAATATTTGGATTAGATAATAAAAAGTATGATTTGTTAGAAGGATTTTCCAGAGGGATGAAGCAAAAAGTCTGTTTATGCGCTACTTTAATTCATGATCCGGAAATCATCTTTTTAGATGAGCCCACAGCTAATCTAGACCCTGTAGCAGCAAGGATGGTCAAAAATCTTATCTCAAGTTTAGTTAAAAAAGCAAATAAAACACTTTTTATCTGTACTCACTTTCTGGATGTTGCTCAAGATCTTTGTGATATAATTGGTATAATCAATAATGGAGTTTTAATAATTCAAGGAAACCCTCAAGACATTATTAAATCTACAGATACAAATAATTTAGAGGAAGCTTATCTAAAGATTATGGACGTTCAATATAACGATGATCTACTATCTTGGAGATAATTAGAATTAATAACTTACTTCAATATAATGATTGATTTAAAATGCTAACTTGGCTTAAAATCGCGAGAAACGAAATAAGGAAAAGTACCTCCCGATTTAGAAAACATCGAAAACTAATTTTCATCTTATTATACAGTATCTTTTTATTCTGGGCTATCTACATTGGACCCGTATTATTGAATCTTATCATTCCCGATTTAACTAAGTCCTTTTCAACATATTTTTTATCCTTTATTCATGAGATAATTGAATATTCTTTTATGATCTTTTTCTTGATCTTTATTTTATATCCTTTATTTCTACTCTATAGAAAATTAGAGAATTCAATGAAAGATATAATATTATCAACACCCATAAAGTCGTCTGATCTTTTTCTTGGAGAGTTTATAGGTCAATTACCTTTGTTAATGCTATTTATATTAGGAATTGGACCACTAGCAATTTCTTTATTGATGCAAATTAACCCAGATATGACAATGATTCATTTTATATCATTCTATTTTGTTTTCTTTTTAATGATTATTTTTAGCCTGCTTTTAGGAACCATATTAGCTAATTGGATAGAACATAAATTTTTAACCACGAAGAGATCAGTAGGGTTAAGTAATAGTTTCTTTTTATTATTACCTTTTATGGTAATTTTTCTAATCTATATATTTGATATTATTTTTAATGTGGTAAATTTAAATAAAGATTTAAAACCATTGATGAATTTCTTTCCTTCATTTTGGTATTCAAGTGTTATTTTATTTCTTATTAAGCCAAGCTTTATTGAATCTTATTTTTTGAATATCGAGATATATGTTATTCTTATAATTGCTGTACCCATTATAATTGCTTATATTTCATATAAGAAAGCGGATCATTTCTATAATTTAGAACATCCCTTTAAAAAAAACATAGTTAGAATAAACCATGAAGGAAGGATAAGTAAAATAATAAAATGTTTAACAATCCCTAAATATAAATGCTTAGTAGTCACTCAATTTAAAGAATTTATAAGAAAAAGAGAAAATATCAATAGATTACTTTATATAATTGCATTTCATGTTTTTTTTGGTTTTTTTCTGTTAATTTCCTTAAATGAACCTCTTCTTTTAATTGACAATTTTCAGGACTCAATTCACATAACAATTCCAGTTTCTTTTTTTAGTTATTCCATTCTAATTATTTTATCATGGATGGGAAGTTTTACTTTTGGTATTTTTATGGGAATTTATGTTTTTTCAAATTCGAAAGAAATTATATTTCTTTATAAAAAATCAATCAGAAATGTCAATGCTTTAGTTTTTTCTTTTTTATACTTAATGACGTTTATTATTATTTTTAATGATATAATCTTAACTATTTTTTTTTCTATTATATTTCAATTAGATTTTTTGAATGCAATCATCTTTTTCACAGCATATTTGATAAATTCAATTATTATTCTTTCACAAGCAATAGCAATTCAGTGTATCAAACCGTTATATAACGAAAAAGGTAAATTCATATATTTTAACGTCTACATGATTGCTATCTTACAGGTAATTTCCTTTTTAGTAGCATTAATTATTGTAATACCAAATGCTCAGTATTCATTAAATTACTCTATTGGTTTAATCCTTATTTTTTTAGTATATTTTGGAATCTCAACGGGAATAGCTATTCTTTTTTTATTTTTAGGCTTAAAAAAGTTAAAAAATACTGAATAGATACTTTTTACTTTATATTTTTCACTTTTTTTATGCTATAATCTATTATACTAATGATTAAAGGAATAAATAATAGAATAAAGCCTAAAGGATTCAATAAAATAAATTCTATTAATTTAACAATAATTTCAAATGGATTCTGAAAAAAGAACTGAATAATGAAAAATAAAAAAACAGCGGTGCCAAATAGTAGAAAAAATAAATCTGCTTTAATAGATGCCAAAAGAACTAACAAAATAATCAAAAAAACTATTGCATCTAAAAATTTCATGATATAAATCAAATCTTAATTTAAGATATTTCTATTTGTATTTAATTGATATTTATATTTAAATTTATTAGAGCTTCTTTTTTTTCATCAAATTTATTAAAACAATTGTAAATAATTGAAAAATAAGATAAATAAAGATGAATGGTTTATATTTTAATTATTAAAGTTTTTCAACTATTCTACAAATAAAAAATAGTATGTTAAATACCAAAAGGAAATTACTTAATGTAATTTTTTGTTTAATTTTGCTTGAATATTTATCAATTTTTCCATTTAGTTTAACAAATTCATATTTTAAGGATTTTAACCATACTATATCATTTAATTCGGATTTTAATTATTTAAAATCATCACTTAATGGATATATCAATTCTGAAGAAAGCGAAATTTTTTGGTTTGTTCATATCACCGACACACAGTATATATGGGATGATCAAGATGAAATTAATATTTTTTATGAATTCATTAATGAGACATATCAAGAGATCAAGCCCTTATTTATTATTCACACAGGGGATATTGTTGATGCACACAATGGTAGAAATCAAGATATTAACGAATGGGATAAATATAACCAATCATTAACAAAATTTAACTTAAACTCATCAATTTATATAGATTTAGTGGGAAATCATGATGGTTCTAATGATCCAGGATATGGACACTTTCTTAATTATTCTATGATTGGAAGTGAATTTAATACTACTCAAATTTCATTTAGTCATTCTTTTGAATACGGAAAATATGCATTTATAGGAATAAATACTGCAAAAGATTCATATGATAATTTTGTTGATTTTTCATTTAGTGGTTATTTAAATACTCAAGAATTGGATTGGTATGAAAATGAATTGAAACGATATAGGGATTATGACACCATATTTGTTTTTGGACACCATCCTTTAATCTTTCCACCTTATTATAAAATTATTTCAAATTTAAGTTCAACAGGGAAAACATTTTTTGATTTAAATAAGGAATATAATGTAGCTTATTATTGTTGTGGTCATCTTCACTCTAATTATGTTCAATCCAATAATGGATTATTCACGATCATAACTGATAACTTTAATGAAGATAATGGTACTTATAGAATTGTTGCGATTGATAATAATATGCTTTCAACTTCGATAGAAAATGTAGGAAAATGGCCTCAAGGAATTATTACATCTCCTTCAAGTAAAGAATTTTATAACAATCGGCTTAAAATAAATTCTGATAAAATTCACGTTCTTGCCTGGGATCCTAAAGGGATAATTTCTATCAAATGGAGAGTTTGTTTTGAAGATAATAGTGTATTTAAAGATTGGATACCATTAAAAAAAAGTAAGAATACTGATCTATTATGGGAAGGAGATCTCTATAGAGATTTAAGATATGGGAAAGATTATATAATAAAAGTAAATATAGAAGGGTATTCTGGTCAAACTATAAAAGAGATGATATATCACGTTTTTATAAATTTTACCTTGATATACTTATTATTGATTTCTGTTGTTGTTGGAATTATATCTTTAATAATATTACTGATTTACTACTATAGAAAACGGATTATTAATAGAAATAAACAAAGAAATGAATTGTTAAATCCATAACATATTTAAAGATAAATGTAGGATAATAATAAAAAAAAATTAATTGATTTTTTTCTTTTTCTTGATGAAATATACCATTGTACCTACTGAAAATAACATTGTTCCTAAAAGAATAATTACTTCATACCCCGGAATTTTTCCTTCTGGTTCTGCTTCTGTTTGTAATTCTATGTATGCTACTGTTTGGTCTTCATATGATACCGTCATATGATCCAGTACACCTTTAACATCCCAATCCATACTAAATTTCATAAGTTTATCGATACCAGGTCCTGGAAATTCAAGTTCTTTAGAAATAGAACTCCAATCATAACCTTTGCCAATTATCAACCCTGCTGTTGAAAAGAATTGTTCAAATAAAGCACTTTGGCTTGCGGGAAATGAAGTCGGATCTAATATATATAACGTGTAATATTGAAAGATATCCCCTCCAATTATATCTATTAAGTTCACCCATTCATCACTCATTGGCATTTTGAATAGAATCGAAAGATTTATCGGTACTCCTCTGGGACCTCCAAGGATTAATTCTACCTCGCTACCTATATGATCAATTCTAATTTTTAAGCCATACTCTCCGAATCCCTCAAGTAATTCAAATTGAGATATGATATTATCAACCTCGTCCATATATAAGTCAAATAACGTTCTAGATTCATCTATATAATAAGCCCTTAAATTATCGATTGATAAACTCATCCAACCATCTGGGAATGTTCCTTCTGGATAAGAAGCATTGACTGCATAAATTGTCATATCTACCATGTCTGTATACAAATCTAACAGCGGCATCGCTTGCTGTTCAGGAGAAAAACCCCCCGATAGACCATATATAGTCATATTAATTATTTCAGACATATTTAAGGCATATAAATCAAAAGGAGTTGAGCTATTTATGCTTTCAAAAATATCATCAACAAAATATGTAATATTATAATTTTCATATCCATAAAATAATATTGGCGTTATAAGACCTGATAAAGTGCGATCTTTCCAATCTCCGGGAATAATACCTAAAGAATAATTGATGCTTTGTACATACATATCAAAATATAATGTAAAGATACTGACCTCATTTAATCCGGAATAAGCAAATGATGCATCCATTTGATCAATAACCCATTGTGGTATTATTGGAAACATTTGATGTAGCAATTGAGATACATTCATATGCAACCAACCAGAGGGTACCATTCCAGTAAGAATTGTAGTATTAATAAAATCGAATACATTACCAAGAGATAATTCAATTAGCTCATCCATTGTCATTGCTTCCCAGCCTACTGGTAATGACCCAAAAGGGGCAATAGTATCATTAACAATATCAATTGCCAATTCAAAAAGTTCGCTTAAGGTTAAATCTTCGAATCCAGGGACAGTTTTATTTAATCCATCAATTATATTTTCAAAAAATAAATCAATATTATTAGATCTCCAATCAGAAGGAATTGTGCCAGAGAGAACCGTATTATTTAAGGTTTCTACAACATTATCAAATAAAGTTTCCATAAATGTTGAAAAGTTAACAGTTTTCCAGTCCTGAGGAATTATTCCTGGAAGAAATGTATTATTAAATAATTCAATTGAATCATCGGTTGCTAATAACATTGCCTCAGAGACATTCAAATTAGTATAAGCACCTAAATCCCATGCCAAGATTTCATCTAATAAATTATTTACAAACGTTTCAAAATCAGTTTTTATAGAATTTATTCCCTCTTTTTTAAGTTGAAAATTCCATACGTATTCTTCACCTTCAGAAACACCAACATAACTAGGATTTTGAGCAATAGTAAACGGTCCGGTTGACATTAAAATTAGTACGCTTGTTAAAATTACACCTATTATTTTTATTTTTTTCATTAAAAATTTCAACTTTTCTCTTTTTTGGATTTCTTGATTAAAGTTAATATAATCATATGTTGTTTTTTTTCAATATTTAAATATATCTAATAATGATATAAGAAAGTTGCTCTCTCAAATTTTTCTAATACTATAAATAATAAATGTTCATTTTTCTATAGTATTAATAGTAATGAGATTTAAGATCTAAAGCGGGAAAGTTTTTAGCTAATTACATTCTAGATAAGGAAAATGAATGAAAAATTTTGCTAACAGAAAACTCTAACAAATTTTTTACTTTTGCAATCCCCAATGGCGGAAATCCTGTAGCAGAAGGTTTTTGCAGGGAATTACATGTTATTTATGACCTCTTAATTGTTTGGAAAATTAAAATCCCTAATAATCCCGAAGCGGGTTTTGGTTCTATAATCACCGATGGTACTGTTCTTATTAATGATTCTCTTTTATATAGATTAAATCTAAATTAAAAGGAAATAGAAAAATCCATAGAATTAACTAAAAATGAAATTAAAGAAAGATTGATTTATTATGGAAAAACTACAAACTTAGATGATACATTAAAGAGAAACATTCAAAATAATTCAATATTTATAATTGATGATGGATTAGCATCAGGTTTTACTATGTTAGCAGCGATCAAAATGATTAAAAAATATAAACCTAAACAAAATTTCATTAGTATACCAACTGCTCCACTGCACACAATTAAGAGGTTACAAAAAGAGGTGAATAAGATTTTTTGTCCTAATATCAGAGATACTGCCTGTTTTGATGTAGCTGATGCATATAAACATTGGTATGATGTCCTAGAATCAGAAATTATGGATATAATAAACCATTCGAAATTTTATTATAGATAAGAATATTGGAATCTAAATTATTAAAAGAAAAGTAAAAAAAATAAACATTTATGAACTAGTCAGTTGGAGATACTACGATTTCTCTAGTCGTTTTTTACTTTTATAAAAAAGAACATTTAATTCCTCCAATATTGCGGATTTAACATGCCTACTTTCTCTTATTGTTGCTTCAAATCGCTGACTTGGAGTTTTCTCAGATGGAAATTCGACTTTCGGGGGAGCTTTCAATTTATCTTTCGCAACAGGAATTCTCAGTTCGATTGACCTTAATCTACGATCTAATTCGTTATTTTGAGCTATCATGCTTTCTGATAGTCGAATTATCCCATTTAGTGTACTTTCTAAAACTGTCGCCATACCCTCCAACTTTCCTTCAGTTAATACACCCGTTTTAGCCATTGTATTTTTTAAATATCTCGAAAATTTTGGTTCACTTGCGATTGCAGCGTATATCGAACTCATGTAAATTTCATATTCTAGCTCATTCATCTCTTGGAACATATTTTTGATCATTTCCTTAACTAGCTCAATGTTAAGTAGGACTTCAGGATCATCCTTTACGTCAGGATCAAATTTATGGATAAAAATTAAAATGTAGGGATTTTCCTCTAATTTTTCAAAAACTTCAAGAATTTGCTTAAAATATGCTATGCTTGTTTCATAATTATCAGGATCTTGTAGATCAATGACATAAATCACGAGATCAACCTTAAGAAAATATTTTTCAGGATTACTCAAGTACACGTCTCTATATTCTTCTTGACCTCCAAAATCCCACAATATAAGTGCCATATCAGATGTTACTATCTCTTTTCGCTGCACTCCTTTTGTAGGTGCTAAGTTGGCTAGATCTTTGATCCCAATTTGCCCCCCAAACTTACGTAAAATGGTGGTTTTCCCAGCATTTGCTAAACCAGTCACGACGATCTTTTGTTCCTTAGATACATATGATTCCGACTCTTCTTGAATTCGTTTAATTATGCAAGAAATCGTTACAGCTTTTTGTAACTTTTCCTCAATTTCGAGATCGGTTTGTAAGATATGTTCCACCCTTCGTTGAGACGCCTTATCTTCATATAAAATCGAAAATGGTTCCTCTGGGTCAAGATCTGCAAATTGACGGATCGTTGAAATTTTTAATAATTCTTGAAAAAGCGCAGCATCGGCATCTGTTAAAAATTTAAAACTAGAGGCGGGTAAATTGGCAATATCCTCCAACTTTAATTTTTTTACGTTTATTATCTTTGATGTGTCTAAAAATTTAGTTATAAGCGCTATTTTTTTATCTGTCATTGTCCTTTTTTATCCATCTTTGAGATCTATATTTATTTAAACATTTATGTTCTTTTTCTTTTGCATCTTAAAATTGAAATTCAGATCTTATTACTAGAACTTATGGAAAAAATCTCTTAAAATTTAAAAGAAAAGTAAAAAAAATAAAAATTTATGAACTTATCAGTTGAAACAAAATAGATGCATGCGGAATAAAAAACTGATCGCCTTTTTTAATAACAACAGTATGAAAATATTCCGCAAGACCTAAGAAGCCACGAATTACGCTCTCGTCTTCTTCGAATTTAAAAGTCACCTTAGCGATTGCGGCACCTGTGCTAAAACCAACCTTATCATACACCCGCTCATCGATTAAGGGTATTTTGAGTTCGTTAACAATCTCATAGACTCTTTTGATAAAAAGTTCTCTTTTGGGAATAATAAACCACCTTTTAGTATTGAAGGATTATTAAAATTATCAAATGAAATATAGTATATAATATTATTAGATTTAGCATTTTTAATTCTTATTTTTTTATAGATTTCACAGAAAATTGAAAATTAATTTTATACGTATTATCTCCATTAAAAAATTAATAAAAATATAAAAATAAAAATAAAAATTAATATAATAGAATTATCACTATAAATATATAATTAATCTACTTTTGAAAAAAATTAGAGGAATTGAGTAGACATTGGTATCTAAAGAACAAAAAAAACTAGAACGCGTCATTAATTTTATGAAAAAAGGATTAACTTCTTTATCCGATGACCTTGAAGATACTGTTAAAGGAATAAACGATTTTATTAAATCTTTGAATAAAGCATTAAAAGATTTAAAAGAGGTATCTGTTGAACCAGAAGTATTAACCGTAAGTACCTCCTCTAAACAAATTGCAAGACCCGCAGCATCTTCTTCTGCGAAAACGGCAGCAGCAAGTACTCTATTTAATCTATTGAGTGGGAGTGTTGAAGCTCCTGCATCTGCCCCTACTTCAGCAGCATTGAGTCCCACACCCGCTGCACCAGCTACTAGCTTACCCAAACCTCTTAGTGCCGGACCTCCTAAGGCTCCGCTTAGCAGTGGCCCACTAAAAGCACCTATAAGTGGACCTCCAACGAGGGGAAATCTTCCACCAGCACCAAAATTACCTCCAGCTCCAGGTACGAGCGCTCCACCTCAAGCTCCAAGTGGAGGAGTTGTAAAAGCTCCAACTTTTGCGAAACGCCCTAAACCGCCCTCAGCGCCTCCTACTGCACCTCCTGTAGGTGGTGCTCCAAGACCTCCTGGAAGTGCTCCCGCAGCACCAGTTCCAAGTCCTCCCGGATCAATGGCCGCTCCAAAACCAGGAGGAGGATTAAGTTCTCTAAGAGACGAAATGTTAGAAGAATTAAATCGTTTGAAAAAGATTATGAGAGGAGAATAAGAACAAAGAAGGCTTCATTCTCATTTTTACTTTTTTATGAATTTAGTACGTCTATATTCTTATTATATTTACTTGATCATCTATGAAATTCAATTATGTCATAAAATTTTTTAACCTTCAGAAGTAAATTAATAATTGATGGAAAAAAAAGAATATCTCATTTATGATAATGATTTTCCAATTATAGTTCCAAAAAGGATAATGGTATTTGCAGGGCATCCTGATGATGAGATTATTTCTTGTGGTGGGACTTTATTAAAATATCAGGATTTAGGTTCAGAAATTACTATAGTTGTAGCTACTACGGGGCTTGGAGGATATGCAAAAACGATGCAAAGAGAGCAGATTTTGGAACAACGCCAAAATGAACTAAATACGATACAAAAGATCTTAAATTGTAAAATCTTAGAATTAAACTACACTCAGATGCAAATTACACGCGAAAAAATATCTCATATTACAAATTTAATTCGAGACAATAAGCCCCATATTATTCTAATACCTCATTTTTCTGATTTTCATCGTGTGCATCGAAATTTATCCCTTATTACGCGAGAAGCGATTTATCATTGTTCTACTGGTAAGGCCTATGGTGGTCATGAGCGAAATTGGAAACCTCTTGGAGTCTATTATTATGAATCTCCTTCTTGTAAATTTCAATATATTGAAGGCTCTGTATTTGTAGTGGTTGATATTGAGAAGTATTGGAAAAGAAAGAAAGAGATATTTTCGCAAGTATATCTTTCTCAAAAAGAAGTTTTAGAGAGAGTATTAGACTGGGCAGAAGATACTGCAATTTTGCGAGGTAATGAAATTGATTCTTCATATGGGGAATCTTTCATTCCAGAAACAACCTATACACCTCTAAAAATATTATTAGTATAAAACGATATACTTATTGTCAGAGAACGGTTAATTAATTTATAATTAATGGATTTATAAACACTTAAGTTATGGCAAATCTAACTGTGGTACTTGATATTGGGCAATTTGCAACCAAATGTGGGTTCGCAGGAGAAGATAATCCTAGTCTAGTGTTTTTCACTATTGTTGGACAAACTAAATACCAGCAAATTGATTTTGATTATGGTGGAATAAAAAAAGATGAGTATTTCATCGGAGACGAGATTCAATCTTTAGGGCTTTATAAAATATTTTACCCCATTGAGAAGGGAATTATCCAAGATTGGGGTTATTTTGAAAAAATAATCGATTATATTTTTTATAATTTGAGAGTAGACCCAAGTTTAGTGAATGTTTTATTTGCAACTCACCCATTATTTCCACGGAAAGATCTAGAAAAATTATTTGAATTATTTTTAGAGCATTATCAGTGTATGGCCTTTTATCCCGTATTAGATTCTATGCTCACACTTTACTCTGGAGGATTTCAAACGGGTTTAGTGATTGAAATTGGAGACAGCATTACTAGAATCGTTCCTATTTATGAAGGTTATAAGTTAGATCATGCAATCAAATATTTAGAAATAGGTGGAAGAACCCTTACTCGATATATGGAAAAAATTTTAGGTGAAACTGGATATTCCGCAGATTCATCCATAAGAAGGGAATTGGTGAGGGCTTTAAAAGAAAAAGCATGTTTTGTATCCTTAGATTATAAAGAAGATATGAAAAGGGTAGAACAATACGAAAAACCGTATTCATTACCAGATGGATCGACTATTACATTAAGTAAAGAACGATTTCAAGTACCAGAATTATTATTCAATCCTTCTTTGGAATTAGAGGAAACTCCTTTACCAGAGGCAATATTAGATGTAATTGAAATGTGTGATTTGGATATACGTCCCGAATTACTGAATAATATTTTTCTTTCAGGAGGCTCCTCTATGTTCCAAAATATAAAGTCAAGAATGTATCAAGAATTGGAATTAGAATTGGTCAAAAGAAAGAAAAAAAACCAAACGATTAAGATCATAGCACCACGGGAAAGAGTATTTTCTGTATGGGTCGGTGGTTCCATTTTAGCCATGATTCCTGAATTTTCTAAAAACTGGATCACACGTGCGCAATATTACCGCGAAGGAGTTCCAGAAGGATTATTATAATATGCCTAAAAATTAAGAAAATCAGTATAGAAAAGATTTTTTCTTGTATTACAAGCATATTACTCTCGATTAATAATATTATTCCGATATTATATCATAGTACTAATTTATAATTGAAGTGGTGAGAAAATATATGGAACCTCCAGAAAATAGTGATTTTTACCAAACTAAGTTACTAAAGAAATATTATAAGCCAGATTATTCGCAATTGTTTAATAAAATTAAAGATATTAAGACACCTGTAAAAAATGGAATCTTAATGGGCTTGTTAGATGGAAATTGGCACTCTGAATTAGAGTTAATACGGATTACGAAAAAAAATCAGAAATATATGGGTGCTGTTACACTTGGAACCATGGTAAGTTCATTAAATCACTCCCTAAAAAATGATTATGTTGAGAAAAAAGTATTTAATGGAAAATTACATTACAAAATTTCAGATAATTACGTTGGACTTACAAGAGCGGCATATAACAAATATCGATTTAAAATGGAATAAAGTATCTTTTTAATTCTCTTTTTTTAAAGTATTTTTAATTTAAGAGCTAAAAGCAATTGGAAATTATTTCCTAATACATTCATCTCTTTCAATTTTAAAATCTTTGCAGTTTGAACAAAATCCTTTCCCATCTTTCTCACTCAACCCTTCATTCCAACACTTAGGGCAAAGATAATAAGTATATGTTCTGTTTTGTTTTTTTAAGGATACTTTAAATATATTAAAATTACATAATTTGCATGTAGTAGCAATTAATTGTAGCTTTCCCTTTTTTGGTAATGATAGATATTTCTTACAATTATCATCTGAACACACTAAAAATCGTTTTCCTTTAAGGTTAATAAATTTCATTGGTGATTGATGGCAATATGGACAATTTGAAGAAGTTAAAATGGGTTTCTTCGATACTGAAGTAGCGGACATAGTGTTTTTTTTAGTTATAATATGATCCTGTATCTCCAGTTGAAGATTCTTTTTATTGGCAATAAACTTATCAAAAAGCTCAAGAAATTCTTTTTTTACTTCTATAACTATTTCATCCATAGATTTAGCGCCTGTTATAATATAATTTAGTTTTTCTTCAACTTTTCTGGTGAAATCAGGTTCCAAGAAAGGAAGCCATACTTTCATTAAATTTTCGATTAAAAATTTACCCAAATCGGTAATAAAATATTGATATTTTTTTCGAATGATTAATTCGCGGGATTGAAGAATTTTAATTATCTGCGGGCGGGTAGATTTTGTGCCTAAATTGTTCCTTTCCATTAATTTCAATAATGAAGGATCTTGATATCTGGGAGGGGGTTTTGTCATTTTCTTTTCCAAGTGGATTTCTTTAATTGGAACGGTATTTCCAGATATTTGAATCGCTGTATCATAATGTGATTTTAAAAATGGAGCAATCTCTAAATAGCCCTCCTGAATTAAAGAGACAATTTGCGCGGTAAAGGGCTCATCATGTATTTTAAGATGTAATTTTTGCTTCGACTCAAGAGCATGATCCCCAAAAAGGGCAAGATAATGTCTAGCTAATAAATTATATACTTTTTGTTGAAGGTCATTTTCAAATCGTTTACTATTTAATTCAAGAGTTTCAAGTGGAGTAATTGGAGGATGATCTCCCGCATCTTTTTTGCCTTTAGAAATAGGAGTGAATTTGTTGTTGGAAATTAGTGCACTCGTATATTTTCCATACATTGAGTGAGTAAGGAAGTTTTGTAAGAGTTGTATGTGATCGAAATTTGATTTATAGATATCACTTTCTGTTCGTGGATAAGTGATTATTTTATTAAGATACAGTGCATTCATTGTTTTCAGGGCTAGATTCGCGGATATTTTTAGATTTTTTGTTAATAAAATTAAAGCTTTTGTTGTATTTAATGGAGCAGGTGGCGCCCTCTTGATAATTTCTTTTGAATTATCAATTATATATGCTATTTTTTCATTTTTAACTTTTTCGTATATGAGTTTTGCTTTATTCTCATGTTCTTTTATGAAGGGGTTTAGATCATGTTGAGCTTTAAAGATCCCGTTTTCATGAAATAAAATTGCTTCAATGATAAAGTAGGGTTCTGGGATAAAATCGTCAATCATTTGCTCGCGTTTATATATAAGATACAGAAGACTAGTCTGAACTCGTCCAATAGAAGTAAATTTAACATTATAGGTCATTAGTAAGGGCTTAAGCGTATTTGTGACTTCACGCGTAGCTGAAAAGCCAATAAAAGCGTCTATTATGGCTCTTGCCTCACCCGAAGCGCCCCAGCTATATTTTGGCGGAATTAAATTATGAAATTTAGATACAATTTCATTTTTTTGGAGAGAACTCAACCATAGTTGATGGACTTTTATGTTTGGATTAACTTGTTTTATAAAAGGTAAGGCATCATATAAACCTATATTGACGCCCTCAATATCGGCATCAGTTCCTATAATGCAATAATTCGCACTTTTAGCATAATCTTTCAATATCTTAATATAGGATCCAGAATACTTAATAGGAACCTTCTCAATTGCATTAGGATTAGTAATTATCTCACGTGGACTTGGATTTTTCCAATCTCTATATTTATCGGTATTTCGATATTCAAGAATGTGCCCTCTCAGAGGGATTACATAAAGATTTTCAGAAGGGACGTGATATATACTCACTTTATTTACTTTTATAACTTTAACGTTACCTAACGCTTCTGCAATTGCTTGAGCTGCCTTATTTTTTTCAGAAACTAATAGTGTAGACATAGAATAAAATTCTTTTAGGTTTTTTTAGCTTTTTTTTAAATACTGCTCTTTTAAGTAATAAAGAATAACAGATCTTTAAATTTCTATATATTTTTAAAAGAAAATAAAATATCTTATTAGTCTTTACTGATTGCTTAATTTTTAATTTTCTTTCAAAATTGGTAAGGTAAAATAAAATTTGGAGCCTTTCCCTAAACCTTCACTTTTCACCCAGATTTTTCCTCCATGAGCTTCAATAATACCTTTTGCAATATATAAGCCCAACCCACTTCCCTTTTCAAAGGTAGAAAAATTTTCGGAAGTCATTTCTAATGTGACAAATTTTCCAAACAATTTACTTATCTGATCTTCTGTTAATCCTTTTCCATTATCCTCAATTTTTATTTCATAATAATCGCCTTGTAATGTTGCTGAAATATCAATAAACCCTTGTTTTGATGTAAATTTAATTGCATTGGAAATTAAATTAGAGAGTACTTGTTGTATTCTAAAAGAATCACCTTTTATCATTATATTTTTATCAATACTTACATTGATATTCAATTCTTTTTGACTTAATTGAAAATCTAATTCTTGTAAACTATTCTCTATAATTCGAGAAATATTAACGGGTTTAAGAAGAAGTTCCATTTTCCTAGCATCAATTTTCAAAACATCAAGTAAACGATTAATGTAATCTTCTAATCGATGCACATTATTCAAAACACGACTGAGATCTTCCTTAATTTCATTTTTCAAATCTTTTTCTCGTAATAATATAAGATCAACATACCCTCCTACTGAAATCAATGGAGTTTTCAATTCATGTGCAGCTATACTTATAAAATCTGTTTTGAGCCTGTCTAATTCTTTTAATTCAGTGTATTGGCTTCTTAATAATCTTTCTGATTCTTTTAACATCTCTTCTGCTTTTTTTTTCTCGGTAATATCTTGAATAATCAACTGTAATATTAAATCTTCGCCTAATCTTATTAAAGATATCTCAGAATCAACCCAACATTCACTCCCATCTTTTTGATAAATTCTAATTGATTGTGGTTTAAATTTTGGGGCTTCATGATTATTTTTTGAAAGAAGATAACCCACTTTTCTTAATAGCGGCTTTGTTTCTTCCGGATAAACGCTTAATAAATTTAAATAGTTTTTACCAAGTAAATCATCTCTCTTATACCCAAATATTTTTGTAATAGCTGTGTTAATATCAATAATTTCACCTTTAGTGTTTAATAAAATTATCCCATATGGAGAATTCTCATATAAATGGCGATACTTTTCTTCAGAATCTCGAAGTTCTTTGGTTTTTTCTTGGATGATTATTT
>Ga0307433_1000700_pt1 | contig 23318 bp, 18 predicted proteins | sample SalMarWE160210MG_FD_202166 | JGI IMG/M metagenome (GOLD analysis project Ga0307433, IMG submission 202166) | Salt marsh sediment microbial communities from the Plum Island Ecosystem LTER, Massachusetts, United States - WE1603-210 | ecosystem: Environmental > Aquatic > Marine > Intertidal zone >... | reverse complement strand
TAAAAACCAAAAAGGTTAATCCATTAATAGAAGATGAATTAGAAATACTAAGAATACAAGGATAAATGCTACTACAAAAAGAGAATAAACTATTATGATTAAAAATTTGAAAAAGAAAGTAGTAGTGGCAATGAGCGGAGGGGTGGACAGTTCATTAGCCGTTGCCCTGTTAAAAGAAGAGGGTTATGATGTTATCGGTATAACTATTCATCATTATGAGGGTAACGAAAATTTAGAATCAGCGGAACAGGCTGCTCAAAATCTAAAAATTCCCTGGCATGTTCTGGATTTTACCAAAGAATTTAAAAGTATAGTTATAGAATATTTCTGCAATGAATATTTCGCAGGTCGAACCCCTAACCCTTGTGTAATCTGTAATTTGAAAATAAAATTTGGATTATTATTGGAGAAAGCAAAATCTTTAGGTGCGGATTATCTTGCTACCGGTCATTATGCCATTAATGAGTATGCTCAAAAGAGCAAAAAGTTTTTACTTAAGAGAGGGGTAGATGAAAGTAAAGACCAATCTTATTTTCTTTATAGATTAAACCAGGATGTATTACCTTATATTTTGTTTCCTTTGGGCAAATTTAAGAAAAACCAAACCAGAGAATTGGCTAAAAAATATGGATTAAAAAATTATAAAAAAGCAGAGAGTCAGGAAATTTGTTTTATCCGGGATGATAATTATAGAAAATTTTTAACTCAACATAATAAAGACACTATCAAACCTGGTAAGTTTATAGATAAAGAAGGAAAAATATTAGGAGACCATCAAGGCATTCCTTTTTACACTATTGGACAGAGAAAAGGATTGGGAGTATCTTTGAATAAGCGAATGTATGTAACCGAAATAAATTTTCATAAAAATGTGATTATTTTGAGTGATGATAAAGACCTTTATAAGGATAAATTACTAGTAAAAGATTTAAGTTTTATTTCTGGCGATAAACTTTTAGAGACTATAAAGGCAGAGGTAAAGATAAGATACAATAGTAAAAAATCTCCGGCAATTATTTCTCCTTATAATGAAGATAAGATATTAATTGATTTTGAAAACCCTCAAAGAGCGGTTACCCCGGGACAATCAGCAGTATTTTACCAGGGAGATGTAGTTGTAGGAGGTGGAATAATAGAAGGATAAAAAAATATGAAGCCCTAAAGCTTTTAATGTCCTGTTTCTTTTGAATTTTCTTCTTTAATCTGCGAGAAGTACTTCCCCAGCAGAAAAAACCAAGAACGGTAATATTGTAAATTCATTCATTTATTTTCCAAAAAAAGTTTTCTAAAAAAAAGTTGATAGTGAAAGAAAGTTGTGTTATACTGCATGTATACAAAAATGTATACAGGAGATTTGAAGAATGCAGTTTATTCGGATTGGGGAAAAAGTAATATCTAAAGAAAAATTAAATAGGGAAATTAATAAGATTTTAGAATTAAGAACTAAAGGAGTGACGCAAGAAGGAGTAGCCCGCAAATTAGGAGTGGAAAGAACTTTTGTCTCCAGGTTAGAAAGTTTAGGAGAAATAAGGAAAGGTAAGAAGATCGCCTTAATCGGTTTTCCTGTTAAGAACAAAGAAGAATTAACTCATTTAGCAGAAGAGCTGGGGATTGAGTTTGTCTTACTTTTAACCCAAGAAGAGCGCTTTGAGTTTATAAATAAAAGAACTAAAAATAAATTATTTAATGAAGTTATGGAAATAATCGTCAACTTAGCAGATTTTGATTTAATTATTTTCATGGGTTCAGATATGAGAGTACCTATAGTAGAGAAAATATTCAGTGTTCAGGTGATTGGCATAATTATTGGTCATTCGCCTATTAAAGAGAGTAAATATGTTTATCCTGAAAAGATAATAAAAATAGTAAAACAGGTTAAAAATTGATCTAAATTCTAAAGAAGAGAGGGCTTGAGAATGAAAAAAGTTTTAGGGGTTAGTCTGGGTTCTTCCACCAGAGATCATAAAGTCGTGGTTGAAGTTTTAGGGGAGAAAGTCGAAATCGAAAGAAGAGGAACTGATGGCGATGTGAAAAAGATGATGCAAATATTCCAGGAGAATGATGGAAAGGTGGATGTCTTCAGTTTAGGAGGAACAGATTTATATTTGTATTCAGGACCTCACGGGAAAAGATATACTATAAGAGAATCAGAAAAGATAGTTAGTGTTATTAAAAAGACTCCTATTGTAGATGGTACCGGGATAAAATATGTATTAGAAAAGAGCGTAGTAAAATATATTGATAATCAAACTGACATTAAGTTAAAAGGTAAAAAGGCTTTAGTTACTATTACAGTGGATAGATTTGGAATGGCTGAGGGTTTAATAGAAGCTGAGTGTGAGATGACTTTTGGAGATTTAATGTTTGGTTTAAATATTCCTATTGCTATGCATTCTTTTAAGACTATTAATATATTTGCACGTTTATTATTGCCTATATTGGTTCATGTTCCTATAAAATATTTATATCCTACAGGCGAAAAGCAGGAGAAATCTAATTTAAAGTATGTTAAATATTTTTACGATGCTGATATAATTGCCGGTGATTATTTAGCTATAAGCCAGTATATGCCCAAGGATATGGAAGGGAAGATTGTTATAACTAATACTGTTACCAGTTCCAATGTGGAGGATCTTAAGAAAAGGGGGGTAAATTATCTAATTACTACAACTCCGGAATTCGAAGGAAGGTCTTTCGGGACCAATGTATTTCAAGCTACTCTGGTAGCTATATCTGGGAAATCTCCGGAAGAATTACAACCGGAAGATTATTTAAAACTAATAGAAAAAACTGGCTTTAAACCAAGAATAGAGAAGTTAAATTAAAAAATTAATAGAAAAGGAGAAAGAAAGATGGCAATTTTGTTAGAAGATAGAATAAATGAACTTAAACAGAGAGTAGAAAAAATGAAAAAGGAAGGAAAGTTTTTTTATTTAAAAACTGTTGAAGAAGCATCAAAGCCAAGAGTATTTGTCGATCAAAAAGAAAAAATAATGCTTGCTTCTTATAATTATTTAGGATTAATTGATCATCCTAAATTAAAAGAGGCTGCTATTAAAGCTATTGAAAAATATGGAACAGGAACATCTGGTGTTAGACTGTTGTCGGGCACTACTAAATTACATGAAGAATTGGAAGCAAAAATTGCTGAATTCAAGAAAGCAGAAGACGCAATTACTTATACAAGTGGGTATGTTACTAATTTGGCGGCCATTACTTCTCTCTATCAAAAAGGAGATTTAGTAATAATTGATAAAATAGATCATGCAAGTATTATTGATGGATGCATACTTTCCGGAGCTAGATTTAAAACTTTTTTACATAATAATATGCAAAGATTAGAGGATATTTTAATTAATTCCGAAGAATATACTAACAAGATAATAGTAGTAGATGGAGTATATAGTATGGAAGGGGATGTAGCTAATTTACCGGAAATATCACGTTTAGCTAAAAAATATAATGCAAAAGTAATGGTAGATGAAGCTCATTCTATTGGAGTTTTAGGTAAAACCGGACATGGGATAGAGGAATATTTCGGATTAAAAAATGCTGTAGATATACACATGGGAACTTTGAGTAAAACTATTCCCTCTGTAGGAGGATATATAGCTGGGAATAAAGATATGATTGATTATTTAAGACATAATTCAAGACCGTTTATCTTTTCCGCTCCTCTTCCTCCAGTAACAGCTGCTACCGCTATTGCTTGTTTGGAGGTTATTGAAGATGAGCCGGAACGTATAGAAAATTTACAAAAGAATATGAAAAGATTTAAAGAAGGAATAGATTCTATGGGTTATAATACAGGGGCTAGTGTTACTGCTATCGTTCCTCTTATAGTGGGGGACGAAGAAGATACTTTAGAACTATGCAAAATGGTTAATGATGAAGGGATATTTATCTGTCCGATTCTTTTCCCGGCAATTCCTAAAGGGACCAATAGACTAAGAGCTCATGTTTTAACAACACATACTTCTGAAGACATTGATGAAGCTCTGGATATTTTTGAAAGGGCTGGAAAAAAATTAGGTTTAATCTAATAAATAATATAATAATATAGTAATATAGCGGTTAGTGTAAACTTTAGTGGGGTATTTAGAGGAAGAATTTATTTGACAATAAAATATAGATATCTTATAATCTCTAATAAAGATTATTATAAATATAAGCACTATTATCTATTAGAAAAGCTAATAGTGCTTATATTTAATTTCAAGAGGAAATATTTATCATTTACTATTTAAATATAACGATTTTTAATGAGGAGAAATATCTATGATAATTGATAGGAAGATAATGTTGACCGAAGAAGGTTTAAAAAAAGTTCAAGAAGAACTTAATTACCTTAAAAGGGTAAAAAGAAAAGAGATTGCCGAAAAAATTAGAAATGCAGTAACCTTTGGTGAGATTGCTGAGAATGCAGAATATAATGCCGCTAAAAATGAGCAAGCCTTTATAGAGGGAAGGGTTTTAGCCTTAGAAAAAATTATCGAAAATTATGAATTGATAGATAAAGAAGAAAATCCGGATTGCGTATTACTAGGGTCAGAAGTGTTAATTAAAGATATGAAAAATAAAAAAGAGTGTAAATATACTATTTTGGATTATGTGGAATCTGAACCGGATTGTGGAAAAATATCCATCTCTTCTCCTATTGGAAAGACTCTTTTAGGAAAAAAGAAAGGCGATATAGTAGAAATTAGAGTCCCTGTGGGGCATGTTAGATATGAAATTTTAGATATCAAATAATTTATATATTAACTTAGCAACCTAAATAATTATTAGTTGTAATAATGAACAAAGTTATTAAAAATATTTAAATATAAAAATACTTTGTTCATTATTTATTTCTAAACCTTTTAGTAAGATAAGCTAATCATAAATATAATAGAAATATGAATTACCCTAAAATATTTGTCAGAAAGCAATATCATAATAATTTTGTTATTATATTATTTGAATTTTCTAAACATAATGTCGAGCAATAAGACTAAAAAGAGGTGGATTGGGTGGAAATAAAAAAGAGTACAAAGGAAATTATATTTAATAAATGGGAAGAAATAGGAGAATTAAAAAGAGAAGGCATTGATCCTTTTGGGCATAGCTTTTTCAGAACCCATAAAATAAAAAACTTAATAGAAAATAATAAAAATTTACAGATTGGTGAGTGTGGCCAGGAAAAAGTCAGTATAGCCGGCAGGTTAATGGCTTTAAGAACACACGGAAAAGCTTTATTTGCTAATATTGAAGATATAAGCGGAAGAATCCAGATTTATATAAAATCAAATAAAGTCGGAGAGGATGCCTTTAAACTTTTTAGTAAAATCGGTGTTGGGGATATTTTGGGAGTTTCAGGTCCGATTTTTAGAACTAGAACTGGAGAAGTTACTGTATTTGTTGAAGAATTTAGTCTTCTATGTAAGTCTGTGCGTAGTCTACCTGAAAAATGGCACGGACTTAAAGATGTGGAAGTGAGATATAGAAAAAGATATTTAGATCTGATAGTAAATCCTTCAGTCAGAGAGATTTTTATTAAAAGGAGCAAGGTAGTACAATCTATAAGAAATTTTTTAGATAGTATGGGCTTCTTAGAAGTTGAGACTCCTATAATGCAGCCTATTCCCGGTGGAGCTACAGCTCGCCCCTTTATCACTCACCATAATACTCTTCATAGAGATTTTTATTTAAGGATTGCTCCGGAATTGTACTTGAAACGTTTATTAGTCGGAGGGCTTGAAAAAGTATATGAATTAAGCCGTAATTTTAGAAACGAAGGTATTTCCACTAAACATAATCCCGAATTTACTATGTTGGAGTTATATGAAGCATACGGTGATTACCATAGTATGATGAAAATTACCGAAGAATTGATAGTGTATATACTGAAGAATGTTTTGGACTCTTTGGAAATTGAGTACCGAGGAAATAAAATTGATTTTACTCCTCCCTGGAAAAGAATAAGCATGTATAAATCAATAGAAGATACAGTTGGAATTCGGATGGACGAGATACCTCCAAAAGACTTTGATAAAGTTGTAAAAAAACATAACTTGAATATAAAGGGTAATATAAATAGAGGAGAAATTGTCAATGGGCTTTTCGAAAAATTTGTAGAGCCAACCTTAATTCAACCCACTTTTGTTATTGACTATCCTCTCGAACTTTCTCCTTTGTCAAAACAAAAAAAAGACAACCCGGAATTAGTAGAGCGCTTTGAACTTTTTATTAGTTCAATGGAATTAGCCAATGCCTTTACCGAATTGAATGACCCGGCAGAACAGAAACGTCGGTTTGAAGAACAGGTTGCTAAAAAAGAAGCAGGAGACATGGAAAGCCACTTTATGGATAAAGACTATGTCGAAGCTTTAGAATATGGTATGCCTCCCGCGGGTGGCTTAGGTATAGGCATTGACAGATTAATGATGTTACTTACTAATTCTGATTCAATTAAAGAAGTTATCCTTTTCCCTCAATTAAAATCAAAAGAATAGATAAAAAGATAGAATCCAGAATTCAGAAGCCAGAATCCAGAATATTATGAACAACGAATTAATTCTGACTCCTGACTCCTGGATACATATAGTTAACAATTACAAAAAGAAGAAAATTTTATGAGATAACTAAATTATTTAAAGAGTTAAGATGAGATTAGATAAATTTTTAAAAGTAAGCAGATTAATAAAAAGAAGGACAGAAGCAAAAAAAGCCTGTCTGGCTAAATGTATTAGGATTAATAATCGAATTGCCAAGGCGGGGGATGTAGTTAAGATTGGCGATGAAATAGAAATTAATTTTGCTAACAAAATCCTGCAAGCAAAAGCATTGGATGTCCCTCTGAAGAATATTCCAGCAGAGAAAGCAAGTTCCTTGTATGAGGTAATAAAAGAAATTAAAAAAGAAGAAGATTGAAGTTTTAGAAAATAATTTGGTGATCAGAAGCCAGAATCCAGTATCCAGAATAATAAAAATAATTAAATATAATAATGTTGATATATTGTATTAAGCATCCTTCTGAATTCTGACTCCTGGCTACTGAATTCTCTATATAATAATTTAAAAAGTTATAAATTTCGAGCCATATTTTTGATTTGCATGTCAATAAAAGAGGTTTTAATCAAATGGAAGAGAAAATAAAAGAATTGTCAGAAAAAATAATAAGGTTAATAGAAGAGGAAAAGGTCCAAGAAGTAAAAGAAATTATTGATGACCTCTATCCCACAGAATTTGCTGAGGTAACCAATTATTTATCACTAGAACAGACTATTGAAATATTTAAATTAATTAAAGATGATGAGAAAATTGCAGAATTGCTTTCAGAATTAAATTCAGAGTTACAAGCAAATATTATGGATGCTTTAGGTAAAGAGAAGGCTTCTGATATTTTAGAAGAAATGGATACTGATGAAGCTGCTGATTTTTTAGGAGAGATAACTCCTGAGGAATCCCGAGAATTATTAGATTTAATGCCAAAAGAAGAGGCAGAAGAGATCGAGGAACTATTAAAGTATGAAGAGAATACTGCCGGAAGCATAATGAACAACGAGTTTGTTGCTTTTCCTGAAGACATTGCTGCTGAGGAAGCAATAAACAAGATAAGAGAACTTAGCCCGGAAGCAGAGATGATTTATTATGTTTATATTGTAGATAGAAGAGAAAAACTAATTGGAGTTATTTCTTTACGAGATTTAATTATGTCTGATCCCAAAGCTAAAATATTAGAATTTATGGAGGAAGATGTAGTTAGCGTTTTGGACACAGAGGACCAGGAAACAGCAGCAAGAATAATTGCTGATTATGATTTTTTAGCTATACCAGTTATTGATAGGAAAGGAACTTTATTAGGTATTATCACCGTTGATGATATTATTGATGTATTACAAGAAGAGGTTACCGAGGATATTCATAAGATGGTCGGTTCATCCGAGGTATATGAAGATAAACTTATAAAAGCAAGCCCCTTGACGAGAGCGAAGGCGCGATTTCCCTGGTTACTCGTATGTATGGCGGGAGAAATACTTTCTGGTTCGGTTATAAAGCTTCATTCTGATACCTTGCAAACTGTAATGGCTATGGCTTTTTTTATTCCTATAATTATGGCTATGGGTGGTAATGTAGGTGCTCAATCTTCAACCATCGCAGTTCGTGGTTTAGCCACTGGCCAGCTTAAGATAGATGAATTATGGCATAATATTTGGACTGAAACCAAGGTCGGTTCTTTGATAGGAATAGTTGTTGGAATAATTATAGCTTTAGTAGCTCTGGTTTGGCAGGACAATTATATATTAGGACTGGTAATTGGACTATCATTATGTTTAACCATGATAACTGCAGCTACTATTGGTACTTTATTGCCTTTGATTTTTACTAAGATTAAGATTGATCCGGCAATTTCCGCTGGTCCTTTTATCACTACTATAGTAGATGTAGGTAGTTTATTAATATATTTTAGTTTAGGTACCTTTTTATTTAAATGGTTCAGCGGATAGAGATTATTTATTTAAATATTGTTTAAATAATGTACTAAGATAGTAAAAAAGAATTTTTAAAAAATAAATAAAAAAGGGAGAAAAATAAGATGAGTGAAATATTTGATGTATATGCGAGAGAAATTTTAGATTCCAGGGGTAATCCCACTGTTGAAGTGGAGGTAGAACTGGAAAGCGGAGCATTCGGTATAGCCCAAGTTCCCTCCGGAGCCAGTACTGGAGTACACGAGGCTATTGAATTAAGAGATGATGACCCAAAGAGATATTTGGGCAAAGGTGTTCTTAAAGCTGTTGAGAATGTAAATGAGATTATTGCTCCTAAAATTATAGGATATGATGCCACAGATCAATTATTGATTGATAAACTATTAATTGAACTTGATGGGACTCCCAATAAAAGCCGTTTGGGAGCTAATGCTATTTTAGGAGTATCTTTAGCTACCGCAAAAGCAGCAGCTGATTTTTTTGGATTACCATTATATTATTATATCGGAGGAATCAATGCTAAAGAACTTCCCGTTCCCATGATGAACATATTAAATGGAGGTAAACATGCTGATAGCGGAGTGGATTTGCAGGAATTTATGATTGTTCCGGCCGGTGGAGCTAATTTTAGAGAAAGCCTTCGGATAGGAGTGGAAACTTTTCATACTTTAAAAAAAGTATTGAAAGAAAAGGGATATAATGTGGCAGTGGGAGATGAAGGCGGATTTGCTCCCAATTTAAAATCCAGTGAAGAGGCGATTCAATTAATAGTAGAAGCAATTAAAAAAGCAGGATATGAGCCAGGTAAGGATATTTTTATAGCTTTAGACCCTGCAGCTTCAGAATTATACCAGGATGGAAAATATGTATTATCTCGAGAGGGGACGGTCAGAACTTCTGATGAGATGATAGATTATTATGCTTCTTTAGTAGATGAATATCCTATAATTTCTATAGAAGATGGTCTTGCAGAAGATGATTGGGAAGGATGGCAAAAACTTACTCAGAAATTAGGTCATAGAATACAAATAGTAGGAGATGACCTCTATGTTACTGATAAAAAGAGACTTAGTCGAGGAATTGAACTAAAAGATTCCAATTCAATTTTAATAAAATTAAATCAGATTGGAACTCTAACCGAGACTTTAGATACTATTGAAACAGCAAAAAGAGCGGGCTTTACCGCAGTCATTTCTCATCGTTCCGGAGAAACGGAAGATACTACTATTGCGGATTTAGCTGTTGCAACTAATATTGGGCAGATTAAAACTGGTTCCCTTTGCAGGACAGACCGAATTGCCAAATACAACCAATTACTACGTATTGAAGAACAATTAGGGGACTCGTCAATTTACCGCGGAAAGGCAGTATTTAATATAAAATAAAATGATATCAATTAGGTCAATATTGCATTCGAAAATAATTTGGGCCATAATTTTACTTTTAATATTGTATATAGTTTTTTTATTTTCAGATAAATATGCCCGAACATTGCAATTAAAAGAAGATATTAAAAGATTGGAATCAGAGATAGAAGAGCTGAAATTAAAAAATAATAATCTATCGGAAAGAATAGAATCGTTAAAATCTGATAAATCTGTAGAAAAGATCGCCCGAGAGGAATTAGGTCTTACTAAACCCGATGAGATATTGATTAAAGGTATTGAAAAATAAAAAAACGTATCTCGTATCTCGTGAATCGTATCTCGTGAAGAAAGAAGAATCCAGAAGTTAGAATAAAATTGTATCTCTTAAATAGTATACAGTAAACAATTAAATAACTAATGAGATTAAAAAATGATAGAGATTTAGAGATATTATATTCTTTTCTCTAACGAGATATAAGATACGAGATACGAACAACGAAATAAATAAAACTTTCAGTTATCCTAAATACTTACAATTATTTTTAAATTGGTATTTTGTAATTATTATATATAATGCTATTGACGATTTAAAAGATTTATCATATAATGGATTGCAGTCTGCCGGAGTGGCGGAATAGGTAGACGCACAGGACTTAAAATCCTGCGAGCTGTAAGGTTCGTGCCGGTTCGATTCCGGCCTCCGGCACCTATAAAGGTAATGATCGATTGGTAGACTTGGCTTTGTTTGAAAAAAATGCTAAAATATTATGTACAAAATAAATATTTTACAAATATCAAAATACGGCGCGGGGTGGAGCAGTCAGGTAGCTCGTCAGGCTCATAACCTGAAGGTCGGTGGTTCGAATCCGCCCCCCGCAACCAATTTTTAAAACCTCTTATTCAAAATGATAGGGGTTTTTTAGTAATATAATAAAAATAGTGAATAGTGAATAGTGAATAGGAAAACAGTATCAAGTATCGAGTATTATAGTATATAGTTAGGAAAAGATAAAATTCAAGATACAAGATGAGAAGATAGTTTTCAGATATCGGTTTTCGGTTTACAGTTTAAAAAGATACAAGATGTAAAACTGGTTTTTAGTTAATGGTCTATAGTTTTTTGATAAAGAAAATCAGTTTTCAATTTACTGTAAAGGCTTTTTGAAACTCGCAACCTGCAACTTGTAACCTGTATTTTAACTGGTAAACTGGCTAACCGGATAACTAATATCCTATACGCTAAACGCTATACGCTCCACGCTAGGTTTATTTACTAACAACTAATTTTGGCGGTGTAGCTCAGATGGCTAGAGCATGCGGTTCATACCCGCAGTGTCCTGAGTTCGAATCTCAGCACCGCCACCAAAAATATTTATAAAAAAATTAAAGGCTTTTCTAATTAGAAAGGCCTTTAATTGCAAAAGGATAAAAAATGTTAGAAGAGAAGATTTTCCAAACTATAAAGAAGTTTGATATGCTCTCTTTCAACGATAGAGTCCTGATAGGTGTATCAGGAGGTTCCGACTCAATAACCCTTCTAAATGTTTTATTATCTCTTAAAAAAAGATATAACCTATCGGTTTTTATTGCCCACCTTGATCATATGCTTAGAGGAAAAGAATCAGATGAAGATGTAAATTTTGTTAAAAATTTAGCCCAAGAGTTGTGTTTGCCTTGCGAAGTTAAAAGCTGTAATTTAACAGAAATTGCTCAGAAAGAGCATTTAACCCTGGAAGAAGCTGCCCGTAAATATAGATATAAATTTTATTCAGAAACTGCCAAGAAGTTTAAAACAAACAAGATTGCTTTAGGCCATAACGCTGATGATCAGGTGGAAACTGTTTTGATGAGATTTTTAAGAGGAAGTGGATTAGAGGGTTTGATGGGAATTCCTCCGGTGCGAGGCAAAATAATCAGACCTTTAATAGAGTGTAGCAGAGAAGAGATTGAAGAATACTGTAAAGAAAATAAAATAAAGTATAGGGTAGATTCGAGCAATAAAGAAGTTGTATATTTTAGAAATAAAATTAGATTAGAGCTTTTACCTTTGCTTTCCAAAGGTTATAATAAAAATATAAAAGATATTATGCTGCGTCTCAGGAGTATAATTAGTGAAGTTTCGGTATATCTAAACCAAGAGACAGAATTGCTTTTTAAAGAAGTTGTAAGACGAGAAAGTCCCGAGACAGTAATTATTGATTTAAAAAAATTTACCTCTCTCCCCCTGGCTTTAAAGAGGAGGATAATTAGAAAATCTATTAAAGTTGTAAAGGGAAATCTTTATTCCATAAGTTTTAGACATAATAATGAAATATTAAAACTTACTAAGTACCAACTGGGCGAAAAAGAAATTTATCTCCCAGATAATTTAATGGTCAAGAAGATTTATAACAAAATAATGATTTACAAAAAGAGGATTTCTCAAGATCAAACAGAGAGGATACCTACCCCTTGGGAATACGATATATTAATTCCAGGGAAAACAGAGATTAAATCCTTAGACATAGAGGTTGAAATAAAAATATTAGATTCTGCAGATATAAAATCTTCTTTATATTTAAATAGAAAAAAATCTAAAGGAGAATTTCTGGAATTTATTGATTATAATAAAGTTAAACCTCCTATCAAATTAAGAAATAGACGGAGCGGAGATAAATTTTATCCCTTAAAGATGAAGGGCTTAAAAAAAGTTAAAGATTTTTTTATTGATAATAAAATTCCTAAAAGTCATCGAGATTTAATTCCTATCTTGGTTGATAACGAAGATCAAATAATTTGGATTATGGGAATGAGACTAGATGACCGGGTAAAAATTAACTCTGATACTAAAAAAATGCTTTGCATAAAGATAAAAATAAAAAATAATTTTTTGCAGGAATATTTTTGATTTTTAACAAGGAAGGAGAAAAAATGCTAAAAAATAACGAAATTGATGAAATATTAATTACAGAAGAACAAATTAGAGAAAAAGTTACGGAATTAGGTAAAAAGATAACCCAAGATTATCAAGGTAAAGATTTGGTTTTTATAGGTGTATTAAGGGGAGCAGTAATTTTTATGGCAGATTTAGCTCGAGCAATTTCAATTCCTATGATATTTGATTTTATAGCAATTTCTAGTTACGGAGCAGCTACAGAATCCTCGGGAGTAGTAAGGATATTAAAAGATTTGGATGAAACTATTGTGGGTAAAGATGTTTTAATAGTTGAAGATATAGTAGATACCGGATTGACTTTGGATTATCTACTTCGGATATTAAAATCACGTAAACCTGCCAGCTTAAAAGTCTGCACATTTTTAAACAAAAGTGCCAGAAGAAAAGTTAAGGTTAGAGTTGATTATTTGGGATTCGATATTCCTAATAAATTTGTAGTTGGTTATGGTTTGGATTATTCAGGAAAGTTTAGAAATGTTCCTTTTGTTTTTACCCTTAATCCCAAAGTATACAAGGGAGAGTTGAAGTAAACCGTTGCCTAGTTACCCGGTTACCCGGTTTACCGGTTGACCAGTCAAGTTAGCCAGCTAACTGGTTTTATATTAATTCTTCAACTGACTAACCATGTAACCAATTAACTAGCTAACTAAATACGAGATACTAATTAACTAACCGGATAACCGGCAAACCGGATAACTCTTTCTTAACTCGATACTCGATACTATATACTCGATACTTTCTTTGTTGTGTTTGTTTTTATATAGGAATTATGCTAAAATTATTTTGCAATAAGAGTATAAAATAAACTTATTATAAGAAATTTTTAAAAAAGGAGAAATTTTTCTTGGCTAAAATACCTAATTTTAATAAAAAAGACTTAAAAGGGAATAAAAATTATAGAAACATCGGTCTATATTTACTGATGTTAATTATTACAGTTTCAATTATAAGTTCATTTTTTGAGCCCAAATCTGTTACTCAACAAGAACTTACCTATTCTGAATTTTTAGAAGAAGTTGAAATAAATAATGTATCTAAAGTTACCATTGTTGATAATTCAATTACTGGTATACTTATGGATGGCACAGAATTCTTTACTTATTCACCTGATGACCCGGAGATGATAAATGCTCTTCGAAGTAAAAACATAATAATAGAAGCTAAGCCTCCGGTAAAAGTATCCTGGTGGATGCAGTTACTTTCATCTTTATTACCCATGCTTTTAATAATTGGAATTTGGTTGTTTATGATACAACAGATGCAAGGTGGAGGAAATAAGGTTATGTCCTTTGGCAAGAGCAAAGCTAAACTTTTAGGCAAAGAGACCCCCAAAGTAACTTTTAAGGATGTGGCTGGAATTGATGAAGCAGAAGAGGAAGTTGAGGAAATAATTGAATTTTTAAAAAACCCTGCTAAATTTAAGAAATTGGGAGCTAAAATACCCAGGGGGGTTTTGCTTTATGGCCCACCTGGAGCAGGTAAAACTTTACTGGCTCGAGCTATTGCTGGTGAAGCAGAAGTACCATTCTTTAGCATCAGCGGCTCTGATTTTGTGGAGATGTTTGTGGGAGTCGGTGCTTCCCGGGTAAGGGATTTATTTAAGCAGGCAAAGGCAAATGCTCCTTGTATTATTTTTATGGACGAAATCGATGCAGTAGGCAGACATCGAGGAGCCGGTTTAGGAGGAGGACATGATGAGAGAGAGCAGACCTTAAACCAGTTATTGGTGGAAATGGATGGTTTTGACCAGAATATAGGAATTATAATGATTGCTGCCACTAACCGCCCGGATATCTTAGATCCAGCTCTATTAAGACCGGGAAGATTTGATCGGCGGATTGTAATAGATAGGCCTGATATAATAGGGCGGGAAGCAATTTTAAAGGTTCACGCTCGAGGGAAACCCTTAGCCAAAGAGGTAGATATTAAAGTAGTAGCCAGAAGAACTCCTGGATTTCTCGGTTCTGATTTAGCAAATTTAGTGAACGAAGCAGCTTTATTGGCTTCTCGAAAAGGCAAAAAGGATATTGGAATGGAAGAATTAGAAGCTGCTATAGATAGAGTTATCGCCGGACCGGAAAGGAAAAGTAGACTGATTAGTGAGAAAGAGAAAGAGATAATTGCTTATCATGAATCAGGCCATGCTTTGGTAGCCAAGTTATTACCTAATTGCGACCCGGTACACAAGGTTTCGATTATACCCCGTGGGAATGCTGCTTTAGGTTATACTTTACAGCTCCCTACTCAGGATAGATATTTAATTAGTAAATTAGAATTAATGGATAGATTAGCAGTTTTATTGGGTGGAAGAGTAGCCGAAGATATAGTATTTAAAGATGTAACTACCGGAGCTCAGAATGATTTGGAAAGAGCTACCAAACTTGCCCGTCAAATGGTAACCGAATTTGGTATGAGCGAGACCTTGGGCCCTGTTACTTTAGGAAGAAAAGAACATGAAATATTTTTAGGTAGGGATATTTCCGAACAACGTGATTATAGTGAAGAAATTGCAAATAAAATTGATAAAGAAGTTAAAAAAATTATTGATAGTGCCTATACTCGGGCTAAAGATATCTTAACTAAAAACAAAAGGAAATTAAAAAAGATTGCCCGTAATTTAATAGAAAGAGAAACTTTAGAGGGGAAAGATTTAGATGATTTGTTAAATGGTATAAAATTAGCTAATCTGACTAAATTTAAAGCAAACTTTTTATTAGTGTAAAAATAAAATTAGTCATTAGTATTTAGTGAATAGTATCTAGCATGGAGCGTACAGAAATGCAGTAATGAGTAATGAGTGATTAGTAATAAGAAAATAGTTAGATAGTTAGTTGGTATTAGTTATCCGGTTACCCGGTTAACCAGTTTACCAGTTGAAATACAGGTTGCAAGTTAGGAAAAAAAGTAGGGGCGTATTGCAATACGCCCTCAATAATCTATATAAAACCATATGACAGGCGTCTCGCCAGTCTATGTAAATGTAGGGGTTTGATTCATCAAACCCGTTAAAAACACTAATTTTTGTAATTGCGAGAGAGTGAAACGACCGAAGCAATCTCAAATGGGGATTGCCGCGCTCTGATAAATCAGAGCTCGCAATGACGTAGAATAAAATAAACCGACAAATGATAACTGAAAACTTTATATTAATGATAACAACTATTCACCAATGATTAAATAATCTCTCAAAAATATTTTTTAAAAAGAGAGGTGAAAAGAAATGAAGGAGAAAGATGTTGACAAAGTAAAAAAGCAAGAAGATAAACACAAAATAGAGAAGAAAAAAAAGGAAGAATGGCTTAAAAAAGAGAAGATAAAGATGGTTGAACAAAGGAAAGAGTATATGAGTTATCTTAAAGGAGTAATGCATAAGAAGGGATTTAACCCGAAATTAAAAAAGGATAAATTCTTAGGCGGAGTAAGAGGAAGAGGATAAAAAAATATTAAAAAATATTTTGAAAAAGAAGGATTTTTAACCTAAGATAGAGTATATATAGAAATATAGAATATTGATTCGCCTTTTCGAGTATAAAGGACTTTTAAATAAAGTATAATTTTAATTTGTATGATTGATTGATAAAAACAGAAAAAAAACGAAAAGGCAAATTAAATTAAAAAGGGAGGTGTAGAAAAGGAATATAAATATTTTTAATTTGAAAAGTTAGTTTTAAGTAATTAATTAAAAAATTAAAGGAGGAGAATAATTAATAATGAAAAAAAGCATTTTAATATTAATACTATCTTTAAGTCTGATAATGGGATTTAGCTTGGTAGCTCTCACAGCACCGGTAACACTAAATTGGAATTTAGGAACCGAACCCCCCACTCTGGACCCTGCTTTAGGTACCGATACTACTTCAATACTTGTAATAGAACAGCTGTTTTTAGGTTTAACCGATTTTAATGATGAGACTATGGAAGTTATACCGGAACTGGCTACTTCCTGGGAAGTATCAGAAGATGGGTTGGTTTGGGCTTTTCATATGAGAAAAGATGTCAAATGGACTGACGGAAGACCGGTTACTGCTCATGATATAGAATATGGAGTTAAGAGAACCTGTGACCCGGCTACTGCTTCTGATTATGCTTACGTACTTTACATTATTAAAGGGGCTAAAGAAGTAAACACTGGTGAAATAACTGATCTAAATCATATTGCAGTAAAGGCAATAGACGATTATACTATTCAGTTTGCCTTAAATCAACCTGCCGGTTACTTCCCTGCTATTGCCGGAATGTGGGTTGCCAGACCTGTACCTAAATGGACCATTGAGAAATATGGTGAAAAATGGACTGAACCGGAAAATATCGTCACCAATGGTTCTTACCTTTTGACAAAGTGGGCCCATGAAGACGAACTAATTATGGAAAAGAATCCCGGTTATTTTGATGCTGATAAGGTGCAGATAGAAAAAGTTCATTGTGTGATAGTTGGAGAAGATTCTACCGCTATGGCTATGTATGAAGATGGGGAATTGGATGATACAGAAATGCCTTTAGATGATATGGACAGGGTAAAAGCAGATCCGGTATTAAGCAAAGAATTATTTATTGCACCTCGATTATGTACCTATTATTATGGATTTAATAATAGCAAACCACCGATGGATAATCCTTTAGTCCGTAAAGCCTTTTCTGCTGCTATTGATAGGCAAGCTTTAATAGACTATGTTGTTAAAGGTAATCAATTACCTGCTACCACCTTCACCTGCCCGGGAATCTTTGGTCATGTACTACCAGAAGAGGGTGTGGGTATAGGTTCTGACCCGGAAGCAGCAAGAAAATACTTGGCTGATGCGGGATATCCTGAAGGTAAAGGACTTCCAGAAATTACTCTGATGTTTAATACCCTTGAAGGTCACAGAAAGATTGCACAGGCTATTCAGCAGATGTGGAAAGAAAATTTAGGAGTAGAGGTTAATATAACTAATCAGGAATGGAAGGTATATCTTAAGACCTTAGATGAGGATGCCCCTCAGATTTTCCGTTTAGGTTGGTGTGCTGATTACCCTGATGCTAACAATTGGCTTTATGAAGTAATGCATTCTACAGATAGTGCAAACAGAATTAAATGGCATAATGCGGAATTTGATAGAGTAACAGAAGAGGCGGCTCGTGCATCTGACCCGGCGAAGAGGTTAGAACTCTACAAGAGAGCAGAACAGATTCTCTGTGAAGAAGAAGCTGCTATAGCTCCCATCTATTTTTATACTTTTGTAAGGATAACCAAACCATATCTTACACGTACCTATTCTTCGTTGGGTGCACAACATTTCAAGGATTGGAGAATTACAAAATAACAGAATTTAAAAACATCGATTTGTTTTAGTTTTTTAAAATAGCCATGCATCCTTAAGTAAAAATAAGAGGATCGCATGGCTATTTTTTGCCTTTATTTTTTTCCATTTTATGATATAATGTTTTGGTAATATCTAAATTTAATTGTATATCTTGATTCGTTAGTTAGTTACTTGGTTAGCTGGTTGATTGGTTAAGGAAACAGAAAACAGAATACAGGAGTCAGTAGCCAGAAGATTAAATAGCGTATGGAATGAATTAAAAGATACAGAATCTCTATTCCCTCTCCCCTTAGAGGAAGAGAGTTGGGGTGAGGGGGAAACAAACGCGATACGCGATACGATATACTAACGACTAATTTAATTATTTTTTTATTTATCTGATGTTATAATATAAACTAATAAAAATTAAGAAAGAAAGGAAAAGAGTATGATCAATTATATTATTAGGAGAGTTTTATGGGCTATACCGGTTTTACTGGTAATATCTTTAGTGACTTTTGGTCTGGGCCATGCTATTCCCGGTGGGCCTTTTGATAGAGAAAAGCCATTACCAGCGGAGATTATTGCCAATTTAGAGTCTTATTACGGTTTGGATGACCCTTCATGGAAACAATACACGGATTATTTATGGAATGCTCTACATGGTGATTTTGGGCCTTCTTATTCTTCTCGAAGCAGGACAGTAAATGATATTATAAGCGCACATTTTCCCGTTTCAGCCCAACTGGGGGTATTAGCTTTGTTTGTAGCGATGGTGATAGGAATTCCTTTGGGAATGATAGCATCTTTAAGGCAGAATACTTTTATTGATTACTTTTGTATGTTTTTTGCATTACTTGGAGTTTCGGTTCCATCCATGACTTTAGGTCCTCTACTGGTCTGGGTTTTTGCTCTAAAACTGAATATATTACCAGTTGCCCGGTGGGGGACCTGGCAGCAGGCTATTCTACCCGCTTTTACTTTAGGAATAGGAAGTGCTGCTATTTTGGCTCGGTTAACCAGAGCTAGCATGCTGCAAGTGATTAGAGAAGATTATATCAGAACAGCAAGATCAAAAGGAGTATCAGAAAAAAACGTTACCGTTTACCATGCTCTTAAAAATGCTCTTATTCCGGTAGTAACTATTATAGGACCTTTGTTTGCTACTCTGGTTACCGGTTCCTTAATTGTTGAACAAATATTTGCCATTCCTGGTTGTGGTAAATATTTTATAACCAGTATTACTAATCGTGATTATCCGGTAGTATTAGGTATTATGCTGCTTTATGCTCTTCTTATAATTATAGCAAATTTGATAGTAGACATAACCTATTCCTGGATTGACCCTCGAATTAGGTATTCGTAGAACAATTATTAAGAAAGGAAGGATTATATTATCTTGGAAATAAAATCAAAAGAAAAAGAAAAGTTTGAAAGTGAAACAGTCATCCCAGAAAGACCTGAAGTAAGTCTCTGGAAAGATGCTTTTCGAAGAATGTGTAAAAATAAAATGGCTGTAGTGGGTGCGATAATCATTATAGCCTTGCTTATTCTTGCTATTTTTGCCCCTTATATTGCCCCTTATCATTATGCTAAGGGCAGTTTGAAGGATAATTACGCTAAACCGGGAGACAAATATCTATTAGGTGCAGATTTTATGGGTCGAGATGTACTTAGTAGAATTATTTATGGTACCAGAATATCATTAAGTGTTGGAATAGTAGGAGCTTTAACTTCTTTTATAATAGGAATTTTATACGGAGTTATTTCGGGATATTATGGAGGAAAAGTCGATAATATCATGATGCGTTTTGTGGATATTATGTACGGTTTTCCTACCTTATTATTGATTATTTTAATGATGGTTCTATTTAAGTCTACCTTTGCGGTAACTACTCCTGGCACTTTTGCTGCAACATTGAGCGCTATTGATAAGGCCTTTGGCGGATTGTTCTTTATTTTTATTGGCATAGGAATAACTGCCTGGATTGGAATGGCCCGAATTGCTCGTGGGATGGCTTTATCATTACGGGAAAAAGAATTTGTGGAAGCTGCTCGAGCTACTGGAAATAGTAATTTTCAAATAATGATGAAACATATACTGCCTAATTTAATTGGTCCTTGTGTTGTAGCGGTAACCTTGCGGATACCTCGATTTATTACCTTTGAAGCATTTTTAAGTTTTATTGGCTTAGGGGTAAACCCTCCGACTCCCAGCTGGGGAATGATGATATCAGAGGGATACAAAGCCATTCGTTCTTATCCTCATTTGGCTTTGTATCCAGGTATTGCTCTGGCTATTACTATGATGGCTTTTAATTTTTTAGGTGATGGATTACGTGATGCTTTAGATCCGCGCATGAAATAGGCCTCTTATGCGCCCGTAGCTCAATGGATAGAGCAGGGGCTTCCTAAGCCCTTGGTTGGAAGTTCGACTCTTCTCGGGCGTACCATTTTTATAATCATTTTATCCAAAATAACTAATTAGGGGATTTTAAATGAAAATTGATTTAGCTGACCAAATTGAAGAGATCTTGTTAGATTCTATAAAAAAAAATATAAGGCAGGATAATTTTCAGATTAAGGATATCCCCAAGATAATATTACTAATCCCTAAAAATAAATCCCATGGAGACTTATCCACTAATATCGCTATGCAATTATCCCGAGAATTAAGGGTGAAACCCTTAGATATTGCCAATCTTATTGTAAATAATTTAGATATTCAGGGTACAATTATAGATAAAGCTAAGGTTGCCGGACCAGGCTTTATAAATTTTTGGATGAGTGAAAATTGGCTATATAAAGTTCTGGATGAAATTAAAGAACAGGGAGAGAATTATGGTAAAGTAAATTTAGGTAAAGGGAAGAGAGTTCAAGTAGAATTTGTCAGCGTTAATCCTACCGGTCCCTTGCATGTTGGTCATGGAAAATGTGCAGCAGTAGGAGATGCACTAAGCAGTATATTGAAAGCAGCAGGGTACGAAGTAGAAAAAGAATATTACATCAATGATCAAGGAAAACAAATAAACATATTAGGTCAATCGGTTCAAGCAAGATACAATAACATTTTAGGAGGAAAGAAAGAATTTCCCGCCGATGGCTATAAAGGCGAATATATTGTCGATATAGCTAAAGAAGTTATAGATAAATTTCAAGATAAGTACAAAGGAAGAGATGATAAAGAAAGTCGAGAATTTTTTAGGGAATTTACTTTAAAAAAGATTTTATCAGGAATTAAAGAAGATTTAAAAGATTTTGGAGTAGAATTTGATGTTTGGTTTAGTGAAAGATCACTTTATAAACATAATAAACTTCAAGAACTTATAGAATTACTCAAGCAGAGAGGTTTTCTTTATGAAAAAGAAGGTGCATTTTGGTTAAAGTCCACTGAATTTGGTGACGAAAAAGACAGAGTAGTAATTAGGGAAAATAATATCCCCACTTATTTTGCTTCTGATATTGTTTATCATCAAAATAAGTATCAACGGGGATTTGGCAAAGTAATAGATATTTGGGGTGCTGACCACCATGGTTATATTAAAAGGATGAAAGCAGCAGCACAGGCCTTGGGTTACCCCGAAGGTTTTTTGGATGTATTAATCGTGCAATTCGTAACTTTAATAAAAAATGGCAAAGAAGTAGGAATGTCTACTCGAGGAGGAGAATTCGTTACTCTAAGAGATTTAATACGAGAAGTAGGCAAAGACGTAGCCCGTTATTTCTTTTTAATGAGGAGTTATGATAGTCATACGGAGTTTGACTTAGATGTGGCTAAATCTCAATCTATGGAAAATCCCGTATACTATATTCAGTATGCTTATGCGCGGATATGTAGTATAATAAAAAAGGCTGAACAAGAAGGAATAAAAATCGATAAAAGCAAAGAAGTTAATCTCCGCTTATTGGATAAAGAGGAAGAGATTGAATTGATTAAAAAACTATCTTCCTTAAAAGAAGTGGTTAGAAAGAGCGCTTTAACCTGGAAACCGCACCTCTTAACGACTTATCTTTATGATTTAGCTTCTTCGTTCCATAAGTATTATACTGTACACCGGGTAATTACTGAAGATATAGAATTGACTAAAGCTCGCTTGGTATTAATCGATTGCACCAGGATAGTATTGCTTAATACCCTTAAGATTTTAGGGATTTCAACTCCGGAGAGTATGTAGGATAGCGTATAGCGGGTAGCGTTTAGCGAATAGAAATACAGTAATGAGTAATTTTTAATAAGTAACGAGTTGTAAGTTTCAAGTTTACAGAAAACAGAAAAATCGGAACTAAAGTAAAACTATTTAATTGTTTTGTTACTTGCTTTCCCGGCTAGTTGATAAATTAATATCAGACTAATTAACCAAAGTGACCGGTAGACTGGAAGACAGGTAGACTGGATGACCAGGTAACCGGTAAACTACCAACTGGCTAACTAAACAATACCGACCAAGGACTAAATAGAAGAGGTTAAAAATAATTGAATAAGACGAGATTTGTAATAATTACCGGTCTGTCCGGAGCAGGAAAAAGTATAGCGGTCAAGTGCTTTGAAGATTCTGGTTTTTTCTGTGTAGATAATATTCCTTCCCAGCTAATCCTCAAATTTGCGGAAATTTGTTTAAAATCAAAAGGGAAACTGTCAAAGATTGCTTTAGTGATAGATATAAGAGGAGGGATTTTTTTTAAGGATTTATACGAATCACTTGATTATTTAAAAGAATTGGGGATTAATCGAGAGATATTATTTTTAGAGGCAAGTGATGAGATGTTGATGCACCGATTTAGCGGAACCAGGAGAAAACATCCTATAAATATTTCAAACAACATTCTGGAAAACATACAAGCAGAGAGAGAACAGTTAAAAGAATTAAGGTCACAAGCTAACCTAATAATAGATACTTCTGATTTAACTCCCAAACAATTAAGTAATGAAATTATCAGGAATTTTATAAAAGGAAAAGAACAGGAGATTCAGATAACCCTAATTTCTTTTGGATATAAATATGGCATTCCTATTGATGTAGACATAGTCTTTGATGTTAGATTTCTTACTAACCCCTTCTATATAGATAAATTAAAAAATTTGCCGGGAACCAATGAGAAGATTGAAAAATATGTAACAGAATTTCCTGTAACCCAAAATTTTATGGAAGTTTATTTTAATTTATTGAGTTATTTAATCCCTTATTATGTTAAGGAAGGTAAGACATATCTGTCTATTGCTTTCGGATGTACCGGAGGCAGACATAGATCAGTGGCTTTAATA